>Ga0181565_10001144_pt1 | contig 20271 bp, 18 predicted proteins | sample 101ome_16_FD_129661 | JGI IMG/M metagenome (GOLD analysis project Ga0181565, IMG submission 129661) | Coastal salt marsh microbial communities from the Groves Creek Marsh, Skidaway Island, Georgia - 101401AT metaG (megahit assembly) | ecosystem: Environmental > Aquatic > Marine > Intertidal... | reverse complement strand
CGTGGTAACCGTTTCAAAATCCCGGCCTCCGACAACTTCCCCACTCGCACCAACGAATTCCCCGGAAAGGAAATTGCGGGCCAAGCTGACCGTTTTGGAAGCCTGAGACTGAATTTGGGGAATTGATTGCAAAGCATGGTCCTGTACGGTGGGTTTTGCAAATAAACTGACACCGTTAAACTTTCCGCCACTTATCTGCCGAAGCTCATACTGCAGCTCCATGAATTCCTCATTATAATTTTGCTTATCCTTGGCGTTACTGGCAACTCCCATGGATTGGGTTTTCAACTCTGCCATTCTGGTAAGAATTTTTCCTGCACTTTGTAAAGCCCCTGCCTGGGTTTGCAGAAAAGATAAAGAGTTACCCAAATTCTGAGCTATTTTTTGCTGTGAGTTGATTGTTGAATGTAACTTACTGGAAATGCCTATGCCACTGGCATCGTCGGCCGAGGAATTAATTCTTTGCCCCGTCGACAACTTGGTTAAGCTGTTCTGTTGAGCGACTATACTTTGGTCTAAATGTAGTTGGGCAAGACTTGCCTGAAGATTAGTATTTATAGCAAGGGGCATAATTCAATATGATCGACAGCCCTTTTCAGAACTTTAATAAACTTTAGACCATTTGTGAGGTAAGCCTTACTCCCCAACAACCGGGAGATCAGCCCAATGGGTTGTGTAACGGGGTGTTCGCATTTCACGGCGCATCTGCCAGAGCTTACCAATGCCCTGCCCTCCCCAGATCACCCGCCCTGCCCCATATTTCCCGGCCACCTCTTCAATTGTATTGACAAACTCCTGTCGCCGAGGGCTTGCATGTTCCTCAAAGAGTAACCCTTGCTGGCAACCGGCAGGGACCAGGTCAAGCAGGATGACTCCCGCTTTTTTATAGGAAAAACCGGAACGATAAACCTGTTGAAGCAAAGATTTCGCCATCTGTACAATGCGAATCGGGTCATCTGTGGGTTCATCCAAAGCAATCGTTCTGGCATTGGAATACTGGGCATGGTCCTCACGAAAACGATTAGTCATAATAAAGACCTGCAAACCTCCCGCCCGGGAGCCTTGACTTCGAATTTTTCTTGTGGCCCGAATTGCATAGTTGGCCACGGCCTCCTCCAACTCCTCCAGTTCCTCTACGGGCTTCCCAAAAGAACGGGAGCAACAGGTATTTTTCCGGGGAGGACTGACTTCCTCCATCTCCAAGCAGGATATCCCCATAAGCTCGCGTTGCGTCCTCTCCAGGGTAACTCCCCCTATTGACCGGATCAAAGCAGAAGGTGCCTGCGAAAAACCCCAGGCATCCCGAAGACCAATTCGGCGAAGCCGCGTACTCAACCGCCGCCCCACCCCCCAGATGTCTTCAATCGTCACACCCTGAAGTGCAGCTTGATCCTCAGGGCTTACGACCAGGCAGCCTCTCTTTTTTTTCTTCGCCAACCTGTTTCCCAGTTTCGACAAAGTCTTGGTAAGGCCCAGGCCAATGGAGATGGGAATCCCCGTCCACTGCTTGACCACCTCTCGTATATGCCTGCTCAAAGCCAAGGGGTTCTGAACTCCGGAAAGGTTTAAGAAAGACTCATCAATGGAATAAACCTCCAGCTCCGGAGCAAAGCGTGAAAGGACCGAAACCACACGGCGGGACATATCCCCATAAAGTTCATAATTCGAGGAAAGAACCACCACCCCATTACGCTGACAAAGTTTTTTAATCTGATACATCGGTGCCCCCATGGGGATACCGATCTCCTTGGCTTCATTGGAACGAGCGACCGCACATCCATCATTATTGGAAAGGACAATGACCGGCTTACCCTCCAGCGAAGGTTGAAAAACCCGCTCACAGGAAACATAAAAATTGTTACAATCCGCGAGAGCAATCACAGGGAATGAATTACATTGGTAACCACTCCCCACAAATGAGTATCATCCTGCTCCTGAAAAGTAATTGATGGATAGTCAGGGTTTTCCGGGACCAGCCAACTTTCCCCTTTGGATTGGCGAAGCCTTTTTACCGTAAGCTCCCCGTTAATTGAAACAATCACCACCTTGCCGTCGGAAGCCTCCAGGCTACGGTCCACCACCAGCAGATCTCCGTCATGTATCCCGGCCCCCAGCATGGAATCACCCCGGGCCCGCACAAAAAAAGTCGCGGTGGGCTCGCGCACCAAGTGAGTGTTTAAATCAAGCACGCCCTCCGCATAATCATCAGCCGGTGAGGGAAAGCCGGCCGGCACTGCATGACCATACAGAGGAAGCTCATCCTCTCTCTTGCGAAGAAAGCGAAGAACTCGATCTATCTTGCTAATTGGAATCCGTACGGGCTTCGTACTTTCTCCGTATTGATTTGTTCCCTTTGGGCGTCCTGCCCCCTGCCGTTTACCTCCTTGATTTACCATTCAATGAATACTGTTACATTATTCAAAAAAGGCAAGCTTAGGTCTAGAAAAAGGTTGATCCAAACCGTTCTTCCCCTCGTTATCAAAATGTGGAACTTACAAGCGAATCAAATCAAATTAATCACCTCATTGTTGGAGCATCCCGCGGAATTGGAAGATCCCTCCTCGATCTCTCGATGGATGCCGGACATGCAGTTTATGCCCTATCCCGCAGTCGACCCGAGAGCACTCCCAGCGGATGCACCTGGATAGAGGGGGATGCCGGGCAACCAGAATCTTTCCTGGATCAATTACCCGAATCCATTCATGCTCTGACTTTTTGTCCCGGAAAAGTCATTCTTGGGCCAATCAAACGCCTCAAGTCAGAGCAAATGCTTGATGCCTACAAAACCAGTGTCCTCGATGCCTTCACCCTGGTTCAATCAATCCTGCCAAGACTAGACGGATCGGTGGCCTTTCTTTCATCAGTCGCAGCCCGTACGGGCTTGCCCAGCCACTGTGCAATTTCCGCAGCCAAGTCAGGACTGGAAGGATTTGCTATCGCTCTGGCCGCAGACCTAGCTCCCAGGGTGCGAGTCAATGTAGTGGCACCCACATTAACCCCAACAGAAATGGGCGTTTCCATGGTAGGCGGCGAAAAAATTTTACCCATGATTGAAGAGAGGCACCCGCTTAAAAAAATCCCATCCGTGGAGGAAGTGGCATCAACCCTAAATTTTCTTCACTCCCCGGCTGCTTCTTCCATAACCGGACAAATCTTTAAGATTGACTCTGGCCTCTCACAGCTTCGGCTTAATTCATGATTTCAGAAAATCCTGACCCTGCCCAAAGCCCCATTCTTGTTTGGTTACGAAAAGATCTTCGCCTCCGGGATCACCCTGGGTTTCAGGCAGCGATTCTCGAAAAAAGACCCATCCTCCCACTCTATATCTGGGATCCGGAAGAAGGTGGTGAATGGAGCCCGGGTGCTGCCTCCCGATGGTGGCTGCACCACGCCTTGCTCAGCCTTTCAAAAGATATCCAGGGCCTTGGTGGCACTCTGGTTGTAAGAAAGGGGAAGGCGTCTGAAATTCTACCCCGCATCGCTAAAGAGCACAACATACGGAAAATTTTTTACAGCCGGGCCTATGATCCTCCAGGAATCACCACCCAGGAAACGGTTGAAGAGGCCCTCGATGAAGCTGGCCTTGAGACAGCATCCTTCAATGCATCCCTCCTGCAAGAGCCTTGGGAAACCAAAAATGGGACGGGAAAACCTTTTCAGGTATTCACTCCCTATTGGAGGAAGTCCCGCCAAGTTATTTATCGCGAACCCGCAGACTACTCTGTGTCTAAGCTTTCCTTTGTTACGCAACAGGAAGCTGCAAACTCGGTGGATAGCCTTGGCCTTCTTCCTGATCATTCATGGCACCAGAAACTGGAATCTCACTGGGATGTTTCCGAGGACGCAGCCCATGCCCAACTGCAACGGACTGTGGAAGAAGTTACCCGATCCTATGCAACACGCAGGAACCACCCTTCTGTGGATGGCACCTCCAGGCTATCCCCCTACCTGGCCTGGGGTTTAATCAGTCCTCGTCAAATATGCCAAGCGGTCCTTCAAGCAGATACAGAGGGTAGCAATCGGGGCGAAAATAAATTTCTCGTGGAAATTGGATGGCGAGAATTTTCCTACCACCTGCTCTATCATTTTCCATCCATACCCGATCAGCCCCTGCGGGCAAAGTATGCTTCTTTTCCCTGGATCGAAGACCAGGCCAATCTTAAACGCTGGCAGTTTGGAAAAACTGGCTACCCCATGGTTGATGCGGGCATGAGGCAACTCTACGAAACCGGGTGGATGCACAATCGTGTACGCATGGTGGTCGCTTCTTTTTTAGTGAAACACCTGCTCCTTTCCTGGAATGACGGGGCACGCTGGTTTTGGGACACACTGGTGGATGCTGACCTCGCCAGCAATACCCAGGGCTGGCAATGGGCCGCTGGGTGTGGAGCCGACGCAGCCCCTTACTTCCGTATCTTCAACCCCATCACTCAGGGAGAAAAATTTGATACCAGGGGCGAATATGCCCGCCGGTGGATCCCTGCCCTGGAACAACTTCCTAAAAAATGGATTTTTCGACCCTGGGAAGCACCAGCTGATGTTTTAGCGGCAAGCGGGCTAGAACTTGGGAAAAGTTACCCGGAGCCCTGTATCGAGCATACCGCAGGCCGCACCCGTGCCCTGGCCGCACTGGCCACCCTGAAGAACATTCAGCCATGACTTCCTTTTGCCTATGAGCACCGCCCTTGTCTGGTTTCGCAAAAGCCTTCGCCTTGAAGATAACCCCGCTCTCACTGAAGTCTCTAGCAACAGCTCCATCACCTCCCTCTTACCTATTTTCATCATTGATCCGGAAATAGTCGGGCAAGAATTTCAAAAATACAGCCCCAGCCGGACCCTGTTTTTACTGCAAAGCCTGGGCGACCTTGATCAACAGTTACGTACAAATTACAACTCCCAGCTCTTTATTTTTCAGGGGAACCCGGCTACCATCCTTCCCTGCCTGTGTTCCTCGCTTGAACCCGCTCCTCAACTTATATCCACTGAATATTGTTCCGAGCCCCGGGGCTTGCAGCTCAGTCAAGAATTAGAAAAAGAATTTTCCCGGAAATCACATACTTTTGACCTCTCGTTTCACAAAGAGTCTCACACCATTCTGGATATCGAAATGACGACCTCCGCCAGCGATTACAAGGAGCCCAAATCGATGAAAGATATTGAGAGAATATTTGCCTCCACCTTTGGCAAGGACGAGGCTGGATTCTTCCGGGTTCCTGATACCCTTCCCGCTCCCAAGCAACTGCCACCACCTCCCAAGCAATTCAGACCGGATAATATACCATCCCCTGACTTTACATTTTTCACCTGTGCAACTCTTCAGGATCATCTGCAAGGTTCCAACTTATTATGTACCTCTCCAGGGCATGCCCACTTCAAGGGAGGAGAAACCGAAGCCCTTCTCCGCTTACAGCGAAAAGTCTCCACCAAGAAGGATTTTGTAAACTCATTCAGAAAGCCCAAAACAGCATCAACCAACCTTCTTGGTGATCCCCTTGAGCCAAGCACAACTGGATTATCCCCATACATCGCCACGGGTTGTCTATCAGCACGCAAGCTTTGGAAAGAGGTGGAAGCCTGCAATCGTTCCGGCACCCATACTCCCCCGCCTGAATCCCTGCACGGCCAATTACTTTTTCGTGAAATGTTTTACCTGCTTTCAAGATCCGTGGAAAACTGGGACCAAGATGACAGCAACCGCATGTGTAAAAATATAAAGTGGGGCGATTATGACAAAGGTAAGATGACTGCCTGGGAGTCAGGTCAGACCGGGTTCCCCCTGATCGATGCCTTAATGAGGCAGCTTGAGGCGACCGGGTGGATGCACCATCTCGCCCGACACGCGGTTTCCTGCTTCCTTACCCGTGGGCAGCTGTGGCAGCACTGGAAATGGGGAAGGGATATTTTTGAAAGAAAACTTTTGGACAGTGACTGGGCCTTAAACAACGCAAACTGGCTGTGGCTTTCAGGGGTGGCTCCCTTTTCCATGCCTTACTTCCGTCTCTACAACCCCTGCCCCGCCGGCAAATCCAGCCTCAATGTGGAAACCAATGATGTAGGCTTTATCAAACATTGGGTACCGGAATTAAAGGACTATCCCCCCAAATTTATTTTCGAACCCCACCTCGCCCCCTTATCCGTCCAAGAAGACGCGGGCTGCATCTTGGGGAAAGACTACCCCATGCCTATTGTGGACCGCAAGGAAAGCGCCCGAAAAAATCTCAGCCGGTTCAAACAAAGCCTGGCTGCTTGATTCTTCTAAAAAAGAAGTAGGTTGCCATCATCATCAATCTTCAAGTCCTTGCTTGAAGAGAAATCCTGCATCCCTGCATAAGCCCGAATCACTTCCAAAGTATCAACTTCTTCCGGCTTTTTATCCTTTCGCCACCGATGGATGCGGGGAAAACGCAAAGCCACTCCGGACTTATGGCGACCCGAACTTTGAGCACCTTCAAATGCCACCTCAAAAACAAGCCCAGGCTTTACTCCCCGCACTGGGCCGTACTTTCCGGTTATATTCTTCCGAATATAGCGGTCAACCTCTGTTATTTCTTGTTGCGTTAAGCCCGAGTACGCTTTGGCCACAGTTACAAAATCACCTGTTTCGTCCAAGACTGCCAGGGTGTAATCGGTATACATATTGGCTCTTTTTCCATGACCCAGTTGGGCACTGACCACAACCATATCCGCCAGGAAGGGATCCACTTTCCACTTGTACCATGAACCCTTCACCCGTCCACATTCGTAAAGGGATGCCTTTTTTTTCAGCATAAAGCCCTCCACTCCCCGCTCTCTTGCCTGTTCACGAAGTTTAGCGAGTTTATCCCACCCCGAAGCCTGCACCGTCTCCGACAACCCCAAGGGCAGATGGCAAGGGATTTTGGCAAAAACATCTTCCAGCAAGGCTCTCCGCCTGGAAAGGGGCTGCGTCCGCAGGTCTTCCCCGTCCAAGCGAAGAAGATCATAGGCATGAAATCGAACGGAGTCTTTTTTCAGAATACCCGGACCCGGGTTTTTTCTACCCAATCTCTTTTGAAGGCGGGCAAATGAACGAAGCCCTTCATGGCCCCAGGCTAAAATCTCACCATCCAAACATATATCCTGAGGGAAATGGGGCAGGCATTCGGTCAACTCCGGAAAGCTTTCCTCCATCGATTCTTCCCCTCGCGACCAAATCATTCCGCGCCCCCCTCCCAAGGAAAGAAGCTGGGCACGAATACCGTCCCATTTCCATTCCACCTGCCATTCGTCCAGGTGGCCAAGAGTTTCAACTTTTTCCTGCAAAGGAGATGCCAGGCAGAATGGGTAAGGCTTACCAAGATTCCTGTCCCCATCTCCAGCGGAAGCAATTATATCCTCAAATGAACTGTCTTCCCAGTTCCAGTTCCCGGCGAGCCTTTGGGCGATTACTGCGGGCTCGACCCCACCCACGCGGGCCAAGGCTTTGCATAAATTTCCCTTGGAAACTCCCATCCTAAAGCCGCCTGTTACCAATTTATGAAAGGGTAACATCTCAGAATGTGATAAGTTTTCCCAGGCATCGAAAAGTAAAAGTTTCCTCTCTGCGGTATCTTTTCCCCGCAACGGTAGCAAATAATTCCGAATGGTGGAGTCCAGGCTGCCCGCTTTGGACTTTAACGGGTTTGCCACCAGCAAAGTTATGGTTTCAGCTAAGTCCCCAACCTTTTCGTGAGAATCCTCAACAAGCCAAAGGGGCAATCCACATCTTTGAGCGGCAAAAGAGCGTAATTCACCTGTCTTAATGATTCCCTTCATCCGGTTCCCCGACAAAAACCAGCTCACCCAGAGTGCGTCCTCTGGCAAAGCTTCTTCGAAATAAGTCACAAGACGATCAATACGATCATTGGTTTTAGTAAGGTTGTCCAGGTCATGGAAAAGTTGGGAGAATAACTTCATTCCTCTTCCTCCCCTCTGATGGTGGCACCTTCCAACAAAGATGCATCTTTACCCCTTTCCCTCAAGAATCGCACCAGGGCATCACCATTGCCATGGGTCAGCAGAATTTTCTCCGCACCGGTCCCCTCTATCACTTCGAGCAAACCCGGCCAATCTGCGTGATCGGAGAGTACAAATCCGCGGTCTAAGTTGCGCCTTCTTTTCGCTCCCCGAATCGACATCCAGCCCGAAGCAAATCCCTTCTTTGCTCTTTTAATTTTCCGAACCCAGGTAGAATCCTCTACGGCAGGCGGAGCAACAACCAGGCTCGATGAAAATTCGTACTCTCCTCCCTTTTCAATCTTTTGGAGCCCGGGAAACTTCACCCCCGCTTGCCTGTAGTGCTCCAAGAATGGGTGAATGGCATTATGAATATAAACAGGCCTGCCTTGGGTTTTCAGCCCGGCGAGCACTCTCTGGGCTTTTCCCAATGAATAAGCAAATAAAAGCGAAGGTTGCTCATTTTTAGCATTTTCTTGCCACCACTCATTTATTTCCTGGTGAACTAAGTCCTCATCCATCCATCTGTAAACCGGAAGCCCAAATGTACATTCGGAAATAAACCCATGGCAGGGAATGATTTCAAAAGCTTCGCATGTCCGGTCCGCCTGCGGTTTGTAATCACCGCTTACCACCCACACTTCCCCCTTCACTTCCACCCGCACCTGGGCAGAACCCAAGATATGACCGGCTGGGTGAAGAGACACCTTAGCCGAACCTATCCTTACCTTTTCCCCAAAAGGAACCGACTCGGTTCGGGTTTTCTCACCAAGCCTGATTTTTAAAAGAGGCAGGCAGGAACCCGAACACAAATAACGATTGTGGCCCGCCCGGGCATGATCGCTGTGGGCGTGAGTGATCACAGCACGATCCACTTTCCCCCGGGGATCAATGTAAAAATCTCCCGCAGGACAGTAGATACCCTCACGCCTAAACTCAAAAACATTACCCATTCCTAACCTAACCAATTGAATAAGCTTTGAGAATATCACAAACCCAAAAAGAAAGACTTCGGCCAAGACCGGTAATTATTAAATCTATCAACCTTTATTAATTCTATTAAAATAAGAGGGGGGGATGATCTTCTTTGAACTGACCTCCGTTATATAGATTGTTATGCTTACTAAAAAAACAAACTATAGTTCTGACAGCCTAGATCCTGTCGGACGCTTCATTTCTGACAGGTCACGCATGGCACCTCCGACAAAAGAAGAGTGCGATCAACTATTCTGCGATATGCACAAAGGGTCCGATGAGGCCCGTAAAGAACTCATAGAACGACACATCCGCCTCGTTGCCTCGATTGCCCTCAAATTCAGGCAAACCAATGTATCCATGGAAGATATCATGGCAGAAGGCATACAGGGTCTCGTTCTAGCTTTGGACAAGTTTGATCATACCCGCGGTATCAAGCTAAGCACATACGCCGCCTGGTGGATTCGCCAGAGGATTCAACGCCTGATCGGAAAAATGTCCGGAGCGGTTGCCATCCCCCATGATGTTTCCCAAGGCAAAAGAAAGGAAAACCTTGTAAAATCACAACTCCAGGTGGAACTTGGCCGCAACCCCACCGATGAAGAGGTCACGCATGCACTTGGCACGGACCGAAATTTATCCAACCGTGTAAAATTCGCACCAGCAAGTACGCTCTCTTTGGACGAACCTCTCGGTGAAGACTCTGACCAGACATTGGGTGATGTCATTTCCGAGGAGGAAGAACTTTCCCAGTCGTATCGTGAGGATGGTTCGCTTTCGGACGACATCAAGGTCGCTCTTAGCTTTTTAGATCAAAGAGAAAAGAAGGTTCTTAGCATGAGATTCGGTATTGGTGCGGACGACTCCATGAAGCTCGACGATATCGCTGAGGTCTTGAATGTTTCCGGAGAAAGGGTTCGCCAACTTGAATCCCTCGGACTCCGCAAACTGCGGGCGGTGCTTATGCAAAATGGAAAAATCGACTTTCGGCAACTAGATAAGCTTGTAAGTACAGAAATTCGTGGCAAAACCAAGATGAGTCCTCTAGAGTTGTCTCTTGTCTTGGACTCTGCTGCGTAAATATGTCTTTTTCTATATCTAAATGGGTTTGTCCCCCACCTGAAATCACAATTGAGCCTGATGATCTTAGCAACAAGGTCGAGTGGTTTCGTTGTCTCCCTTTCATTGTCATCCATCTCTTAGCTGTATCCGCTTTTTTTTATCCGGTCACCTCTTACTGCGTTCTTTTAGCAGTCGCTTCCTACAGCTTACGGATGTTTACCATCACTGCTTTCTACCACCGGTATTTTTCCCATCGCTCGTTTAAGACAGGCAGGGTGGTGCAATTCATAGGAGCTTTTATTGCCTGCAGTTCTGGGCAAAGAGGTCCGTTATGGTGGGCAGCCCATCATCGTCGTCACCACCGTCACTCGGATACAGACCAAGATATACACTCCCCCCATGCTAAGGGTGTATTTTGGAGCCACACCCTCTGGTTCATGACCGATTATGCTGTGCCGACCCTGCTCAAAGAGATTCCAGACTGGTTGAAATTTCCTGAGCTTAGGTTTATCAACCGTTTTGATTGGATCCCCGTTTTGGTTCTCGGCTATGGATGTTACCTCTTAGGTTCATGGGATTGGTTTCATTCCGCTACCGGCTTGAATAGCTTGACCACCTTCATTTGGGGTTTCTTGGTCCCGACCGTTTTCCTCTACCATGCCACTTTTGCGGTTAATTCAATTTCACACCTGTTTGGCAAAAAGAGATTCGATACAGGGGACGAGAGCAGGAATAACGGTTTGGTTGCCCTCCTGACCTTCGGCGAAGGCTGGCACAACAACCACCACTTTTTCCCAGGATCGGCACGACAGGGATTCTTCCGGGGCGAGATAGATATCACCTACTATCTCTTAAAAGTCATGTCCTGCCTGGGGCTTGTCCATGACCTACGGCCAGTTCCTGCCTGGGTTAAGAAAAAAGCCCAATCTTAATTCCTCCTATTCCTGTCCTTGAAAATAGCAATCGTGGGCTCTGGGATATCCGGGCTTGCCTGCGGGCTGTTACTTCAAAAAGAACACGATGTCACGGTCTTTGAAGCGGATGATAAACCCGGCGGCCATGTAAACACCGAAGAAGTCAAAGGAAAGACTGGCGACTACCAGGTAGACACCGGATTCATTGTCTTTAACCGTGAAAATTATCCGAATTTTGTAAGACTGCTTGATTACCTGGGTGTGGAATCCCAAAAAACCCGGATGGGGTTTTCAGTAAAATCAGAAATTCATAACCTGGAATACAGCGGGGAATCCCTAAAAGGCTTATTGGGGAATGCCAGGAATATACTCGACTGGAAACATTGGGGGATGATTTTGGACATCCTATCCTTTCACAAAAAGGCAAATACCCTTGATAACCCACATGAAACCGTCGACGAATTTATTTCTAGAAATCGATTGGGTCGCCGTTTCAAAGAACTGTTCCTGCTCCCTTTAGGTTCAGCCTTGTGGTCCTGCTCCACCCGTCAATTTGGGCAATTCCCGATGGAATTTGTTACTGATTTTTTATCCAACCACCAAATGCTCCAGGCAAACAACCGACCTGTTTGGCGGGTATTGAAAGGAGGCTCGCGCAGCTATGTTGATAAAATCGTTGAGATCATGGGGCCACGATTAAGACTGAATACCCCCATCCAAAAAATCACCCGGGCCCAAAACCGGGTGCAAATTACTCTACCGGAAGGAAGTAAAGAAGAATTTGATGAGGTCATTCTTGCCTGCCATGCCGATCAATCCCTAAAGCTCATCAACCATCCCCATAGGGAAGAAGAAGACTTATTGAAAGCATTTCCCTATGAAGACAATTTGGTAACCCTACACTCTGATGACTCCGTTTTGCCAGTTCGTAAATCTGCAAGAGCCAGTTGGAATGCCTTGTTGTCCGAGGAAAAGCAGGAGCAGGCTATAGTCACTTACGACATGAATATTTTACAAAGCCTTCCCACCGAGGAGCCTTTTTGCGTATCCCTTAATCAAAAAGATACCATTGCCCGAAGTAAACATTTGCAGGATTTTCATTTTTCTCACCCCACCTTTCATCCCGGTAGAAAAAAGGCCCAGTCCAGGCACCAGGAATTTATCCGCCGTGAGGGGATTTCTCTTTGCGGAGCTTATTGGGGATATGGCTTTCACGAAGATGGCTTGAAAAGTGGGCTGAATGTGTGCAAGGCTTTCGGGGCTTCCTTACCATGAAGAGCTCACTTTATTTTGGAAAAGTCTCACACCACCGCCTTGCACCCAAAGTGCACCATTTGCATTACCAGGTTTACATGGCTCACCTTTTTCTGGACGAATTGGATGATGTATTCAACGGGCGCTACTTTTGGTCGGTCAACCGCTCCAATATCTCAAGTTTTCAGAGAGCAGACTATCATCGTCCCGAAATAAATTCCCTCGCAGAAGCGGTACGGGATACCTTCCGCGAACAGCTGGGCCAAGACCTTGAAGGTAAAATTTCCGTTCTCACCCATTTACGAACCTTCGGCTACTGCTTTAACCCGGTAACTTTTTATTATTTATGGGATGAAGGTTCCACCATGCCCCGAGCGGTTTTAACGGAAATCACCAACACTCCCTGGGGTGAAAGATATGCCAAGTCCTTTCTATGGGATGACTCCGATTCAAAAAAATCCCGGCACCTCTTTCATAAAGAATTTCATGTCTCCCCATTCAACGGTATGGATATCGACTATGACTGGCGTTTTCAATGCCCGGACGAAAAGGTAACTGTGGATATGTACCTCAAACAGAAAGGTGAACACTTTTTCTCCGCCCACTTACACCTGCAACGCAAACCTCTATCGACTTTAAATTTAGGTTGGGCTCTTACTCGATTCCCCTTTATAACCCTCAAAATCTCTTGGGCTATATACTGGAATGCACTTCTATTATGGCTTAAAGGCTGTCCTTTCTATCCTCACCCCAAGCACGCAGTGCCGAGTTCATGAATAAGCAAGCAATTCCTAAAAAAAACACATCTTCTGCCAAATCATTTCCTGGGCAGTGCTGTGGGTTTTTCGAAAAGATTTTCGTACGGCAGCTTCACTCAGCTTCCAAAGGGTCCCTTTCCCTATCCACCAGCACAAACCTCTACAAGTTTGGAGATGAGAGCACGCCTGCAGTCGAAGCCGAAGTTTCAATATCGGACCCTTCTTTCTTTCGCAAAGCCTGCCTTGGGGGCTCACTTGGGGTTGCTGATAGTTATGCCGAAGGTGACTGGGAAACTTCTGATCTTGTATCCGTTTTCAGGTTTTTCCTTCAAAACCAAGAGGTCATGGATGGCATGGAGGGAGGTTGGGCCACCCTCCTCAACAGAATTGCCCACTTAAGCTACAAAATCAGCCAGCGAAATACCGTAAAAGGTAGTCGTAAAAACATCGCCTTGCATTATGACCTGGGCAATGACTTTTACGAGTTGATGCTGGATCCAACCATGACTTATTCCTGCGGGATCTTCGACTCTGATCAATCAACCCTCGAGGAAGCCTCCCTGGCGAAGTACGACCGTATCATCGAAGAGCTCGAAATCGAGCCTCACCATAACGTTTTGGAAATCGGCTGTGGATGGGGTGGGTTTGCCCAAAGGTTTGCCGAAAAAACAAAAGCCCACCTCACTGCTACCACTATTTCAAGTCGCCAATTTGAATACGCGCGAAATAGACTGGCGGATCAACCGCAGGTGGAGGTCATCCAAGAAGACTACCGTAAGCTTTCCGGAACTTTTGACCGTATCGTCTCCATTGAAATGATTGAGGCCGTGGGGCATGAGTACCTGCCCACCTACTTTTCCAAAATCGCCCAATTACTTACCAAGGATGGAGCTGCCTTAATCCAGGGCATTACCATGCCCGACCATCGATATGGTCAGTATCTCAAGGAGGTGGACTATATTCGTACCCGTGTCTTTCCCGGGAGTTGCGTACCTTCGGCTTCCGCAATGATTGAGGCTGCGGTGAAAGATTCAGATCTCCGGCCTGCCGGCTTGTTTGATTTTGGTTATCACTATGCAAGAACGCTAAGGGAATGGAGACTGCGATTCCTGGAAAATGAAAAGCAAATTGAAAAACTCGGTTACGATGATCATTTCCGCAGAGCGTGGGTGTACTACCTCTGCTATTGTGAGGCTGGGTTTGAAGAAGGATACACCGGTGACATACACCTTCTCTTAACCAAGCCAAGTTGCAAAGTAGGGCGGGGATTTAGCTGATGCAGAAAAAACACAATATTTTGCTAGATATTATCCTCTTTCAAATCGCATGGTTTGCATGCGTACTTTCATCCGTAAGCCCCTTCCCACTTCTTCTTCCATTGCTCGGGTCTTTCATTATTCTGGTACGCTCCGCCTCTACGCAAGGTATCACCCGGCTCCTTCCTTTTGCCGTGAGTTGCCTGGCTATGGGGTTGGGGGGGGATGCCTGTCTCGTTTACCTTGGCTTTATTGATTTTTCAGACTATCCCTCAATTTTCGGAGTTCCTTTCTGGATGCTCTTACTTTGGCTGAATTTCGGCCTCATGCTTCACCCGCTTTTTGAATGGTTCCTCAAAGACGGTCGGAGGTGTTTTTTGGGGTTTTCCCTTGGAGGTGCCCTCGCCTACTACTCGGGCCATAAGTTTGGGGTATTGCACTTTGAGCAGGGTTGGTATTCCGGTTTGGCCGTGGCAATCGAATGGGGTCTTGCAAGCTTTGTTTTCCGCCGCCTCCACCTTAAAATCAGGAAAGAAAGAGCCGTATAATGACTACCCTTGAATATCTTTTATATGGCCAGGTCGGCTGCTCCATTGTGATGTTTATAGGATGGATGGTTGCCATTAGCATTAAAAATTCCTCCTATGTGGATGTGTTATGGGCCTATGGAGTCGGAATATTGGGACTGTATTTCCTGAGCTCCCAATCAAGCGACTGCGACCCCGGGCGCCTTGCCCTTTTCCAGGGGCTCGTAGGGGTGTGGTCAATTCGTCTCGGCACCCACTTACTTCGAAGGTGTTGGGGAAAACCGGAGGATGCCCGTTATACCTATCTCCGGGAGTACCTTGGTAAAAAAGCGAACCTGGGACTTTTTTGTTTTTTTCAGGTGCAGGCCTTTTGGACTGTCCTTTTCGCTGCTCCTTTCCTCATTTTAGTACAGAACCAGACCCCTCTCGGGTTTTGGGATCATATCGGAGCAATGATTTGGATCCTTGGCTTTATCGGAGTGAGCCTGGCAGACAAACAACTTCAGGCCTTCAAATCTCAACCACAAAGATCTCGTAAAGATGTTTGTAACTCTGGTTTGTGGAAATACTCCAGGCATCCGAATTATTTCTTTGAATGGGTTTTGTGGCTTGGCTATATTCCATTGGGAGTCCATGCAGAGGGATGGTTATGGCTGTTTCTGATACCGCCCGTGCTTTATTTATTTCTCACCAAAATTACCGGAATCCCCTTTGTGGAAGCCCGCAAAATCGAAGTGAGTGGAGAAGCCTACCGGTCCTATGTCGAAAACACCTCTTCCTTCTTTTTAAAACCTCCCCGTACGAAATAATTGATCATGAGTCTTACAGATATCTTTATCGAATATTCTGAGCGCGGCCTTGTCCCCGACTTCCTGATTCGGGCTGGCATTCGCAACCTTTGCCGAAAAAGGCTAAAGCAATGCCATACCGATGATTGTGAAGCCAATGCACGACTCGCCGAAGAATATGTGCAATCGGTGGATGCATCCCCCCTGGCGGTTTTAACCGAAAAAGCAAATGAACAACATTATGAGGTTCCCGCAGGTTTTTATAAGAATGCCCTGGGAGAAAATTTAAAATACAGTTGCTGCTACTTTGAGCCACTGGTTAGCGATCTGACCACTGCAGAGAGCCGGGCTCTTGAACTGACCTGTGAACATGCCCACCTTCAGGATGGCCAAAATATTCTTGAACTTGGTTGCGGGTGGGGATCCTTATCCCTTTGGATGGCCAAACATTTCCCCCAAGCCCAAATTACATCCGTCTCCAACTCTCACTCGCAACGTGAATATATTTTGAACCAAGCCAGGGAAAGAAAACTTGGCAACTTGGAGGTCATCACCGCCGATGTAAATACCTTGGATCCAGGAGGTTCTTATGACCGGGTGGTTTCTGTTGAAATGTTTGAGCATGTCCGAAACCACCGGGGCCTCTTTCAGCGGATTCATTCCTGGCTTAAACCAAATGGAAAGCTTTTTACCCATGTCTTTTGCCATCGTTCCACCTCCTACCCTTTTGAAGTTGAAGGCGAAGACGATTGGATGTCCAAACACTGCTTTAGCGGAGGCACCATGCCTGCAGATGAGCTATTCCTCAGGATTTCTGGAAAAATGGAACTGGAAAGCAGGTGGCGCTGGTCAGGGGAGCATTATGCGAAAACCTCCGAGTGCTGGCTGGAAAATATTGACCGGAAACGAGATGAAGTTGTGAATCTCTTAGCCAAGGATATGCCTACCGAAGAGGCACAAAGAACTTTTCACCGATGGCGTATCTTTTTTCTCGCTTGTGCGGAAACTTTTGGTTTTGCAAATGGACAGGAATGGTGGGTAAGCCACTACCTTTTTCGAAAAGCCTAAGGGATAAGGCACCTAGGGTGAGTCCTGCTTTTCCCCTAAAAAGAAAACCGCTGGATCACCTTGAGATTTAAGCAGGGCATGCACCGCATAAATTCCGCTCACAACATTTCCTCCAAGAAGTATGGCCACAGCCCAACCAAGCTTCACCCCGGGGCAGCATTCCCGGTACCAGACCCAACCGATAAAGAAAAAGAATCCCACATAGACATCAAACAAGGAAACAATGCCCCAGGGGTTTCTCATGAGTGCCCCACCATCTTCCCAAAAGTCACCGAAAATAAACCCATAAGCCAAAGCACCTCCCATGACCAGAGTCAAAGTGCTAAGGAATATGAGGGCCATTTTCATGCCCATTCTGGATTCGATTAGGAACTTGCGGAAGCGAGAGCCTGATCAATATCCGCAAGGATATCATCAATATGCTCGATCCCGATGGAAAGTCGCACCATTTCCGGAGGAATGCCACCCGCTCTTTGCTGTTCTTCATTCAACTGGGAATGGGTTGTGGTTGCCGGATGGATCGCCAGAGACTTGGCATCCCCTACATTCGCAAGGTGGGAAAGTAATTGAAGGCTATCAATAAACTTCGGACCTGCTTCGGCTCCCCCCTTGATACCAAACACAACCATGGAACCGCCCTTCCCTTTAAGGTATTTTTCATTCAGGGAATACATCGGGTCACTTTCCAACCCAGGGAAACGCACCCATTCAACTGAGGGGTGATCTTTCAAATGCTTGGCCACGGCCAGGGAATTTTGACAATGACGCTCCATGCGCAAGGGAAGCGTTTCAATACCCTGCAAAAATTGCCAGGAATTATCCGGTGATATACAGGCCCCAAGATTGCGTAATGGAACGGTTCGCATTCTCAAAATAAACGCAAGAGGTGCCAAGGGCTCAGGTAAATCATGCCCCCAACGCAATCCGTGATAGCTGTTATCAGGCTCATCATAAAGGGGGAATTTCCCATTTTTCCAATTAAATTTCCCGGAATCCACAACCACGCCACCGATACCATTGCCATGGCCCCCCATCCATTTCGTCAAGGAATGAATAACAATCGATGCCCCATGCTCAATTGGGTTGGTCAGGTAAGGCGTGGAAAAAGTGCTATCCACAAGCAAAGGAATACCGTGATCATCCGCCACATTCGCTATCCCTTTGATGTCGGCCACATCCAGGCCTGGGTTACTTACAGACTCACAGAAAAGAGCTTTGGTTTTGTCAGTGATCGCGGCAGCAAAATTAGCCGGATCCTTTGGGTCAACAAACTTCACCTTAATTCCAAACTTGGGAAGGATATCATTAAACTGGGTGTAGGTTCCACCATAGAGGTTGTTGGCGGAGATAATTTCATCCCCTTCCTGGGCGATGTTAATAATGGAATAAAAAACCGCACTTGTTCCAGACGCGATACCCAAGGCAGCCGCTCCCCCTTCCATAGCTGCAACGCGCTGTTCAAGCACATCCGTCGTCGGATTCATCAGACGGGTGTAAATATTACCCAGTTCACGAAGACCAAAAAGATTGGCCGCATGTTCTGTATCATTGAAAACAAAGGAACTGGTTTTGTACAAAGGAACAGCACAGGCATTGGTGGTGGACTCGGGCTGGTAACCCGCGTGTAGGCATTGAGTTTCTAATTTCATTTTTCTAAAGTTCTACGGTTTTGTAGGCGTGTAGAGGATAAGGGATAATGAGGTTGGGGAATTTTTCGGCAAAATCAACCTTTTATCCTTCCTTCATAACAACCACAAATTACTTTCTTGTCATAAAAGTTCATAACCAAGGCCACTTGCTTATGAAAAACCCTTCTCGTAAATAAAGAGAGCCTCAGCACAAACTGAGGCTCTCTAAGGCTTTGTTTAAGTCTAGGACTGAAACAGGTTTATAATGATCATCTTATTAAAACTAAGTCAAATAATTCTAAAATCAATCAAGCCAATTTTTCAAAATACATAGTATTTCCTTAATCAATTTCTTAATGCGGAAATTACTTATTTTCATTGTAATTTCACCATCAAGTAAAACTTGACGAAAGGGCAGAATCAGATAATTAGACAGCTTATAATGAATAGCTTTAAATACTTAATCCCCTTGTTAGTAGCACCTATTCTCTCCATTGCCAAAACTGCAAATATCAAAGCCTATGGATTGCAGATCTCACTGGAACCCACGACTACCTCCTACGGCACAAGTGTTTTCTTCAGTACTTATGACGGTAACAGTGGGAGTCCATTAGGATTAAGCAGCAATATTTCCAACGGAGAATTTAAGCCCCAGTCTAGGGGCTCGAGTATATTTGTCGCTGATTACGCGGCTACTGATGGATACAAAATCCAGGAATACGGAACTGTGAGCTTAGACATACCGAGTGAAGACTTGGACAGCAATGGGGTTCATGATTGGTTACAAAAAGAGAACAGTGTCTACAAAAATGTTTCTGGTTCAACTACATTACATTGGGTTGAAAGTGGATGGGAAACAGGCAACTATTCTATTACCGGAACTTTATACCGGGCATCAGGGGCAACCACAGGGACTTATTCTTTTACCCTTTCCTATGGCGGTTATTCCTTCGCCGTAAATGGCAAGTTTTACCTAAGTTATTTTGAAGGCTCTTTGGATTATGAAAATGAATCTTTTACAGCTTCGCTAGAAACACAGGGGTCAGATGGAGCAAGTTACTCCTTAAGTGGCACCTCCACCTACTCAGTAAATTCCTCCAACCACCTAATTTTAAATCAAACTACATTTACCAGCACCGCAGGAAATGTGATCATGAAAACAGCGACTCTAACTTCGGATGGCAGCACATTTTCAGGTGAAATTGAACTGCATGACGGTGAACCTGATACCAGTTGGGCTGATTACACGGACTGGTACCTTGAAATTGTGGATACAAGCGATGAGGATCAGGATGGAATTCCTGACCTTGTTGATACCAGTGTAAAATCCCTAATAACTGAGGAAATTCAACTTAATGGATGGAATTATCATGCCTGGCCATGGGTATATTCAGTAACCTTCGACAATTGGCTCTATTACTCAAATTCATCCAACGGTTTGCAAACCGTATGGAGTAACTATCATAAACAATGGTATTACTGGAACACGGATATACAAAGCTGGTCCACTGCGGCTAATTAATGAGAGGAACTTGCAGACTCACTAAGCGTTCCCCTCATAAAAGGCAGGCTACAAATCCAAGTATTTTTTTACTTTTTCAGCAAGGCCGGCCTTGGCGTTTTGGTCGACTAGGTTTCCCTTTTTATCGACCAACCACATCGCCGGAATACTGTTTACTCCATGTTTTTTGGCCAGGCTATTCCCCCACCCTTTACCGTCAAAGAACTGAGGCCATGGCATATCATTTTGCCTGATAAAGGTTTCGAGTTTTGCCCGGTCGCTGTCCAGGGAAATACCAATAACCTCAAATCCTTTGGGGTGCAGTTCCTTGTAAGTCTTTTTAAGATCAGGAAGGACTGCAATACAAGGCCCACACCAGGTTGCCCAAAAATCAATCAAGACAACTTTTCCTTCCATTTGGGAGAGATCCACTTCTTTCCCACTCAAAGCGGTAAATTTCAATTTAAAAGGCTGACCCAGTGCTTGCTGCTTTTCAAGCTCAGCTTTCGCCTGATAAACAATCCTGGCAATCTTCGGGTCGGCATCATCCAAGGCAGCAAGTCGATTAAAGATCTTAAGACTTTTTT
>Ga0181565_10001139_pt1 | contig 20312 bp, 20 predicted proteins | sample 101ome_16_FD_129661 | JGI IMG/M metagenome (GOLD analysis project Ga0181565, IMG submission 129661) | Coastal salt marsh microbial communities from the Groves Creek Marsh, Skidaway Island, Georgia - 101401AT metaG (megahit assembly) | ecosystem: Environmental > Aquatic > Marine > Intertidal... | reverse complement strand
GGGCGAATGACGCCGAACAACTTCAGACAGTTCAGGAAGAACTGTCTGAAGATCTAGTTAGCAAGCACAATTTAAGGATGGGCGAATGACGCCGAACAACTCGAATCGTGGGGAAAACTAATTTACCCCTCGTCGTCCCATGAAATATTTGCATTAATTTTTACGCCAGAAACAGCCTTTGGTGCTTCTTCTTTAATGAATGGAAATCTGATATCCATAAAACCATTCAATGTTTCTTCATGAGAGATGAATATATTGCAAGGGGATACCTCGCATAGACTAGTTAAGTAATAATCTTCTGGAAATGGAGAGATTTCCACCTCACCTTCCTCTGTTGGTTGAGCGTTCTCAAGCGGGTCTTTGTTTCCTCGCTTGACGATGATTGAGCCTTTAATTTTTTCAGGGGGAATTTCACTCGTGAGGTTCCATGAACCGAAATGAAAGAAGTCTAAATAGAATGTGGACTTTCCGTATTTTAATTTTCTTGGCAAAGACAGGCTCTGAAGAAATCTTCTCGTGCTGGAGTCTTTTGATTTTCGGCAGAGCTTGTCAATGAGATGACTGTTTTCAAGCCTGATAATGTAAGCTCCTGGCTCTTTTGTCGAACGAAATAGAATGTATTGAAAGGCAATACTAAATAAAGAGTAGAGCTTATGTTGGGTAAAATGGAGGGTTTTTTGGTTATCTGTTTCAACTAATTGTTTTACGGATTCGTATAGATCTTGTCGCGATAAATCACGGTTACTCATCAAAGTTGCCTTTTTTGTATCAAACTAATTGGGGACTGTTTTTAATGAAGTGAACTGAAAATGGCAAGACTTTGTTGATAATCATTTCTTGGATTCATTATAGTTATTGACTCATGGGCCGCAATTCACTAATATTGCGCGAAATTATCTATATCAGTTAACCTACCCAAATTACATGGAGTAACGTAAATGAAATTAATGGCGAAGACGAGAAATATTGGTATTTCGGCCCATATTGACTCGGGAAAAACAACACTGACAGAAAGAATCCTTTACTACTGCGATAAAATTCACAAGATCGAAGACGTTCGCGGTGGTGGCGATGGTGCAAAAATGGACCATATGGAGCTTGAAAAAGAAAAAGGGATCACAATTACTTCAGCAGCAACCACAGTTCACTGGCACGGTATTGCAAACGAAGGAATCACTTTTGCGGAAGGTGTAGATAAAGACGCTAGAGTAAATATTATCGATACTCCAGGTCACGTTGACTTTACTGTTGAAGTTGAGCGTTCACTAAGAGTTTTAGATGGTGCAATCCTTGTACTTTGTTCTGTTGCTGGTGTTCAGTCTCAGTCAATTACAGTTGACCGTCAGATGAAAAGATATAAAGTTCCAAGACTTGCTTTCTTAAACAAGATGGACAGAATGGGCGCAAACCCTTTTAAAGGTAGAGACGCTCTTATTGAAAAACTTGGCCATAATGCTGTTCTTATGCAAATTCCTATTGGTGCAGAAGATGAATTCTGTGGTGTCGTTGATCTAGTAACAAAACAAGCATTTTACTTTGATGGTGACAACGGTGAAAACGTTCGTATCGAAGATTGTCCAGCTGACCTAGTTGATCAAATGGAAGAGTACAGAGCAGAAATGATCGATAAAGTTGCTGAGTACGACGATGAAGTAATGGAAAATTACCTAGAAGGTAACGAGCCAAGTGAAGAAGAGCTACATAAGTGTATTAAAGCTGGTGTTAACACTCTTCAATTAACTCCTGTTTATATGGGGTCTGCATTTAAAAACAAAGGTGTTCAAACACTTCTTAACGCAATCACAAGATATCTTCCATCTCCTCTAGAGAGTGCGAAGCCAACTGCTGTGACTGAAGAAGGTGAGGCAGTTACTCTTGAGCCGAAAAAAGAAGAAGAACTTGTATGTATGGCATTCAAAATTACTGACGAGCAATTTGGCCAATTAACTTATACGAGAATTTACCAAGGGACACTGACAAAAGGTGAAACAATTTACAACACAAGAACAAAGAAGAAAGTTCGTGTTGGTCGAATGGTTAGAATGAACTCTAACGATAGAGAGAATATTGATTCAGCTCATGCTGGTGATATTATTGCAATGGTTGGTGTTGATTGTGCTTCTGGTGATACTTTTGTTGGAAGTGATAAACTCCTAAATATCTCATGTGAAGGTATCCACGTTCCAATTCCGGTTATTGAGCTTTCAATTACTGTTAAAGATAAAAACGAGCAAGCGAAACTTTCTAAAGGTCTTCAAAGATTCCTTAAGGAAGACCCAACTTTCCACGTTTACACAGATGAAGAATCTAATGAAACAAGAATCGCTGGTATGGGTGAGTTACACCTAGAAATTTATGTTGAAAGATTGAAGCGTGAATATGGTGTTAACCCAACAATTGGTGCGCCACAGGTTAACTATAGAGAGACAATTTCTATGGAAGCTGGTTTTGATTATCTTCATAAGAAACAAACTGGTGGTTCTGGTCAGTTTGGTCAAGTTGTTGGACGTATTAGACCTCTTGCAGATGAAGAAAAAGATACTGAAGATCAAAACTTTAAGTTTAATAACAACATTAAAGGTGGATCTATTCCAAGTGAATTTATTGGTGCTTGTGAGAAAGGTTTCAATGACATTATGGAAAAAGGTCCATTGGCGGCTTTCCCATTAATTAACGTTGAGGTTTTCCTTGAAGACGGTAAATATCACGATGTTGACTCTTCGGATATGGCGTTTAGAATTGCTTCTCGTCAAGCGATGAGACAAGCAATCTCTAAAGCTGATGCGAAACTTCTTGAGCCAGTAATGAAAGTTGAAGTAACAACTCCAGATGAGTACCAAGGTTCTGTTATTGGTGACCTTTCTTCAAGAAGAGGGATGATCCAAGGTTCAGAAACTGATCCAAATGGTGAAGTTATTATCAATGCCCTAGTTCCACTAAGTGAGATGTTTGGTTACTCAAGTGACCTTCGTTCAATGTCTGCTGGTAAAGCGTCTTTCACCATGGAATTTGATAAGTACTCAGAATGTCCAAATAACATTGCTGAAAAAGTTATGGCCGAAAGAAAAGAAAAGCTACTTAAAGACGAATAATAAAATTACTAAAATTAGTATTTTTAAAGGGCACCAATTTGGTGCCCTTTTTTATTAGAACTTTTATTCAACGGGTAATTAGCATCTTTTAAAGATTGTTATTTTTGTAAAAATTACATGATTCCCTAAGATTAATCATATTTTTTTTAATTTTAGGTAGAATGCAGATGATCAAACTATACAGGCATAATAAATGATTGAAACTTCACAACTCCAGACACTTGTTGCTATCTCTAGTGAGAATAGTTATTCGTTGGCAGCCGAAAAGCTAGGTGTTACTCAGTCCGCAATTAGCCAAAGTATTAAATCGCTTGAAAAAAAATTAGAAATAAAATTAGTTCGAAAAAGTGGAAAAAATATTATTTTGACCAAAGAGGGAGTTGAACTTTTTCAATTAGCGAAGAAGTTTTTAACTGACTTAGATTCCACTATCAACGATTTCTCGTCTGCAAAAAGTGAGATGCGTGGCCTGATTAGAGTGGGCACTCTCAGTGGAATTGGTAAGTCTTGGTTGGCTCCTGAGTTGTTAGAGTTTTCTCTACATAATAAGGATCTTGCAGCAGCAGTCGTTCTTGGTTTTAAAGATGATTTAATTAGGGACTTTAATAATAATCAATTAGACATACTAGTTCTCCCAGAAGAGGCCCTCCCAAACGTAGGAGAAAGAGTCTTTTTAAGCGAAGAAAAGTCCACTTTCATCTATCCGAAAAACTCATCCTTGGAAATTCACTCTGAGTTAAGCCTTGAGGAAATTGCAAAATTACCAACAGTTTTATTTGAACAAGAGGACCCTCTCTATTTTCAATGGTGTAGAACCCATTATGGAAATACGCCTAAAAATATCAATGTGAAATATGTCGTGAACTCTCACGGAAATATGCTTCAGGCAGTATCAAGAGGGATTGGCGTCGCAGTCGTACCAAACCATGTTTTAAATAGAACTCACCTCATTAATGACTTGGGATTTTTTGATGAGTCCTATGAGGTTTCAAATGGTAATTTCTACCTTGTTTATCACAAAGAATCGCTTCAATTAAAAAGAGTTGAAAAAACTATTGAATTTCTATTATCGATTGATAATCCGCTCAATCGTTCATTAAAATATCTTCAATGAAAGATTTCGATAAATATTATTCAAAAATTTTAAGTCAAATCATCAATAGATTAAAAAAAGAAAATATTCAAATGGTGATTGTTGGTGGAACTGTTCGAGACTTTTTAATGGGGAAAAAGTTCGGGAGAGACATAGATACAGAACTTGTTTTTCCGTCGTCAATTAATTCGCCAGATGAAGGGTTTGAATTGGTGAAAGATATTTTAACTTCTCTTAACATTAAAATGGAAATACAACCATTTTATATTATTAGGGCCTATTTAGGTGATAATGAAATTGAATTTTCTATTGGGCGAAGAGAAGAGTTTATTGACGGTGATTATTCGCATAAAAATTTTATTCCACATTTTATTTTAGGTGATGACTTTAATTCGAAGTGGGTGAGGCGTGACGTCACCATCAATGCAATTGGTTATAACTTAATGACTGGAGAGGTAATAGATCCATTCAATGGATTAAATGACTTGAAATTAAAAAAGTTAGAATTAATCTCCGATGACTTTTACCGAGATCCTGTGCGGTTGTTAAGGTTGTTGCGTTTTAAATTGTTATTTAATTTTGATATTTCTAAATCAATTAACCTTGGTAAGTTTAATTTAGCTAAATTGACTAATTATTATTTTTTTAAAGAGGGAGAGAAAGTAGGTCTTTCTAAATTTTTTATTGCTCTTAATAAACTTGCCGTATCTTTTAATGAAAATCACCAAGTCTATTTGGATTTCTCTAGAGTCACTCATTTTTCAAACTTTAGAGAGATGGTTTTTTTAAGCGCAAAATTTAAAAACACTATGGTATGGGATACCTTAAAAAATGATGGTTTATTTTCTCAAAAAAAATACCGAATTTTAGGTAACTATTTTGATGCTAATTCAAAAGAGGAAAAGCGAGAAAAGGTTGAGTTAATAAAAAATATTGGTGAAGATTTTTATAATTGGGCGAAAGATGATTATTAAATATTCTGAGTTAAATAAACCCCAAAAAGATCAAGTCGAGGAAATTTTTTTTATTAACTCTAATAAGAGTTTTGATTCAAATGATGAGCAGGAGGAATTTAAAAATAAATGGTTAGTTCCGTATATTAAAAATTCAAATTTTTTCTATGTAATGCTTATTGATCAAGAAGTTGTCGGTTATATAAATGGCTACATCGAGACAAGACTTGAAAATAGTGAGTTTTCCTCTCTTGTAATTCAGTTCCCTGCTCATCTTCACATTAACTTTTCTCCTAAATTTCAAAGTAAAGGGTATGGTAGTAAACTAGTCAATTACTTTTGCGATCAATTGATTGATTTGAGTATTGTTGGGATACACCTTATCACTTCTCCTACATCTAGTAATGTAAGGTTTTATCAACGAAATGGGTTTACTTTTTCAAAGCTTAGTTCGTGTAAAAAATATTTATTTATGGGTAGGGAGTTGAACAATCTTTAGGATATTTGTGCCTAGATAGTAATTAAATTAAATTAATAGCATAATCGGAATGGAATAACTCAAAGGATGGCCGTCATGTCTGAAATTCAACGAGTGCTAGAGTCTTTTCCTGCAAAAAAAGTTAACCAAGAGATGCAGCCTTCAAACATTGAGGCTGGTTTAAATTCTCCAACCTTCTCTGAGATACCTGACTTATTTTTTGATTATATATTACAAGAATATAAGTTATCTCGGTTAGATATCCAGTTATTATTATTTTTATATCGCCAAGTTTGGTGTTTTCCAAACCTACATAAAAAATACGGAATTGGGCAGCTTAATAACTTAAAGGAAGTAGCTGAACATTTTAGCACAGACTTTAATTCGCTTCATAACTCCCTACAAAAACTTGAGTCGTATGAGTTTATTTCGACTATTAGACTCGGGCAATATTTTGTTAGGCGATTTTTCACTCCAGAGTGGGACTTTCATTTTTCTCAAAGTTACGATGATTTTTTGGATTAAGTGTTTCAGTCAAACATTTGCCTGTTTGTAGTTATTCTAAATGGTTATATAATAAAACCATGATTGATTACTTTTTTAAATTTTATAATTAATTAGGTTTCATAGAAAATGACTTTTACATATGAGTATAGGGATTTCGGGAACATCAAAAACATCTTATATGTTGGAGATGATTCAAATTATTGGTCTCAAATAAAAAAGGAATATGAAAAACATTTTTCACATATCAGTTGTTTGTTTTATATCTACCGAATAGAAGGGGATATTACTTATAAAGACGTTTTTCTAAAAACGCTACAGCTAAAGCCTAGTATTATTTATTTAGATTTTACTAAAAATCACGACGAAATGTTTCGATTGGCCCGTTTAATTTCTAGGGATGGTAATTTTTACGGATCTTCAATTGCTGGGTTTGTGAATGATGTAGAAGAGGCTGATGCAGCAATTAAAAATGGGTGTAACTTTGTTTATGTAAAATGTGGCGAGTTTTTTGATACGGCTTACGGGCCTCTTCGGTATTGTTTACCCGATAAAATTGCAAAGCCAAATTTTGCGAGAGGTGTTCTTGATGAAAAACGTGATATCTTCATTCCGTTAAGAGTTGGTTACATTCATCCGCAAAAAATTTACTTCGAGGGAAATTTTTCACCTAAAGATGATCAAGACTATGAAATTGAAACGAGCATTGAAAGAAGTATTCTTCCGTCAAAAGTATTTCGTCTTATTGAAAAAAACAATAATTCCGGTAATTACTACAATTACTGCCAATCTTTCACCATGTCTTATAACTACGTAAATAAGCCAATCATTTTAAAAGATTTTGAAAAGGCAAAACTGTTAAATCAAAAAATTGAGCTCTCTCCCCAGGTCATCAATGCGACGATTGAAGAATATAACAATGAACGAGTTCAAATAAAAAAGAAGTTTTCTGCATGGGTTAATGAAAATATTAATGAAGGAGTAGAGAAATTTGCTCGCGTTTTAATAATCGATGCCGATTATGAAGTTCTTCATCAATATGAAGGTAATTTATCTGATTCACCATTTTCATTTAAAATGCAATCCGGAGTTGATTATTTAGCAGTCGATTTTGAACACTTTAGGCCTGATCTTATTGTATTTAATCTAATGAATGAGCCTACAATTGAAGAGGCTAGAAAAATAATTTTTGATCATCGAAAAAAGAAGGGAACAGCAAATAAATATCAAAAGAAAAATTTATATTCAGATGAAGCAGAAGAAATTGAAGAAGATGAACTGGATGTTGAAATATCTGATAATGAAAATGAAGAGGTTCTCAGAGAGAGGCTTGTTGAAAAAATTATTAATGATCAGCTTTCGAGGCTCTTTAAATCAATAAAAGAAATTAAAGACTATAACCCATCTGTTCTAATTTTTAACTGCAACATAGGCACCAATGATATAATTGATATTTACGGATACTCTAAATCGGTGGTGACTCATAAAAAGTTTGATTTTAATATTGTGTTAAAGCTCGCTGAAATGGTTGAGTCAAATATTAAAAAGTTAAAAAGAGTTGAAATGCAAAAAAGGCTTGATAAGCTCAAGCAGGAAAATCCAATAAAATACAAAGGCGTCGATGTCGATAGCGTGCGGGACCCTATCTTTTTTGTCCCAAAAGGTGAAACATTATCAACCGCAAGAATGAAGCTAGAGGTTGAGTTAGTTGCTGTGAGTGAATCAGAAATCTGGTTTAGGTCAAAGCAGAGAATTTACTTTGGTGTTTATGAAATTGATATGCCTACAAGAGTTCGCTTTACAATTGCTCCAGATGATGAAACTTTTGATAACTTTACGGCCGATAAAGATGGTGATATCTACCACGGATTGATTCACTCTTTCGATGAAAATGGAAAGAAGCAATTGAGACAAGATGTAAACAGGATATTCTTCAGCGATTTGATGAATCAGCGAGAAATGGAAAACCAAGAATATCAAGAAATGACTAAAGAAGCTTTAAGTAAAAAAATGGAAGAGTTAGAAAAGTTAAAAAAAATGATGGAACTGAACGAAGTAAAAAAGAAAATATAATGGATTTAGAATCTCTTGGGCAATTAGGCCTTTTTATTTCATCTTTTTTAGCGGCTACTTTTTTTCCAATTGGCTGTGAGGCTATTTTTATTGCCCTTTTACTTAAGGTGACAGATTTTTCTGATACAACATTTCATTTTACAGTTCTAAATGCCACAATTGGAAATACGATGGGTGCAATTACGACTTATTTTATGGGCGCTTTATTGCCACTAGAGAAGGCTCTTGGGTATTTAAAAATGAACCATGCAAGGTTTGAGAAGGTCCAACAATTCGTTACTCGTAAGGCAAAAGTAATGGCATTGTTATCATGGTTGCCAATACTTGGGGATCCAATTGCTTTGGCTTTAGGAAATGCTAAAGCAAATATTTATATTGTTGCGCCTATGATGGCGATGGGAAAATATCTGAGATTTTTGGTCTTAGGAATTCTTGGTATCTATTTTAAATCCTATTTCTACTAAAGAGAAAACACTAGCTTTTTCTTACATCTGAACTATCTGATTCATTTGCTATTAAAATTAAAATATCTCAGTACATTGGAGGTATTAATGAGTTGGTTGGCAAGATGTCTTTTATTATTATCGTTTATTACAGTTTCTCGTTCATATGCAATTGATCAAGATAAATTAGTTTCGGCTTTTCATGAAAGATTTGAGGTGGTTAAGGAGAATGGTAAAACAGTTCGAATACTCGATCGGTTTATCCAAGCTAAGTTTAATATTCGTCCCTACATTGAATTTATTAAAAATTCGTTAATTGAAGAGCAGCAGAGAATGGCGAGCAAGTCAGATTATGAACAAGAAATATATGAAATGGTTGGAGATCATTCAACGACAGAAAAGGGGCAGGAAATTAAATATGCTCCTATTGTTATTGATTCATTGAAAGAAATTGAAAAGATGGATATCGAAAAAACTTTTAATGATCCTAAGTTCATGCAAGTCATTAATTATTTTGAGTCGAAAATTAATCAAGCGCTCGCGTTGATTGGAATTAATGTTATTGCAGAATTAAACAACTCCACCTTTTTTTATAAAAGAAATGTTACTTACGAAGCAGTTAAGATGGCCCTTAATTTAGCAAAAAGACTTAGTTCTAGTGTTCCTGTCTTAAACACGGCAACTTATGTTTTAGTGGAAGTTGAGAGATTAATTCGTGAGCGACGTCACTTTCATCAAAATATGGTTATGCATTATTTTGAAAATGTAGAAGCTGAAAAATTAGATATGACTCATGATGAGGTTAGCTTTGCTTGGTCATCGATATATGAAGCTCAAATTCCTTGGTACAATAAATGGGAGAGTGACAGCGCAAGGGCAAATTGGAAAAAGTATGGTGCTAAAAAATTCTATTCATTTTGGCGACTTGCCTCTAATAGAATGCGGTCCTGGAGAGGAAACTATGTAGAGGTCGGAGATCGAATTAATTTTGCTTTTAATCGTGCAATTGATCGAAAAAATAACCCTGTGATCGTGAACCTATTTGACTCTGAACATAGCCTTTCTAGTAAACCTGCCGTGGCCTATTATGAAAATGATCCTCAGCGGGTCATGCGCATGAGGTTTGTTTACACTATAGCTGAATTAGGTCTTAGTTTTGTACCGATTCCACAATTTATTAAAGATTTAGGTTCTTCTTTCTTGAAATCTCAATATGAGGCTCACCGAATCACAGAAGGTGCGCTCTATGCACATTTTGAGACAGAGGGTAATAGAGAAATGATGGATCGGATTATGGCACAGAATCTCAACCCTTTTGAGGAGAGATTCTATGATTCTTATATGAGTTTTAAAAACGATTAAATTTTAGCCTTTAAAAGTTTGGGAGTAGTGAAGGAGATAATTGCAATTTGGATAGCAAAAAAAGAGCCTAGAAAAATTGCTCCTCCTTCACTAAATCCGTAAGAGTGTAGTCCAGCAGCCAAGATATAATTAACTCCAAACCAAGCCATCATAACGGATAAAAATGCTAAGGCCGTAAATGGGATAAATCTTCTCTCCGTTATCCAGTTTGTGTATCGTCCATGCAAAATAATCATATAGATACATAAAACGATTAAGCTCCATGTTTCCTTTGGATCCCAGCCCCAAAATCTTCCCCATGAGTAATCTGCCCATACGCCGCCAAGGATAATACCAGCTGATAATAAGACGATGCCATACTTTAGGCACGTGTACATTATGTCTGCTTGGTAGCGTAATTCCTTTGAATTGATTGGGTTAATTGCATTTTTTATTAATAGTGAATTGGCCAAAACCCAGCTTAGAGCGAGGGCCCCATAAGAGGCAATTATCGAAGTGACATGAGTGCTAAGCCAAAAATTATCTCTTAGAACAGGGACGAGAGGGCCAATTGAGGCAGATAGCATTCCCCCGGAGAAATTGATCATAAAGATAGACAGTAAATTATGGCCTAGACCAATTTTCACAAACATTTTTTCTTTTTTCAAATGCCCGATGATCATGGTGAAAAAGAGAGAGGCAAAGCCTGAGAATAAAACAGTTTCATACATGTTTGTTATAGGGGCACGGCCAGAAATGATTATTCTCGTTATAATGTAAATGAGCTGAACTGTTAGTGTGAGTCCGCTGAATATAAGAGTAAAATTAAAGTTTTTAAATAAGACAAAACAGACGATGGCAAGAGAAGTGAGAATAAGAGCGATGAGTGGTAATCTCAGTTTTGCATATGTGTGTTCCAGCACGTGATGAGTTTTTGCATCATATTTTTGAGTATAAGATTTATTTCTTGCCGATAATTCTTTAAAAATAAGCTCAGATGAAGTCGCCATTTGGTCCGCACTTAGGGCGCTAAATAGCACGTTAATCGGCTCAAAATCATCAACATTGCCGTTAGTAAACGGGATAACCCAGTTCGATGCAGCCCTTATATCTTTTAGGGTTCTTAAGACAGATAATAACCGTTGAATAGATTTTTGTAGACTTGATCCTTGAGTCTCTTTTCTCATGGCCTGCAGAAGTTCCGATTTGTAGTCTTCTTCGATTTCTCTCGCTGATATGTTCTTATTATTATCGTAGTCTAAAATTTCCTTGATTTTGACGTGCTCAATTAGTGGTGTCACCTTAAAGTCTAAACTAGGAAATAGTTGAGATAAACTTAGCCGACAATATGCTTCAGTTGCCGAGTATCCATTAAGTTTACTTTTTCCAGAGATGTATTTGATGAGCTCGTTTGCGTGAACATAAAGTGGTTTAACTCGTCCATTTTGTAATATAGCATTTTTACCAATGTCCGGGTTAGAGCATAGTACATTTGCAAAAGATTGAGCTGATAAAATGAAGCTGATGAGAATTATAATTTTTTTCATACAGTTTGTACCTGGGTTGATTTATTGTTTCTGATTGGTTTGGTTTTTTTTCTTCTAAGTGAAAAGTGCCAGATAGATCCAATTACTAATAGGAGGCTTCCTAAGTACTTGATCGGTCTGCCTGGGTCGATATTTACGCTAAGAACGGATCCATAGGTTCCCTGAGCGACTTCAAAGTAGCTTGCCTGATAGAAAGTTAAACCGTCATACTTTAACGGATTATTCATGTAGATGTGGTGATCAACTGGGCCATTGTCGGTAAAAAGCTGAATAAAGCTTTCATAGCTGGCAGGATTTCTCGTCCCTGGATCTGTATCCATTTTAAATTTAGTCAATGATAGTTCATAGGGTAATTTAATCGACTTTTTTTCAAGTTCGAACTTATACTTTGTCCCACGGTAGGTAAGGGTGATGCTTTGATCATTTCTCACCCAATACTCATGCCCATTAAAACTAACGAGGGCAGCTCGAACAGACCCCTTCACCAATTGGCCATTTTTTTGAATTGGCACGACATACTCGGGAACAAATGTTGGTACTTTATCACTATAGTGGTTTAGTAGGGTAAGCTCAAAACCCATCCAAGGAAGATCTAGTTTTTTGTTTTTATCGATTTTGTGACCTAACCACTTCTTTTCATCCTTGTCGTAATAGGCAACATTTTTGCCAAATAAAAATAAGTTTGGGGAGTTTTCAAAAAGCTCTTTTGAGAAAACTCGATATTTTGAATCTGAAATTGAATTGAAGTTTGTATCTAGTGGAAATGGTGAGATGTCAGGAAAGAATGTATAAATTGTTTTGTCTTCCTGGATAACGAGGAATCTTTTTCCCGACTCAGTTTTTTTGATGACGATATTTTGAGTTTCTGGATAGAAGCAATTTTGCAGTTCAGAGTTCCAAAGAATGATTTTTGAGTTATTATTTTGTCCAAAGCAGGTTGCCAGTGGAGCAGGTAGGTAGTGAATGTTTAATGGGCCTAACTGAAGATTTGATTTAAAATCAAATGCTTTTGGATGGAGTGATAGGACAAAATCCTGACTGACATTTCCATTGGATAAGAAATATTCAGAGGATGAGTTAAAGCTTGAGGCAAGGTTCGAGCTATTTTCTGTTCGCCACTGAAGTGTCTTTTCACTGTAAGGAAGAAATTTTAAAATACTAATCTGATCTTTACTGGAGTTAATATCTGTTTCAAATGCGGTGTCTGGTAAATCATAGGTGATAACTTCTTTGGTATTTAAGTTTGTAATTCTAATTTGGTCAGAGTTTAGAACAATGTCTCGCTTCGGAGTGAGTGGAGGCAGTGTAATATTGCCATCAATTCCTGAAAAATGAGTAATAAAAGATCCTCCAACAATCAGAATCAAACCGCTATGGATGGTATAGAATCCATAGAGCCTTTTTTTTGGGGGAAGACGTAGATATGTTGCGTAAAGGATGCTCAGCCCCATCAACACTTGAAGCAGCATGAAAGGTAGTGTTTTATATACAGTTCTGTTGGCAAACTCAGTTCCATAGTAGCTTTCAAAAAATGTCCCAATGATCATCGCGATGGTGAAAAGAGTGATCAGAACGATAGCAAATTTCAGGCTACCAACAAATTTTTCGATGTTAGAGAAGTTGTTTTTCAAGGTTATCCCTCATCTTTTTTACTTCGATTGACGGTGATTAATTTTGGCGCGACTTTATCATGGGCCTGCAAATCCTGCAACCAAACATGGATTAAACATCATTTAAGTTTTTGAAAATTGAGGCTTTCCTGACGTTGATTACAACTTGTTGAGCCGCGAGAGTAGATAAGTTAGTCCAAATAGGATTGGTTGGTGAATTAGATAAATAATGAGGGCTTTCTTACCCAAGAACAGAAGGTAGTTTCCGCCTAAAAGGTTGGGAATATTTACCTTTTTTATGAATCCCGTTGATTCGACATAAATTCCAAGTAAGCAGACGTAAAACCAAGGAAGAAACGGCTCATAGTCCATAGAGGGGTGTCCTAAGTCAATCCAAGGATATTTATATTCGAAGAAAACGACAGGAGTGATAATGGAAATGGAGAAGAAGAGCGATATTTTTGGCCATTTGATAAAGGCTATCGAAAAAAACGAACATAGCGCAATGCAGTGTAGTGTTCCGAAGTAGACCCATCTTGATGGATATAAAAAGTAAGTAACAATGCTTATTGAAAATGCGGCACCAGCAATCTTCAGAAATCGATTGAAAAATGCTCTCCATTGTATTGTTGATTGATGGGCCATTCTAAGGGCCGCTCCGACACAAAAAAGAAAAATGAACACGATTAGTCGAGGGAGCCAGTACCAAAATAGAGTTGAGTCACCTGGAATTGATGGAAGCTGGTGCATCTTTAAGTCATAGCAAAAATGGAAGATGATCATCAAAATAACACCAATGCCGCGAATTTGGTCAAGTCCGATTATGCGATTATTTTCTCTCATATATTGAAGTTTTGTCCTTAAATGGTTGGTAGGTTAAATAAGCAGATAGATGATGAGCAAGTGATCCTAATTAATCCATGTCCAATATTGGACAAGCCTCTGCCGCTAAATGGTGAAATTTCAACATTTTCCACTTGATAGTCGCACTCACCGGTAATAGAGATGACTTGCTTTTGTGCTGATAAAACGGAAAAATTTGAGTTGATTAAAACCTCGTGCTCGCCAGCTGGAAGAACTTCTATTTGGTTGTTTCCATGGTGTTTAATGTAGCAGTTACGTTGATGGGAAAAGCTCATGAAATTTTGAAAAACGACAAGCTGGTGGTCCAGCCGCCCCCCAATGAAACCTGCGCAATGTAACTCCTTAATACCCTTCGGTAGGAGAGAGAGAGCACCTTCCAGGTCAGTAAAGCTTTTATCTTGATTGAAGATAACATCGCATTCTTGAGATGCAGAGTCTCCATCACCGATAGACAATCCAGCTCTTGAATAATTTACTAAACCGCCATCAATATATATTAATGGGCACTTAGAGTGAGTAAAAAAAAAATCATCAATCATTTCTGTGTTATCTTTTATCGGGCCTAGTAAAAATACTTTCTCCGATGAGTTGATAAAGTTACTAATGAGAGTTGAGGATTTTTGCATAGTTAAAGTTTACCGTAGTTCGTGATATGTTTAAATTATAAATATTATTTTCCCCTAACAGTTTTTCAATTGCGGGCCCATTTAGCTCTATAAATTGTGTTTGGAATCGGTTATTGATATGAATAAAATATAGGTATTTAAAACATGAAAGTATCCTCAATCATTAAGCAGTTAGCTAATAAACCTTTCTCCCTGGATGGGGCTGATCATTGCTTTTTTCAACATAAAACTCTTGAGTTGAACCTTTCATCGTCAGTAATGGTTAAATTGACTAAAGACGGTGAAAATGTCTTTGGTGAGGTTATGGGCACTAATCAGTTATGTGTAATTTCACACGCCTTGTGGGGCAAGATTCAGCAAGTAAAAGTAATGGCACCTGATCGTAAATTTGATGAAATTGAGTTTCGGGAAGTGGAGAACATGTTAAGAGACCTTAATTCTGTTCCAAGTTTTCCAAGTGAGCTTTACGATGAAGCAAGTTCAGTATTTTTAGAGTTAAAGACTTTAAATGACCGACTTAACAAGATCAGTGAACTGTTTGAAGACCATCCTGAGCTAAGAACATCAATAGTTGGCAAGAACTTTTTTGATCAAGTTTCTCTTCTGGATAAAACTCATCAAATGTTCATTGAATATTTTGGTGGGGATCGAATGCGCTTTCCGCGCTTGAATACGTGGGACCCAAAGATTAGTGAAATATCCTTTTTGGTGGACGGGAAGACGACTTTAAGTTTGCTTGAAATGCAACTCCTACGACACTTCTGGTCTGAAATAGAGCCTATTGTTTCCATCAAAATGGTTGCAAGGTAATTACGTTAAGGTTATGATCCCCCACGATTTTAGCCCCTAAATATAGGAATTTTGGAGACTTTATATATGAAATCAATTCTATTTTCACTAATGATGATCGCTTCTTTTTCTTCATTTTCTCAAAGCGCTGAAAAGGGTGCTCAATTATATGGCACTTGTATTCAATGTCATGGTGATAAAGGTCTAGGAAATGAGGAGCAAAAAGCCCCTAGAATAGCCGGCCAACACGACTGGTACATATACACTCAACTAGTTAATTTTAAATCGAAGACTCGAAAAAATGAGAAAATGTATCCATATATCAAAAATTTATCTGACCAAGATTTTAAAGATCTTGCAGCATTTGTTTCACAATTAAAGTAAAATAAATACTCGAAAAAACTGTTTCATTACGGAGGGAATTGTTATGAAACTATTAAAGTTTCAATTGGCTAAATCAGAAGCCGATGTGCAAAACGTTTACGAGTATAATATAGATGCCTTTTCAGAAAGTCCTGATTTCAATTGGAATCTTGATGAAATAAAAAAAGAAATTGCTTCCGGGTGGGATTTGTACTCAGCTAATATCAATGATGAAGTGATCGCAGCCGTATTTCTGAAGAAGGATCGTTCTACGCTTTATTCGAAAACGACTTCAATTAAAATGAATTTTCAAGGAAGTGGTTATTCCCATAAAATTAAAGAATTTATTGAGGACTCGGCGAAGAAAATGAAGGCGAAAGAAATAGTGAATTTTTGCGGCATCGATAATTTTAGAATGTATTCTTTAAATGAAAGTCATGGTTATACAAAAACAGGCCGAAAACTAGGTGATAACGGTCAAGTTGTTGAATGGGTAAAGCAAATAAAAAAATAGACAGATATTAAAAAAAATTAGACATGATGCCCAATTAGCGTTCATAATATTAAGTAATTACGATTTATAATTTTAACGATCAATGGAGGAGAGTTAAATGGCAACAAAAAAAAAGGTAGCGAAGAAAAAAGTCGCTAAAAAAACAGCGAAGAAAAAAGTCGCTAAAAAAACTGCAAAGAAAAAAGTAGCTAAAAAAACAGCGAAGAAAAAAGTAGCTAAAAAAACAGCGAAGAAAAAAGTAGCTAAAAAAACAGCGAAGAAAAAAGTCGCTAAAAAAACAGCAAAGAAAAAAGTAGCTAAAAAAACAGCAAAGAAAAAAGTAGCTAAAAAAACAGCAAAGAAAAAAGTAGCTAAAAAAACAGCAAAGAAAAAAGTCGCTAAGAAAACAGCAAAGAAAAAAGTCGCGAAGAAAGTAACGAAGAAAAAAGTGACGAAGAAAGCGCCAAAAAAGAAAGCTGCAAAAAGAAAGCCTAATCCTGCTTTCATGAAGCCACTTACTCCTTCTAGCGCTCTTGCTGAAGTTGTTGGTTCAAAAGCTCTTCCAAGAACTGAAGTTGTTAAAAAGCTTTGGGCTTACATTAAGAAAAACAACCTTCAAAATCCAAAAAACAAAAGAAATATTGTTGCTGATGCAAAGTTAAAAGCTGTTTTTGGTAAAAAAGAAGTAACAATGTTTGAAATGACTAAGTTAGTTAGCAAGCATTTAAAGTAAGAAATTTAAAAATTTAATACTTTTTAGGGCCACTTATTGTGGCCCTTTTTTATGCGAGGAGATCCGTCGGTAATTTGAATTGGTTGTTAGTTTTATTTAATCTAAATTCTTTTTCAATAAGTCTTACTTCCAGTCCTTGGTAGTAGTGAGGAAATCTTAGTCCACTATTCGGTGCTTCTAATGGAGCTTCGTACTTTAAATTTTCAGTTAAATTAGCTTCTGAAATTCTCCATAAAATGAGCTGTGAATTATTATTGTAGAAGTTGTTAATTACAGTTTCTATTTGATCTGCTTTGCTTAAGTGAATGAATCCATCTGAGGTTAAGCTTTTTGGTCGATAAATACCATCTATGACACAATTTTTTTTGTCTTGGTCAGTTAAAACATGAAATACTTTTGCCATTTATTACTCCACAAAGAATTGGTGATAGGTTGTTGGGTAGATATTTTTTGAGTGGGAGAAATGCCACCATTCTTTTGAATAATTTTTAAACCCATATTTCTCCATCGCATTTACTAATTGTTCTCTATTGTATTTTGCTTCTGCTGAGATTTTTGAAGTCTTTGTATGAGACATGGAATCAAAGCAATCGTATTGAGTTCCCATTTCGATCAGTCCAGTGGCTTTCTCTTTTTGTGTTAGTGGTATTCGACAGTCTTTAAGGGGAATTGAGATAATTTTGTTTATCTCAGAGCCTTTGATAATGATACCTAGGTCAATTGTATTAGCTTTTGAGTGGCCTGATTTGCTTGCGATATAGCCTCGCGAAAAAAGTTCTTCTTTATTTACATCAGGGTAGAAGATCGACTTCATTCTTTGATCACTTAGTTCTTTTGCCCAAGCCACAAAGTGATCAACTGCTAACTGTGGCCTGTAACAATCATAAATAATTAACTCGAGATTTTTTTTATTTAATTCTTGCTGAACCTGTTTCAATGATTGGCCAACATGATCTTGTATTAAGCAACTTGCAGCGAGGTATCCTTTTATCTCCTCTCCGATAAAGTTTCTTTTACTAAAGTAGCGAATATCTAGTTTTACTTGGGGAAGGTATTTTTTTATGTTCACAATATCGTCAGGCTTGGAGCTTAATAACGTTGCGCTCGATGGTGAAATTGTGAATAAAAATAGGGTTGTTAGGATTAAATTAACCATATTATCTCTTTTAAAACTTTAATGCTTTTTTTAGCATTCTTGTTTTTGGATGTTCTTGCCCGTACTTTGCTTCAAATAAACGCGTAAATTCTTTACAATTAATGGTGGGGTTTCCATTAGGGAAGTCTTTGTTTCCTAAATAATAATCAAGGCAATTTTTTGTGTAATGATCAATGTATTCAGGAAGATTTTTAGAAATTAAATTAAATAAAGTTTTCTCTCGAAGGGGATCACTGATCCCAAAAATATCGTCAGGTAGAGGGTCAAGAGTTTTCAATTTATTAATAACAGGTGTTCTGAATTGAAAGTTTTCGCCCATCTCTTTCATCGAATTCCAAGCGTAATTAAAAATATCTCCGTTAACAGGTCCTTTTAATAAAAATATTGCTAGTAATGTTCTTATTTCCTCTGTTGATAGGTAATCACTGGCGTGTAACCAATTGATCACTTGTTCTCTATTAATAGGTGAATTTAGATGAGAAAAGTTAGCAACATAATAGTTGAGAACTGTTGTTAAACAATTTGGATGAAAGTTATCTGCACTAAATAACTTTATTTCTTTTTTGGATCGAGCAGTAGCGTTGAAGGCCTTAAACCAATTGAGGATATAAGTTTTTACCGCTGGTTTTCGACATAAAAATTGGCTTCTTTCGGAGATAAATGCATTTTTTAAAAAGGGATGAATAATCTCAACTGAGTTGATATTGTTTTCTAGCAAAACGAGCCCAAAACTTGCAGGAATGTCAACTAGGGTCGTTTTATTTGGTGTTTCATTTAGAATTTCTTGAGCATGGTTAACACAGTTTTTTTCTCTTCTTTGGAAGCATTCCTCTAGGTAACCTGTCATGAATTCTTTTCTGGACAGGGCGAAAACTTCGCTTTTGCTCACTTTTGCAAGTTTCATGATGCGGGTTACTTCGTTTTTATTGCGATTAGTAAAGGCTCTTGTCTTGTTGAGGTCATTAATAAACATTTGGGCCATTTCAAGTACTTGCTTCTCCCAAGCTTCGTCTCTCATTGTCGGGCGTAGATCTTTAGCGTGTGCTAAGTATTCTTGATATTGTTTGTTATGATAAAGGATGTCCAGGTCGTCTTTTGAGTAGAGAAGTGCAGGGCTTCTGGCAATGATGGTTGTTGAGTATATGGTCAGAAAAAAGATAATAATCAATTTTATATTCACGTGCATTCGTCATCCTTAACGAAGTTTTAAACACTCTTAATCATAACGGAATTTGACAATGGAAGTCAAAAAAACCAGAGATCCTTATTTTTTATCAAAAAATTTAGATTTTATCTTTGCAGTAAATAATTAACTGCCTAATATCTAAGCCTTAATTAAATGACCTAGGAGTTTTCAATGGATGAAAATAATACAGGCACTAATAAAACCAATAACGGCCATATTGTTTTAACGTCTCACCGTGAGCAAATTTTCTCAGAGACAGTAGATGTAAATTGGGGCGCAAAAACTCCAAAAGAGCGAGGGCCTGTCATTGCAACCTTCACTGAAAATGAAAAGCGAAATGCCATTGGTAGCCACAGTGGAAGCTATACAATTTATCGAGCATTAAGTATTGCAAGTGGGCATTTTTCTAAAGACCATAAACCAGACCTTCATAACACCAATCCAACGGTTAATATTGGGCCCTTTCCATCATGGACAGAGCCAGGGAAGATTGTTTCTCTTGATCCGTGGGGAAGCAATATAAATGAGTTCTATAAAACTGATTTGGAAAATGGGCTTGATATTCGGCCAACTATTGCTGTCACACAAGCGCACCTAACTATTCCTGAAGTTCAAGAGTCTGTTCGCAATGGAACTCTAAAGCCTGATGGTAATTATGTTAAAGAAAACGGCGAACTAAAAGTAACGAAGGTCGCACTTGAACCAGTTTGGTATTTGCCAGGAATTGCGGAGCGACTAAAAATTAAGGAAGGTGAACTTCGAAATATTATCTACCGTGAAACAGGAGGAATGTTTCCGGAACTAATTACGAGGCCTGACTTGAAAATTTTACTGCCACCTATTGGTAGCACGACAGCATATATTTTTGGTGACCCAAAAAATTTAGCAAATCCAGATGTTGAATTAACTTGCCGAGTTCATGATGAATGTAATGGCTCGGATGTTTTTGGTTCTGATATTTGTACATG
>Ga0181565_10001128_pt1 | contig 20378 bp, 17 predicted proteins | sample 101ome_16_FD_129661 | JGI IMG/M metagenome (GOLD analysis project Ga0181565, IMG submission 129661) | Coastal salt marsh microbial communities from the Groves Creek Marsh, Skidaway Island, Georgia - 101401AT metaG (megahit assembly) | ecosystem: Environmental > Aquatic > Marine > Intertidal... | reverse complement strand
TTTTCAGAATTGGACATTTTAAAAATGTCCATTTTCAAAATTTTTTATAAAGTTTATTTCGAATTTTTTTTTAAAAGAATAAATCAAAACAATATAAAGAGCACACTGAAAGATTGTCTTTTATAGACAGTCAAATCCTTCATAATAAGAGTATCCAGATAATATTTGAAATCAATTCAAATAATGATATAATTCAGTCACAAACCCACCCAAAAACACCCAAAAACACCCAAAACCAGAAATGGAAGGGATTTAAGGAATGAAGGGAGGGGCGGAAAGGGAGGAAAAGACAGAGGAAAAAGTATTGTCTCTACATAATCTATATGGGAATATTAAAATTCATAGATTTAAAAGCATTTTTATTGGCATTTTTATTCGGACTGTTTGTAATATACATAGTAATGCCTGATGACAAGACAGTATATGTATATCCAACACCAGATAATGCAGACATCATTCAATACAAAGACACTGCAGAGAATTGTTTTGCAGTAAAACAAGAAGAAGTAGCATGTCCTTCCAATGAATCCACATTATTTAAGATTCCAATGCAATAAGGAGACGGCAAATATATAAATGTAGTATATAAGACAGTATAAATGAATTTCAAAAGATTATTACATACAGAACAAGGAAAGACAATAATATCGATATTATTAGGTTTAGGATTAGCATCTCTTTTTAGGAAGATGTGTAAAGACAAGAATTGTATAGATTTCAAAGGTCCAGTATTAAAAGATTATGAAGGACAGACATATAAATACAATGACAAATGTTACAAATATACAGTAGAAGCAGCAAGTTGTGTAGAGAACAAGGAAACAATTGAAATAGGGGAGTCAATGATGGAACAACAAAAGCATTTGGGATATTAGGAGGGATTCGTTTTGTAATTAGATTTTAAAAATAGTTACAAAATATATTACAATGAGTAACGTAACAAGGATAGCAGATTTACCGGCAACAAATAATGCGGAAAATCTTCAAAATGTGATGGTGAAGGAACAACCAACGAATTATGTACCAATAAACGTGCATCCAAATCCATATGGAATTTCTGATAAGAACCCAATAAGTCAGCAAGAGCCACCGGTAAGTTCTCAACCACAATACCAACAGCCTCCGCAGCAACATCATCCGCATCATCAACAACATCAACAATATCAACAACCACCACAAAACATTGATTTTAGGCAAGTAATCGCGGAACAAGAATTACCATCGCGTGATATACCAATGGATAGCACACAATATACACAAGATGTAGAAGTGAAAGCAAATTACATACCAGAAGCAAAATCAGATTATTTAAAGAATTATGAAATCGAGGAGCAAAAGAATATCAGATACGAACAAGAGACACACCGAAAGAAGATGTTGGATGTAATCATGGATGAGATACAATTAGCTGTATTTGTAGGGTTATTATTCTTCATTTTTCAAACCTCATTTTTCCGAAAGATGATATGGAACAATTTTTCGTGGATGCCGATACTGAATAGCGACGGAAATATGAATGGATATGGGGTATTATTCAAGAGTGCATTATTCGGATTGATGTTTTATATGAGTCAAAAAGCAGCAGATTTCCTATTGGATCTATAGATTTCTATATGGTACCTATACAACCTAAACGACCTATAAACTTATATTACTAAAAGGATTAATGATTTGACGAACCATGGAGGAGATAGAAGGAGTTTTGGTACGTTTTCGCTGGGTCTTATTACGTTTTGTAGTTTTTTTTATTGTTTTGACGCGTGAAGAGCGTAGTTCTCCAGGAGTGTATTTAAGAAACCAAGATTGATACTCACGACTATCACGCATATTCTTGAGTTTTTTATGTTGAGCTGCTTTTTCGGCACGCATTTCTTCAAGAGTAGGTTGTTTACCGTAACAAGAGATGGAGAAACGACGAAGAAGACCTTTTTGAGAGAGGCGATTTCGAATTTGGACGTCATATAAATATTTTGCCATACAAAGAAGACGTTGATAATTATAATAGGGTAAATCGGTATACATGAAAGCCAAATAAAAATTAAGAATGGTATCAATAGTAGCGACTTTGATGCGATTTCCAGCAATACGAATAGAATTATAACTATGACAAGCGATAGGTTTATAAAGGAATGCAACTTGATTACCATTAACGGAGACGATATGGTGTTCGGGTATGACTTCATGAAGACCTTCTTGTTTACGGACAACAACATTTTTGAATCCATGATAGATAAGGTTTTCGCGTAAGAGATTAGCACATTTGGAAGGTTCATTTGCTAACACATCAAAGTCAGGGGTTTTGCGTGTAATGCTTCCATTGCCATTCATATGACGTGAATAGAGAGAAGCACCGTATCCACCGAAGAAGACGACACCGAATTTGACAAGGTTTTGGAGAGTAATATCATAAATTTTGGAACCATCATCACGGACGGACTTGATATCACGTTGAAATGTAATAGCGTCGCATTGAATGGTAGGGTCCATAGGATAATGTTTATTTAATAGAGTGATACGTTTCATGACTTTTTCCCAACGACTAACATCACCCATAGGACGTGATAATTCTAAATACATATTCATACGAAGGAAATCAGGAGGGGAGTAATGGATACCGTGGATAACGATGGCTTTGGAACGAATTTTATCAAATAAGAGATTGTGAAGGAGGGTAATATCGGCGATAGGAATAAAATTGACGAAAACCTTATAAGTACCATGATGAACTCCGGCTTTGGCTTCTACATCTGTATACCCATGTTTGAAATAGATATCAGCTAATTCAATGGCGTCATCCATGGCATCAGGGGAATAAAAATCATAATCAGGGATTTCTAATTCACGGTCATAAAATTGGGCTTGAGAAGGTAATATATTATTAATGGCGGTACCACCGTAACAAACTAATTTTTTCTTGACAAGGAAGTCTTCTAAGATCGTAATAATTTTCTGGATTTCATCATCTTTAACGACTTGTTTTTTACGAATGTTATCAGCAACATCGACAGCTTGACGAACAATGGCAAGTTCACAATCTTGGAAAGACATTTTATCATCACAAGCGGAGGAGCGAAATTTAGAATTGAGTGAAATGGTAGATTTGGATGTGGATGTATTGGATGTGGATGTATTGGATGTGGATGTATTGGATGTGGATGTATTGGATGTGGATGTATTGGATGTGGATGTATTGGAAGATTTCATATATAAATTGCTATAGTATATATGAAGATAAATTTGGAGTATCTCTATGCGTCACGAATTAAACGTTGGATATAAGCACGGGCATTTTCTAAAGGTATGAAAGAAGATTTGAAATGGTTAAAGAGGTTTTCATATTCTTCAAGGTTAGAAGATTTGCGATAGAAACGGAAACCACAAGATTGGACGGCATAATCAGCAATCATAGGGTAACAAGAGGGTTCATTGACAAAATCACTAGCAAAGGAATATTCAGGGATAGCAACACGGAAATCATTAGGTTGAATCATCTTTCCCATAGAATCAAATACGATTTCAGGTTTGGAGGCATCATCCTTTTGTGAATCGGTAGAAAAGAAAGAGAATAAGGTTTTGGAGGCAGATACGTATTGGTCGTATGGACGAACAGAGATAGTAGTACCATTGACTTTACTTTCCAAGAAGGAGAATTCAAAGGTATCAGTAAAGTCGTAATTATCATTGTTCTCGATAATCATAACAATCTTGTTTTTAAGTTGAGACAAAGGAGTTGAATTGACATCAACATCACCAGAGAAAAGCAAAGAACGGAATTTGAATTCAATAGTGGAAGAGATGTTGTCAAAAATATCGGTATTGGCCTCATCATTTTCATCAATAAGAGGTTTGATACGGAGATGAATAAAGAGAGGGTCATTAGGGTTAGGGATAGGGTGGGAAAATGCATAAGAAGCGATAGTATCACAAGCATCATCCAATAATAATTTGTTTTTGGAATCAAGAGCATCATTGCGATTACCGGCGGCTTTACCGATGAAAGCAGCGGCTTCAGAGGAGGGGTCATAAACAATTTCAAAATCAAGGAGACGACAACCACGAGATAAATTATACTTGATAGAATCTTTACTAACATAACCGCGGGAGTCGTGAGCGCTATTGTAAGAAGATTTAATGACATAATTATTGATAGGTAAAGAATCTACTCCATTGAAATTTTGAATTTGGGTAGGCCTATCAAAGACGTGGTCTGGATTAAAAGATTCAATTTGAGGAGGGTAAAATAAATTGATAGACATAGAAATGGCAATAATAAGAATGATGATGATAGTAATAAAGATATAGTACATTTTATATATAGATATATAATATATATTGATATTATAACAAAATGGCAGGAGGATTATTAAATTTAAAAGCAGAAGGTTCAAACAATATGATATTAAATGGAAATCCAACAAAGACATTTTTCAAAGTAGCATATTCTAAATATACAAATTTCGGATTACAGAAGTTCCGCTTAGATTATGAGGGATTACGAGAGCTGAGACCAAGTGAGGATTCCACATTTACATTTAAAATGAAACGATATGGCGATTTATTGATGGATACATATTTGGTAGTGACATTACCGGATATTTGGAGTCCCATCTATCATCCATCAGAAGGAACGACAAATCGTTGGGCGCCATATGAATTCAGATGGATACGTAATATAGGGACACATATGATAAAAGAAGTAACGTTGACATGTGGTTCAGTGACATTACAGAGATATACAGGGGAATATTTGGCAGGAGTAGTGGAAAGGGATTTTACAGAAGAGAAGAAGAAGTTGTTTAATCATATGACAGGAAATACACCAGATATATACGATCCAGCCAATGTAAATGAGAGGGCAAACACGTATCCATCCGCATTTTATACAAATTCAGGGAATGGTGCAGAACCGTCAATAAGAGGTAAGAATTTGTATATACCAATAAACACATGGTTTACAATGGATAATCGTTGTGCGTTTCCATTAATAGCATTGCAAAATAATATATTGGAAATAACCGTAACATTACGTCCAATCCGGGATTTATTTCAAGTACGTGATGTATTTGACAATCAATACAATCGTCCATACGTACAACCGGATTTTAATGAATCAAGATTCCAAATGTTTCGCTATTTACAGACACCACCGAATGTGAATATAGATGTGTCAAACTATACAAATCGTATAAATACATGGAATGCGGACGTACATTTAATATCCACATATTGTTTTTTATCAGAAGTAGAGAGACAACGTTTTGCGAGGGAAGACCATGTATATTTAATAAAAGAGGTACACGAACATAAATTTGATAATGTAACAGGAACAAAGAAATTGAAATTGATGTCAAATGGTATGGTGGCGAATTGGATGTGGTTTTTACAAAGAAATGATGTAAATTTACGTAATGAATGGTCGAATTATACGAATTGGCCTTATAGAACACAACCAGGAGACGTGGAATTTGCACCATCCAATTTGAGTAGTTTGAGTGGGACAGGTTATGATGGTGGTATACCGAATAATTATGGACCATTTATAGATCCTCAGGATGGTAGAAATACAGGTATATATATAACAGGAAACTACAAGGCAGTAAATAGAAAAGAGATATTAGAAACGATGGGAATATTATTGAATGGAGATTATCGGGAGAATATACTAACACGGGGAGTATTTGATTACATAGAAAAATATACAAGAACACAAGGATTCGCACATGAAGGATTATATTGTTATAATTTTTGCTTGAATACGAATATGAAAGATTATCAACCATCAGGAGCATTAAATATGAGTAAATTCAAAAACATAGAACTGGAATTAACAACACATATACCGGAGATAGATTTAGTCAATTCAAGTTTCGATGTAATATGTAATGATGATGGAACACCAATAGGAGTAAGGAAATCCACACATACATTATATGATTATGCTTATAATTTCGTGTTATATGAAGAGAGATACAATGTATTGAGTTTTATGGGTGGAAATTGTGGTCTAATGTACGCACGTTAATAAACGAGTTTTTTTACCTCATTATAATATAAGTAAAAAAATGACAGAATGGAAAAGAAGTAACAATAGTAAAAATAGTAACAATAGTAATAAAAAGGAGGGATTCGGAAGCAAAGATAAATCGAAATCAAAAGACGATATGCATACACGAATAATACTAGAGAAATTGAGAAGTATCTCTGCAAAAAAGAAGCATGAGAATTTTGCGAACATAAATCCATTGAGAAATGTGTATGAAAAGGAAGATGGAGGAAGTGGAGTGCCTAGTAGAGGAGGAAGTAGAGGAGGGAAGAAGGTAAGAGAAGGTATGGATGAAGGGATATTCAAAAATCAATCAAATTTACGATTAGATGATGATGATTATGATGGACACGATAATGTAGATGATGACGAAGAAGAAGCTGTAATAAATGACATGTTTAAAAATTTAATGGGTAATATAAGTAGTGGTTTAAAAGAATTATTTGACAGGATAGAATTGATGTTTTATTATGTTGCAATATTTATTTATTTGGTGTTTAGTGGAGGGGACATGAGTCGTTTGAATTGGTTTGAGACACAAGAACAAGAAGTAGGTGCGGGAGTGAATTCAATGGATATACCAAATCCAGATATAGGTGGTGTCGGTGGTATAGGTGGTGTAAAACAAGATGAAGGGTTTGATATAGGTGGTATAAAGAAGGGAGAAGGAGATTTTGATGAAGAAGAATTAGAAAAGAAGAAGAAAACCGGAGAGAAAATAAATAAAGCGAATGAATCCATACCAGATAAGACACCTGGAGTATCAGCGTCGGCATCATTCGCAACAGTAAATGAGAAAGATTGGAGAAGTAGATTCAATGAAAAAGAGGTAGAAGATATTGAATTGATATACAGTTATATATCGTGGGGAGAATGTATATCGCTTGCAATATTATTTACATATGGTTTATATTTTTACATGTTTTATACAGAGACAGACGAACATATATTAAATGGCAATGTGAAGAGTGCTCGTCCTTCATTCTGTAGTTGGAGATGGTTGGTCCCGTTTTTCTCATTTTCTTATAAAGACTTTGAGGATTTTTATCGGGAAAGTGTAGATCAGGAAGTAGATGAAGAAGCTTCAATTTTAAGAAAATTTTCTACCAGTTGTTTTTCTTGGTTTCTTGCTGTATCCTATATTATATTCCAAGACTCCGTATATGCAATAGCGGTAATCAATGAAATATTGATGTATTGGATACCAGATTATACAAAATCATTACAAGACAAATTAGGATTTTCAAATTCATTAATATTTTTTGTATTAGCATTGGGAGTATCATTGTTTTTGTATTCTTTTGGAGGACAAATTAAAGCACTAATATTGGAAGGAATGTTTGGATTTGACTTCAAAAATGTAGGTTTATTAGGTGCAATAATATTATTTTTAACAATAGCCCCACAATTTTCAAAGTATGCATCCTCTATTTGGAATATCGATCAAATGAATGTAGTACCAAATGAACCGATTCAAGTGGAAGGTAGGTTGGTGGGTGGAAGTATCTTCGGTAAGAAGGAAGAGACAGAGGAGGAAAAGGAGGAAAGGATAAAGAACAAAATTATATTACCTAGTTTAAAATATACAAATGGAACCTCAATAATAGATACATATGGTTATTTATTAGTCAATACAATTGAGAAACACGCGTTTCCATATCCAGTATCTCCAACATTTTCATTAATTGGAAAACATATCTATAATTTTTTCAGGTTCATATTTGGTTTATTGATTTCCCAAATTCTATTACCGATTTACCTTGTCATTTACTTGATAGTATTTTTCTTGATAAATCCGATAATGACATTGGGGGGTCATTTCATGCAAATAATAAAAAACATAAATACACATAAAGAATTGTCGAAAGATGAATATTACAATATATTTTATGTGAACGATGAAGGAAAGAATAAAACAATAGACGCAGCGGAGATATCACGTGTAATAGATAAAGATTACGGGGAAGGGTGGATGTGGTATCTAAACGTATTTGGAGAATTTCTTAATAACATCATTAAAACAGTATTCGGGCCAGTATTTATATTAATGTTTTTAGTATTGCTTACTTATTTTAGAAGCGATTTAGCAGAGAATGGAAACAATTCAAAGTTACAAAATACGTTAGGTCCAGCCTTATTGGGAATGATAGCACTTGCCGCGTTCATGTATTTGTATCAATTGTATAAATCAGTCAAAGAAGAAGGAGGTAGAATATCACGATTTTTAAGGGAATTCTTAGGAATAATAGTTGCTACCAATGACGCTTCCAAAACTTCCAAAGCTTCCAAAGCTTCAAAAACTTCCAACTCTGATGAAGATATGAAAGGGGGCAATACAAATGATAAGCAAGATGCAACAATGAAAGATCTGATTCGAGCATTTAAAGAAGCAAAATCAAATGTAAATAAATATTCTCCAGACCGTTGGGATAATGTATTGAAACAATTCAAAGAAAACTTTAATAGCAAAAGTAAATATAATGATGTAAATTTTGAATCGAAAGTGAATGTGGAAGGCAAAGATAGCACAGAAAAAAGCATACAAAATATGACAATAGACCATTTCAGACAAGGATTATATCGTTATTTTACCGCCAAATACCATGATTATATACCATTAAGAAGTATGTATAAATCGGCAGGTAAAGATCATCCAATAAATCAAACATTTGCAAGTCGCAGTTGTGCTCCTCATACGCAAATGAATGAAGAAAAGTAAAGTATGATTCGTAAAATACATATAAAGTAAAAAATATGTTATATGTATAGTAAAAAGGAATGAGTAGAGCAAAGAAGTATTATCCATTTGTATCGGTATGTACTCCAACATTTAATCGCCGTCCGTTTATAGAGAACATAATAAAATGTTATAAGAATCAAACCTATCCAAAGAATCGTATGGAATGGATTATAATAGATGATGGAACAGACCCAATACAGGATATTTTAGCAAAAGAGAACATACCAAATTTGAAATATACTTACGTAGAAAAGATGCATTTGGGTCAGAAGCGCAATTTCATGCATTCCAAAGCCAAAGGTTCAATCATTGTATATATGGATGACGACGATTATTATCCACCAGATAGGGTATCTCATGCAGTAGAAAAATTAACAGAGAATTCCACAGCATTATGTGCTGGTTCAAGTGAGATATACATATATTTCAAGGGATTTCAAAGAATGGTGAAATTTGGACCATATGGACCAAACCATGCAACAGCAGGAACATTTGCTTTCAAAAAGGAACTATTAAATCAAACGAAATATGAAGATGATGCCGCAATCGCAGAAGAAAGAGCCTTTTTAAAAGATTATACGATACCATTCGTACAATTGGACCCAATGAAGACCATATTAGTATTCTCACACGAACATAATACATTTGATAAAAGAGAGTTATTGAAAGACCCTCATCCAGATTTTGTGAGAGATTCTGAAAAGACAGTGGACGATTTCATTAAAGAGAAGAAAGAATCCGATATCAAGAAATTTTTCATGGATGACATAGACAAGTTGTTAGAAGGTTATGAGCCAGGATTGCCAAAGAATAAACCAGAAGTGTTGAAACAAACACAAGATATTAAAGAGAAACGTGAAAAAATGAAAGAAGATTATGCGGAACAGATGAAAAATGAATTGACTGGGATTTGTATGGATGTATCAGGACAAAAGCAAAAGAACTTAACAAAGAGTGAAGTGGTTCAAGTAATCCAACAGCAACAACAACAAATTGCCTCGATGAAACAACATATTGAAAAGAATCCGACTGTAACCATGCAACAAAGTGATGGAAGTGTTGCCACATTGAATACTCAACAAATGTTGCAAATAATTCAACAACATCAGCAAAGAGGGGCACAATTAAATACAGAATTGGAAAAGATGAAAAAAGAGAATGCAGATATGAAATCATTAATAGAGAAATTGGAAAGTAACAACAAGGAATTGGTTACAGATAAAGACAGTTTGAAGAAAGAATGTGATGATAATAATGGAATTTCCAAGACGGCATTTTTAGAAATGGAAGAGAAATATAACACATTATGTATCGAACATAAAGAATTAGAATTAAAGTGTTTGAAATTGGAAGCAGGTGATAAGATTGTGAATCCTCAAACCGTCCCATCTGTTAATGTGAAGGTAGATGAGAATGCATAAACAAGTAGAATTCGATTATGAATCTTCTATTGCGACATTTTTATCCAAATAACGATATATCCGTTTAACATCCAAACGACATATATCACATTCCTCAAGGATCTTAGTAACTTTATTGACATTTTCAATGGAATTCATGTTTTGATAAACAAGACGTAATTCTTGAAAAAGACAAATGACATCCCGTTTATCCATATTGAGTTTTTGGCAAAGGGAAATGATGAAATTATTGTTATTGTATTCGGAAGAGTATTTTGTTAAGACCTTGGTAAAACGGATTTCGTCATGTTTTGAAGATTTGGGTTTATTTGATTTTGAAATAGTCTCATGAAATAATTTGTTACTGTGAAAAGTCTTCATAAGAGAGCTCATTTCATTGAATTGCCAAATTTGATGTTGAAATGTCACACGGTCGATATAATCGGCATAACAAATATTATTCAAGATTCTATAATAGATATCTAGGTATTTGGTATTGTTTTTAAAATAATTGATGACATTTTCGTGCCATAAGAGAGCAACAATGGTTCGTTCGGTTTCATTCATTACGAGAGAATGGTCTTCAAACGAGTATTGATTGGTAAACAGGTCATGTGTGATTTCTTTGACATCATCATTATAATTTTTATTTTGAAATATCTTGGAGAACATGTCTTTGGTAAGAATATTTTGATTTTTCTGATATAAATTTTTAAAGAAGAACATTTTTCGTAAATCGCCTTGTATATAATGGAATGCAATCTCTTTCATGTCATTCGGTAGGTCTTGAAAGCACGGGAGTAATCTTAGGAGACATTTTTCGATCTGTGGAGTGGTGGGAGTTTTCAATTCATATACCGTACAAACCTTCATGAGTTCTTTGATTTTCTTATCCATAAAATAATTACCAATACAAATGATGGGAATATTCGTACGATGCTCGGTTTTTTGCTTTTTGGTTTTTTTCTGTCGTATTAATGTGATAAGAGAAGATATTCCTCCTTTGTCACCACTATTCATACCATCAATCTCATCCATGATAATCGCAATCTTACGCTTTTTTCGTTTTAACATATCAAGGACATTAACATTACTCAAGTGGTCGCTAGTGAGAGATTCAATGAGGTTTTTGTTACGAACATCGCCGGCATCATACTTGATAATATCAAAATCAATTTCACGGAGACATTGTTCTACAAAATAGGATTTGCCAGCACCTGGAGAACCGTAAACATATAATCCTTTTTTAAGTTCAATGTTTTCGTGTAATTTATCAAAATTAAGGACATGTTCTTTGATGGATTTTGAAATTTGGTCTCTTTCGAGTAGATGAGTAAAAGAATTCATTGTAATACCAAGATGGGATACTTTTATACATTTTCATTGAAATGTATAAAAAAGGAATAGAATCGCCATAGTTCTAACGTCCAAACGCACTGAAATCGGTAGTGATAGGAATGAAATTTAATTGTTTTTCAGGAAGAGCACCGTAGTAATTGTAGACATTTGGTTGGGAAATACCAGTATTGGTATAAGCAGTTCGTTGAGTGACACCAATATTAGCACCATTACCTTGTACTGGTAATCCACCTTGTTGTAGTTGTTGTTGTTGTTGTTGTGCTCTTTGCATATTACCTTGCATAGAAGCATTGGCGATAGAACCAACATTTTTCACTCCACCATAAACATCTTGAGTGAGTTGTTTGGCACCTCCGTATAAATCACCAAGAATACCACTGGTGGTACCATAAATATCACCTGCTAGACCTTTGGTAGTAGAGTAGGCATCGCCTGCTAGACCTTTGGTAGTAGAGTAGGCATCGCCTGCTAGACCTTTGGTAGTAGAGTAGGCATCGCCTGCTAGACCTTTGGTAGTACCATAAACTTCACCAGCAACATTTTTGGTGGTTCCATAAACATCACTAGCGACACCACGAGCACCTCCATAAACATCACGAGCAACATCTCCAACAGTATCGTCTAATACATCAACTGCAGTACCAGCAGTATCTTTTATTAAATTTCCAGCAGCACCGACTGTAGTAGAAACAAGATTACCAGTAGCATCAACAGTTTGTTCGACAACATTACCAGCTTCGTCAATTACCTTGGATACAGGACCTTTTTTGGATTCTTCTTTTGCAAGAGTGCTTCCACTTTCAGAACGTGTTCCAGAACCACCTTGTCCGCCACAATCAGTACATACACCACCGCCTCTACAATTGCTTTCACAATTAGGACAAGTAGGACAAACAGGAGGAACAATTTGGGTTTTTAAGATGTAATTGTCATCATGGTTGGCATTAGGGTCTAATAATTTATCTAATTCATGTTCGATAACATCACCAATTTTACTAGATACACGATTGAATATATCATTACTCATACTTTGTGAAGAATTTGAGGATATATCAGAAGCTGAACTAGAACTTGTAGATAAAGAACTTGTAGCGGAAGCACTAGGAGTGTCTATGATATAATGATTTGAAGAGATTAATTCTAACTTTGGAGAAGCTTCAGCTTCAGATTGATTTACTAATTGAATTACTGTTAAATTCACATTATCAGAATATAGGGAGTATAAAATAAGCATATTCTTATGAATTGTAAATAATGAGGTCAAGTTTTCAGCTTTTTCAAGTTCATTTGTATTTTTCATATTTTCATTCTTGTGATTGATTATAGTAGGTGTTGTGGCGCTTCCATCATTTTCATGAGAATCGATTAACACTAAATTACCCATTTTTTTATCAAATAGAACTGCATCTGTAATAATTCTTTCTAAAGCAGTGACCGTATCATATTTTGTGATTGTTGCGATTCCAGATGTACCAATAGATTTTGCGCTTTGTTCTATAGGAGTTAAACCTTCAATTTTTCCTTCTTCACCTGTAAATGTAATGTCTTTTCCAGCAAATTCAGGAGTACAACTACAACATTTGTGAGTTTCAGAAGTTTTATCATAATAGCCAACGCCACTAGAGCATGTATCATTTTTTGCATTACAAGTACCACTACCACTTCCTTCAGGAGTACAATTACCATTATCAATAGTAAATGCATAACTACCGATCAATGTAACATGTTGGATTATGTCACCAGTATCATCATTCGTGATATTAGTGTAACCAAAAATATAAATATTGGTATGTTTTCCAATAGCACTATAGAAGATTGTGTATTTATTTTCATTAGTTACTTCATCAACTATATGGTGAGTGAATTTACGTGTATCTACCAAATTTTCCATACTATCGTTATGTTTTTCAGGCATTGTTGTGGTACCATCACGATTAAGGACGTCAATACCACTATCATTAACGAAAACCAAACTTCCATTTATTTCATCAAAATGAATATTATCATGTAATTTTGTCAATTCTATCTTATTATCATAATAATTTTCAAGTTTGATTCGTGATTCAAACCCTTCCACATGATAACTAGATTTATTCATAAAATAGGAGATAACTAAAACTGCGATAATGGCAGCAAGTAATATCCAAGGTGTTAATTTGTATATCAACTTCATTTATAATATATTATATTCGTATAAAAAAAACTTCCCTAGTATAGACAGAATGTTGACAAAATATTATAATGATAATGACTATGACTATGAGATATGCGTAGATGAAGTAGGACGGGGTTGTTTATTCGGTGATGTGGTGGTGGCGTGTAGTATATTACCTAAACCATGTGAATTCTCGTATGAAAACATAAAAGACAGTAAAAAATTCACGAGCAAAGCAAAACTGATAAGGGAATCCATCAATATAAAAGAAAATGTATTGTTTTATCATATTGCCTCCATCTCTCCAGCAGTAATAGATGAAATAAATATTCTTCAAGCAGTAATGCAAGGAATGCATCAATGTGCGTTGAAATCCATAGAGTTCCTAAAATCTTATGATTCGGGATTAGATTTATCAAGAGTGTTGTTATTGATTGATGGTAGTTATTTCAATGCATTCGAATATGATGGGGAAAAAATACCGCACGTGACAGTAAAACAAGGGGATGGAAAATACGTAGGAATCGCGGCAGCAAGTATATTGGCGAAAACATATCGTGATAATGCGATTCAAGAATTATGCGAAGAATATCCATTATTGCAAGAGTACTATAGTTTAAAAAGTAATGTGGGTTATGCTGCGAAAGTACATCGTGATGGAATAAAAAAATACGGTATAACCAAATACCATAGAAAGACTTTTGGGGAATTATGCAGAACGAGTGAGACAAACGATATTTTATAGGGTGCATACTAATCCAATTCATTTTCAAAATCAGACCAGTTAACATCATATTCATCATGTACTACAAATCGATCACTGGTATCATAACCTTCTTTTGTAAATTTCCTCCGTTTGAGAGGAGCATCTGGTATGCGCGCAATAAATCTAGGAATGGTTCCACGATGATAAGAGTGATTTTTGTAGTCGGTTTGCTTGTCTTCGTCCTCTTCATCAGAATCCATATTGATATCATACATGCGGTCAAGATTGTATGAACGGTCATATGTGTCGGACCATCCATGATATTTGCCTGATGTATATTTATGATATTCATCAGAAAGACGGACAACTTTACGAGAGATGCGTTTACTGAAACGGGTAGGCTTGACAGGAGTTTGCGAACGTGTTAACATTATTGATTTACTAAATAGAATATGTCAAGAATTCAATTCAATTTTTTGTAAAATGGTTAGTGGAAATATATTATAGAGAACACACGACGACCAAGCTTATTCTAACAAACAAAATCTTGCGAAGCTTATTGGTAGTATATAATGAAAAATCCAAAAAATCATTGTATAATAAAACCTTTGAAATTAAATAAACATTCGAATGTGTATATTATTATGTCTCAACACCTCCCCGTAGAAATAAGAACCGCCACGATAAGTGATTTACCCGACATATTATACATAATAAATCACTCGATTACAACTTCTTCTTCGGATTATAGGTATGATACAATTAATATGGAAGAACTAGAACGATGGTATAATAGACATAAGATACACGAAAACCCCGTATTTGTCGCAGCAACGAATAACCTTGTGGTAGGGTATGCTACGTATAGTCAATTCCGAGAAAGAATTGGATTTCAGTATTCAGTAGAACATTCTATTTATTGTCATCATGACTACCAAGGCAAAGGTATAGGTCGCTTGTTAATGAATGAACTGATTGCATATGCCAAAGAACAAAAAATACATACAATGGTAGCCTGTATTGATAGTGACAACACCAATAGTATTGCATTCCACAAGAAACTCGGATTCCAACAAGCGGGGCAAATGAAAGAAATAGGGTATAAATTTGGACGATACCTGGATATGACATTCATGCAACTTATGTTGAATAATAATTGAAAAAGACCAACTATTTAGGAAATCTATATTTTCTAAGATATAACTAATATGGGAATCGGATTGATTATTCTGGCACTCTTCTTTTGCTTAGCAAGAAGTGAAACTTATTGCCCGTATGTGAATACATATGGTGAAGATAGACGCACACACACTGATAAATTAACGATTATGCAATACAATGTAGAATGGGCGTTTTTAGATTACAATGCAAACGCAGATTGTCCTGGTAATGGTTGTGTATGGGCGAATGAAACACAATCTCTAGACCACATGGACCATGTGTCAAATATAATTCGTAAATTCAATCCCGATATTATTAATTTTTGTGAAATACAAGGTTGTGATGAATTGAATTACTTACGCGACCATACAACAAGCAATTATAATTCCTATATGGTTCAAGGAACGGATACGGCTACGGGACAAAATGTGGGTATGTTAACAAAACTGGATCCATTAAGCGATTTGGAACGTAGTGAAGAACATTATGAATATCCTATCAATGGTTCTACATGTGGCTACAATAGAACCGGTTCCACAGGGGTAAGTAAACATTTTGTGACTACATTTCAATGGAAGGATTTGAAAGTCGCATATATTTCATTACATTTGATAGCGTATCCCACACAGCCAGATAGATGTGCCAAACGAGAAGCACAAGCAAAAATAATACAAAACGTGATAGAAAAGTATGTTTCTCAAGATTATGAAATAATGGTAATCGGGGATTATAACGATTACGATGGGGATTTACCTGATATGAATGGTAGTCTCCCAACCTCTGAAGTATTGCATATATTGAAAGGTTCTCAATCAGATGTTTATAATTTGACGAATTTGGTAGGAATGATGACACCGTATGAAAGATATTCGAATTGGTGGGATAAAAATGAAAATTGTGTTTCTTCATCGGATGAATTAGTAATGATCGACCATATTTTGGTGAGCGAGAAAATAAAAAACCAAGTAAAGAGTGTATTTATGTATCATCATTATGATATGTTTTGTGATTCATTGGATTCGGACCATTATCCAATCATTGTGGAAATGGAACTTATGTAGGTATTGTAGGTATTGTAGGTATTGTAGGTATTGTAGGTATTGTAACTTATGCCGTTAAAAATAATAATAAAAATTATTGTTGTTAAAGAAAGGAAGCAATCTGTCTCTTGATATCTAAATTATCCATAATTAATTCAGCAAGTTTTGTTGGATGATGTTCTTTGTTTGTTTCATAGTCGTCATGGCGACGCATAAGAAGAATATTTCTACGACGATGGTAAAAAAGTTCTTTGAAAATAATTGGGTTAAAGTCATATGGTGTTCTACCATTGCAAACAAAACGTACTCTGGCTCCTTGCAAGACCAAAAACATAGCCAATTTGTAGTTGCAATGCTTCATAGCGCAAAATAAAGGTGTTTCATTATCCTTATTAAGGGAGTCGACTGATACACCCGCACCAGATTTAAGTACATAAAAGAATAAAAATAAGGGATCAAAAGTCAACAAGTTTTTTCCTTCATATTTTAAACATAGTTGAACCAGTAGATGTAAAGTAGGTCCAATGAAACTCCAACCCACGTTTGGATTTGCACCGTTTTTCAATAAAATTCGTGGTATATCCATATCGCACAAAGGGTCCATTCCATCATAGATTCTCAATAATGAAATAGTAAGTAGAGATACTATTCTATTCCCAAAATTATATCCAACTAAATCATTCACATTGGCGCCATTGTTTATTAATAATTCAATCAGTTCTATATCAGTGTTTTCTTTCCAACCCTTTGCTTTCTCTTCTTTTGTTTTTTTATTCCAAGTTACTGCTATATATAATATTGAGCGCCCCTCGGCATCTTTATAATTTACATCTGCTCCTAACTCTATTAAATTTTTCGATAAACAATAATGATTGTTACGTACTGCCAATTCTAATAAGGAATATTTATGTATCTCAGATTGTAAATCATTGATTGCGTTTTCGTTATTTTTGATATAGTCTATACATGCATTTAAATCCCCATCATACGCTGATTTAAATACCCCATTTATATCATTATCTAATTCTATGAAATTCCTTCTTATCATAGGTTTTGAACGCGCCATTATTTTTTCTAATCCACCTTCTTTTTTAGATTATTTCAAGAAAAAATCAACCAACTGGCATTTCGTCATTAGAACATATTTATGGAATTTGGTGATGTACCAGTGTTGTAATCTTCATTTTATTCCGCCCAAATATCTCTATCATCATACCATATCATATCATCTACACTGCTATCATCACTAACGCAATCATATTCATTGTATGCTATTTTCCTATATTGGGGGTTATTTTTACATACCAAATGGAATTGTTCGCTGGTATATTCGCCAAGGTATTCTTTTGTTTCGTATTCAAAGCAAACAGAGCAATCCCTTCTTTTGAAGATTTTGGTGCGTCCATTATCGGGACAATTCGCACAAACACAATTCGGATAGATATGTTTGTCAAATGCTTCTTCATCATCAATCACTTTTTTCTCATATAATTTGTCGTAATACTTAGCCAATGCATTACGTATGTTTTCATTTACAGGTAAGTATTGCTGGATTTGATTCAATACTTCTTGTGGGAGAATATCGTTGAAAATTGTTACAGGAGAATTCATAATGTATATTTTAATTTGATATATACATAAGTAGTTAAAATAAATCAATTTTTTGTGTAAATTATAATTGTGAAATGTATTGTGATGTTCCAATGTTGTAATTCAGCGACTTATTTTAAAAGATAATGATTTTGTTTGCATAAAAATTAATTATGAGATACAATGACAATAAAATGAGTGAATTCGTTTCATTATAGTTACAAGTAGTAGAAAATAAAAAAATTGAAATTAACATCATAGAAATACTTAAAAAATACGATATAGAACGACGAATATTATTTAATATAATAAATGACGATAAAAGGTAGCTTTACGAACCTTTCAAATTCTAGATAAAATGGTTTAATTACATAAAAACATAAAAACATAAAAATAATTGGTATAATTGATACAAGTATGATTTCAACAATATTCGTATTCTTATTTTATTTACAAATCATTTTGGCAAATGATGCATACACATGTACTAAATACATATCCACACCTTTCAAAACTACAAAAGATTTCGTCAATTGTATGACAAGTAAATCTTTTTTTGATAAATATTTGAAAATAGTCAAAGGAGAACAAATCAAATACATTCCTGATGTAAATCAAGTGATGTACTTTCCTCAAATCATCCAATATCGTGCAATACCAGATATTCCTTTGATCCCATCTTTCATGCTGGTGAAAATAAATATCCAACATCAATGGAACAGAGTCGGAGATGTTTTCATCGGAGAAGTTTCTACCAAATTTATATCTTTCAATGTCAACTTGACAACAGAAAGTTGTGGTGATGACACAAGTAATAACATAACTAACAACATACGTATGAGAATGGAAGGAAGAATGATCGATAAAATTTCCATCTTGCCAAATCATGCATTAGATATCCTTCTAGAACAATTTGGTGGAATCTTCTTGCACATCATGGGCTCATGAATGGAGAACTCTTGAAGATGATTTTTCATCCACAAAAACTAATCACTTTTTTATAGAGAACTAATAAGGTAAACATAAAAATAATATCATTTTTATTATTAAAAGCCATTAATAATGATGAAATACATTCAAAACCATAATATGAATCCAAAACGTAAATTGGAATTACGTGAAACAGCCAATAAAAAGATTGGGGAAATTTGTAGCCACACATATGAAGAATTTGATGACCTACACATTTTAGCCATCTCGGAGATGACTCATGTTGAAAGTGGATTTCGTATGTCAGCCTCAAAAAAAGATATGGAACATGACTTCAATGAAGGTCACTACACTATGTTGAAGTCCATGCATGATGTCACTCGTAAAAATCAACATTATCACATCATGTCAATGTATGATGACAAATCTTGGGAATTATTGAGAAATTTGATAGATAATCTTCAACAAGCCAAGTCGGAACGTGCGTTCTTAGAGATCATTACCTTTGGAAAAATGCAAAGTAAAAACAATATTGCAGACAGAGAGTTGAAGATGAGTACGGTGGACTCGTATAAAAAATCGTATGCATATGTGGAGGAATTATTTTTGAAAGCAGAAGCACAGTGGGGGATAAATATGAAATATCGTGAGACATTGGAGGACGTACATGAAAAATTTGACGTCATTGAATGTAGGCAAAAATACATGATGTTGAAGACCTACGTGGATTTTGAAAAGACTCAATTGGAAATTCTCCTGCCATTTTTGATGGAATTTTGTGTAAATCCAAGTAACCAATATGTAACGAAGTCGTGTATACCAACGACATCTGTAACACCTGTAACACCTGTAACACCTGTAACACCTGTAACACCTGTAACACCAAATCCTTCGAATACGAACAATTCCAATACAATGAGTATAACAAAGCAGCCATTGCAACGAAAAATAGTGGAAGTGGTACGTAAGAAAGATGAACGGAAATCTATGTACGGACATACATGTAATCATTGTGAGGATTTTTATAAAAATATGTATCCAGATGATGAAGAAAAACGTAATGAAATGATACAAAATTGTAGTAAACATAAAACCAAGTATAAAGAACCTCAACCAGGTACGCCAGAAGGGTTTTGGGATCTTGATATCCAGACTCCGCCAGAATGGAAAGAACAAGATGAAGAATTAGCAAGAACTAAGAAAAGAAAGATAGATACGGAACAAACCAATCCAACAAACAATCCAACAAACAAT
>Ga0181565_10001120_pt1 | contig 20426 bp, 19 predicted proteins | sample 101ome_16_FD_129661 | JGI IMG/M metagenome (GOLD analysis project Ga0181565, IMG submission 129661) | Coastal salt marsh microbial communities from the Groves Creek Marsh, Skidaway Island, Georgia - 101401AT metaG (megahit assembly) | ecosystem: Environmental > Aquatic > Marine > Intertidal... | reverse complement strand
GTTTATGCGGTTAAGTTGAAACGCCCTGAGGATAAACAGACCGCTCGGTGGGGTCTGTCCTCTCGAGGATGCGCTGCAGTAGAGGCCGGAAGTAACGGTCGGCGCGATCACACGATCAAAGGTAGGCGATCGGGGGCTCGACCTTGGATTACGGATCCGACGCGGTCATCAGATTTGACTCGGCGCTGCAGGCAGCAGCGGGCCGGCGGGCTGCGCCGTCGCCCGAAGTCCTGTTTCCGAAAAGCCTGCTCAACCGGATGCCGCCGATGTACATCGCGGACCGGCAGGGAAGATTCACCCTGATAAGTCCGGAATTCGAACAGTTTCTGAAACACGGTTTTGGCGTCGAGCGCAACGCAAGCGGCGATATCGACGCGCCGGAAGAACTGCTCGGCGTGTTCCGCCATCTCGAAAAAGGCGTGAACGAAATCAAGCTTCGCCAGACCGTTAACACCGGGACCGAGGTCCGGCATTACCGTTCTTTCCACGTCCGCACGGTGGAAGACGGGATCGATACCGGCTACGCCGGTATCTATACCGATGTGACCCTCGAAGCCGAGGCGGTGATCGAGGCGGCGCGGACCGAGTCCCGCTTTCAGGACATCATCCGGTCGGCGTCCGACTGGGTGTGGGAAACCGACGTCGATCTGAACCTGACATACGTTTCCACGCGCATTTCCGAAACCCTGGAAACGCCGCCGGGATCTCTGATTGGCCGCAATATCTTTTCGCTGGGCGTGTTCGAGGATTCGAGCGACGGGCTGCGCGGCAAACCCGACCTGATGGAGACACGGTCGTCTTTCCGCGGGCGCATTTTTCTGATCGCCGATAATCGCAACCGTGTGCGCCGCATATCGCTCAGCGGCGTGCCGATCCACGACGACGCGACGGGCGAATTCGCCGGCTATCGCGGCACCGGCTCGGATGTGACCAACGAACACGATGCCATCCAGAGCGCCCGGCGTTCGCAACGCGAACTGGAAAGCAGCCTTCAGGAACTGCGCGACCGCAACGTTCAGCTGGACTTTGCGCTGGACGAAGCGCGCATGGCGGTTACCGCGAAAACCGAATTCCTCGGCAAGATGAGCCACGAGCTCCGCACGCCTCTCAATGCCATTATCGGGTTTTCTGAAATTTCCGAACGCAAGATGTTCGGTGAGCTGGACGAACACTACCTCAGCTATTTCCGCGATATCAAAGGCGCCGCCTATCATCTGCTGCACATCATCAACGATATTCTCGACGCGGTTCATCTGGAATCGCGCAGTTTGAAGCTGTACCCGCAGACAATCGATATCGCTTCCCTGTTATCGCAGGCGCGGAGCTACATCGCGGTGCGCGCGGAAGCGACCCATATTGATATCGGTGCGGTCACGTGTCCGGCGGGCATCATGGCGGAAGCCGACCCCGACAGGACGCGCCAGATTCTGGTCAATCTGCTGAACAACGCGGTGAAGTTCACCGAACAGGGCGGCAGCGTCGGCATCGACGTAAAAATGGAACGGGGCGAATTCGTCGACATCACCGTGTGGGATACCGGCGTGGGCATTCCTCAGAATCAGCAGGACAGCATTTTCGAGAGTTTCCACCAGGTGGGCGCCGGGGTCATGACGACGCCGCGCGAAGGCACCGGCCTGGGCCTGACAATTTCGCGCCAGCTGGCACGCATGATGGGCGGCGACGTGTTCGTCGACAGCGCGCCGGGACAGGGATCGCGTTTTACTCTCCGGCTGCTCAACGCCCGGTCTTCCTGAAAATTCGCAGCACTGGCGGCAAGCGGTCGCCGCCTTTCCTTTCGCCCCGAAAGCGTTATATTCACTCGTGAATAACGCGTTCGGCGACAACGCTGGCACGGGACGCCCAAACGGATGAACACAGACCTGAAAACTGCGGAAAAACCGCTGATAGACCCTTACGACCGGCATGTCAGCTATTTGCGGGTGTCGGTGACGGACCGCTGTGATTTTCGCTGCGTATACTGCATGGCGGAGAACATGACCTTTCTGCCGAAGGCTGACGTGCTGAGCCTGGAAGAACTCGACCGGCTGTGCAGTGCCTTCGTGACGCGCGGGGTCCGGAAACTTCGGATTTCCGGCGGCGAACCGCTGGTACGGCGGGACATCATGTGGCTGTTCGACCGCCTCGGCCGGCATCTCGATACCGGCGCGCTGGAAGAGCTGACCCTGACCACGAACGCCAGCCAGCTGGAACGCCACGCCACCGGCCTTTACGACGCGGGCGTCCGGCGCATCAACGTGTCGATCGACACGCTGGACCCGGACAAATTCGAAAAAATCACCCGCTGGGGCAAGCTGGATAAAGTTCTGGGCGGAGTCGACGCCGCCGTCGACGCAGGGCACCGCATCAAGATCAACGCTGTAGCGCTTAAAGGCGTCAACGACGACGAAATCCACGATATGGTGGCCTGGTGCGGCGAGCGCGGGTTCGACCTGACCTTTATAGAGGTGATGCCCCTGGGCGAGATCGGCGGCGATATGCGGCTCGACCAGTACTGGCCGTTGTCGATGGTGCGGGCAGAACTGAAAAAGCGCTGGACGCTGACCGACATCCCGGACAGCACCGGCGGGCCTGCGCGCTACGTCCGCGTGGAGGAAACCGGCGGACGCATCGGTTTCATCACCCCGATGACGCACAATTTCTGCGAAGACTGCAACCGGGTGCGGCTTACCTGTACCGGCACGCTGTTCATGTGTCTTGGCCAGGAGGATGCCGCCGACCTGCGGGCGCCGCTGCGTACCGGCGACGACGATCTGCTGATGTCTGCCATCAACGACGCCATCGCCCGCAAGCCAAAGGGGCATGATTTCATCATCGACCGGCGCCGCGCGGCCCCCGCCGTATCCAGGCATATGAGCGTCACCGGCGGGTGATATACTCTCCGGATTGCCGCTGACGGAGATCCGCCATGAATGCCCCCGACGGAAAACCAGACGGAATATCCGGCGGCGCCGCCCCGGCCGGCGCGAATTCGCTGAGCCGCCGCGACGCCGATGCGGTTTTCCATCCTTACACCAACGCCATTGCCAACCGGGAAGACGGCCCGCTGGTCGTCACCCGGGGCGATGGCGTCTATGTCTGGGACGAAGACGGCGAGAAATACCTCGAAGGGATGTCGGGGCTGTGGTGTGCGTCGCTCGGCTTCGGCGAGGATCGCCTGGCGGAGGCTGCCGCCCGGCAGATGCGCGAACTGCCCTTCTATCATGGCTTCAGCCAGAAAAGTCACCCGCCGCAGATCGAACTTGCCGAACGCCTGCTGGCGCTGGCGCCGGTACCGATGGCGAAAGTCTTTTTCTGCAATTCCGGATCGGAAGCCGCCGACACGGCGGTGAAAATGATCTGGTACCTCAACAATGCGCTGGGCCGGCCGCAGAAGAAGAAAATCATCAGCCGCTTCAAGGCGTATCACGGCGTGACGATCGCGGCGGCCAGCATCACCGGCGTGCCCGTCAATCATGCCGCCTTCGACCTGCCATTGGACGGGTTCCTGCACACCGACATGCCGCATTTCTACCGCTACGGCGAAGACGGCGAGACCGAGGAAGGCTTCGCGACCCGCTGCGCGGATAACCTCAACCGGCTGATCGAAGAGGAAGGGCCGGACACCGTCGCCGCATTTTTCGCGGAACCCGTCATGGGCGCGGGCGGCGTCATCGTACCGCCGGCGACCTATTTCGAGAAAATCCAGGCGGTACTAAAGAAGCACGACGTCCTGTTCGTCGCCGACGAGGTGATCTGCGGGTTCGGGCGCACCGGCGAGATGTGGGGCAGCCAGACCCTCGGTCTCAAGCCGGATATCCTGACCTGCGCCAAGGCGCTGACCTCCGGATACCTGCCCATTTCCGCGGTGATGGTAAACGACCGCGTGTTCGACGCCATCGCGCCGAAGACCGCGGAGGTCGGCGTTTTTGGCCACGGATTCACTTATTCCGGACACCCGGTCCCGGCCGCAGTTGCCGTGGAGACGCTGAAGATCTACGAAGAAATTGACCTTATCGGCCGCGTGAAGGAACGCAGCGGAACGTTCCTAGCGCGCCTGTATGGCTTTGCCGATCATCCGCTGATAGGCGAAACCATGGGGCTGGGGCTGGTCGGCGCGGTGGAAATCGTCGCCGACAAGGACACGAAAACGCCGTTCGACCCTGCGGCGGCCGTCGGCCCCTGGCTGGTCGGCCGGGCGCAGAAAAGGGGGCTGATCCTCCGTGCTATGGGCGACCGGGTAGCGTTCTCGCCGCCCCTGGTGATTTCGGACTCGGAGGTCAACGACATGTTCGACAGGTTTGCCGATGCGCTCGCGGAAACGGCCGACGCGGCCGCCACAGGGGGTTTCACCGGAAATTGATCCCGATTCCGCCCCAAACCCGCGACATTTCGGCTCAAGACGCGATATTGGGGATGATCCTCGCCGTTCGCGTGTTTGCATTCGGGCCGTCCTTTACTATTGTTTAACCATCTCAGGCGAATTTTCGTTAACGAAATCGGGTTGCCGATCCAAGTCCTGCAGAGAGGGCCGTCTATGAACTACGAACAGTTTTTTTCCGACCGGATTTCCGACCTGAAAGGCGAGGGTCGCTATCGGGTTTTTGCCGATCTGGAACGGCAGGTCGGAGACTTTCCGAAGGCGACGAGCCATACAGCCAACGGAATCGAAGAGGTGACCGTGTGGTGCTCGAACGACTATCTCGGTATGGGACAGAACGAGATCGTCCGCGCCGCCATGAAAGAAGCGATCGACAAGGTCGGCGCGGGCGCCGGCGGCACGCGCAACATTTCAGGCACGACCCATTATCACGTAATGCTGGAAGAAGAACTCGCCGATCTCCACGGCACGGAAGCGGCGCTTGTCTTCACGTCCGGTTATGTCGCGAACGAGGCGGCGCTGTCGACCATCGGCGCCCAGATTCCCGACTGCGTACTGGTCTCGGACGCCGACAACCACGCCTCGATGATCGCCGGCATCCGCCACAGCATGACCGAAAAAGTCGTTTTCGCGCATAACGATCTCGACGACCTGGAGGCCAAGCTGGAGGCGATCGACATCGAGCGGCCCAAGGTGATCGTGTTCGAATCCGTCTATTCCATGGACGGCGACATCTCGCCGATCAACGCCATTTGCGATCTCGCCGACAAGTACAACGCCATGACCTATCTCGACGAAGTGCACGCGGTCGGCATGTACGGGCCGCGCGGCGCCGGCGTCGCGGAACGCGACGGCGCGATGGACCGGGTTACCGTGATCCAGGGCACGCTGGCCAAGGCTTTCGGCGTCATCGGCGGTTATATCGCGGGGTCCGCCGCGATGATCGACTTCGTCCGCTCCTACGCGTCGGGTTTCATCTTCACCACTGCCCTGCCGCCGGCCGTTGCCGCCGGGGCGCTGGCGAGCGTCCGTCATCTCAAGACCAGCAGCGTCGAACGCGAACAGCAGCAGGAACGGGCGGCCACGCTAAAACGGTTGCTGCGCGAGGCCGATCTGCCGGTTATGGAATCGGAATCGCATATCGTGCCGGTACTGGTCGGCGACCCGGTTCTGTGCAAACAGGTGACCGACGAACTGATGGACCGGCATCACATCTACGTGCAGCCGATTAACTATCCGACCGTGCCGAAAGGCACGGAACGGCTGCGTTTGACGCCCGGCCCGCTGCATTCCGACGACGACATGGCCCATTTGGTTAACTCTTTGCAGGAAATATGGGCTCGCCTTGCAATCCGGGCCGCCGCATAATACGTAAGTCTGGGGCGTGGTTTGTACGCTTTTCGTATGAAAGGGCACGGATATGTTCAGCGACAATTCGCTGCTGCCGAAAGAAACCGTCAGACTGGCCGCCCTCGGCATCCTGTCCGAAGCGCCCATGGTTTATGCCGATCTCGCCAATGCGGTGCGCCAGTTCGTAGGCCGCATCGTCGGCCCGTCGCTTGAACTGACGGGACCGTCCATCGAACTGCTGCGCTACGAAGGCCTGGTGCATGCCAATGGCGACGATTCCAACGCCGTCCTGACACTGACCGACGAAGGCCGCGAGGAGCTGCTGACCCTGCTCAAGGCCACGGTGCGGCCGCCGCTGACCGATATGTCCAAACTGGTCATCGCCCTGAAGATGCGTTTTCTGCCGCTGCTCGACGCCGGCGAACGCCGCGACCAGGTCGATCTGCTCATCGACGCCTGCGAGCTGGAACTCGCCCGGCTGAGCGATATGCACGACCCCGGGGCGGACGAACACTTCTTCCAGGACTGGCTGGCCCACGACATCGATCTGGTCGAAAACCGGCTGACCTGGCTTCGGGCGCTGCGCGACCGGGTCTGATTTTCTGCCGCAATGCATCCCAAAGGCGCCATCGACACTGTCATCGACCCCCGGGTCACCGATCTCGGCGACTTCGAGGTCCGGCGCGTCCTGCCCTTCGCGAAACGCCGCGAGGTCGGCCCCTTCGTCTTCTTCGATCACATGGGCCCCGTGGTCTTTGGCCCCGGCAAGGGCGTCAGCGTGCGCCCGCACCCGCATATCGGGCTGGCGACCGTCACCTATCTGTTCGACGGCGCCATCCTGCACCGCGACAGCCTGGGCACCGAACAATCCATCGAGCCCGGCGCCGTCAACTGGATGGTGGCGGGCAGGGGCATCGTCCATTCCGAACGCACGGCGGACCACGATCTCGGTCGCGAGGTGCCGATGGAAGGCATCCAGACCTGGATCGGGCTGCCCGCCGGAGACGAGGAAACCGAACCGCGTTTCGACCACGTGCCGGCAGACGCGCTGCCGGACTTCGAGCGGGGCGGCGTGCAGTACCGCCTGATCGTCGGCTCGGCATTCGGCCACAACGTCGCCGAGGTCAGGACGTTCTCTCCCATTTTCTATCTCCACGGCGAAGCCCCGCAGGGCGCGGCCATCGACCTGCCGGACGACCACGCCGAGCGCGCGATCTATGTCGTAACCGGCGAGCTTTCGATCGACGGTGAAACCATTGCCCCCAACCGGATGGCCGTCTTTGCCGAGGGCGCCGCACCGGATATCCGCGCCACGGCCGCGACCCGTTTCATGCAGCTCGGCGGCGCGCCGCTGGCAGGCAGTCGCACCATCTGGTGGAACTTCGTATCCAGCGACAAGGACCGCCTCGAAGCGGCCAAGCTCCGCTGGAAAGACGGCGGTTTTCCCGTCGTGCCCGGCGACGAGGAAGAATTCATCCCGCTGCCGGACGACTGATCCGACCCGCGGTCAGAGCAGGTGCTGGCCGCCGGTCACGAAAATCTCCGTCCCCGTGACATAGCCGAAATCGGGGCTGCACAGCTGGAACACAGTGCCGGCGACTTCCGCCGCCGTTCCCATCCGGTTGAGCGGAATTCGCGGGATCAGGGATTCGTATTCCGGCCCGATCATCTCGGTCTCGATCTCGCCGGGCGCCACGGCATTGACCCGCACGTCCAGCTCGGCGAACTCGACCGCCAGTTCGCGGGTCAGCGACGACAGCGCCGCCTTCGACACCGAATACGCGGACCCCGCGAACGGGTGCGCCTGATGACCGGCGATCGAGGTGATGTTGACCACAGCCCCCTGCCCCCGGTGAAGCGCGGCGGCGAAGCCGCGGCACAGTTTCAGCGGCACGAAGAAATTCAGCTCGAACACCTCGCGCCAGGCCTCCTCGTCGCCGTTCAGACAGCCCAGGCGTTCCTTGTAGGGCGTCTTGGGCGACACGGCGGCGTTGTTCACCAGGGCCGCCAGCCCGCCCTTGCCGAGATAATCGTTGGCCTCGGCGATGAACGCCGCCAGATCGCCGGCATCCCCCAGATCGGTCGGAATGTGGTGCGCCCAGTTGGGATCGTACTGGCACGCCTCCGGCACGTCGTCGCGCGAACAGGTGATGATCCGCCAGCCGGCCTCGCTGAACCGCCGCACCGTGGCATGACCGATGCCCCGGCTTGCGCCGGTCAGGATCAGAGTGCGGGGCTCGTCGGTCATCCGGGGCCGTCGTCTGTTCCGCTATTTCGCCAGCAGCGCCGGGACGGTCGTGTGGTTCAGGATGTGCCGCGTCCGCCCGCCCAGCACCATCTGGCGCAGCCTGCTTTGCGAATAGGCGCCCTTGACCAGCATGTCGGCGCCGACTTCGGTCGCCTGCTTCAGAAACGCGGCCCCCAGGTCGCCATGATGCGCGTCGAACTCGTGGATCTCCGCCGACACGCCGTGCCAGATCAGCCGGCCGACCAGATCCGACGGTTCCAGCGGCAGGGGCTGCGACAGCTTCGGCGCCAGGATCGTCACCTTCTCGGCTTCGACCAGCGCCTGGATCGACACCGCGATCGTGCGGGCCGCTTCGGGGCTGGCCTCCCAGGCGATGGCGATGTGCCCGCCGGTATCCGACGGCGCCACCGGCGGCGCGACCAGGATGGGCCGGCCGGTATCGTGCAGCGCAGCCTCCAGCGTGATCGGCGACGGCAACGGCGCATCCGCCATCGGACGCCCGACGACGATCAGGTCGTAAAGCCGGCCCTGCAGCGCCACGACCTCGTCCTCGCGCCCTGATTCTTCCCGCCACGATACGGTCACGCCGGCATCGGGCGACGGTGTGTCGGACACCTTCAGACTGTGTTCCGCGCAAAAGGCGTCGAACATCTGTTTCGTCTGGACGGCCCGTTCGGCGCCTTCGCGCTCCGTCACGTCCATGATTTCCTCGATCATGGAGCCGTCCATGCCCTCGCCCGTATACGGCACGAGGCCGCGCGGATCGGCGCGGACGTGCAGCACCTCCAGATGCGATTGCCAGCGTTTCGCGACCAGCAGCGCGGTGTCCAGCGTCGACCTGCTCGCTTCCGGCGAGCTGACGGGAACCAGTATTGTCTTGAAACTCATTCTTTCCTCCCGGGCGGCGTCGGCGCGTCGGATGCCCGCCTTGTCGGACCGCCAGTTGTTGTGAAGCCGAGAATGCGGGGTTTTGGCCGCGGCTTCAAGCTTCGTTTGCGACCGGCCCGCCGATTGATCGAAATCTGCGCGCTCTGCGCGCCGTTAAAACCCTCGGTTCAACCCCATGCACCCGAACATCGGGGACGCGTTTTCCAGAACCCTTAAAACAACCCCATGCACAGGACGCTCCGGCGCATGGTATTCCGGGAAGCGTTAGCTTTCGTTTGCTGTCAAAGCGCCAGCGAATACGCCCGCGCGAAATCATGCAGCCTGCCGCCGAGTACCGCGCCCGGAACCTCCTTTCCAGGTCCAGATCGCCATCCGAAAACACGGTATCACGAAAAAGAACAATTTGCGAACATCCGGGCCGGGTTTTGTGAAAGAAAAAACCCGGCCCTCCCGTCATTCCCGCGCAGGCGGGAGTCCGCCGCCGGCGCGGGGATGAAAGGGGAGTGGAGTGACCGGCCCCCTACGGAAAGATCCGCCCCGTCTCCCAGGCGCCGCCGTCCGCCCGCGTATACACGACCCGTTCATGCAGGCGGAACGGCTTATCCTGCCAAAACTCCATTTCGCGGGGAACGATGCGATAGCCGGTCCAGTGCGGCGGGCGCGGCACCTTGCCGGTGCCGAACCTGGCGGCGAATTTCGCGACGCGCTTTTCCAGCTCGAACCGGCCGTCGAGCGGTCGCGACTGGTCCGACGCCCAGGCGCCGATCTGGCTGCCCCGTGCGCGGGACGCGAAATAGGCATCGGCCTCGGCATCGTCGACGCGCATCGCCGCACCGACAACGCGAACCTGGCGGCGCAGGGATTTCCAGTGAAACACCAGCGCCGCCTGCCCGGTGGCATCCAGCTCGACGCCCTTACGGCTTTCGGTATTGGTATAGAAAACGAAGCCCCGCTCGTCCGCGCCTTTCAGCAGCACCATCCGCGCGGAGGGGATGCCGTCCGTATCGACGGTCGCCAGCGTCATGGCGGTCGGATCGTTCGGTTCCGTGTCGTGCGCTTCTTCCAGCCAGGACTGAAAAAGCTCTATCGGATCGTTTTCGTCGGCGCGTGCCATGGTCTCGTCCTGAAAGTTACGCAGATTGAGTTCCGCTCGCCCCACCTTGCCACATTTCGGCCAAAATTGACCGGCACCCTTGCAAAGCGTCCGGCAGACTCCCCATCTTCAGGGGAGAGATATACATGGCCGTTGAATACCGGCTGACATCGTCCGGCGCAATCCGCAGAAGTAAATGGGGTTGCGTCGAAAGAAAGGGAAGGGCGTTACCATGATGAATACGAAGATACTTGCACCCGTCGCCATCGTCGCGGCTTTGGCAGTCGCCGGCTGCGAAGGCCACGGACCCAAGGAAACCGGCGGTACGTTGATCGGCGCCGCCGTCGGCGGGCTGGTCGGCGCGCAGTTCGGGAGCGGCACCGGAAAAATCATCGCCACGACACTCGGCGTGCTGGCCGGCGCCTGGGCCGGCAATGCAACCGGCAAAGCACTGGATGACGCCGACAAGAAACAGATGCAAAGCACCGCGCAGACCTCGCTGGAGAACAATCAGACGGGGCAGACCGCAAGCTGGTCCAACCCCGACAGCGGCAACCGAGGCACGGTGACGCCGACCAAGACCTATCAGACGGCCGCCGGACAGAACTGCCGCGAATACCGGCAGACCGTGACGGTCGACGGCAAAACCGAGGAAGCCTGGGGCACCGCTTGCCGTCAGCCGGACGGCACCTGGGTAATCCGGAACTGATCGGGGTCCTTTTCCGCAGAATCGCGCCTGCCCGCTCGTCCTTCGGGCCGAAACGCCCGGTTTCCGAGGCTTCGGCGAAATTGACCGACCGGGCCGATTGTGTAGGATGCAATCTGCGGGTCTCGCCCTGTCTGCGGGATCCGCGTACTGAAATTGAGAGGTTGGGATGTCGGACGCGGGTGCCCTGATGCACGGAAAACGCGGTTTGGTCATGGGGGTCGCGAACGACCGCTCCATCGCCTGGGGTATCAGCAAGGCACTGGCGGAGCACGGCGCCGATCTCGCCTTCACCTACCAGGGCGAGGCGCTGGAAAAGCGCGTCCGGCCGCTGGCCGATTCGCTCGGCTCGCAGTTGGTCCTGCCCTGCGACGTCACCGACACGGCCAGCGTCGATACGGTCTTCGCCACGCTTGAAAAGGAATGGGGCGGGCTCGATTTCGTGGTCCACGCCATCGCCTATTCCGACAAGGACGAGCTGAAGGGCCGCTACGTCGATACGTCGCCGGAAAACTTCGCCAAGACGATGAACATCTCGTGCTATTCGTTCACCGCGATCTGCCAGCGCGCCGCACCGATGATGAAGGACGGCGGCAGCCTGCTGACCCTGACCTATGCCGGCGCCGAGCGCGTGATGCCGCATTACAACGTGATGGGAGTCGCCAAGGCGGCGCTGGAGGCGAGCGTTAAATACCTGGCCGTCGATCTGGGGCGCGACAACATCCGCGTGAACGCGATCTCGGCGGGTCCGATCAAGACGCTGGCGGCATCCGGTATCGGCGATTTCCGCTATATCCTGAAATGGAACGAATACAATTCGCCGCTGAAAAGGAATGTCACCATCGACGAAGTCGGCGGCGCCGGTCTGTACCTGCTGTCGGACCTGTCGACCGGCGTGACCGGCGAAACGCATCATGTCGATTCCGGCTATCACGTCGTCGGCATGAAGGCGGCCGACGCGCCCGATATATCCACGGTCTGATGATGATCTGCCTATGCAGTTGTCGCACCGGCCCACTTCCCCTCCCGGCCACCCATAAGGATCATCCCGTGGGTGGCCGGGAGGGGGAGCGGGCTGGCGCCGCCACGCGTGGAACAAGCGGGCCCACCCAATGACCGATAACAGCTTCGGGCATCTGTTCCGCGTCACCACGTGGGGCGAAAGCCACGGCCCGGCCATCGGCTGCGTGCTGGACGGCGTGCCGCCCGGGCTGAAGCTGGGCGAAGCCGACATCCAGACATGGCTGGACAAGCGCAAGCCGGGCTCGTCCCGCTTCGTGACCCAGCGCAAGGAACCTGACACGGTCGAAATCATGTCGGGCGTGTTCGAGGGCAAGACCACCGGCACCGCGCTCAGCCTGATGATCCGCAACCAGGATGCGCGATCGAAGGATTACAGCAACATCAAGGACAAGTTCCGCCCCGGCCATGCGGATTACACCTATTGGAAAAAATACGGCATCCGCGACTATCGCGGCGGCGGCCGGTCGTCGGCGCGGGAAACCGCCTGCCGGGTGGCGGCGGGCGCGGTGGCGCGGAAAATCCTGGGTAGCGGGATCAGGATCCGCGGCGCCATGGTGCAGATGGGCGAGATGGAAATCGACCGCGACAGGTGGCGTTGGGCCAATGTAGCAAAGAACCCGTTCTGGTGTCCGGACGCGGCGGCCGCAAAAGAATGGGAAACCTATCTCGACGCCGTGCGCAAGCAGGGCTCGTCCGTCGGCGCGGTGATCGAAGTCGTGGCCTCCGGCGTGCCGGCCGGTCTCGGCGCGCCGATTTACGGCAAGCTCGACGCGGACCTCGCCGCCGCGATGATGAGCATCAACGCGGTCAAGGGCGTGGAAATCGGCGCCGGTTTCGGCGCCGCCGCGCTGTCGGGCGAAGACAATGCCGACGAAATGCGGATGAAAAGCAAGGACGTCGAATTCCAGTCCAATGCCGCGGGCGGCGTGCTGGGCGGCATCTCCACCGGGCAGGATGTGGTCGTCCGCTTCGCGGTCAAGCCGACCAGTTCGATCCTGACGCCGCGCAAAACCGTCACCCGCCAGGGCAGGAATACCGAGATCGCGACCAAAGGCCGGCACGACCCCTGCGTCGGCATCCGCGGCGTGCCGGTCGGCGAAGCCATGATGGCCTGCGTGCTGGCCGACCACCTGCTGCGGGACCGGGCGCAGGCGGGATAACGCGGAATCCGGCCGCCAGAAAATTCCAGGAGCTACCTGCTGAGCGGCACGATGCCGATCAGCTTCAGCGCGTGCTGCATCTGCGACAGACCGAGGATCACGGTGCCGGGATCGTAGCTGGCGCAGTTTTTTTCGCCCTCCTTGCTGGATGAAATCGCGTTGGGGTCGGTCACGTTCTCACCGGAAAACTGCAGGACCAGAGAATGGCAGTGTTTCTTTATATCCGACAGATGCACCGTATCGGTCCGGGCGTCTTTGGCGGCGGCGGGGGCGGTCATGCCCAGGGTAGCGGCCAGAGCAGCGGCCAGGATGAAGGGTTTCGACACAGAATTTTCCTCGATAGTTCGACCCGGTTTTAACCGTAGAGTCTTGTCGGGTGTTTAATCGCACGCATATCTAGAACATTTTCGCCTCAGGCGGAATGCCGTCCGGCTCGAAACTGAGCGGCAAGTTCTACATGGTGCGACCACAGGAACTGGTCGAACGGCTGCACCGGTCCGATCCCGTATCCGCCGTCGATCAGAACCCTGGCATCGCGGGCGAAGGTGGCCGGATTGCAGGATACGTATACAACCAGGGGGACACGGGCTGCGGCCAGCTGTTCGATCTGAGGCGCGGCACCGGCGCGCGGCGGGTCGAGGATCACCGCGTCGAAGCGCTTCAGCTCGGCGGCACGCAGCGGCTGGCGCACCAGATCGCGCGTCTCCACCGTGACGCCGCGGTGACCGCCCGCGGCCAGAATGGCGGCGGTTTGTGCCGGCACCGCCTCTACCGCATGAACGGATTTCCCCGACGCGGCGACCGGCAGCGCAAAGGCCCCGCATCCGGCGTAGAGATCGGCGACCGCCGCGCAGTCCGCAACCGCGTCCATCGCGTAATTCCGCAGCGCGGCCTCCCCCGCGGCGGTCGGTTGCAGAAAACTGTCGGGCGGGATCGATACCGCCGCATCGCCGAAGCGAACGACGGAGTCGGCGGCGACCAGGATCGGTTCCGGCGCGTCGTCGCCGTCGGACCAGGAAAGCCGGCAGATGCCGGCATCCGCACAGATCTGCGGCGCATCCAGCCTGAGATCGAGATCCGGTTCGCCCTTGGCGAACACCACGACATCCAGCCCGGCCTCGGTGTCGGTGACGGCGACTTCGCCCTGCTTGCCGAACCGGTTAAGAAAGCCCCGCAAGGCGGGCAGAAATTGGGCAATCCCGGGGGTCGCGACGGGGCAGTCGGCGAGATCGACAATACGATCCGATTGCCCTTCCCGGAACCCGGTCACGACGCCCTGCTGAATATCGCGAAAGGCCATCCGGACCCGACGCCGGGTGCCCGGCGGCACGCTGACGGGCGGCAACACCTCCGCGTCCACCCCTGCCCGGCTTAACGCCGTCTCCACAAGGCCGCGTTTCCAGTCCAGATACAGCTGGGCGTTCATATGCTGGGCGACGCAGCCGCCGCAGGCGCCGAAATGAGGGCAAACGGGCGATATCCGGTCGGACGACGGTTCGACGATTTGCCGCGTGAAGGCGCGCAAACCGTCGCCGCGCGATTTGGTCCTGCCAATGCGCGCCAACTCCCCCGGCAGGGCGTCGGGGACGAAAACCGGACCGTCCGGCGTCTTCGCGATGCCGTCGCCGCGCGCGCCGATGCTGTCGATGCGGATGTCCATCAGCCGTCGAACCGGGCGGCGATCAGGAATTCGACGTTGCCCTGCGCGCCCCTGACCGGGCTTTCCTCGATCCCCAGTACGGTCCACCCGGGCAGGCCGGAGAGCCAGTTTTCCGTGTTGTCGCACACCGCGCGGTGCAGCGCCGGATCGCGCACGATGCCCCCGTCACCGACCTCGGCTTTGGCGACCTCGAACTGCGGCTTGATCAGCGCGATCAGATGCGCGCCGGGGGCGGCGAAGCCCATGGGCACGCGGAGCACGGATTGCAGCCGGGTGAAGCTGGCGTCGCACACGATGACGCCGACCGGCGCGGGGACATGCTCCGTCGTCAGATGCCGCGCGTTCTGCCGTTCGAGAACCGTGACCCGCGCGTCCTGGCGCAGTTTCCAGTGCAATTGCCCGTAGCCGACATCCACTGCGTAGACATGCGTTGCGCCATGGGCGAGCAGCACGTCCGTGAAACCGCCGGTGGACGACCCCACATCGATGGCCGTCGTGCCGGTCACGTCGATACCGAAACGGTCGAGCGCATGATCGAGTTTCAGACCGCCGCGCGACACCCAGGGGTGATCGGCGCCACGGACTTCGATGGGGATTTCCGCCGACACGGGCGTGCCCGGCTTGTCGATCCGCCGGTCGCCGGAAAACACCTTGCCCGACAGGATCAGGGCCTGCGCCTGCCTGGCGTCCTCCGCCAGCCCGCGTTCGACGAGCAGGTCATCGGGCCGCGCGCGCCTGGCCGTGGGTCAGGCCCTCCCGCCGGCAGATGTCGATGCGGCGTCCACGCCCAGCGCGGCCATGGCGGTCGCGACGATATCGGTATTGGCGAGACCGGCGATTTCGATCTGCCGGCGCGGCGAATCCTGGTCGAGAAAAACATCCGGCATGACCATCGGGCGGAACTTCAGACCTGCATCGAACACGCCGTCCATGGCGAGAAACTGGGCCACCTGCGAGCCGAACCCGCCGACGGAACCTTCTTCGATGGTGACCAGAACTTCGTGTTCCGCCGCCAGACGTTTGACAAGGTCTTCGTCCAGCGGTTTGGCGAAACGCGCGTCGGCGACCGTGGTGGACAATCCGTGCACGGTCAGCTCCTCGGCAGCGTCGAGACAGTCCTGCAGCCGCGTGCCGTAGGACAGCAGCGCGATCTTGGTGCCTTCGCGCAGAATGCGGCCCTTGCCGATGGGCAGTATTTCGCCGCGTTCCGGCATATCGACGCCGACGCCTTCACCGCGCGGATAACGGAACGCGCAGGGCGCCTGGTCGATATCGGCGGCGGTGGCCACCATATGAACCAGCTCCGCCTCGTCAGACGGGGCCATGACGATCATGTTCGGCAGACAGGCCAGATAGGCGATATCGTAGGCGCCGCAATGGGTCTGGCCGTCGGCGCCGACATAGCCGGCGCGGTCCATGGCGAACCTGACGGGCAGGTTCTGCAGCGCGACGTCATGCACGATCTGGTCGAAGGCGCGCTGCAGGAACGTCGAATAGATCGTCGCGAACGGCTTCATGCCGTCGGCCGCCAGTCCGGCGGCGAACGTCACCGCATGCTGTTCGGCGAGACCGACGTCGAAGGTGCGGTCGGGAAATTCCTTTTCGAATAAATCGATACCGGTGCCCGACGGCATCGCCGCCGTGATGGCGACGATCTTGTCGTCGTCACGGGCTTCCCTGATCAGGCTTTCGGCATAGACCTTGGTGTAGCTGGGCGCGTTCGCCTTGCCCTTGTCGAGCGCGCCGGTGACCACGTTGAACTTGCCGACGCCGTGATACTTGTCCGCCGACTGCTCGGCCGGATCGTATCCCTTGCCCTTCTGCGTAACCACGTGGATCAGCACCGGCCCTTCCGCCTTGTCGTCGCGGACGTTTTTGAGGACCGGGATCAGATGCTCCATATTGTGGCCGTCGATGGGGCCGACGTAATAGAAACCGAGCTCCTCGAACAGGGTGCCGCCGGTCAGCATGCCGCGCGCGTATTCCTCGGCGCGCTTGGCCGCTTTTTTCATCGGGCGCGGAAATTTTTCCGACATGTGCAAACCGATATCGCGCAGCGACCGGTAGGATTTCGACGAGATCAGGCGGGACAGATAGGCCGACAGCGCGCCGACGGGCGGCGCGATCGACATGTCGTTGTCGTTCAGGATGACGATCAGCTTGTTGTCCATCGCGCCGGCATTGTTCAGCGCTTCGTAGGCCATGCCGCCGGTCATCGCACCGTCGCCGATGACGGCGATGGCGCGGTTGCCGGTTTCCTGAAGATCGCTGCCGACGGCAAAACCGAGTGCCGCCGAGATCGACGTGGACGCGTGCGCCGCGCCGAATGGATCGTATTCGCTTTCCGTCCGCTTGGTGAACCCGGAGAGACCGCCGCCCTGGCGCAGCGTGCGAATGCGGTCGCGCCTGCCGGTAAGTATCTTGTGCGGATAGACCTGATGGCCGACATCCCAGACGATCTTGTCGTCCGGCGTGTCGAACAGGTAATGCAGCGCGACCGTGAGTTCGACCACGCCGAGACCGGCGCCGAGATGACCGCCTGTCACCGACACGGCGTCGATGGTCTCCGCCCGTAATTCGTCCGCGATCTGCTGCAGCTGATCGGGGTTGAATTTCTTCAGGTCGCTGGGAGAGTTAATCTGATCGAGAAGCGGCGTCTGCGGCGCCATTAGGTTCCCCTGAGTCTGTTTAGTTCCTGTGCACCGGGCGGATATCCCGGTTCAGTTCTTTCTGGCCAGCACGAATTCCGCCGCCGAGCGCAACTCGTCCGCCCGCGCGCCGAACGTATCCAGACGCGACAGGGCGCGATCCGTCACCTGACGGGCCTCGCGCCGCGCGCCATCGACGCCGAGCGCTGACACGAACGTCGCCTTCCCGGCTTCGGCATCCTTGCCAACCTTCTTGCCAACATCGTCCTCATCGCCTTCGACGTCAAGTAAATCGTCGGTAATCTGGAACGCGAGGCCTAGCTCAAAACCGAATGTTTCCAGCGTCTTAACGGCATCGGCCCCGGCCGATCCCAGCATCCCGCCGGCGGCGGTCGAAAACGCGATAAGCGCGCCGGTCTTCATGGTCTCCAGCCGGGCGATCAGATCGGCATCGACATCCGCATGTTCGCTCTCCAGATCGATCACCTGGCCGCCGACCATCCCGGCGCCGCCGGACCGCATTGCCAGCGCCGTGACCAGATCGCTGCGGACCTGGGGATCCTCATGCGTTTCCGCCCCGGCGAGCACCTCGAAAGACAGCGTCAGCAGCGCATCGCCCGCGAGGATCGCGGTCGCTTCGTCGAAGGCCTTGTGACAGGACGGCCGGCCGCGCCGCATGTCATCGTCGTCCATGGCCGGCAGATCATCATGGATCAGCGAATAGGTATGGACCATCTCGACCGCAGCACCTGCCCGCAGATACTGCGCTTCCGGGACGCCGAACATCAGCGCCGAGGTACGCACCAGATACGGCCGCAAAAACTTGCCGTTCGCTAGAGCGGCGTAGCGCATTGCCTCGAACAGCCTGGCTTCGGGCCCGGCGGGGTGCGGCAGCAGCCTGTCCAGCGACGCCGTCATGACGGCGCCGAATTCGGCGAGCGCCTCCTTCACGGGCGTGATGGATATGACGTCATTCAATGTTCCCGGGCTCCACGGCAGCCTCTCCATCGGCGCCAAGCGAAATTTTCTCCACCTTGGCCTGCGCTTCTTTCAGCTTTTTCTCGCAATGGGCCTTGAGCTTCGCGCCGCGCTCATAGGCGCCGATCGCCTCTTCGAGCCTGCCCTTGCCGCCTTCGAGCGTGCGCACGATTTCCTCGAGTTCCTCGAGCGCGTCCTCGAACGACATCTTGGCCACATCCGCCGGTTTGCCACCGTCAGCCATAGTTCACCCCTGCTTATCCGCATAAAGAGTAGGATTGCGAAGGGCTTAGGGCAACCCGTCGCCCGAATCAACCGCGCGCGATCAGCCGGTCAAAGCCGACACGTGGGCCTGGACGCTGTTGCCCAGCGCTTCGAGGTCGTAGCCGCCTTCGAGCGTCGACACCAGCCGGCCGCCGGCGTATTCGCCGGCAATATCCTTCAGCCGCGCGGTCGCCCATTCGAAATCCTCTTCCTCGAACCGCAGGGAAGCCAGCGGGTCGCGGGCATGCGCGTCGAACCCGGCGGAGATAAAGACGATATCGGGATCGAACGCGCGGACTGCGGGCAGGATGCGATCTTCCATGGCCGCCCGAAACTCCGCCCCGCCCGAATTGGCGTCCAGCGGCGCATTGAACACATTGCCGACGCAGGTTTCGGCGGTTGCGCCCGTACCCGGATAATGCGGGTACTGATGCGACGACGCGAACAGCGTGTCGGGATCGTTCTCGAACGCCGCCTGGGTCCCGTTGCCGTGATGCACGTCGAAATCGACGATCGCGACCCGCTGCAGACCATGCGCGGCGCGGGCATGCAGCGCGCCGATGGCGACGTTGTTGAACAGGCAGAATCCCATGCCGCGACCCGGTTCGGCGTGATGCCCCGGCGGGCGAACGGCACAGAATGCGTTGTCGGCCTCGCCGCCCGCCACGGCATCGACCGCCGCGATGATCGCCCCCGCGGCATGCAGCGCGGCGTCGCCGGTGCCGGGCGACAGCACGGTGTCTGCATCCAGCCGCGCATAGCCGTCTTCCGGGATGTTGTCGAGGACGAGATCGACATAGCCGCCGTCATGCAGGCGCTTGAGCTGGTCCGCGGTCGCCCGCGGCGCGTCGTGCCGGACAAGCGCCGCCCACGAATCGCCGGCCAGCGCCTCGTTGACCGCCTCGATGCGGGCGATACGCTCCGGATGGCCGGGACCGGTATCGTGCCGGAGCGAGCTGGCGTGGGTATAAAGCGCTGTGGTCATGGTGAAATCCTCCCCCAGCAGGGTACTATACCGCGTGACGTCTGACACGCGTTCGCCGTTGTGCTAGGAAATTCCAATGACCGAGACATCCGATAAAAACGCCGTCCCCGCCTCCAATTCCGGCTGCGCCCTGGAATACGACGACATCCGCGACTGGCTTGCCGCCGTGGAAGCCAAAGGCGACCTGAAAACCGTCACCGGCGCCAACTGGCACACCGATATCGGCCAGGTGGTCGAGGTGATGTGCCACGACGAGGGCACGCCGTCGGTTCTGTTCGACGACGTCGAGGGCTGCCCGTCGGGGTTCCGTATCCTGATCAACTGGTTCACCGGCACGCGCAAGAACCTGACGCTGGGCTTTCCGGAAAGTTTTAACAAGCTGGAACTGTCGCGCGGCTACAGCGACCACACCAAGAACATGAAACCGGTGCCGCACGAAATCGTCGATGACGGCCCGGTATTCGAAAACGTGCTGGAAGGCGACGACATCGACGTCACCAAGTTTCCGGCGCCGCTGTGGAACCCGGATGACGGCGGGCGCTATATCGGCACCGGCTGCTTCAACATCACACGCGACCCGGACACAGGCTGGATCAACTGCGGGACCTACCGCGTGATGATCCACGACGAAAAGCGCGTCGGGCTCTATATCTCGCCCGGCAAGCACGGGCGCATCCACCGCGACAAATACATGGCCAAAGGCGAACCGATGCCGGTCTGCATCGTGGTCGGCACCGATCCGCTGTCGTTCCTGACCTCGTCGACCGAGGTGCCGGAAGGCATGAGCGAACTCGACATGATGGGCGCCTATCGCGGCAAGCCGATCCGGTGCGTGACGGGCAAGCACACCGGCCTCCCCTTCCCGGCCAATTCCGAGGTCGTCATCGAAGGCTTCATCCATCCTGGCAACACGGAGCGCGAGGGCCCGTTCGGCGAATGGCTGGGCTATCAGGGCGGCGCGATGGAGGCCGAACCCTGGGTCGATATTTCCGCGATCTATCACCGCAACGATCCCATCCTGCTGGGTGCGGCGCATATCCGCCTG
>Ga0181565_10001114_pt1 | contig 20495 bp, 17 predicted proteins | sample 101ome_16_FD_129661 | JGI IMG/M metagenome (GOLD analysis project Ga0181565, IMG submission 129661) | Coastal salt marsh microbial communities from the Groves Creek Marsh, Skidaway Island, Georgia - 101401AT metaG (megahit assembly) | ecosystem: Environmental > Aquatic > Marine > Intertidal... | reverse complement strand
TTGAAGCGCGATCGAAAATCGTTCGAGACGGAGGTGGAACGACTTCGTAACGTTATCGAGAGTACTGCGGGCGTTTCCACCCCGCGAACTGGTGAATCCAACACGAGTGCTCTCATGCGCGCCGAGTCTCAGGCCAAGGAGAGCGCGGAAGAGGCCCAACGTCTGGCTGCGTCCCTCAAAGAAACGCAAGATAAGTGTGAGCGGTTGGACGTCAAGTTGCGCGAGGCTCACGCCGCGGCCATGGAGGCGAAACGAGAACTGGTTGCAGTCTCGCGTAAAGAAGCCGAGGCGCGCGCCGAAATTGGTGGTTTGCGCAGCGAGCTCGCCATATCGAAGGATGCCCTGCGAGAGGCCATGGAGGCGGGCGGCACCAGCGCCGAAGTCCACAGCTTACAGATGAGAGTGATGGACGCCGAACGTCGCGCCGCGAGCGCGGAGGCGTCCCTGGCGAGCGTCGACAGAGCGGGCCCCGTCTCAGAGGCGTCCGCCGAGGAATTGCGCGTGCTTCGCGCGGAGAACGAGCGCTTACTCAACTTGTTGGCTAAAGCGAACGATGATTTAAGCGCTGCACGTAAAATAATCGACGAAAAGGGTTACACGGACGGCGCGACGACCCTTCTTGCGACCGAGAGGGTTCAAGCTGCTGAAGAAAAGGCGCAACGCATCGAACGAGAGTTTGAGCGGCTCGTCGAGCAGATGAAGGAGCTCGAGAGCGGCTCCGGTGGAGGCGAACTCCTCGAACGCTTCAAGCAACTCGAGGAAGTGAACGCCGAGCTCGAATACGAAAACGATTCGTTGCGACAATCTTTGGCCGGCACGGAAGAGGCGATCGCCATAATGCAGCGCGATTTGGCTCGCACGGTCGAAGAGTACGCGACGCTCGGCACGACACTAGTAGAGACTTTTGAGTCAGAAGACGGCGATGAGTACTAGAGATTCTCACCGTTGGTAATAAAATATTTATTAATATAGCGCTAATATAGCGCTTCTACGTTCTTACCGTCCAGAGACGTCAATCCACGACAGCACGTGGTGACGAACTCGCAGTACTTTTCAAATTTCGCCGCAACGTTTCCCGTCAGCGACAACTCGCGCAATCGCGGCAGGTACGCGAGCCAACTGATTTCCTGTAAATCATCGATGCGGTTATCATCGAGTCGCAGTTCGCGCACGTACTCGAGCCGTTTCAAGTGTTTCATTGTCCTGAACGCATTCTTACGAAGCGAAATCACTCGAAAGCTCTCGCACCCATCGAACGTGTTCGCGTCGATTCGACTCAACTTGTTTTTATCCGCATCGAGCGCTCGCAGCGACTTGAGTTTATTGATACCGTCGAGTCTCGTGAGGAAATTGTCCGACAAGAGTAACGTGCGGAGTTGTTCGCAGTGACCCAAAGAGAGGGCGCTCAGCGATGAGATGCAGTTACCGCTGAGATCTAAAAATGTAAGTCGCTCGAATGCGTTCGCTCGACCAAAGGCGGCGTTGACACGATTGTTGCGCAATCGCAGCTTTGTGAGCTTTGGGAGTTCACCGAGCGCCGACACGTCGCTCAGGCGATTGTTTTCGAGATTAATATGACGAATACTTTGGAAACGTGCTTTGACGAGCGCGTGGTCGAGGTGCACCAACCCGAGCGACGCGAGTGTCATCTCACCGGCTCGAGACGTCTTCGGAATCATGTCAATCGTCAGACGACCCGTGAACGTCTTCATCGCCTCCGCTCGCTGCGCGTCGGTGACATACTCGGCGTCCAACACGATCAATCTCGGTAATTTGAAGACGATGTAGCGTTGGTAGAGTTTCGCGTGACCGAGCGCGTTCCCGTAGAGCGTGAGTAATTTCAATCGGGGAAGCGAGGCGAGTGCGGCGACGTCACTCGCATCCGAAAGCTCATTGTGTGCGGCGTAAATTTCTTCAAGCGCCAGGCACTGATCCAGCGCGCGCAACGACGTGATGTGATTATCCTCTACGTCCACGCGCGTCAGTTGACCAAGAGATCGAAAACATGCCGCTGGAAGCGCGCGAATGCCACAATTTCTCAAACTCAACACTTCGAGCCGCGAGAGCAGACTCAAACCATCGAGTCGAATCGCGTCGTTTCCGTTGAGCGTCAGGTGACGCAATCGCTTGCACGCACTGAAGCTCTTGACTGATTGCAGACAATTATTTGCGAGATGCATCGCGCGCGTCGTCGCGAGACAATCACACAGCTCGCCGACGCGCGCGTGCGCGTCCTCCAATTCAAATTCCACCACGTCCTCGCCGCGCTCGTCCATGCACAATTCACCTCGTCGACGCACCGCGCTCAGCGTGAGTTTCGTCTCGGGAAGGCGCGCGCGAGCATCCAATGGAACGTCGACACCGTCTACCTGACGCAGCGTTTTCATCCTTTTGATGAGTATGGGCGCATAGAATTTTCGCTTCGAGAGCCTCCGCGCGTTTCCGCGCAAAATCACCGAGGCGAGATTGGGCGCGCGAGTGGCCAACAATATTAGATCGCCCGCGTTCCACAACTCGTTCCGACCGACATCCAAGTGACGTAAGTTAGTGTTGTGAGGGAGTCCGTCGAGTCTCTGAATCGCATTCTCGCTCAAAATCAACGTGTGGAGATGCGCGCACTCGCGCACGGCGGATGGAATTTCCCGCAAACCCGCAGCGTGCATGTTCAACTCGCGAACATCTTCGAAAAGGTGTGCGTCGCTCAACGCGCGTTTCGGTATACCGATCGATCGTACATCACACGTTTCATCTTCGAACGTTCGTCGCGCGTACTGCAGAAACCGATCGAAGATGTCCGGGAACGTTGTCCCGTCCTCGTCGTCGGTGCGCAAATTCAATATTTGCGCAAACCGACGCTCCCGCTCGGTTTCACCGACGATTTCTGCGCTTCGAAACGCATCTGCGAATTCGTCGCGCATCAAAGCTCGAGCGTCGCGCTCAACCTCCGAAAACGCATCCTCGGCGCGTTCGATCTCATCGAGCGCGCGCGTCATCGCCGTCCACGCGCCGGCGTCTCTGGCGCGCGATAATTCGCGCTCGACGGATTCCAAGACGTCGTGCAAATGCTTCGTCGCTCGCGCTCGCGCGTCTCGAAACGATCGAACGATTCGAGCGCAATCCACGTGGTAATGCAAACGTCGAGTCGCGTGTTCCTCCTCCGCACGCGCTCGGACGTCGTCGGTGATCTCCATGCCGTCGAGTGAGCGCGCGTCGGGAAGCGCGCAGACGATGAACGAGCGGTAAAACTGACCCCGACACAGCGCGCACGCCCCGTGTACATCGTCCCGAAAAATCAACGACGTCGTCCATCGCGCCGGTTCCACATCATCGAGCGACCGTATGGGATTCCCCGCGACGTTTAACCACTCCAAGCCGCGCGCGCGCGGCACGACGCGCAACTCGTTCCTCGCCGCGTTGAGCTCGCGAAGCGACTCGAGCGACGTCACCGCATCAATCTCGCGCAGCGCGTTGTCGTTCACCCACAGCGTCCGAAGACGGCGAAACCCACCGCTCTCCCACATCCCCTCAATCGATCGAATCGCGTTCCCGTACACGTACAACTCCTCCAATCCCTCGCACGCCTCCGCCCCCTCCAACGAGGTCAACGCGCACTCCGCCACCGTCGCCGACCGCAACCCGACGCACGACCCCAACCCCACCATCGACCGCACCTCGCGCTGTCGCACCACCCGCACCGTGCGCAACCGCGCGTACCTCGCCAGATCCAATCCACGAAGCGTCCCGACGTCGTCCACGACGTCCACGTCCTCCATGAAATATTCCACGCTCTCCGCCTCCGCCTCCGCCTTCGCCGCGGCGTCTTCCCGCACCTCGTCTTCCTCCACCTCCTCGCGCGCGCGAACGACGACGCCTCGATCGATCGCGGACACACCGTCGCCACGCATCACCGCCTCCTCGCGCGTCGCGCGCCTCCTCGCGCGTCGCCTCCTCGCGCGTCCGTCACCGGTCGTCGGTCAATCGCATCGCGTCTCCCTCGCGCCAGAAATGTCCCATAAATCGTCGGTTCGCCTTCCACCACGACCGCCCGAACCGCCGCGTCCCGACGGATGGATTCGACCCAACGGCTGGCTCGCGACGCGCGCGCGCGGGGACGTCGTCAGAGCTCCGACGCGAGATGTCGCGCGCGGCGCGCGCGGTGGCGTCGGTGATATCGCGAGGCGTCGTCGCGCGCGCGTCGGTGGCGCGCGCGAGCGGTGAGGCGCGCGTCGTCGTCGTGGGCGTCGCGGGGCGGGACGGTGGTGAGTGGCGCGGTGGGCGCGACGCGCGCGCGGGAGGCGACGGTGGCGCGCGCGCGCGAGGGTTCGCGGCGTCGTGCGCGGAGAGGGGTTGCGGGGCGCGCGCGCGTGGGATCGGTGACGGGGGCGAGGGCGGGCGTGGTGGTGGCGCGGGTTGGGTGCGGACGTGGACGCGAGGGACGCGGGCGAGCGCGAGGGCGGCGCTTGACGTGCGTCGGCTGGGACATCGAGAGGGAACGCGCGCGCAGACGAACGAGGGGAAGAAGACGAAGGAGGACGGTATGGGTGAGTACGAAGAGATTCCGCGCGGGGCGTCGGCGGCGAAGCTCGATGAGGCGAACGATGAGAGGGCGTTGACGGCGGTGCACACAGCCATCGGGTGTAACACGGCGATTTTGGTGTGCAAGTTGGGAGCGTACGGGATGAGTGGATCGCCGTCGATGCTCGCGGAGAGCATCCACAGCGTGGCGGATATCGTGAATCAGGTACTGTTGCAGGTGGGGATCACGAACAGCAACAGAAAACCGGACGCAACGTTTAATTACGGTTATCGTCGAGAGCGGTTCGTGTATTCGTTGATTTCGGCGGTTGGGATTTTCTTTCTCGGCGCCGGTTTCAGCGTCATGCACGGGATACACGGGTTGATGTCGCCCGCGCCGTCGGAGAACATCAAGATCGGCATCGCGGTGCTCTTAGCGTCCGCCATCCTGGAGTCGTTTTCTCTCAAGGTGGCGTACACGTCGCTTCGAGATAACGCCGCTGCGCAAAACATGACGCTGGGAGAGTTCGTCAAGTCTGGTAAGGATCCAACGAGTGTGAGCGTACTCGCCGAAGACGCTGCGGCGGTTTTAGGTTGCGGGATCGCGGGCACCGCGCTCCTGGCTGCGGAGATGACTGGAAATCCCATGTACGACGCGTTGGGTTCGATTGCGGTGGGAGGTTTGCTGGGCACGACAGCCATGTACCTGATCAACAGCAATCGTCTCTTGTTGCTCGGTCGATCGCTCGGTGCGGATAAGATGCAAGCCATCACGGAGCACATGCGTCGCGATCCAGTCGTCGAGGAGGTTTATTTTGCGAAGAGCGAAGAGCTCGGCGCGGGTACGTACAGATTTGCGGCTGAGGTGGAATTCAGCGGCAAAAAGATTGTCGAGCGTTACCTCGCGAAAAACAAACGACGCATGGAGCTTCATTCCAAATTTAACGAAGCGGCACTCTCTGGGGATATGGTCGCCATGGATGTCGCGCTCTCGCATTACGGCGAGGGCATCGTGCAAGCGGTTGGAGACGAGGTCGATCGCATGGAAAAGGAAATCGTTAAGATTGAGCCATCCATTCATTACGTCGACATAGAAACCAACTAAAAGCTCTTCTCACACATGTACGTTCATCGTTTCTCGCTTCGTGGCGTCAAATAAAAAGCTAGATTTGTTGTAATGCTGTTTCACTTCTTTGGTCAAACCACACATACGGGACACGTCACACACGCGCGCCGCTCGTCACACCGAGTCGAGCGCGATGGACGACGATGACGACGCCGGCGAGTCGATTATCGATCGGTCGAGCGCATCGCCGAGCCGGAGCGAGACGTTTGCCGTCCTGTTTACGAATTTGCAGAAATCTTGGGCGAAGCGAACCGTCGCGCTCAAAGCGTTCGAGCGCACGCTCGCTGACGCGAACGGCGGTTCGAAGACTCTCGAGAGCGCATGCGCGTCTCCCCGAGACGACATCGCGATCGATCGAGACAAGATCTTCGTCGGAGGCGTCGAAGAGACGAAGCAAGAAGACGACACGACGACTCCACGGCAAAAATTGCTCGAATCAGCCGAGCCGCGGTCGCCGCCGGTGAAGCAGCGCCGGATCTCTTTCGGCATCGAGATGGACGAAAGCGACGAAGATATGCACACTGATGAAGATAATTTGCGCGCGTTGCTCGGTCGCGTCGTCGAGGAATCGATGTCGCTGCGTCGTCGGCGCATCGAAAAGGAGGACGAGCGGCGAAAAGCTGTGGACTCTGCGCGAGAACGACGAGACGCGGCGAGAACGCTCGTGCGCTCGATCAAACGTTGGCACAGATCACGAGTGAACAAAATCAGGGTCGTCCAAAATTTATGTCGACGTTGGTTGTGTAAACGCCAGGTGTACACGCTCAGGGTTCAGCGAATGAGAATTTCACGCGCGTTTTGGCGCTGGCGCAACGTTTGGTACAAGATGCGACGGGAACGCGCGTGTACGCTGGTGCAAGCGGCGTGGCGTGGATATAGAACTCGGTGCGCACTTCGAAAGGATGCGGTGAGACGCGCAAGAGTGCGAAAACGAGTCGAAGAAATCGTCCGACAATACATCGTTCGGCGCAAACACTCGAGATGTGCGCGTGGCGCAGTCAAAATTCAGCGCGCGTGGCGCGCGTGGTCTCGCGCGCGTCAGAGAGCGCAGCGAAAGTTGGCGGCAACGCGCATCCAACGCGTTTGGCGAGGATTTCGCGCGCGACGAGCGGTGAAGCGATACATGGATGATTCGGCGAAACTCTTCGACCGCGACGCCGCGCTGGAGAGCGCTGACGAGGCAGACTTTATGGATGACGACGACGAGGCTTTGACCGACGTCTTATCGAGCATTCGCTCATCAATCAAAGCGAAGGCGCCCACCGCGCCCGAAAAGACATCGACGCCAATCGAAGAGGACGCTTCCCTGGACGTCCGCCGCGGACCAGACTCGGACGCCGCGCGCGAACACTACATGCGTCGGCGTCGACGATTCCTCATCGAACAAAAGAGACGAAAACGTCGGGAAAAACTTCAAACCGACTCCTCGCACAGACTTGCACGGTTCCACTCCACCGTCGCTCGATCGAGGTAGACGTCCGCCTCTCTCACTGCGTCCCCACAATGGCGCTCGCGTGGTGCTCGGTCGAGTCGCGGTGCGCGCGTCCGCGCTCGACACCGAGATGCCGTCGACGCGACGCCCTCCTCGCGTCCGTCGTCACCGGCGTCTTCGGTCGTCCTCGCGTCGCCTCCGCCGAGGGACTCCTTCCGCTGGATGACTACCTCGAGCGCCTGGACGCGTGCGCTCGCGCGCTCGAAGCCATCGCCGACGAGCTCGAACGAGGCGAGTCCATCGATCTCAAGACGTACGCTCGCATGCGCGAGTCCCTTCACGTTGGTGAGCTCGGTCGGTTTTGGGTCACCGCGCGCGGGTGCGACAAGCGCACGTCTGGGACGAGGGAGCGCTCGCCCTTCGCGCGCGAGAAGGAGGACATGTGGGCGCTCATTCCGGAAAAATCGGGTCCTCTGGGGCGATTACTCGCGCCAGATTTCGATAACCCCGACGACAAGTTGTGTTTGATTTATTCCTGCGTCAACGATCCGTCGGCGCCGGCGTCAATCGATACGCTGTACTCGTTGAAATTGTTCGACGAAGGTCTTCGCGTGGCGGCCAAGGGGGAGCGCGCGACGCCCGAGGGGCTGAGTTTTGTCGCGCGGGACGTCTTGGAGAAGTTGGCGACGTACCGGGCGCTCGTGGTTGAAAAAGCAGATAGGGACATGGTGGACGAATCGTGGGTGAATCCCGCGCCGACGCGTTGGAGCGGCGTCGGGATTTGATTTGATTTTTGATTTTTTTTTGCGCTGCGTTGTACATTACATTCTAGGAATCCGATCTCAACCGAAACTGCCCCAAGAGCGGGCCGTGATCGCTCAAATCGAATTGCCCTTTCTCCGGCCATCGCCCGTCGAGCATGTTCGCCGGGAGAGACGCGCACTCGATCTCTAAATCGAGCGCCTCGCGCTGTTCGTCCCAACTCTCCGTGAGAGGCAACACGACCTGGTCCGACGCGCTGTTCGCCATGTAATCTCCGATGTCGAACGACAGGTTTGGATCCGCCAGCGATCGCGCCATGCCCGCGATGTCCATGCGACGAACGAACTCTTGGAAATCAATCATGCTATTTCCGTCGTCGTCGCACGCGTCGAAGATTTCATCGAGCTCGTCGTTTAACAGTCCCGGACTCTTTTCCCCGCACAGACCAATCTTATTCGCGAACTCGATGAACTCTTGTTTGGACAACGAACCATCGGCGTTCTCGTCGAACGCGGCGAACGCGGCGACGTCGTCGACGATGCCGTTCTCGACGATTTTCGCGCGAATCATCGCGAACACCGCCTCCTTCCACGAAGCGCCAATCTTGAACACCTGATTCGAAGGATTGAGCAACATCATGTGATCCACCCCCACGCACTCGTTGTGATGGTTTAGGTGCGACACCCACGGCGTCTCGCACCCGTCTCGAAGTTGACACGAATCCAACGCGTTTACGAAGCCTTGGCTCGTTAAAAATCTGTACACGCGTCCTCGATTACTCCCGTTAAAATCCCCCGTGATGATCACCGGCACCTTTCTCCCCGCCATCTCCGGCTCCTCCATCATCGATTTTACATACTCCAAAATTTTAAACACCTCGCGCAGACGAATCAACGACGAATTCGCATTGTGCGGAAACAATAAGTGCGTGTTGACGACCAACGCCTCCAAACCGCGTCTCCGCACTCGACTCACGCACGCCACGCGGTCGCCACAATCATTAAACAACACGTCTCTGACGTCCAACACCTCAAACGTCGAAGTTTTCACCGCCGTGAGTAACCCATCGCATCGCCCATTCGTCCGTTTCGTGATCCTCGTCGCGTACCCCGCCGCCGAGAGCGCGTCGACCCAAGCGCGCGACACCTCTCTCGACGCGTGCCAAAACTCTTGCACGCACGCGACGTCGACGTCGGCGGCCAGAACGAGCTCGATCAACGCTTTCGTGCGCGCCATCGCGCGCGGAAAGTCATCGGATTCGCGTCCATCGCCCGTCGACGCGCGTTTATACTCGGGGCAGAGCACGTTGAACGATAACAGCCGCATCGTCGTCGACGCCTCCTCGCTCGACGCCTCCTCGCTCGACGTCGCGCACCGAGGACGCGCGCGCGCGCGACGCGCACCGCGCCGTGGCGTCGACGCCGCGCGCGCGGACGACGCGACCGACGACGACGCCGTCCGGGACATGTCCGACGTCACACAGTGGCGCCCCCCAGAGAGAATGACGACGACGACGTCACCTCGCGCGTCGATGTCGCCCCGCGCGTCGCCTCGAGACATCAACCGTCGTCCTCGCGCGTCCTCTGTCTCTCGCTCGCGCGCCGTCGTCGTCGCGTCGCGTCCGACGGCGCGAACGCGCGCCGCCGCCGCTTTCGGTCGGTCGACGCGGCGACGCGCGTTCGCGCGCGCGACGACCCGCGACGACGACCTCGACGCCGTCGAAGAAGACGACGACGACGACGGTCTCGACGTCCAACCCTCCTATGTCCCGCGCAACGAGGGCGTGCGCGACGGCGCGTGGGCCCGCGCGGATGCCAAAGCCGTCGTGGAGAGCATTCGAGACGCCGAGGCGACGGCGTCTCGCGCGTCTCGCGTCGTCGACGGCGAATCCTTCGCCCTCCTCGGTCTCACGTCGGACGAATTAAAACAATTCGCCCTCGATCGAGGACTCCCCGCGTTTCGAGGGAAACAGATGGCGGATCATCTCTACGCCGCCGACGGCGCGAGCGCGCGAACCGTCGACGACTTCACCACTCTCTCCAAGGCGACGCGACGCGCGTTGACGGACGCCGACGTTCGCGTCGGGCGTTCGAGACTCCACCACGTCGCGCAGGCGAGCGATGGCACCGCCAAGCTGCTCCTTCGCCTCGACGACGATCGCGTGGTGGAGACGGTGGGGATTCCCGCCGACGAGCGCGGCAAGCGGCGACTCACGGCGTGCGTGTCGTCGCAGGTGGGCTGTCCCATGCGGTGCACGTTTTGCGCCACGGGTAAGGGTGGATTCGCGCGAAATTTAGCCCCGCACGAGATCGTCGATCAAGTGCTCGCGTTGGAGGCGCACTTTGGACAGCGCGTGAGTAACGTCGTCTTCATGGGGATGGGCGAACCGTTGCTCAACGTCCCCAACGTGTTGAAGGCGCACGAGGCGATGAATCGAGAGATTGGCATCGGCGCGCGACACATTACGATATCCACCGTCGGTGTGCGAGGCGCGATCGAGAAACTGGCGCGCGCGCAGTTGCAGTCGGTGCTCGCGGTGAGTCTGCACGCGCCGAATCAGGCGTTGCGAGAGACCATCATTCCGAGCGCCAAGGTGTATCCCATGGAGGATTTATTACAAGATTGCGAGCAATACTTCGTCGCCACGGGTCGGCGGGTGACGTTTGAGTACACGCTGCTCGGTGGGGTGAACGATTCGGTGGAGGACGCGAAAGAGTTGGGACGGTTACTGTATGCGAGGAATCTGGCGTCGCACGTCAATCTGATTCCGTATAATCCCGTGGATGACGCGGATTTTAAGAGACCGAGTCGGGCGACGGTGTACGCGTTTCGAGACGCGCTCGAGGCGTGCAAGGTGCCGGCGTCGATTCGACAGACGCGAGGACTCGAGGCGGCGGCGGCGTGCGGGATGTTGCGGAATCAGTTTCAAAAGGACGCCATCGGCGGTGGGGACCTGACGCCGGCGACGACGTGAGAAGCGACGGGCTAGGTTTCGTATATTTCGTTTGTAAGAGTACACATAACAAATGGCGACCGCCGCCGACGCGTTTTTTTTTATTTTTTGCGCACGAACCATCCGCGAACCATCTGCCCGAACCCCTTGACGAGCGGACGTTTATAATACACCGCCTCGTACCCATCCGCGACGCACGACCACTGTTTCCCGTACGTGTGCACGCGCGTCGTCCGCTCCCCGGTGGCCGGAACGCGCAACTCGCCGCCTTCGTGCGTCCACGCCACAATCGAACCGTACAGATTCAAGTACCGCGCATCCACCGCTTCGCGTTCCGCCTCGCGCGCCATCTTTTCCGCGTATCGCCCAGACCTGTACCCGATCGTGCAGTAACACACGCAATCGTGCGGACCGAGCGTCGATCGCATCGACGCGTACGTCTCCGCCGCCACCGCGCCGTCGATGACGCTCACCGCGCGTTCCTCCTCATCCCTGACGTCCACGAGCACCACACGCCGCGCGTCGTCATCACGCGCGAGCCGATCCATCACCTCACGCGCGGTGATGTATTCCACCGCGAACGTGTCGCGAAACGCGTCCGCGAGCGCCGTCATCTCGGTCGCCTTGGTGGTTGCGCCCATGTCTAGAGGTGTCCCCGCGCGCGTCGTCGCGCGTCGTTTTGTCTCTCGATCGCGCGCCGCGCGCGCGCGCGGGAGGGCGCCGACGCGAGACGCGACGGTGACGATCGTCTCACTCGAGCGCGACGCGCTGACGATGGACGCGCGATCGTCCAGGACGTCGCAAAGTGCCGGCGCCGCGATTCCAAAGACATTCGTCTCGACCGCGGTCGACGCGGTGCGGCGAAAACACGCCCCCCCGCACAGTCTCGCGCGCGCGCACGCGGCCGAGCGAGCGAGCGAGTGACGGCGTGAGAAGACACCGCGCGCGTTTCGCAGACACAGCGGACGAACGACCGAGTCAGTGGGCGTCGAGACGGACGAACGCGACGATGATGTCTGCCCTCAAGGGTTCGGCGGCTCCCGCGACGAACGCGGTGACGACGGCGCGACGCGCGTCGACGCGGGCGGCGAACGGGACGCGATCGACGCGACGCGTGTCCACGCGCGCGTTTCCGGTCGGAAAGCCGACGCCGTGCGAGAAGCACTTCTTGCAGCTCGATGATTTCAACGGGGAGGAAATCTTGGCGTTGCTGGAACGCGCGTCGAGCGAGAAGAAACGTTTGCAAAGCGGTGATCGAAGCTTCCGACCGTTCGAAGGAAAGACGTTGGCGATGATCTTTGCGAAACAGTCCCTCAGAACGCGCGTGAGCTTCGAGGCTGGGTTCTCTTTGCTCGGCGGGACGGCTATTTATTTGGGCCCGGATGATATATCCATCGGCAAGCGCGAGGCGACGAAGGATATCTCCAGAGTGCTGTCGCGATACAACGACATCATCATGGCGAGATTGTTCTCCCACGATGACATCGTAGAACTTGCAGAGCACGCGAGCGTGCCGGTGGTGAACGGCTTGACGGATTACAACCACCCCGTTCAGATTTTGGCCGACGCGCTCACCATTTACGAGACCCTCGGTCGCCTCGAGGGCGTCAAGGTGGTGTACGTCGGCGACGGTAACAACATCGTGCACTCTTGGTTGAACTTGGCAACGGTCATTCCGTTTCACTTCGTGTGCGTGTGCCCGGAGGATTATACGCCGGACGAGGAGACGATGAGAAAGGCGCAAGAGGCGGGTTTGTCAACCATTGAAATCTCCCACGACCCCGTCGAAGGCGTCAAGGGCGCCGACGTCATCTATTCCGATGTCTGGGCGTCCATGGGTCAGAAACACGAGGCCGAACAGCGCAAGAAGGATTTCCAAGGCTTCCAAGTCAACGGCGAGATGATGGCGCGCACGCCGAACGCCATCTTCATGCACTGCTTGCCCGCCGAACGCGGCTTGGAGTGCACCGACGAGGTCCTCGAGGCTGATTACTCTGTCGTCTTCCAGCAAGCCGAAAACCGAATGCACGCCCAAAACGCGATCATGCTTAAGCTTCTCGATTGCTAATCCTGTTGTCTCGTTATCGGCGTCGCCAAGAAGGCGACCGCCTCGTCCCAGTGTTGTCAGTTGAATGAAAGCAGAGTACCCCACGCCTCACTCCCCGCTCGCGCCCTCGTCGATCGCGCGATGTCGTCCGCGCCCGCGAGCGAGGCAGACGTCCAACGTCTCCTCGCGCACGTCACCGAGGTTCGTCGTCTCGCGTCTCGCGCCGTCGTCCCGTCCCGCCTCGCCGCCGACCGAAATCAACTGACGCGCGCTTTTTCCATCTCTTCGCAGGCTGTGCGGCGCGAGCGCGAACTCGAGGCGCAGCTTCAAGAGTACGACGCGCAGTACGACGAGTTGCAGCGTCTCGTTCGGTCGTTACCGGAGAAACCTCGACACGCGGTGATGATTCCGTGCACGAAGTTTGCGTTGTTCGAGGGCGAGCTCTGCGGGGACGAGGACTTGCTCGTCGGCGTCGGGTGCGATTATCTCGTCGAGCGCGACGCTCGAGGGGCGTGTGAGATCATAGAGAGGCGCAGGGACATTATTCGAGCGAAGATTCGCGACGCGGATCACAACGCGCGGGCGATGGAGTCTCGTTTATACGCCGTGGGCGCGTTGCGAGACGTCGGCGGCGTCGGAGGCGGCGGCGGCTTGTTGACGGTGCCGGAGGAAGAGACGCTCGTCGAGGACGGTCGCGCGCGAATCGCGCACATGGACGACGGTACAGTGGAGATAACGGAGGTGTACGAAGCCGGTGACGCGGAGATCGCGTCAATCTCGACGATGGGACCGAGTTCGGGGAACGATCCCGTCGACGGCGCCGAGGCGCGCGGCGATTTGGACGATTTCATCTCGCGCTTGGAGGCGATGGAGATGAACGAGAGCGGCGTCGCGTCCACCTCTGAGGCTCTCATGGATGACTGCTGTGACGATGACGACGACGACGATAGCGATGTGGACATAGACGGCGGAGAACCACCGACGATCGAGTGCCCAGAGGACTTCCCCAAGTACGAAAGATGGAAAGCCAAGCGAGCGGCGAAAGACGCCGAACTTCGAGCTCAGGCCGAGCGCGTTCGGATTCGCGCCGAGGAGGAGAAGTTACAGATGGAAGAAGAGATTCGGCGAAGACACCCCGCCGTGAAACAGACGGTGATCGAGCGACGACCCGGCGAAGAGGCGTCCTCGAGCTCGTCGCGGAACGAAGGCAACATCGACCTGAACAGAAAGCTCTCGCGGTACCAAATGAAAAAACTAGGTCTTCAAGGTCTCGACCCGGACGCGGCGTAGAGCTCTAGTCGTAGAGGCGCGAACCACAGGTTTTGTACAACAATCAAGTCGTGTTAAAAAATCGATGCTACTTCTCTATCTATTCAAAGCGGTCAAACTCGCCGTCCAGAACGTCGTGCACGGTCGCGAATGAAAACGCGTCCGAAATAGACTTGATCGGCGTCGGTGTCACGGACGTAAACTCATCGTTTTCGTCCTCTTCCTCATCCACGGGCGCACAAAACTCTGGAAGAGTCTTCGCGACCAACGTCGAGCGCGACGCGTGCTTTCTCGCGAACTTGGTCGCGTACGCCCCGGCGGGGGAGTTGAGGAACTCCCGAGTCCCTCTACAATCGTGCGATGCAAACTCTGGAAACGCAGCCGCTTCGTCCATGACACCGTTCTCTAAGATCATGGACTTGATCCATGACTTTTTCGATTTCACGACGGACCACATTTTTCTGTGCATGCGCATCTCGGTGACGAGCCAATCCGCCGTCTCGTCGCTAAAAAATTCTTTAAACGTCTGCGACAAAGGTCCACCCCCTCCTTTACCGTCCGGTCCTTTGATGAAACGTAACTTTTGCACCGTCACGGGATCCACAAAGGCGGTGAGCATTCTATACAATCCGTTGAAAATTTTCGGCGCCTCGACGAACACCATCATCTCCAACCGCTCGGGATACGACCTCGCGAACAGCGACAGACACTTGGTCGCCACGCTCGGACTCATGTTACCGGCGCCGAATTTGTGAAAATCACAAATCCACACGTACTGATCGTACGGATACGCCGGTAAAAACGACTCCAAAAGTTCCAACACTTGCACGCAGTGCTCGACGTTGCTCGACGCCTTGTGGTCGAGAGCCAATCCAATGTCCGAGTACACCACCGCGCGTCCGCACACGTCGTATCCAATCTGTTGCATGTAATGACTTCGAAACGATTTCTCAAAGCACCCCGCGCACCGCGACTTTCCGGGTTTCTTTTCGTGTCGCCACGCCAGCGTCTTCGTCAAGCGCTTCTTCGCCTTTTTCAAATCACCCTTATCCGCGCGAAGAAACCGCTCCACCGTCTCGTCATCGCACCACGTCCGCGTATCCTCATCCACGATCTCCAACGTTTCCGCCACCGCATCTCTCAGCGCGCACACGTCCTCGCGCGGGATCTCTCGAAGCATGCGCGTTCCGAGCGAGCGTTTCCGCTCCACCGCCGTCTCCACCGCCGCCGTCGTCGTCGTCGTCATCATCACCACCGACGCGCGCGCGTTCCCCGCGTCCACACCGCACCGACGCGATCGAACGCGCGCGCGCGCGAGTCCCTTCACCGTCGCCACCCACCCATCGCCGTCGTCCGCCGTCCCGTCGCCATCGGTCCACGCGTCCGACCGACCTCGACCGGAAACCGACGTCGTCCGTCGCGCGATGGACGTCCTCGTACAATCGCCATCACCATCACCATCACCGCACGACCGCTTGAGCCCTCGTCTCGTCCACCACGCCCTCGCGTCACCCCACCCTCGGATGTCCTCCCCCCCCCAAATGCACACACACGTACCTAGTACATAGAATATCTGTACACGCACTACGTACCGCGTGTCCGATACATACACACGTGACGACACACGACCACGCGTACGTGCGGGCGAGGTCTCGACACGGCGCGCGCGATGGGCGATGCGCGCGACCTCGCGCCCGCACTTAAACGCACGTCATGTCCGCCGCCGTTAAGGTGCGTCTCGAGAGAGACGCGTATGCGTGCGGTCGCGCGATGTCGTCGGTCGGTCGGTCGCGCGGTCGCGCGGTCGCCCGCACGCACGGGAACCCGCGATCGATCGATCGAGCGATCGATCGCGATCGCGAGGGTGAATGGGTGGTTCCCGACGACGACGACCGACGACGAACGACGACGACGAACGACGACGAACGACGATGGATGACTGACGAGACGCGCGCGTGAATATTTTATCTGTATCCTCGCAGACTGTCGAACTCACCGCCCGCACCGCCCTCGCGGGTAACTTCCGCAAGGCGTCCGCCCCGCGCGCGAGCGCCAAGGTGCGCGTCGTCACGCGACCGATCGATCGATGATCGATGACGCGACGCGCGACGCGCGACGACGACGTGACGAGGGACTGACGACGAGACGACGCGACGCAGGCGAACGTGAACGTCGTGACCGAGGCCAAGGTTAAGGTCGCCATCAACGGTTTCGGCCGCATCGGTACGTGGACGATCGATCGATCGATCGCGTCGGATAAGACGAATGGGTGACGATGCGCGGATGACGTGTCTCCTCGGATGGAGACTGTCGACGACGGATGACGACGATGATGACGACGACGACGACGAGTTCGCGTGATGCGTCGTCGTATTTCAACGCTCTCGATGCGTCGAACGCGCGCGCGATGGGTGGTTCGCGCGCGTCGCCTCGCGCGTCATCATCCATCCCTCGGTCGAGCCCCGCGTGGGTGCGGTGTGGGATTTTTTACGCGCGAAGGGTTGGCGCGGGGATGAACGACGACGGGTGGAGGAGGCTGGGATGACTTATATAGAGGGAGAGAGACTGACGAGCGTGATGTGTCGTGTGTATTCGCGTAGGCCGTAACTTTGTGCGATGCTGGAAGTCTCGCGGACCGGATTGCCCGCTCCAAGTCGTGTGCGTCAACCAATCCGGCGGCGCCAAGCCGGCGGCGCACTTGCTCAAGTACGATTCCATCTTGGGCACCTTCAAGAGCGATGTCAAGGTGATTGATGACGCCACCATCTCCGTCGATGGTGATGTCATCAAGGTTGTCTCCGACCGTGACCCGCTCAACTTGCCGTGGAAGGAGATGGGCATCGACATCGTCATCGAAGGCACGGGTGTCTTCCTCGACGGCCCGGGCGCGGGGAAGCACATCCAAGCGGGCGCGAAGAAGGTTGTCATCACCGCCCCGGCTAAGGGCTCCGACATCCCGACCTACGTCGTCGGTGTCAACGCCGACCAATACGACAACTCGGCGAACATTGTGTCCAACGCGTCGTGCACCACCAACTGCTTGGCGCCGTTCGCCAAGGTGATCGACGACAAGTTCGGCATCGTCAAGGGTACCATGACCACCACCCACTCCTACACCGGTGACCAACGCATCTTGGATGCGTCCCACCGTGACTTGCGTCGCGCCCGTGCCGCCGCCTTGAACATTGTGCCGACCTCCACCGGCGCCGCCAAGGCTGTCGCGCTCGTCTTGCCGCAACTCAAGGGTAAGCTCAACGGCATCGCGCTCCGCGTGCCGACGCCGAACGTCTCCATCGTCGACCTCGTCGTCAACGTCGAGAAGAAGGGTATCACCGCCGAAGAAGTCAACGCCGCCTTCAAGGAAGCCCAAGATGGTCCGATGAAGGGTGTCCTCGCCATCACCGACACGCCGCTCGTCTCGGTCGACTTCCGATGCACCGACGTCTCCACCACCATTGACGCCGCGCTCACCATGGTGATGGGCGACGACATGGTCAAGGTTGTCGCCTGGTACGACAACGAGTGGGGCTACACGCAACGTGTCGTCGACCTCTCCCTCATCGTCGCCAACGGCCTCATCAACGAAGGCGTCGCCAACGCCGACCCGATGGACCAGCTCTGCGCTGACGATCCCTCCGCGGATGAGTGCAAGGTTTTCGATTAAATTTCTCGGTCGATTGTCGAGCTCGAGCGTGACGCGAGGCGCGCCAAGTTTACGCGAGCCCGCGGCACATTACCACCAGTATTAAAACAACCACTTCTGTAATCACAGTCTAGGGACAGATTTGACACTCTCTCGCGCCGCGCCGTTTTCGTACTCTCCTCCTCGCCCGGCGCGTCGTCGACGCTTGTTCACGCGTAAGTTGAACACTTGGGTGGTTGTGATTACAACTTCTACGCGGTACGCAGTCGCGCGCGAGACGGCGTACTGGAGAAGTACAGGGTGGTGGTTTCTGTGCGGGACTGTGGCGTATTGTACGAAATGGATGGAAAGAATGAACATGTATGGTGGGGAACCGCAAGCGTTGGTAAGAATATGTGTGAGACGTGTCATTCGCGTCTCCGGCGAGCGCGCTCAAAAACGCTACATTGGAGGCTGCGGGAACGCCATCTGTGACGTGATGACGCTCAACCGCTGCGTGAGAAGGTAATTAGCCATGTGCACACCTTCGGCGGGGCCGGTGATGATGACTTTACGATTCGTCGTGTCCTCGAAAAAGTCGTCCCGGTCGCTCACCTTGATGCGACACCCGCTCGCCACTTGGATCTCCGCGACTGTTCTCCCTCCTCGGCCCAACACCGCGCCGACGAGGGCGTCCGGTATGGTGACTAATATCGACGTTTCATCTTCTCTGTACCCCCCGGGGCGTCGACCGTACTCCCCGCTTCGTCGTCCACCGGCCATTTGCATCGCCGCCAACGGCGACTGCACGCTATACGTGCTCTGCCGACGCACGAGCGTGGCGTACGAGGCGTCCTCCGCCAGGGTCGACGCCACGAGCGCCACCGCCCGCAAGATGCAATCCAACGACCCCGTGATCGTCAACGTCCGATCGTTACACCCCGGCAACATCCGATCCTGATTACTCAGCTTAATATCCGCCCGAGAATCCTCCACGAAACTCCGAATCTTCGCCCCGCCCTTGCCGATGACGCACCCGCACGACCCGTTGGGCACCACGAGCGTCAACTGCGGCATCCCCGTTCGATCGATCCCCTCACCGTCCGCCACAAATTTAGACACGATGAGATGCAACACCTGTAATATCGATCGCAAATCTCCACTCACGCTCACCACGCGATCATTCGTTCCCGGAAACACCTCCCGACTCCGCGACAGCTGCACCCTCGTCCCCGTGAGCGCCTGAAACTCGTTGATGGCGGCGCCGCCTTTACCGATGAGACTCCCCGCGGCGCTCGGGGAGATTAAAAACTTCACCATCATCGTCCCATCGCATCTACCTCCGTCATCGCGCGGCGCCGTCACCGCGGTCGGCGCCTCCACCGCGGCCACCGCGCTCGCGGACTCCACGCCCACGGGCGCCGACATCGCGACGAACGATACGCCCCGGTCGTTGGCTCTCTCCCTCACCCCACGCGTTCGAACGACCACCCTGGCGGAGGACGTCGTCCACCTCGCGCGCGCCACCCCGTCGCCGTCACCGTCCGCCGTTCGTCCGTCGTCCGTCGCCCGTCGGCGTCGCCGCCGTCGTCGTCGTCGTCGTCGTCGCGTCCCACACTCCCGTCGACACGGGCGACGTCACGACGACGTCACCCCCTCGCGCGCGACCGACGAACGGCCGAGAGGCGTTCTCCAAAACGCGCGAGCTGAGCCATTCATCGGTCGAGTTCGCGCGCCACGTCAGCGCGCGCGACTGATGGCGACTGATGGGGACTCGCGACGGGTCACGACTCGCGGTGGCGGTGGTGGTCAGGAGGGGGGATGGTTCACGCACTCGATCACGCACTCGATCACTCACTCGATCACTCACTCGATGGCGTCGAGGTCGTTCTGAGTACGTACGCATCGTACATACATCACGTGGAGGTTTCTCATGCATCGTACGTACGATCGCGAGGGTGGGTGGGTGTGTCGACGCGCGCTGCCTGGATTCGGACATCTGGTATAGGCGTATTTTCCGTCCACTAGCGGTGGTCCTGTCCTGTATGTAGGGTTCAGGATTGGAGCGAGGAAGGGTCGCGGTCGTCGTCGAGGTCGTCTTTGGACCGAGAGGGACTCTATGGACGCGAAAGGGGAGACTGAGGGCGTGTCGGAACCTCCGAGAGGTCTTGACGTCGCGCGATCGAGTCGATCGAGTGGAGTCGATCGAGACGGGCGTGGACGTCGCGCGCGCGATCGAGTCGATCGCGTCGCGCACTCCACGGCGTGTGCGTCGCGCGACGACAAAGGCACGGGGGGGGCGTCGACGGGCGTGGCCGTGGGATGAAACGACCCGGGGTGGTGTCGGGAAAGGCGACGGATTCGACGACGGCGTCGACGTCGACGGGCGCGCGCGCGACGACGGCGACGAAGCGCGGGGATGGGGCGAAAGGGACGAAAATCACCAACGCGCGACGATCGAGCGGTGGACTCTTGGCGCGCATCCTCGGTGACGTCAAGGCGTCGAACGAGGCGAGGAAACGCACGGTGGCGGCGACAGGGGGGAGATCGGTGACGAGGGATGAGGGGGTGAGTCGAGGGGCGGAGGCGAGCGAGGCGAGGCGACGGTTCGAGGATGAGGTGCGAGGACGATTGGCGCGCGAGGTTGGGGCGACGGCGAGCGAGGAGGCGTTTTGCGAGTTTGCGCCCATGGAGAAGCAGTGGAGGAGCGTCGTGCACGAGATCGCGGCGGAGATGAAGATGTTTTCGGAATCCGTCGAGGTCGGGGAC
>Ga0181565_10001106_pt1 | contig 20559 bp, 24 predicted proteins | sample 101ome_16_FD_129661 | JGI IMG/M metagenome (GOLD analysis project Ga0181565, IMG submission 129661) | Coastal salt marsh microbial communities from the Groves Creek Marsh, Skidaway Island, Georgia - 101401AT metaG (megahit assembly) | ecosystem: Environmental > Aquatic > Marine > Intertidal... | reverse complement strand
CCAGAATATGGTGTAGACGTTGATCCAACAGGTTCAATGAATGTTCGCTTTGCTGAAGGTCTTCCACAACTTGATGCTTTTGGTAAACTTCGTGTATCCGGTAAAACTATTCTGGGCGATTATATTTTTACTAGTACGCTTTCTGGGGATTTTGCTAGAATTCAATACGGTGGAGGCACAGTTACACACGACACAACTTTTAACGGTCTATTGCTAACTACTCCATCTGGAACATCAACAGATGTAGGTAATAATAGAGAGAAAAAAGCACAATATACTTCTAACACTTATCATCACTATTTTCCAGGTTCTAGTCACCTAATTATGATGACCGCTGCTGTTGGTGATACAGGTCAAGCAGGCGTTGTTCGTGAATGGGGGTATTATGATGATGATAACGGTTATTATTTTAGAGTAAATGAAGAGCAAACATCAGAAGCTGGCGATAACTTTGAATTTGTTATTCGTTCAAGTGCTGATGGAAATCTTCGTGAAAAGCGTATTGCTCGTGATTATACAAAAGACTATCTGTGGGATTCTGGTACCAGTACTTGGACAGAAACAGCCACAAGTACAGATGGTTGGAACGGTGATCCCTGGGATGGGACTGGTGATAGCGCCACAACAATCAGTCTGACTTCAGACAACATTTATTGGATTGATATTCAATGGTTAGGTGCCGGTCGTGTTCGCTTTGGCACATTTATTAAAGGTGAACGTATTGTTATTCACCAATACTATCATGATAATAATAACGGTCTACCTCATTCCCAGACCGGCGCTCTACCTTTACAATTTGCGCAATATAACGTTTTAGACCAGACTGTCACAAGTTCATCAACGTTGAAAGTTTGGTGTGCAATTATTGCTACTGAATCAAATATTGATCTAAAAGGTCTTGGACGTGGACAAGTTGAAACGTTTACAGCAACATTTGACCCAAATAACCTAAACGATTGGAAAGGTACAAATGATACTGGTAAAGGTGATCGTGTAGGTGTTATATCTGATGGTGTTACGGGTTCAACTACTACTTTGACAGTCCCCAATACAATTGTTGATACTGGTGCAGGGCCATTTATTCGTGCTGGTTACAGATTACATCTTGAAGCGGCAAATGGCGGTTCTGGTACTCTTCAAATGGGAACCACTGTTTTAGAGATTGTTAATTCAACAACTATTATTGTTGATAAAGCACCGGCAACACCTCTTACTGGAGTAGAGGATATTAAATTCCATCTTCATGTAGATGATGAATATAACTTAATCGGAATTCTAACACCTCGTGCAAAATTAGACGGACAGACAGCAACAAACCGAACTTTATATCTTCCACAACAGATGGAAGCAATGGCATACCACGCGGATGGTTCTGAAGCATTTTGTGAAATTGAAGTGTATGTAAATCCAGTTCTGTCCGGTAATGCAACTGTGCTTCCATTAGAAAGTACTGATACTCCTGCTGGACCATTCGTAGAGATTGAACCAGATGATCCTGGTTGTGCTGTTGTTTCTTATAAGAATACTGGTCTAGTAAACTATCTTGGAGGTGGTTATCATCAGTTAGCAACATATTTCAAAGGGTCTGCACCCGCGAGGCAACTTGGTGGGGCTTATGGTAACTTCCAATCCGGTGCGTTTAAACTTTATTCAGCCGGTGGTGGTAATAACCGTTGCCCTATTAAACGTGTTATTCAGTCTCCTGCCTCAGGAATTCCTACAGTAATTGAAATTGATACTGGTACAGTGTTTGCTAACGGCGGTCCTAGCTTCTCATTGCATCGTGAAGGAAACCCTATCCAGTTTGAAAACATTCCAGGACTTATTGGTTCAGATGCTACAAACGGTCTAAATGATGGTATTACTAATGGTGCTGGCAAGACTTACTATCTAAGAATGATTAGTGAAAGTAATGCTGAACTATATGAAGATCAAGGCTTTACAGTTCCTGCTGATACAAGTGCTATTAGTAACGCAACAAACGGAAATAGCTTAACTTGGAAACCTGCAAGTGTTCCTACTGGTGGATTTATTCTATCGGGATATGGCGAATATCTTTATTTTGCTATTGTTGCTAAACCAGTTGGCATATCTGCTGCTGGTAATTCATATGGTAGTACAACATCTACTATTGACCAAGATCGTGATATTACGGTTCACTTCATTCTGAATTGGAATGAGGTTATTCAGTAGTGTCTTCTGTAGCTTTAAACTATAACCATTGGAATTATTGGTCGGTATATAATCCGGCCAATGAACTGTATGGTAATAGTAAGGTTACATTTGATGGCATTAACAAACTTATCCTTGTTAATTACGGTGAGACTGAATTAGACTTTAGAGAGGACGTATATAGCAACTGGAAAGAGTGGATGAAGGATCCTACGCTACAGAATGCACAATACGAACCGGCTATTTCGGTTATTGGTGGTGATCCATTACCTGGTGACCGTGCTCTTGGTACTACGTTCTTCCTTACCAATGGTTGGCGTATGAGAACTTGGGAAGGTGACCATGAGCTTACTGTTACTGGGAACGTGTTTACCGAAGAAGGTGAATCTCTTTTTGTAAAGACACTAGAAGGTTGGACTATCACTATTAACTTGAATACTTCTACTCTGGTTGAAACCATTCTACCGACTATTGCTATCGATCAAGGTACGGTGGATGGTATTGCGACTGCTGTGTGGAACGAATCATTATCAAATGGTTCTACAGCAGAACAGACGCTCGTTGAGATTCAACAAGGTCTTGGTGGCTTTGATTCTGACGTCTGGAATTATATTATAGATAATTCGAAGAATCAAACTGCTGCTGAAAAGCTACGTAAGATAGCAACAAAAACTCAAGATATTGCATTGGGTTAATAAATCTTAAAATTCTAATTATTATAAATAATATACAAAGGAGATTATTATGGAAGATATTGAAGATTTAGTCCAAAATGTTATGGACAATAATTTCAATAAAGCGAATGACGTATTTAATGCGTTAATCCAAGATAAAATGGGTGATGCATTAGATCAAGAAAAGATTGCCGTTTCAAGTCAGATTTTTGGAAATGACACTGAAGAGACAGAAACTCTTGAAGTTGAAGGCGAAGAAGATGATGATATGGACTTTGGCGATATCAATCTAGATGATATAGATTTAGATGACTTCGATATCGATGATATCGATCTAGATGATATAGATTTAGATGACTTCAATTTAGAAGACGAAGAAGGATAAAAACAAAATGAAGCTGATCAGTGAATATACAGAAAACGACATCCAGTGTATCGTAGAGAAAAAAGAAGACGGAACTAAGAGTTTCGTCATTGAGGGTATCTTTGCCCAAGCTGATCAGAAGAATCGTAACGGAAGAGTATATCCCCGCATGGTCATGGAATCAGCGGTTGATAAGTACGTTACAGAACAGGTTTCCAAGGGTCGTGCAGTAGGTGAATTAAATCACCCAGATGGTCCGGCTATTAACTTGGATAAAGTATCCCATAAGATTACAGACCTTCGATTCGAGGGAAATAATGTTATGGGTAAGGCACAGATTTTGGACACTCCTATGGGTAAGATCGTAAAAGGTCTTCTTGAAGGTGGTGTGCAACTGGGTGTGTCAACTCGTGGTATGGGAAGTCTCGTAGAGAGAAATGGTGTTATGTATGTCAAGGAGGATTTCCACCTTGCTACCGTAGACATTGTTCAAGATCCATCTGCACCTCAAGCTTTCGTTAATGGGATTATGGAAGGTGTTGAATGGGTTTGGAATAATGGCATCATTGAAGCTAGGGATATTGAAAGAATTGAGACTGAAATTAAGAAAACGCCACGTGCTGGCCTTTATGAGGCACAGGTTCGTGAGTACAAGAATTTCCTCTCGGCGCTGAAAAATAATTAAGGAGTTAAACATGACTGATCAAATTCAGGAACAGGATGTTGAGCTTGATGAAATCGACGAGATCGAAGAAGCTCATGATCCTAAAAATGCTGAAGCACAGTCTATCGCATCAGTAGAAAAAGCTGCTGATACTGGACCTAAGGCACCAGCACGTAAAGGTGACAAAAAGAATTCCGAGCCAATGCCAAAAACAAAGGCAGGAATGATTAATGCTATGTACAACAAAATGTCAGGAATGAACAAAACTTCACTCCAGGCGATGTACAAGGGTATGTCAGAAGACGTAGATTTTGAAGAAGAAGTAGAAGATCTTGCTGAAGCTCAAATCGACGTTAATTCAGAACTCAAGGACCTTGTAGAAAACGAAGCAACTCTTTCAGAAGAATTCAAGGAAAAGACTGCAATTCTATTCGAATCTGCTGTTAACTCTAAGATCGCTGAAGAAGTTGATCGTCTCGACGAACAGTACAAGGAAGAACTAGCTGAAGAAGTTAAGACCATGAAAGAATCCATGGTTGAGCAAATCGACAGCTACCTAAACTACGTAGTTGAAAATTGGATGGAAGAGAATAAAATTGCTATCCAAAACGGTTTACGTACTGAGATCGCTGAAGATTTCATGAATGGTCTTAAGAGCCTATTCACAGAATCTTATATCGAAGTACCTGAATCAAAAGTCGACCTAGTTGACGACCTTGCAAGTCAGGTTGAAGAGCTCGAAGAAAAGCTCAACAAAACAACTAAAGATGCTATCGAAATGTCGGAAGAGATCGAACAGCTTACAAGAGAAAAAATTATCTCCGAAGCTTCTCGTGATCTAGCTGCAACCGAAGCAGAAAAACTTGCTGGTTTAGTTGAGAAAGTTGAATTCGAAGATGTAGAAGCTTTTGCTAATAAAGTTTCAACAATCAAAGAATCATATTTCTCAAAAACCACTGAAACAGTTTCATTAGAAGAAGAAGTAAATGATAACGATGACGTATCAGTTGCTGCTTCTCCAATGATGGAACAATATCTCCAAGCTCTAAGAAAAACTCAATAATAGGAGTAAGAAAAAATGTCTTACGATAAATTAGTTGAAAAATGGGCTCCAGTTCTTAATGAAGAATCTGCTGGCTCAATTTCGGACAAGTACAGAAAAGCTGTTACTGCACAGCTTCTAGAAAACCAAGAAGTTGCTTTCCGTGAAGAAGGCGCTGCTATGAACTTCCTAGCAGAGACTGACAACAACACAACTAACGTTACTGGTGGTGGTACTGCTAACTGGAACCCAGTTCTTATCTCACTCGTACGTCGCGCAATGCCAAACATGATTGCATACGACATTGCTGGTGTTCAGCCAATGACTGGTCCTACTGGTCTTATCTTCGCAATGAAGTCACGCTATCGCACAACTAAAGCTGGTGTTTCTGTTGGCGACGAAGCTCTCTTCAACGAAGCAGCAATCAACTTCTCTGGTGACTCAGGTACAACTGCTAACGGTAGCGCATCCGGTCTCGACGGTGTTGATTCTTCAGCAACTGGTCCTGGTACTATCGACGATGAGCGTAACGATCCTCTTGCAGCTCTTGGTCTATACTCGACAGCTGCTGCAGAAGCTCTCGGCAACGACGGTGGCCAGCAGTTCGCAGAGATGGGTTTCACCATTGAAAAAGCAACTGTTACTGCTAAGTCACGTGCTCTTAAAGCAGAATACACTATGGAACTTGCGCAAGACCTTCGCGCTATCCATGGTCTAGACGCTGAGACAGAGCTTGCAAATATCCTCACAACTGAGATCCTAGCGGAAATCAACCGTGAAGTTATTCGCACAGTTAACTCTCAAGCGAAAACTGGCGCAGCTACTGGTCAAACTGCTATTAACGGCATCTTCGACCTAACAACTGACGCAGACGGCCGCTGGAGCGTAGAAAAGTTCAAGGGTCTCATCGTTCAGCTCGAGCGTGAAGCTAACCAGATCGCAAAAGACACACGTCGCGGTAAGGGTAACTTCATCGTTTGTTCTTCAGACGTTGCTTCTGCTCTTGCAGCTTCAGGTATGCTTGACTATGCACCTGCTCTTTCAACAAGCCTAAACGTAGACGACACAGGTAACACATTCGCTGGTACTCTAAACGGTCGTACTCGCGTTTACATCGACCCATATGCATCTGCTGACTACGTCACTGTTGGTTATAAGGGTACTTCCGCTTATGACGCTGGTCTCTTCTACTGCCCATACGTTCCACTAACAATGGTACGTGCGGTTGGTGAGAACAACTTCCAGCCGAAGATCGGCTTTAAGACTCGCTACGGCATGGTTTCCAACCCATTCGTTGGTAACACACCTGCTAACGGTCTTGCTGCTGCTAAGTCTAACCAGTACTACAGAATCTTCCGCGTCGACAACATCTTGACTTCAAGCGCATAAGATTTAAAAAAAATGGGAGAGGAACCAACCTCTCCCACCTTATAAACTGGGCGGCTTTGGTCGCCCTTTTTTAAGAATGGTTTTAAATTACCGGATGCAGCTGAAAATAGTCTTTCCTTATTTCATTCCTAGCAGACCATAGAACCAATCTTCGTTTGCATCTCGAAGAATTGCAAGGGGAGCTTTACCGGAATCACGTTCTGCGAAGTAGCTTTCTACAGTGTGGTTAGCAATCAGTTCCTTGAGAAATTTCGATTTGGTGATCGGTCCACGGTGCTTAAAGCGAGCAACGAAGTTCTTCATATCGTGCGAACCGTAGAAGACGTATTCGCCTGAGGTGATGAAGTTAGATTTGATGAACTTGGTCATGGTATGTTCCTTTTGTTGATACATATAATATAAGGGCATTCATATGATTTGTAAACCCCCTATGTGCATTTTTTTCTGATTTTTTTTCATATAAATACACATAGTAACAATGAGGAGTTTAACAATGGCTGTAACGCCTGATATCACATACTCTAATTCTGGAAATCAGTTGACAGAAAATCTAAACTACTTACAGCCTTCGGGATTCAAGATTGTGGTTGATCATAAAAGGTTCCCTAACTTTTCTTTCTTCGCGCAGTCGATCGTGCACCCGAACTTAACTACAAATGCTGCTGAACTTCCTTTCAGAAGGTTTACGTCTGCTCCGCAGATTCCCGATACGTATTCGTATGGTGAGTTATCGATGAACATTATTCTCGATGAAGATCTAAAGGCTTACACTGATATACATAATTGGCTAAGGACGAATGTAGATAATAACGTGACTAGTCCTTCAGAAGATCCGAATCAAAGTTCATACGCCGACTTGATTGTCACTATACTTTCAAGTCATAATAATTTGAATAAACAGTTCAAATATCGAAATTGCTTCCCTACAGAGATCGGCTCTATTAATATGGAAGCGAATACGGTCTCTACTGAGCCTGTTACATGTCCAGTTAGTTTTAGGTATACATACTTTGACATTATTTAATATGAGGTAAAATTGTGATTGATCTACAGAATGTTTTAAGTGAATGGCAAAAAGACTGTCAGATTGATGAAATGAACCTAGATGAAGAATCTAGAAGATCCGCTAACCTACATGCAAAGTATATCCAGCTTCATGCTCTATCAAAGCTGCAATTAAAGAAATCTGAAATGGAGCAGAAAACCCTTTTGAAAGAAAAGTGGTTGTATTATGGTGGCAAGATGACTTCTGAACAAATTGAAGATAAAGGATGGGAGTATGACCCGTTCGACGGTTTAAAGGTACTTAAGACAGATATGGATAAGTACTATGATGCTGATCCTGATATTCAGAAATCAGAAGAAAAAATCGAATATTGGAAGACCACTACAGAAACTTTAAAGGAAATATTAGATAGTGTAAAATGGAGGCATCAAACGATCAAGAACATGATCGAGTGGAGAAAATTCCAAGCAGGAACATAATGGAAAAAATAGTCGTACAGAAAAACAATCACGTATTCTTAGAATTAAGTTGCAATAGTGGTATAGCTATGGAGCTAAACGAGTTCTTTTCGTTTTTCGTTCCAGGTTATAAGTTTATGCCAGCTTTTAAGAATAAGGTATGGGATGGTAAAGTACGACTATTCAATCGAAACACATACCAGTTACCTGTCGGATTATATGAGTATTTAAAAAGCTTTGCGAAGACTCGAGGATATGAAGTGGATCCGATCGAGGGTAATGCCGGTATGCCCGATGACCGAAATTCTGTCCGTACAGAGCACCTAGAGAAGTATATAGAACAACTAGAACTTACCTCTAAGGGTAAACCCATAAATATTCGTGACTATCAATACACAGCGGTTTTTAGGGGCCTTACGAGCAAAAGAGCGATCCTATTATCACCCACCGGATCGGGTAAATCATTAATCATTTACTCGTTAATGCGCTATTATATGGATAATATTAAGGATGATAAAGTTCTTATTATTGTACCTACTACCTCACTCGTAGAACAAATGTATGGTGACTTTAAAGATTACGGATATGATGTAGATAAGAATGTCCATAAGATCTATTCAGGTAAAGACAAAGATACGAATAAAAAAGTTATAGTTTCGACTTGGCAGTCTATCTATAAGCTTCCGGGAAAATGGTTCGAACAATTCGGCTGTGTGATCGGTGATGAATGTCACGGATTTAAATCTAAGTCTCTTACATCGATTATGAACAAATGTAGAAATGCTGAATACAGATATGGTACCACAGGAACACTCGACGGAACACAAACACATAAGTTAGTGCTCGAGGGATTATTCGGTCCAGTCTTTCATGTGACAACAACGAATAGACTTCAGAAAGAAAATACACTAGCAGATCTTGATATCTTTATGCTCACATTGACACATCCTGATAATGTAATAAATAATTGGGGTAAAAAAACGTATCAAGAAGAAATAGATTATATTGTAAAAAACGAGGCAAGGAATAAATTTATACGTAATCTTGCTTTAGGTTTAGAAGGTAATACACTTGTACTATTTCAATTCGTAGAAAAACATGGAGAGCCTCTTTTCAATCTAATTCGCGATGGGGCGGAAGAGAATAGAAAAGTATATTTCGTATCAGGTAACGTTGACACGTCCGATCGAGAAGCTATCCGGGGAATCGTGGAGAAACAAAAAAATGCGATCATCGTGGCCTCGTTGGGGACTTTTAGCACTGGTATTAATATTAGGAATCTCCATAATATTATTTTCGCTTCACCAAGTAAATCACAAATCAGAGTACTACAATCAATTGGTAGAGGGCTCCGTAATTCTGACGACGGTAGAAAGACCAGATTATACGATATTGTCGATATTACCACAAAGCCCCGAAGTAGTCGTCTCAACTTTGCCGCCTTACACGGATCAGAAAGATTGAAGATGTATGAGAATCAACAGTTTAATTATAATATATATAAAATCGATCTCAAGGAATAATAATGGATATCAAACAGCTAAAATTAAGTTCGGGTGAAGAGATCCTAGCTTCAATAATAGACTGGGATCAAGAAGAAATTGTGTGTCGAAATGCTCTTAAGCTACTAACTATACCAGATCCAAATACGGGAAATATATACCATACACTTCGACCCTGGATGTTATTCCAATGTTCTGATGAAAACATTATTACGATTAATCCATCCCATCTTATAGGTATAGCTAATCCAGAAGAAAAAATAGTCAATCAATATCTTGATACAGTGAACTATCTTATTGAAAAGGGAATCGAGGAAGAAGATCCTTTTGAGCAAGAAAAAGAGGATGACCTATCGATCGATGACTATCTTGAAATGATGGCACCTGATCGCAAGTTCCATTAGTAGTATTCTATCCTGCCCAAAAAGGTCTTTAATATTATACCAGGAAAAAATATTTTGTAAACCCCCTTTTTTTATTTTTTTAGGGGTTTTATTTCTTTTACCTTTGTGGTATAATAAATTTAATTATGAAAGGAGTATGACCATATGGCAAAGAGAAAAAGTGTGCACTATGTAAATAATGCTGACTTTTCTGCTGCTGTAGTTGAATATGTAAAAATAGTTCAAGAAGCAAAATCAAACCAAAAAGAGATTCCTCAAGTACCGGAGTACATCGCTCGGTGCTTTCTTCGTATTGCAGAGGGACTTTCACATAAATCTAACTTTATTCGGTACACCTATCGTGAAGAAATGGTTATGGATGCGGTAGAGAATTGTTTGAAGGCGATCGAGAACTATAATATAGAGGCAGCTACTAGAACAGGTAAACCAAATGCTTTTGCATATTTTACACAGATCAGTTGGTACGCATTCTTGAGACGTATCGAGAAAGAGAAAAAACAGCAAGACATTAAATTAAAATATATTGCGGAATCTGGTATCGAAAACTTTATTGATAATGAGGATATGAGTGATCCTACAATTAACGGATTCATTGACCATTTGAGAGATCGTATTGATAAAGTAAAAGATTATGATATTAAAATTAAACAATTTAAAAAGAAGACCCGCACTAAAAGAACAGTGAAAGTCGATTCCGATCTTTCGGAGTTTCTGTAAATAATTTGGATTTTATAAAATGAAAATTGCTATTATAAATGACACACATTGTGGTATTCGTAACTCTTCTGATATATTTTCTGATAACGCTAACACTTTTTACAATGAGGTATTTTTTCCTTACCTCAAAGAAAATAACATAAAAAGAATTATTCATCTTGGTGACATTTTCGATAATCGCAAGTTTATCAATTTCAAGTCGTTACATAGCTACCGAAAAAACTTTCTTGCCAGATTGCGAGAAAAGGGAATGCATATGGACGCAATACCCGGTAACCACGACACGTACTATAAGAACACCAATGAACTGAATTCCCTGAAAGAGTTACTTGGTCACTATATGAATGAAGTCACTATTCATATGGATCCAACTGTGATGGATTATGACGGCTTTAAGCTTGCGCTTCTTCCTTGGGTCTGTTCAGACAATCTATCCCGATCATTAGAATTTATAAAATCCTGTAAAGCAGATTGGTTAGCGGGCCATCTTGAATTAAACGGCTTCGATGTGATGAAGGGCGTTCAACATCAAGGAGGAATAAGTCCGTCTTTATTCGGTCGATTTGAACAGGTTCTTTCCGGACACTTCCATACGAAATCAGAAAAGGATAATATAAGGTACCTTGGAACACAACTCGAATTCTTCTGGAGTGACGCACATGATCCTAAGCACTTTCATATTCTGGATACTGAAACCAGAGAACTTACTCCAGTGCTTAATCCTCACACTCTTTTCCATCGTGTATATTACGACGATACTAACAGTAATTACATGGATTTTGACTGGTCATCTGTGGATCATAAGTTTGTAAAAATTGTAGTAATTAACAAAACTGACCTATTTACATTTGACCAATTTGTTGATAAAATACAATCACGTCCTATTCATGAACTTAAGATCGCCGAGAACTTTAATGAGTTTATCGGGGATAATGTAGAGGATGATGGTATTCAGATCGAAGAAACGGAGAATCTTCTGGACTCCTATGTAGATGGTGTGGATACGGATCTAGATAAAGGTCGTATAAAATTGAGTATGAGAACGTTGTTAACAGAAGCACAGGCTCTTGAAATTGCATGATTACTTTTAGAACCCTTAGATGGCGTAACTTTTTATCGACTGGTAATAATTGGACTGAAGTCGATCTAAAGTCAACGAAATCAACCCTTATAATTGGACATAATGGAGCGGGTAAGTCAACAATGCTTGACGCTCTTTCATTTGCTCTATTCGGTAAGCCCCACCGCAATATTAATAAGCCTCAACTAGTAAACACTATTAACAATAAAGATTGTAGAGTAGAGGTAAGCTTTACTGTGGGAAAGACTGAGTTTAAGATTGTTCGTGGTCTTAAACCTCAAAAGTTTGAAATCTGGAAAAACGATAAGCTTATTAATCAAGATTCTCATTCAAGAGAGTATCAAAAAGTTCTAGAACAGAACATCCTGAAAATGACACATAAGTCTTTTCACCAGATCGTAGTTCTTGGTAGTTCGTCTTTTATTCCCTTTATGCAGCTCTCTGCAAAACATCGTAGAGACGTAATTGAGGATCTTTTAGATATCAATGTATTTTCTAAAATGAATATTCTCATTAAAGAGAAACAATCGACTCTGAAAGAAAAACTAAAAGATATAACTTATCAATTAGACCTAAATCAAAATCGTATTGATACACAGAACAAATATATTCGCGATATTAATGCGATGAATGAGGAAGAGATCAACGAAAAAAGATCCCAGATCCGATCAGTAGAAGAAGAGATTCGATCTCTCCAAGAATGGAATTCTAAGGCAAGTGGCTCAATCGAAAGTAAGACTGTAGAGGTTTCTACCAGACTAAAAGAGGCGAATGATCAAAAGCAAGCAATCTTAAACTATCGTTCTAATTTCAATATGAAGATGCAGAATCTTGTTAAAGATGCTAAGTTTTATGAAAACAATACATCGTGTCCCACGTGTACGCAGGAAATCAGTCCCTCTCTTGTAGAAAGTAAACTTACTGAAGCGAAGACCAGCGCAGCAGAGCTTCAATCGGCATTGAAAAGAGCAGATGATGAAGCAAAAAAGATATCTGAAACGATAGACAAGTTTAACGCACAGTCTGAAGAAATCCGATCAATACAGTCTAAGATCAACGGGAATAACCAGGAGATCAATAGACTTCAAAAGACGATTAACGGTCTTAATCAAGATATCGAACGTCTTGCTGCTCGTGAAGGAGATCTAAGTTCAGCTAAATCTGAGTTAGAAGGGATGATCACCGAACGTAGTAATCTAAGAGAAGAGAGGTTTGAGCTCAATGAAAGCTATAGCTATAATTCTGTGATTGCTGAGATGCTAAAAGATACTGGCATTAAGACGAAAGTGATTAAGCAGTATCTTCCTGTTATCAATAAACTGGTGAATCAGTATCTTCAAGTCCTAGACTTCTTTGTGCATTTCAATCTCGATGAAGAGTTCAAGGAAACCATTCGTTCCAGACACCGTGATAGCTTTACGTATGATTCGTTTTCCGAAGGTGAAAAGCAAAGGATCGACCTTGCACTTCTATTCACATGGCGTATGATTGCTAAAATGAAAAATAGTATTTCGACCAATCTGTTGATCCTGGATGAAACGTTTGACTCCTCCCTTGATCATGAAGGTGTTGATAATCTTATGAAGATCTTGTACACACTGGACGATGAAACGAATACCTTTGTCATTAGTCACAAGGGAGAGATACTTGATGGCAAGTTCGCGCGTAAGATCGAGTTTGTTAAGCATAAAAATTTCTCAAAAATTGCAGCTTAAGGGTTTACACCTCGCTTTGACATTGGTATAATATGATATACATTACACGGAGTTTATAATGCAGCTAAATGATTCGACTATCCAAGTGCTCAAGAACTTTGCACAAATCAATCCAAACATCGTGATCGATAAAGGTAAAACTATTAAGACTATTGCAGAGGCAAAGAATGTGTATGCTTGTGCAACTATTTCCGATGAGTTTCAATCTCGTTTCGGCATCTATGACCTTAACGAGTTTCTTGGTGTATTGAACCTTGTTGATCAGCCAAAGTTTGTACCTGATGTTGGACATGCTATCATTAGTGATGGTAGCGGGCGTTCTAAGATCAAGTACTACTTCACCGACCCTGAAATGCTGACAACAGCTACTCGTGAACCTAAAATGCCTCCTGCAGATATTTCATTCCGTCTGGATGCAGAAACCCTTTCTCGGGTTAAATCTGCTGCTGGCGCTCTAGGTCATAATGAGATCGCTATTTCCCCGAATGATGGTGTGTTATCGATCACAGTTTTCGACAGTGAAAATTCTACATCGAACACGTTTTCGATTGACATTCCGGGTAAATACCCATCAGATGCAAACTTTAATCTGATCTATAACATTAATAACTTGAAAAAAATTATCCCTACAACTTACAATGTAGATATTTCTTCCAAGCTTATTAGTCACTTCCAATCTGAGGACGAAGGTCTTTCAGTACAATATTACATTGCCCTTGAGAAAAACAGTAAATATGGAGAATAAAATGACTGAACTCGCAAACATCTCGAACCAGGTTGCTCGTAGTACAATCGCAGTAATTGATACAATCGTTCAGCGCGGTGCATTCAAAGGTGAAGAGCTTAGCACAATTGGACGTCTACGGGATCAAGCTACCCAGCTGGTTCAATTGGCTGAACATACTATGAGTGAAGAATCTAGTGATGAAGAATAACGTCTTTTCATTGAGACGTTAAACTGGGTTAACGCCCAACATAAGATACATTATGAATAAGGTGAATATATGTCAAACGACTTCCTCTGGGTAGAAAAATATCGTCCGCAAAATATCAAGGATACTATTCTTCCACCCAGTCTAAAGAAAACCTTCGGGGAGCTGGCTGAGACTGGTCAGCTCCCTAATATGCTTTTCACTGGCACCGCTGGTCTTGGTAAGACTACAGTTGCCAAAGCACTATGTAAAGAACTAAATCTTGATTACATTTATGTAAATGGATCCGAAGAGGGTAACATTGAAACCCTTCGTGGTAAGATCCGTCAGTTTGCTTCTACCGTGTCACTCCAAGGTGGATATAAGGTTGTTATTCTAGACGAAGCTGATTACCTTAACCCGCAATCTACACAACCAGCTCTTCGCGGCTTTATCGAAGAGTTTTCTAATAACTGTAGGTTTATTCTCACTGCTAACTTTAAAAATCGCATCATTGAGCCTTTGCACTCGAGGTGCTCAGTATATGAATTCAATACCACCCGTAAGGAGATGGCAGATCTTGCTGCTGTATTCTTTGAGCGTATGAAGTTCATCTTAGAGTCTGAAAATGTTGATTATGATACGAAGGCAGTTGCCGAACTAATTATTAAGCACGCTCCTGATTGGCGTAGAGTTATTAATGAGTGTCAGCGTTATAGCATTTCAGGTAAGATCGACTCTGGTGTAGTTGATAATGTAAGTGATCATTCGTACGAATCCTTGTTTACCTACTTGAAAGAGAAAGATTTTAAAAAGATGCGTAAGTGGGTAGTAGATAATATAGATACTGACGCAGCAGCGATCTTCAGATCAATTTACGATCGAATGAATGATCGTGTCAAACCCCAATCAATTCCTGCACTTGTCCTTGTACTTGCAGATTACCAATATAAAAATGCCTTTGTAGCAGACCACGAACTGAATGTTGTTGCGTGTCTTACAGAGGTTATGTCTAACGTGGAGTTTACATAATGGCTATCATTTATGATATTGAAACCTTGAGCCAAGATCAGCACCGTGGTGTTATTGTTTCTCTTGCACTTTTAAACTTTGATATGAATCGGGTTAAATATGGTCCCGATTATTCTTGGGATGAGCTGGTAGATGAGGTTGCTTTCGTTAAGTTTGACGTCACTCAGCAGGTGAAAGAATATGGTCGTGAGATTTGTCCTGAGACCCTACAATGGTGGGAAAATCAAGGAGATAAAGCTCAGAAGCAACTTGTACCCACTCGAGATGATGTAGATATTAAAGAATTGTATAGCTGGTTTGTATCTAATGTGATTAATCCTGATGTAGCTTATACCCGCAATAATACTTTTGATCCGGTATTCATTCAGTTCCTTTGTAAGCAGTTTGAAAACCCTATGCCTCATCCTTGGTGGATTGTACGGGACACGAAAAGTACAATTGATGGTATGACATGGGGACAGGATATAAAAGATAGTTTTATTCCAGAAGGATTAGAGGGGGTTTTCGTAGCTCACGATCCGCGACATGATGTGGCTATGGATGTTATGCGCATGCAATATCTTTCCAGACTTTTAATTGATGAGATTCCGTTTTGACCCCATTCGACTATTTAAATTCAATCAACATGAGTAAAAAAGATATCATGGTAGATGATATCGCAGAAAAGCAATATGTTCCATTTGTAGTAAACCGTACACTCTCTTACTTTCCCGATACTGTTCTTTTTGCAAATGAAATGAATCAGTATGCCCACCTTCCTAATAGACTTCAATTTGATTTTTTTATAAATACTATTCGAAAGCGTAAACGGTTTTCGAAATGGGCTAAAGCCTCAAAGCAAAGTGATTTAGAAGTTGTTAAGGAATATTATGGCTACAGTGATATGAAAGCCGAGCAAGCCTTGACCCTTCTGAGCGAAGAACAAATAAATTTATTGAAGAAGAAGGTTTATAAAGGTGGAAGAAAATAATTTATATGAATGGGACCCGAGTAAGATGCTCGAGGTAACCATCGCCGAACCAGATGATTTTTTGAAAGTAAAAGAAACGCTTACACGTATGGGAGTTGCATCTCGGAAAGACCGTAAGCTTTACCAGTCTTGTCATATTCTACATAAACAAGGTCGATATTTCATCGTACATTTTAAAGAATTATTCTTACTCGACGGTAAAAAGTCTAACCTTGAAAAGAATGATGTGGCTCGTAGAAATACGATCGCGACCTTGTTGAGTGATTGGGGTCTAATTGATATCGTAGGTGGAAGCGTACAGCCTCTTGCTTCGCTTCGTCAAATTAAGATTCTGCCATTTAAAGAAAAGGATCAATGGGAACTTTGTCCAAAATATAATATTGGTAATAGTTAGTTATAGCAGGTATTCCGTATATGCGTACGTAACCTGCTATAAATATCTACGAGTGCGGATAGTCCGGCTCACAACATTCTTGCTTGTAAAAAGGAGAAAACTATGACAGGCGTAAAGACACTATTTCCACGTTCATCTTTCGTTGGATTCGATCATCTCTTTAACGAACTTGATTATGTTGCAAAACATTCTCAAGATAATTATCCCCCACACAATATTCTAAAGACTGGTGAGACCGATTATCTAATCGAGCTCGCAGTTTCGGGATTCACGAAGGATGAGCTTACTATTGAAGTAAAAGATCGTACACTTACGGTAACTGGAGAACACGTCAGTAAAGGTCGCGAGTATATTCACCGTGGTATTTCTACGAAGAAATTCAAACGCACATTTAGGCTGTCTGAACACGTAAAAGTAAACGGAGCGGATCTAAAAGATGGAGTATTGTCAGTTGAGCTGAAATACGAGATCCCACAGGAACTGCGTCCTCGTAAAATCGAAATCGGTCATTACGAGGAATTAACAAATGACACAACACATTCTGACACTAAACAACTACTTACGGAGTCCGATTGAGGCTCTGGTAGAAGCATTCCGTTCTTATCGTAGAAGATCAGAATATAATGCACAGGTTCGTTCAACTATCAAAGAGTTGCGTAAACTATCTGATAGAGAATTGAACGACATTGGGATTTCCAGAGGCGACATTATTTCTGTTGCTTATGGTGACGAAACATTAAAGCGTGGCGATTCATGGTATAAATACCTATGAGTACTATTGCCATTAATTACGTCTTTAATCCCTTTGCTGGTTTTTTCAAGAAGCTAGTTGTAGCTTTTGAGATTATCGGCTACTCAAGAGCAGCATCTGAATTTGCACGTTTAGGTTATCATGAAGAAGCTAAAGATTGCATAATGCAGGTCGCTAAACTGAAAAGCTAATAGAAAAGTCTTAGCAGGGGGGCTGTAATGGCCCCTCAGATCCCAAAGGAAATATTAAATGAAATACTTAGTTTGGTTTACTTTATTTTTATGTACAGTCGTAGCTAGCAGCTCGAGTTTAGTATTTCCTTTAGGATCAGCAAGTGAGTGGTACGAAGGATTGAATCATCCTTGGTTCCGTCCTCCTAATTGGTTATTTGGACCTGTATGGACCACTCTCTATCTTTTGATTGCTACTTCAGCGTCTAAACTTCTTCTTACATTAAAGATAGAAGTGCACAAGTATCTTCCTCTTGCTATTGCTCTTTGGGCATTGCAAATGGTTCTAAATACTATTTGGACTCCTGTATTCTCGGGTGCAGAAAATCTAGAAGCAGCATTCTATTACATTGCTCCATTGTGGCTAACAATCATATCTTACATTGCCGTCACATGGAACATTAGTCGTTTGGCAAGTATACTGTTCGTGCCATACGCAGCTTGGGTAAGTTTTGCCTCCTTACTCAATTATACATATTGGCAACTAAACTAAACACACACAACACAAAGGAGAATGTCATGAATGATTATATGACAAACATCTGGATCGATGCGGTCCAAAACGCTAAAAAAGCCTGGGTTGATACTTGGGTAAAAGATGAAACAATGAGCAAGCCTCTATACGACTTCATCAAGGTTCAAACCGAATTCACTAAAGACGCTATGAAACACACCAATACATTTGCGAATGCAGCTGGTGAAGCAATGGCAAAGGTGATGAAATGAACAAGAATCCATTTGAAATCCGTGCCGAGATGCTAGCTCTTGCCAAATCCTATATGGACCAGCAGTATCACATGAATGTTGATTTTGCTCGTAATATGTTTGAGCAAGGTAAACTTCAGTTTGAAGAATATCAAAATGCCATGAATATGTATTCCATGGAAGATCTTATGGCAAAGGCCAGAGAGATGTATACCTTCGTTTCTCATAGAGATTAATCTTAATAAAACAAAAAAGGGGGGTTTACGAATCCCCCTTTATTTTATATAATGACTCCATCTATAGGAGGTATTGCATTTGTCATTTTATACATCAGTCGACGTTCTCGGTAATCGTGTAGTTTACCGTGGCTATACTGACAACGGCACTCCAGTGTCTCATCGTTATAAATTCGAACCCACACTTTTTCTCCCATCTAAGAATGAAACTGGCTGGCATACTCTTGAGGGTTATAACGTCGAACCTCTTACGTTCCAATCCCCGTCGGATATGCGTAACTGGATCAAAGATAAAGAAGGTCTAGACGGCTTTAAGTACTACGGCTGTGATCGTGCAGTCATGCAGTTTATCCAAGAGAAGTTTCCTAGTGAAATATCCTTTAACCAGAAACATATTAATGTGGTGAATCTTGATATTGAGGTTTACTCAGATGACGGATTCCCTCACGCAGAAGAAGCACTACACCCAATCACAGCTATCACCTGTAAGTCATCTCGTTCACAGGTGTACCACGTTTGGGGTACTAAAGAATATGACGTAAAAAAGTCTCCACATAAACATTTAATCATTCAATATCATCATTGCAAGGATGAGGTAGAACTTCTTGCTAAGTTTATGACTTGGTGGCGTAAAGACTATCCCGATATTATCACTGGCTGGAACATTCGATTCTTCGATATGCCCTATATTATCAATCGTATCACCCGATTGGCTGGAGAAGAAGTATCAAGTAAGCTTTCCCCGTGGAACACAGTACGACAAAAACAGGTTCAGTTCAAGAATAAGAACATGGATTCGTTTATGATCGTTGGTGTTAACCAGATGGATTACTACGATCTATTTCAAAAGTTTGGTTACAGCTACGGGCCACAGGAATCCTATAAACTCGATCACATTTCCCATGTTGTTCTCGGTGAAAAGAAACTTTCCTATGAAGAATACGGCAGTCTTCGCAATCTTTACCTTGAAAATCACCAGCTTTATATCGACTATAACATCAAAGATGTTGAACTTGTTGAACGTATAGATGAAAAAATGGATCTTATCGGTCTTGCCTGTACCCTTGCATACAAAGCCGGTGTGAACTTCACCGATGTGTTTGGTACAACCTCTATCTGGGATTCTATTGTTTACCGAGATCTAACGGCCAAACGTATCGCGGTTCCACCCATGAAACCCCGTGATCGACTGGCGAATATGCACGTCGGCTTTGCTGGTGGATATGTGAAAGATGTAAAGCCTGATATGTACGAATGGGTAGTTAGTTTCGACCTTGCATCGCTATATCCGAATATCATTGCTCAGTGGAATATGTCCCCTGAGACCCTTATCCAGACTACTAAGGTTCCGGATAACGTTTCTCGTGCAGCTAACGAGTCTAAGTACGACAACAGCTTCGAGGGCACATTCCCTAGGATTGTTAAGGCTTACTATTCTGAACGGAAAGAAGTAAAAAAGCAAATGCTCGATGCCATGAAGCGCCAGCAATCGAGTAACAGTAAAGAGATCGAGCGTGAGATATCCACCGCTCAGAATAAGCAAATGGCGATTAAAATTCTTATGAACTCTTTGTTTGGTGCTATTGGTAACAAATGGTATCGGTACTTCGATCTTCGTGTAGCCGAAGGTATTACCCTTACCGGTCAGCACGTCATTAAATGGTGTGAAAAGGCTGTTAACGACGAGTTGAACAAACTTCTAGACACCGACGAAGACTACGTTATTGCAATCGATACAGATTCGGTCTATGTTAACTTTAAACCGTTCGTTGACAAGTTCCAGCCAGCAGATCCGGTTCAATTCCTTGATAAGGTTTGCCAGGAACACTTCGAGCCTATGTTCGAGCGTTCTATGCAGCAACTGTTTGATGATATGAACTGCTTCGAAAACCGCATGGTTATGGAGCGTGAGGTCATTGCTGACCGTGGCATATGGCAGGCAAAGAAACGTTATATCCTTATCGTGCATAACTCCGAAGGTGTTCAATACGAAAAGCCGAAGCTTAAGATCATGGGCAGCGAAGCGATTAAGTCTTCCACGCCCGAGGTCGCACGCGGGTGGATGCGAGAACTGTTCCCCGTTCTTATGTCAGGTACTGAAGAAGAAACCCAAGCGTACATTCGTAAGTGTAAAGATGAGTT
>Ga0181565_10001099_pt1 | contig 20590 bp, 15 predicted proteins | sample 101ome_16_FD_129661 | JGI IMG/M metagenome (GOLD analysis project Ga0181565, IMG submission 129661) | Coastal salt marsh microbial communities from the Groves Creek Marsh, Skidaway Island, Georgia - 101401AT metaG (megahit assembly) | ecosystem: Environmental > Aquatic > Marine > Intertidal... | reverse complement strand
TCAACCCGTCCTGGTTGATTTCTGGGCCACTTGGTGCGGCCCCTGCCTTCAGATGGCTCCCTTGGTGGAAACCCTGGCCGAGCAGTATCAAGACCAAATCAGGGTGGTCAAACTGGATGTGGATCAGAACCCACAGACGGCCACCAGGTATGGGATCGCAGCCATACCTACCTTCATGGTGTTTGATGGGGGCAGGGAGGTGGCTCGCTACACTGGATCTACCTCGATGCGCGGTCTTGAATCCATGCTAGAAAAAGCCTCGGTTTTGAAAGCCGATGCATCACCCCTGGTCCCCCCTGCCCAACCCATCCCTTGAATTGTTCCACTCCCAGTGTCCCGTCAGCTCCAAAGCGCCTTGGCTTGATTGCCGGTGGGCTTTCCTTGCCAGCTGAAGTTTTCCGGCTCATGCGTGATGCGGGGAGCGAAACCATCGTCATGGCTGGGTTTGAGGGAGAAACCGACCACGGGCTCATGAACCAAGCTGATGAGTCAGCTTGGTTGAAAGTGGGGCAACTCGGCAGGATGATTCGTTTTTTCAAGGATCATGGGGTTAATCAATGCATCATGGCTGGGCGTATTGCACCGAGGAACCTTTTTGATGTCCGGCCAGATTTGCGTGGGGCCGCCATGCTTTGGCGACTCAAGGAGCGCAATGCACACACTATTTTCGGCGGGATTGCCGACGAGCTACAAAAGGATGGGATTGAGTTGATTGAGGCAGTTCCGTGGTTGGGCCCTATCATGCCTGCAGCGGGTTATCAAAGTGGAGCGCCCACTCAGGATGCCGTCCTGGAGGATGTGCGATTGGGTTGCCGTATGGCCAAGGAGGTATCGCGTCTTGAGATCGGCCAGAGTGTGGTGGTCAAGCAAGGTACCGTACTCGCTGTGGAAGGTTTTGAAGGGACCGATGCCTGTCTGGAGCGCGGTGGCGCCTTGGCTGGACGCAAGGGTGGGGCTGTAGGAGTGAAGGTGGCCAAGGCTGGGCATGATATGCGTTTTGACATTCCCTGCATCGGTATGCAGACCATCAATCGTTGCCTCGAGTCCGGTTTCAGAGCCCTTGCCTTTGAAGCAAGTAAGATCATCCTACTTGAAAAAGAAGCCATTGAGATGCGATTGCAAGGCGAGGCCTTTAGCTTGCTGGCGATTCCTGAGAGCAAGGCCTAGGATGTCGGCCTAATCTTATCAAGGTTGGTTTGAAGTAGCCCAGTCAGGCAGAACTCCCGGTTCGATGCCAAGCACCCATGGCCCCAGTAGCCAAACAACTATCAGCACGAGGGGAACCAGCAGCAGGTTGAGCCATAGGCCTGCCTTGGCCATTTGGGGAAGGCTGATGGAGCCGCTGGCAAAAACAATCGCATTGGGAGGCGTGCCCACTGGCATCATGAATGAGCAATTTGCTGCTAGAGCTGCTGGGACAAGCAATAATAAGGGGTTTTCACCCAGGCCTACTGCCATGGCTCCGACGATGGGCAGAAAAGTCGCAGCCGTGCCGGTATTACTTGTTAACTCAGTTAAGAGCAGGATACCCAGGCAGACCGTTGCAACCAGGGCCCATGTGGGCAAAGAACCCAGATGCTGAGTCAGGTTTCCTAGGTAAGTTGAGACGCCCTGGCTTTGAATCATACCCGCCAGGCTGAGTCCCCCTCCAAAGAGCAGCAGGACCCCCCAAGGCAATTCTCGGGTAGCTTCCCATTGGAGGATGCGCTGACCCTTTTTCCCAGAGTGCCTGCTAGCGGGTAAAATGAAGAGCAGGATGGCGCCAGTCATGGCAATGGTGGTGTCTGAAATCATCGGAAAAACCTTTGCCAGCATAGGTCGACTGATCCACGCGAGTGCTGTCAGGGTAAAAACGATGCCGACGATCCACTCAGGCCAACCAATGGGGCCCTGGTCCCGACGCTCGGTCTCCAGAAGCGCTCGCAGGCCTTGAATCTCTCCCCCTGGAAGGGTGCTAAGGCCTTTGGTAAGGGTGAGGTAAATCAAGGGGAGTGTCATCAGGACAATTGGAAGGCCCAGGCACATCCACTGAACGAACCCGATCTGGATCCCGTAAACCTGATCCAGATATCCCGCAAGCAGGGCATTGGGAGGGGTCCCAATGAGTGTTCCCATGCCGCCGGCGGTGGCACCGTAGGCGACGGCCAGCATCAGGGCTGAGTTGAAGGCCGTAGACTTTTGCTGCGAGCAGGAGCTGACTAAGCTTCCAACCGACGTCGCAATAGGAAGCATCATCATCGCTGTAGCGGTGTTGCTGACCCACATACTGATCATGGCTCCAGCGATAAGGAATCCAGCGATCACCCGTCTGGGTTCGACTCCCAGTATGCCAATCAGGGCCAGAGCAAGCCGACGATGCAGATTCCACTGCTGCATGCTCAGGGCAATGAGGAAACCACCCAAGAACAGGAAGACCAAAGGATGCGCATAAGGTTGGGTGGTGCTTGCGATGGTCCCGAGGCCTAACAAGGGGAAGCACACCATCGGTAGCAGGGCTGTCGCAGCGATGGGGATAGGCTCGGTCATCCACCAGAGAGCCATTAACCAGGCAACACCTATGGTGTTCCAGCCCGCCTGATCGAGTCCTTGTGGCGGGCTTATGATGAAAGTTGCTAGCAGGCCAGCTGGCCCGAGCAACCAACCGATACCCTGCCTTATTCCAAGGATAGCTGGAGTCGTCTCCTTAGTTTGTGAGACCGGTTTCAACGATTCCAGCATAGGCTCAAGCATGACTCAAACAAGCAGGATTTGCCTCGGGCAATGGGCTTGCAGGCTGATTGACTTGACAGCTTGGTGGGACTGGCGAATGATTTGTCCAGTTCTTTGCGAAGGCCTTCGACTGGGCATTGCCCTGCCAAGGCCAACAATTGATTCAATGTCAGGGAACCCCGTGAAATTCGGGGACGGTTGCGCCACTGTGAAGGGTGCTGTGTTCCATGTCCAATGACAGCCACTGATCCAAAGTAGATCGGGAAGGCTCGAACATAGGTGATGCCCTCAGTCAGGATACCGGTTGAATCAAACTCGTCAGGGCCTGTTGGTTCCGCTTCTCCGCCAAGAGAAGGATGAGATATCCTCGCGTCTGCCTGTATGGTGGCGAGTCTATCTGCGTTGTCGTCTCCTTCATCCTGGCCTGGTTGTCCAGATGAGGGTTTTTTTGTGCCCATTCATTGCTCAGCCTTTGAGGTGTGATGCCCGATGCCTTTGGATCGGTTCGCATTGATGTCTTGGATATCCGATGATGAAAGTTTACGCGATTGATCAACCACCAGCAGCCACCAGATGGTTTTCTTGCTATCTCTGGTTGTGCCTTTTGCCCGCCTCGCTTGTGGCAGGAGGCTTCGCGACCGATGTGCTGGATTACCAACCAGGCGAAGGCTTTGCCGTAGCCTTTGGGAGTGGTCAGGGATTGACCAATACGGTGTCGGTGCTTGGGGAACCTTCGCGCCTCACCCCCGGCGATTTTGGTGGGCCTGTTGATCCCTTCGCCCCTGCCTACCTGCCTGAGCAACTGCTTTCGATAGGAGCGGGTGGTTCGGTGACCCTGGCCTTTGAAACCCCAATCTTCAATCACCCGCAAAACCCGCATGGGCTTGATTTCATTCTCTTCTCCAATAGTGGTTTCAATATCATCAACGGTGATTATGCCGGCGGGGGATTGACTGATGGTTCCATGTTTGGGGTAAGCTCCTCACAGACCGAACTTTGGGTCAGCGCTGACAACCAAAGCTACCATCGCCTTGACTTGTCGCAGAGGGTGGGGGTTGGAAGGGGTTTTCCGACCGATGGGCTGGGGGATTTTCGTCGACCCTTGGATCCTGGATTGGCAGCCTCGGATTTCAATCAACAGGGTTATGCCGGGATTCGAAGCCTCTATGATGGGTCGGGGGGCGGGCTTGGCATCGATCTGGATTGGGTTGAGGGAGCCACGTTCCTTCCTTGGGTGCGCTATGTGCGAGTGAAAGTGCTTTCAGGACGGTTGGAAATCGATGCTCTGGCCAGTGTCAGACCAAGGCAGGCTTCGGCTGCTGGCATGGTGATTGAGGAAGACTTTTCTCAGCCGCTTGATCAGGATGGGGGCTGGAAGACACACGGCAATGCAGGGCTTTTTTCGAGGGATGAGCTCAACCAGCGTCTCGATGTCACCTGGGATTCCAGTCAGCCCAATAGTTACTTCTACCGCCCCCTTGATTTGCCGCTCACCAAGAATGATTCCTTTTCCCTTCAATTTTCACTGCTAATTGACGAGCTTGAAATTGGCACTTCACCTGACAAACCCTTCACCTTTCCGATTGCAGTGGGTTTGATCCGGATGAAGGATGCTTTTCGGGATGATTTTTACCGTGGGGCTGGCATGCACCAGCAATGGGGTCCGAGAGGTTTGTTCGAATGGGCCTATCACGCCGACTCAGGTTTTGGCGCGACGATCTCCTCGGGCTTCGTATCGACTGACAACCAGTGGGCCATGCAGCATACCTTTCCCTTTGAGCTACAAGCAGGAGCCCTTTACCAGATTACTCTCAGCTACGAGGCAGCCACTCAAGAGCTCAAGACATTCATGAGCGAAGACGGCGTGCCTTTAGGCCCGATCCATACGGCTTCGTTGAGCGAATTTTACGGCGCCCCTACCGAGGGATTTACCGATCTGAATGTAGACGCCCTAGCCCTTATGAGTTATGGCGACCAAGGCCAGCCATCTCCTGAATTTGCGGGATCAGTCCTCGCCACTGGATCGGTGGACGATATCCATTTTCAGCGTAGTCAAACAACTGGTTCAGGCAGCAGGCTGTTGCCCGGAGCCTCTGCCATGGAACTGTGGGTCGATGCCAGCGAAGGGGTAGCGTGCTGGCTTGAGAAAACCTTGGACTTCGAGCATTGGGAAACCAGGGGTTTTCTCATGCCCGATCAAACAGCCAGCCAGAGGATGAAGGACCTGGGAACGAACGATCCTCACGGGTTCTATCGAGTCCATTTTCAGCAACCATGAAAAAAGCCCCGGATCATGCGTTTTCATTGCTGGAGTTGCTGGTTTGCATTGCCATCGTTTCACTGCTCGCAAGCCTCATGTTTCCCGCCCTCTCGGCAGCTCGCCAGCGCTCATACCGTGTGCTCTGTCTTTCAAATCAAAAGCAATTAAGCCTGGCTGCTCACCATTATTGGTCTGACCACCAGGACCGCAGTTTTCCTTACCTTCTGGCCTCAGGCTTCCAGAACACAGATTATTGGTTTGGGCGATTGGAGAAGGGGGTGGAAGGGGAACGAAAGCTAGATCGCACCCAAGGGGCACTCTGGCCCTACGTGGATGCGAGTGGCCTCGCACTATGTCCCTCTTTTAATTACCGATCGCCTGACTACAAGCCCAAGGCTCTCGGGGCTTCTTATGGCTATGGCTACAACCTCCACTTGGCAGCCATGCCAGGCCAGACGGCCAGTGCCTACCGTATGGACGCACTCTCCCAACCTGCCTCAACGGCCTTGTTTGCCGATGCGGCTCAGATCAATGATTTTCAGTTTCCCGCGACTTCCACGCGCCCCCTCCTGGAGGAGTTTTATTACATCAACGATGGGCCTGCCCGGTATGCCAATGGTCATTTCAGGCATCAACAAAAGGCAGTCGCCTCTTTTTGTGATGGGCACGTCGCCATGGCTTCTCCGAGAGAAAACACTCGTGATGAGCGTCTACCGACAGTTTGGGTGGCGCGGCTGGAAAGCTCCATGCTCCGTCCGTGAAGCTCAGTAGGAGTCTGGGTGTTAGCATCATCGACCACATCGCAACCTTGACTTTGAGATATAATTGGTAGAAGCGTTGAGCCTATGCAGTCCGAAGGGATTTTTAAACCACTCTTGATCGCCTTTGGCGTGGCCCTCCTTGGTTACGGGCTGATGTTTGGTTGCGATCGACACCTAAGAACGCACAAGGGAGCCTGGGAACTGACCTTTTCTATGACGGCAGAGGGGCTTCCCATCCTGACCATAGACCAGCCTTATCACCGCATTCGCAAGGTAAGCCTGGTCATTGAGGGAGAGCAATACCAAGGTCCCACCAAGCGACTTTCCTTTGATGATCCCAGTGTCTCCATTCCTTTCGGAGAGATCGTTTTTTTGGATACGACCTACTTGCCGGGATCGATCAGTCTGGATCTCTTTGGTCACCTGGTCGACCTCATGCCTCACAAAATCACCATCAATTTGAAGGGCGTTCCCTGGAAGGAGGGTGAGTTGATACGCCTCAGGCCCGAGGAGGCTGCGTCAAGATTAGTACCTGATCTCCCTGCCACTGCCATCACCGGTGAGTGAGCTTGGATGAATCAAGCAGCCATCAGGGATAGTCCCCCAATCACCTGGAAGTCTCTGGCTCGAAAGTCAGGCATGCAGAGTTGATGCAAAAGCGCATGCCAGTGGGCTTGGGCCCATCTTCAAAGACATGGCCCAGATGAGCCTGGCATCGGGAGCAGAGCACCTCGGTGCGTGTCATCAGGAGTTGATGATCGGCCTCTTCAGTGACGGCATCGGCCTCAATCGGCTTCCAAAAACTGGGCCACCCTGATCCGGAATCATATTTGGTTTTTGAACTGAACAGGGGTTGTTGGCAACACACGCAATGGTAGGTTCCCGCTTCCTTGTGGTCCCAATAAGCACCGGTGAAGGCTCGCTCAGTTCCTTTTTTACGGGCGATCAGAAACTGTTCTTCGGTGAGTTGTTGCCTCCAGGCTTCATCGGATTTGGTCAAGGACGAGTCCATGGCTCTACCATGCCTTTGGGTTTTTGGGTTGTAAATGCCTACCGATTGCTTTCCTGTTTTTTCTTGGGCGTTGATGCAGGGTGGGGTAATTGCTTTGCCTCTCCTGCCCTAGAAGAAGTATCATTGCTCGTGACATCGGTTCTGCTGCATTCAACCAGAGCGGTGGCATCTCCGCGTCATGGATATCCACATCAACAAGCTTGCCTTCAGGTGGCCGGGTGCCTCTTTTGAGTTGAAGATCCCATCATTGGAAGTGGCCAAGGGTGAATCCCTGGCAATCATAGGTCCAAGTGGTTGTGGCAAGACAACCCTCCTCAAATTGCTGGCAGGGATGGTTTTGGCGGACTCTGGAGAGCTCCTGTTGGGCGAGCTGGACTGGCGTGCTCAAACTGAAACGCAGCGTCGCCGTTTTCGCCAGCATGCCATTGGTTTTATTTATCAGGATTTTCGGCTCCTTGATTACCTCAACATTCAGGACAACATCCTGTTGCCCTGGCGCTTGACCCAGGATTGTGGTTTGGACCATTCAAGGGCGCGGGCCCGCCTGGAGGCACTTGCTCAGGGTTTGGGATTGACTGATTTGATGTCTAGATCACTCGATCAAATCTCCAGTGGTGAGCGTCAACGCGTTGCAATCGCTCGTGCTCTACTCATGCGTCCACAGTTGTTACTGGCTGATGAGCCAACCGGTAACCTGGACCCGAGTAACAAGCAGCGGGTGTGTGATTTGCTTCATGACAAGGCTCGTGAGCATCAGGCCACCTTAATCATGGTTACCCATGATCAAGCCTTGGTCGATCGCTTTGACCATCTCTTTGATTTCAGCCAGCAGTGTGAGATTCAATCAGGGAAGGAGCCGGTATGAAACAACAACTCTGCTACCTGGTAATCCGTCATATGAGCTACCATCGCCTGCGGACCCTATGGCTATGGCTTGGCCTTACCCTAACCTGCTGGCTGCCGCTCTGTGTGCACCACCTTACCCAGGTATTCGAGCAACGTCTGATCACGCGTGCCGAGCAGACGCCCTTGATCCTGGGGGTTCGAGGCAATGCTTATGATCTGGTTTTCCATGCGCTTTATTTTCGTCATGGCATGGAGGACCGCCTTAAAATGAAGGATTGGGCAGAGGTAGCAGAGCATGCCGGTATCGCGGCTCTTCCACTGGTGCATGGGTTTCATGCACGCTCCCAACCTATCGTTGGGATTACCATTGACTACCTCCAGAGGCGTCAGTTGCGTTTGTCATCAGGCCGAGCGTTTACCTCTCTGGGTGAATGTGTGCTTGGAGCCAAATTTGCGAGAGAACAAGGCATGGAAGTGGGTGATTCGGTCATGTCTGATCCAGAAAATGTGTTTCATCTGGCGGGCTCCTACCCGCTTAAGTTGCGGGTGGTTGGCATCCTCGCACCTAGCGGATCATCCGATGACAGTGCGGTTTTTGTCGACCTCAAGACGCATTGGGTACTGGAGGGGCTTGGTCATGGGCATGCGACACCTGAGACAGCTGAGGCTGCTTCCCAAGAGTGGGCGATCTCCGGGGATGGGAGTTTGAATGCCACGGCGGCTGTCTTGCCCTACCTGGAAATTACCGCCGAAAACGCCCAGGATGTGCATTTTCATCAATCCACTGAGGAGATGCCGATTTCAGCAGTCCTGATTTGGCCGGACAGTGACCGAGCGACAGCACTTCTACTCGGGGCCTATCAGGATCCCTCACAGGTCCTGCAGTTAATTCGTCCCATGGAAGTCGTTGAGTCGATGATGGGCTGGGTTTTCCGTGTCAGGACTTTTCTGGACTTGAACTATCTCTTGGTAGGATTTGCAGTGATCTCATTCCTGGGTCTCATCATGCTACTTTCCAATCAGCTGCGAGGTCCTGAGTTTGCCATCCTTCGAGATCTCGGGGCCTCGGCTGGGTTCCTGCGAGGCCTGGTCCTGGTGGAATGGGGACTGTTGATCTTGATGGCTCTTGTCTGCGCGGTTTTCATGACCCTCGGCATGGGTGCCTTGCTCAGGCAATGGTTGGTGCAAGTTCTTTAAGGATCGCGCGACTCGATCTGTTCCCAAAAAGCATGGGTGGCCGCCTCGAGTTGAGTGCCTGTTTCAAGCCAGCATGTGGGCCAATGATGAGGGATGAGCTGACGGTAGCTTTCCTGGCCATAGCGCTGATCTAGGATCAGCGCCAAGCCACGATCCTCAGGTGAGCGTATGAGGCGACCAACCGCCTGCATGACCCGGTTGAATCCTGGATAAGTGTAGGCAAAATCAAACCCATTGCCCTCCAGGTTTTCAAAATAATCACGGATCAAATCCCGCTCCAAACCAATCTGAGGCAGGCCGACACCTACCACCGTGACGCCAATCAACCTGGATCCAGCTAGATCGATGCCTTCTCCGAAAATGCCGCCCATGATGGCGAAGCCAAGCTGGGTGCCATGGGGCTTTGAAGTAAAGGATTTTAGAAACTGCTGCCGCTCCTCCAGAGTCATATCAGGCGTTTGGAGCCGGGTGATGATCGACTTTGCTGGGTCGGCTTTGAGCCATAAATGGTGGATTGCCTCGAGATAGTCGTAAGAAGGAAAGAAGACCAGATAATTCCCAGGTTGGCCCTGGACCATGGTCTGCAGGCTTTCCACCACCTTTTTATAGGTGGCCTCGCGGCGGCGATAGGTGGTTTCAATCCCCTTGTGGACGAGCACTTGCCACTGGTTTGTCTCAAAGGGTGATTCCAGGCGAAGACAACGGGAAGAGGGTGGCACGCCTAGCAGGCGGCGATGGTATTTTTCAGGGCTAAGGGTGGCACTAAAAAAAAGCGTTGCTCTGGCCTTACTCCATGAATGAAGCAGGTCGGCAGAGGGATCAACACAGAAACGATGAAGGATGCAATGGGAACCTTCTCGTTTCAGGATCAGGCGATGATGCGTGCCATCTGCCTTGAGTTGCTTGAGCATCCTGTGGCATTCAAAATAGAGTTGAGTCCAGGCACTGGCACCCTCGACCCTATTTTGCCCAGAAAGGAAGGTCTCTGAGCGTTCCAGGAACGTAGCCATGAGTTGAGTCCAGGATGTGGGAAGGTCATTCAAGAGCAGGGTGTTGGGATCCAGTCTGCGCTCAATCCAATCCCTGGGCTGGTCGTCATCCCCATGCCTCATGGCTTGCTGTGTCACCGGCTTATGAAAAAGCTCATCCTGAACCCATTGCGGCTCAGTTGAACGACCATGGGATTCAGGTTTTTTTCCCTGTAGGAGAGCCATCCAGCCCTTCCACAGTGCGCGAAGGAGGTTTCTGGCGACAGGGTCCCACGCTTTCATGGTTTCCATGGCCACTCCCCAGGTATGCGTGTCCAGTTGTTGTGAATGCATGGCTCGGCCTCGTTCAGCGAGGTTATGAGCTTCGTCCACAAGCAGGGCGATGGCACTTTTTCGAGGGGCCTCTTCGCCGAAGAGGTAATCCAGGCTGGCAGCAGGGTGAAAGCCATAATGGTAGTCACCCATGATCAAGTCAGTCCAGGGAGCCAGGTCCAGTCCCAAGGCGTGTGGGCAGAGATCATGTTGATCAGCCAGCTGCCTGAGTGATTCGGTGTTGAGATGAGCGTTTTTTTCAAGAGCCTCTTGGCGCGCATGGGGTAAGCGATCATAGTAGCCTATGCGCCGCTGACAGAGCTGTGGATCACAGGGTCCACCTTGATGAAGGCAAGTTTTCTCTTGTGCGGTCAGTCCCAGGGAATTGAGTGGGAGATTCCCCTGACCCAGATGCTGGAGAGCGTCCTCAAAGGCAAGTTGACCAGGACCACTGGCCGTCAGGATGAGGCATTGACGAATGTGTCCTTTTGCCATGGCCTTGAGGGTAGGCAAGAGGGTTGCGATGGTTTTGCCAATACCAGTCGGGGCCTCGATCATCAGGCTGCCTCCTTGTCGGTGCAGTGCCTCGACCGCTTCCATCATGGCTACCTGGCCCTTGCGTCTGGATGAGAAGGGGAAGGCCAGGCTCTCAAGCTGACGGTCTCGATGACGGCAGTGATCCAGATACCCCTTCAACCATTTTAGGTAGGTGTCCAGAGCCTGCTGCAAGCATCCCTCCAGTTCTTCTTTGCTCAGGGAAAGATCATGGGAGCGCTCCTGCCCGCTTTCCAGGTGGTAGTAGGTCAGCCGAAGCTGAATTGGGCCAGGGCGACCGAGTTTCAACCACATCCCTCCATAAAGCTTGATCTGGCAAAGGTGCAGCCAGGAAGGCTCCATGTCCTGAAGTCTGAGTGTGGTCTTGATTTCTTCGAGCAGGATTCCATCGGGTGTCTCCATCACCCCGTCGATGCGTCCACGGAGGTGCAGATCGAGATCAGGACCCTGAGCCCAGTATTCCAGAGGGACTTCAGCCTGGTAGGAGTCAGGGCGCGCGGATTGCACCACTTGATGACCTCGGATGCCTTCCCTAGCTCTGGAGGGACTGACAAATCCACCTCCCGTGCGGAGATCTCCCTGGCGAAAGACAAACTCGGCCAGGGCTCGAACCGACACATCAAACCTGGCGCGAGCTGAGTCCTGATTCATGCATTCCCTGATCGATCAAACCGCCTGGTTGATGGTTAAACAAGCGCTGCCTAGTGAGGCTTTTCTCAGCAGGACCACAGGGGTTTGCCCAGGACATCTTTCATGGGAGTGATTCCTAGCCCAGGTTTCTCAGAGGCTCGCAGTCGACCTTTTTCGCGGACTGGGGCTCCCTCTGCCAATGGCTGGGTGACGTAGCTGTTAAAGTCAGTGCTGCTGAAAAGATACTCCGTGGGTGTGCTATGGGCCAGGTGGGCGATGGCTGCGGTAATGATGTCTCCCCCCCATGAATCCTCAAGGGTCATGGCAATACCCATTTGCACACAGAGGTCTCTAGCCAGGCAAGATCGGGTTAGTCCTCCAAACTTGCTGATCTTGATGTTGACGACATCCATTGCCAGATCTCGTTTTCCTTCTATCAGGCTGTCCACCCCATCGATCACTTCATCCAACACGAAAGGATGCGGACAGTGCCTGCGTATGGCCAGACACTCCTGGTAGGTCAGGCAGGGTTGTTCAATGTAAAGGTCGAGCTCGCGGACTCCCTGAACCACTCGCATGGCACCCTCCTGGGTCCATCCGGTATTGGCATCTGCCACCAGTCGGTCACCTTGTTTGAGCACTGAGGCGACCTGGTGAATGCGGGCAATGTCCGTATCAGGGTCGCCGCCCACCTTCAGCTGAAATCGCCTGTAGCCTTCTTGGCGGTAGGCTTGAACGCTGGCAGCCATGGCCTCGGGGGTATCTTGTGAAATGGCTCGGTAAAGGTGGAAGTCCTCACCGTACCTGCCTCCCATCAATTCACAGCAGGGTAGCCCGGCCTTTTTGCCTAATAGGTCCCAACATGCCATATCGATGGCCGACTTGACTGAAGGATGCCCTTTGAGCAGCGCGTCCATGGAGCGATTGAGCTGATTCAGAGCGAGAGGGTTTTTCCCGATAAGTTGAGGCGCCAAGTATTCGATACCCGTACGGCAGCCTGCAGCGTAGGCAGGAAGGTAGGCTGGTCCCAGAGGGCATACTTCTCCCCAGCCTGATAGCCCCTCATCGGTCCGGATGCAGACAACGGTTGAGTCAAAGACATCGACAGACTTGCCTCCTGACCAACTGTAGCGGCCTTCCTTGAGAGGTAAATCGACTTGATAAACTTCAATATGGGTGATTTTCACGATGATGAGTGGGATATAAGTCCTCTTTAGTCCAAAAAAATCAGTTCGTTGGACATCAACAGAGCATGGACATAATCTCGGTGGTTTTCAGCCAGGGAAAATCCCGTTTGCCGGTCCCTGAAAAAAGCTTTGCCCCAGGTCAGCTCTTCCTGATTAGGCGGGCGCTGAAAAAATCGCCCGTAGATGCTCACGATGCTCTGCTCAATGGCAGACTCATCGAGATCTTGGGGAAGTCTGAGCTGATGCCCATCTACCACTGCTTCCATGAATGGGCTGTTCATCAGGTAGAGTGCTTGTTGAGGGACCGTCGTCTTGAAGCGACCGGGGCTGCTGGCATCTGGAGAGGCCAGGTCAAAGGTCCTGAAGAAGTTGGGGAGATTCTGTCGCTCGATATACCCGTAAACCGAACGTCTGCCGGTCCAGGGTGCGCGAGTGATGTCCACGGGACGCCCATTCATGGTATGGTCGAGTTGGCCGGTGACTGAGAGGAGGGTATCTCGCATGGCTTCCAAATCCAGTCGCTGACGTTGGAATTGCCACCATAGGCGATTCTCCGGATCCTTGGCCGCGGCCTCTTCACGATGCTGACTGCTCTGAGCGAAGGTTGCCGAAAGAAGGATTTCTCGCTGCAAGGCTTTGATGGACCATTGGTGTTCCACCAGAAAACTCGCCAGGTAGTTGATCAAGTCTTCCTGCACTGGCCGGTCACAGCGCAGTCCAAAATCACTGGCTGAATCCACTAGCCCTCTCCCAAAATGCCAGCTCCAGACCCGATTGACCCAAACTCGAGCCGTCAGGGGATTATTCAGGCTGGTGATCTTCTCAGCCAGCTCCAGCCGGCCACTGCCATGGGTAAAGGGTTTTCGCTCCGGTCCCTCAAGGAAGCCGAGGAACTGCCGAGGTACTCGCGCACCACGATTGCCAGGCTGGCCTCGGCCAAAAACCACAGGTTCCACTGGGCTTGGACGATCCATCAGAGCCATGGCTCGGGGGGGAGCTCCAGGGTGCTCCGCATCCAGAGCCTCCCATTCTCGTTTCAGGCGCCTGACCTTCTCGCCAACCTTAACTTCGAAGAGCCTGGGTAAATCCCCATCGGGCAGGTTAGGGGGGGCATCAGGTGCCTTGAGAAAGGACACCAAAGCCGCCACGGCTTGATCCCCTTGATTGGCTTTTTGGAGTGCATTGTTTCCCCCTTGTGTATCGATTTCCAGGGCTTTGGTGAACACTTCGCCGTAGAGGTTCGCCAAGCTGGGAAGGTCTTTTGGGACTGAATGTTGGATGGCTTCCTGAATCAATGAGTTCAAAGATTCCTTGCCTTCGCCAAGCAACGTGTTGATTGGGGGAAAGGTGGCCGACTCAGTGGCACGCATCCATGGAAGCATGATGGGATGCTTCTTGCCTTCCCACTGCGTCATCGCCGAGGCCCAGCGTTGAACGGTGGGCGGATCGAGTTTGCGTTCTCGTGCCAGTGCCTCCCGCTGAGACGGATCAGGGATGGAGGCACTCTCGTGAGCTGCCATCAAGTAGCCTGGGGTGTCTTCGATTAGTTGGGCCCGCACGGCTGCTTGAGCTTCGGCAAGGTAGTCCCCATGGGCTTGTTCTCTCCGCTTGAGTTCTTCCAGGTAAGCAGGGTAGGCGGCAGGTGGATCCCCTCCCAGCAGGGGCATGGTGTCAGGCTCCTGACTGCTAGCAAAAACCCCATAGAGTGAGTAGTAGTCTTCAATGGGGATGGGATCGTATTTGTGGGTATGGCAACGGGCGCAGCTGACGGTCAGTCCCATCATGCCTCGAAACACGACATCAATGCGATCATCGATGATATCGTGCTGATTATTCAAAAAACGCCTGCCCAGTGTGAGGTAGCCTAAGGCAGCCAGGGGTCGTTTGTCCTCCCCCAGGTCCATCAGGTCAGCTGCCAGTTGTTGTTTCAGAAATAGGTCATAGGGGAGGTCTTGGTTGAATGCTCGAATCAAAAAATCTCGGTAGGTGTAGGCGTAGGGGTAGCTGCGATCTGACTGGAACACATAACCCTTGGTATCGGCATACCTGGAAACGTCCATCCAATGCCTGGCCCATCGTTCGCCATAGGCGGGTGAGGCCAGCAGGCGGTCAACAGCCTTTTCAAGGGCCATGGGATGCTTGTCTGAGAGCAGTCTCTGGACCTCCTCTTGTGTGGGCGGGAGCCCTGTGAGGTTGTAGCTGACTCGCCTCAGCCAGTTTCGGCGATCACTGGGAGGATTGGGTTGGATTCCAGCGGCCTCGAGTTTGCTGAGAATGTGGCGATCCATGCCTCGCAAAACCCAGGCATTGTCTTTGATCTGGGGGCTGGGGGGAGGGGTGATGGGTTGGAAGGCCCAGTGTGCCTCCATGTGCGTATCAGTCGGTGGGTCCTCACTGGCCGGATCTGCTGGCATGGGGGCTCCCATCCTGATCCACTCAGCCAGACGATCCTGTTGTGCTTGAGGTAGCTGGGCTTGGTCTCGTGGCATTTTCAGCTCGCTGTCCTGATGGGATACCACCAACCACAAGCGGCTCTGGCTTGGCTCGCCGGGCACGATAGCTGGCCCTGAGCTGCCTCCCATCATCAGGCCACCAGCGGTATCGAGCGCCAAGCCGCCTCGCCGTTTCCCTGCCTTGGCGGAGTGACAGTCGTGACACGACTCAATGAAGAGGGGACGTATGTGCTGCTCGAAAAATGCCACGCCTTCCAGCTCGGCTTGCCCTGAGGCAGTCCAGGGCGAGAGTGACTGCATCAGGTAGAGTGCGAATGCTGTGAGCCAGCTTCGTCTCCGCTTGTTTGTGGCCATGCGAGGCAACATGCACATCATCCTACTTCAATCCCCGTGGAGCACAATCCTCATCAGGATGGTCGCGAGCTCTTTTTTGCCTCCCTCAATCGTTCAAGAGGATTTGGCATTGCCAGCCCTGGGCACTTTCCTCAAGGATCTCAATCTGATGATCGACTTCAAAGCTATTGTATTCGACCTAGATGGGACCTTGATTGATTCGCTCGAAGATATTGCGCTGGCTGCCAATCAGGTGCTCTCTCAGATGGGTTTTCCCGAGCATTCGGTCGAGGCTTACAAGACCTTTGTGGGGGATGGGGTCAACGTCCTGATGCACCGAATCCTGCCAAGCGGGGTGGACGTTGATTCAGTGAGTCGCGATTTTCTGCTGCAATGGAAAGATGCCTATGCCAAGCAGTGGCAGATCAATACTCGCCCCTATGAGGGGATCCTGCCCCTGGTCAATCGCCTCAAGGATCAAGGGTATCGTTTGGGGGTGCTTTCCAATAAACCACACGAATTCACCGTTGCCTGTGTGCAGGCACTTTTTCCCGAATCCTGTTTTGATGCAGTCTGGGGATTGACAGAAGGCCGAGCCAAGAAGCCAGATCCTGCTGCCGCTCTGGAGATGGTGCGACAGTGGGATCTGGAGCCCCGCGATATCCTTTATGTTGGGGACACTGATACCGACATGCTCACTGCGGTGAATGCCGGCTTTTATGCCCTGGGGGTGACCTGGGGGTTTCGCTCAGCCGAGGAATTGATGGGCCATGGTGCCAGGGAAACCATTGATCTACCCGAACAATTGGAATGGCTACTTGGTGGTGTTGGCAAAGAGCGTGATTGACAGGGTAGGGATTCCTTGGGTTCAATCTCGCTCCTTCCAGATTCCAAGCTGATTGGCCTGGTTCTGGGTCTTGGCAGTCCTAAAAGCGAGTGCACTGTGTCAGATCAACCTGTTAAAGAAAAAAAACCGTTGAAGATGGTCACCTGTGGTGGCTGTGGTTCCAAGGTATTCATTCCTGGCGACATGGAGCCTTTATCCACGACGCCCTGCACCAAGTGTGATCATCCCGTCATGATGCCCATGATGCTGCGCCAGTTTCAGCTTCTGAGACCTATTGCAGAGGGAGGCATGGGGGTTGTCTATCGTGCGTTTGACACGACATTGGAACGAGAGGTGGCTGTCAAGTTGATGAAGGCAGAACTCGCAGACGACCAAGAGGTTCTTGATGGATTTTACCGTGAAGCTCGGGCTTGTGCCTGCCTGAACCATGCCAACATCATTCACATCTACACTTTTGATGAATGGCAAGGCATGCGTTACCTGGTCATGGAAGTGGCCGACAATGGCAGCCTGGACGGTCGCATTGAGTCGCATGGGGCGCTGGATGAACTCTTCGTGCTCGATGTGGGAATCAGGATGGCGTCTGCTCTGGATTCAGCGCTCTCACATAACCTCCTGCATCGTGATCTCAAACCCGCCAACATCCTGTTCAATCAGGAAAACGAATCCAAACTAGTGGATTTTGGCCTTGCCACGAATGCCGACGATGAGCAGGACGCGCAGGCCACCGTCTGGGGGACTCCCTATTACATTGCCCCAGAAAAAGTGAATCGAGAGGGCGAAACGTTTCTCTCGGACATGTATAGCTTGGCAGGTACCCTCTATCATGCCCTCACCGGGCATGTTCCTTTTGAGGCACCCTCGATTGAGGAAGTCGTGTCGGCTCATGTGCATACGCCGCTCACGCCTCCCAATCATGTGATCCATACAATCAGTCAGATGACGTCCGATGCGATCTATCGGGCCATGGCCAAGGATCCGGCGCATCGATTCCAGAGCTATGCGGAATTCAGCATGGCCATGGAGGCTTCCCGCAGCCATCTGCTGGTTCGGCAGTTTCAGGGTGGTGCCTGAGGGTTTAAATCACTTTCAAGGAACAAGCAGGGTGGCCAAGCATTTCGACCTGCTCATGGGACTTGCTGGAGTGCACGGCGTCGGTCAATCACCTGATTGATGGCCCGTTGTTCTTCAATCGCGTCAAAGGAAGGATTGGGCTTGGTCGGTATCGGCGCACCCATGCTTTGCTGCCATTGTTTTAAAGCAGCATGCATCGCCTTGGCCTTGTCTGGGTGTTGGGCCACCAGATTCTGGGTTTCACCTATGTCCTCATCCAGGTGATAGAGTTCCAAATCGCCTGACTCAAAAAACTCCATGAGTTTCCAGGGGCCTTCCCGTATGACCCCAACAGGTCTGGAACGAAACAGGGGGTCGCGTTGCTCGAGTGTGTGGCCAGCCCCATAGCTTTGTAGGTAGGCAGGAAAATGCCAGTAAAGCGCTCTGGTTGGTAGTGAAGCCCCCTTGAGCAGTGGGACCAGACTCATACCATCGAGTTTCAGGCTCGCAGGCATGGGAGTATGGGTCATTTCCAATAGGGTTGGGTAGAAATCAACCCCGATGATGGGAGTGGCATTGATGGTTCCAGTCTGCGTGATGCCCGGCCACCTGACAAAGCATGGTACGCGAATCCCTCCTTCGTAGTAGGTGCCTTTGTAACCCTTGAGTGGGGCCATGTCGGTGGCGGGGCCGTAACCCCCATTGTCCGAGAAAAACACCACAATGGTTTGGTCATCCAGTCCAAGCTCACGCAATCTTCCCATGATCATCCCCACAGTATCATCCACCGCCTGAACCATGGTGGCCATGGCCACATTCTGATGGAGGCGCCCTGGTGTCTTGTCCTTGTATGGAGCAAGAAGATCTTTTTTTGCCTGAATGGGTGTATGAACGGCAAAAAGGGTGAGGTAGACAGCCCAAGGCGAATCATGGTGCTGGGTGATGAAGTCGACAGCTCTATGACCTAGGGTGGTTGTCAGGAACTCCTCGGGCGGCACGGCCTCCAGGCCTGGGGCCTTGCCGTGGGGAGGGTAGTATCCTCTAGGGGGGCTGCCAGCATGGGTGCCTCCGACATTCAGGTCAAAGCCGTAGGGAGTGGGATCATCGGAGAGATGCCATTTTCCCAAGGTGGCAGTCTTGTAGCCCTCTTGTTGCAACGCGTTGGCCCAGGTTGGGATGTCACGGCGCAAGGTAGCGGTTCCAGCTACATGCTCCAATCGGCGATGGGCGGCTTTGCCTCGGGCTTGGGTCCCCACATTATAGATTTCATGGCGAGGGGTATACTGGCCGCTCATCAAGGACGCTCTGGAGGGTGCGCAATTGGCAGCGCAGGCATAGGCCTGAGTAAAGACCATGCTCTCTGAGGCGAGATGATCCAGGTGTGGTGTTTCATAAAAATCACTTCCCATGAAGCCCGTGTCCTTCCAACCAAGGTCATCGATGAGGATAAAAAGAACGTTGGGTCGCTCCCTCTCAGGCGTTGCTTCAGTATGGGCTATTCCCTCGGACAGGACTGTCTTTGAGCCAAGTAGCGCAGCCAGGATACTGATCAGGGCAAATGGGTGTTTCATGATTGGATCAGGGTCATTGATCTAAGGTCCTCCCCTGGTTGGCGTCAACCCCATCCTCAGCCCAGACTCGCACTTCCTGAGGCAAACCCTGGGAGGCCCATCCGAAGCGTTGCTGATGCTCTTTGCGGGGTGAATGAAAGCACCCTTAGGGAAATTAGCCTTATTCATCCTACGGCATGATGGCGTAAAATTCATAAAACATGTCGAACTCTACCAAGACGGCATCAATGGGAGTGACTTACCATGATTCAAGTAACCTTTTCTTGCTTACCCGAAGATTGCTTTACCTCTAGCGGATAGGTTCAGGAGCAATCAAGTGGTTTGGCATCATGTGATTATCGTTTAAACCTATGAACAAATACATCCTACAAATCAAACAATGGTCTGCTTTAGCGGTACTGTTGATGGCTGGTGCCTCGATGGCTCAGGCAGCTGCTCCTGCTTCACCGCAGGGCTTCATCACCGGTAAGGCGTTTTACGACGTTCCGGGTACTACCATCGGGGAATTGGTCAATCATCCAAAATTTCCCGACACACCCGATGACATCATGGTCTTCCCTCATCTGGAATGGGCTGCCACCGACGACATCAGTACGCCTCCCGGCAATCAGGGTGACAACTATGGTGGTCAAATCGTTGGGTATTTCTACCCTCCCAGCACAGGTGAGTACATTTTCTGGATTGCAGCCGATGACAACGCTGAACTCTATCTGAGCACGGATGAAGATCCCGCCAACAAAAAGCTTATTGCCAGGGAAACAGGATGGAGTAACGCACGTGAATATGACATGACCAGTGGTTCCAGCGATGCGACGGCGAAGAGTTCCGCTGAATTCACAGGGACTCAGTGGGAGGATGTCGACCCCAATTGGGGTGGGGCCATCATCAATTTAACTAAGGGTAAGGCCTACTACATCGAAGCCCTCTTCAACGAAGGTGGGGGCGGTGACAACCTGTCTGTCGCTGTTTTGGATCCCAACAACACCATCGATCCCTACCTACCTATTCCAGGGGATTACCTGTCTTCTGAGCGCGCAGAGGGACCGGTCACCATCTCCATGCAGCCTCAGTCTGCTAGCGCGGATGAACGTGGCTCGGCTACCTTTGGTGTGATGGTTGATGGCACACCACCCTACCAGGCCCAGTGGTTTCGAGATGGTGCGGCCATCGATGGTGCCACAACCTTGTCGTTGGTGGTCAACAATGTCAGTGCAGCTGATAATGGGGCTCAGTTCACGGTGCAGGTGAGTGGAGCTCAGGGCAATGTGACCAGTGATGCGGCAACCCTGACGGTGATTCCCGACACCGTTCCCCCTGCACTGCTCGGCGCCAAGGGGCTACCCAGTCTCACCGAAATCATCCTGAGCTTTTCCGAGGGTCTTGATCCGGCTACAGCAGAAAACCTGAGCCACTACAAAGTCAGTTCTTCATCGGGTTCACTCAACGTGACCGGAGCCGCCATTTCCCCAACCGGAACGGCTGTGACTTTGACCACCGCCAAGCAGACACTTGGTAAGAAATACACCATCCTGGTCAGCAATTTGAAGGACGTGGCTGCCGTGCCTAACACCATTGCGGCTGACTCCAAAGGCGTGATTGTTCCAGTGGGTGGTCTGCAAGAAATTGACGGGTTCATTGTTTTTGAAGCGGAAAATTACGATCGTAACTTAGATGGGCTATGGGTGCCGGATTCTGATCGTGGCAACCCATCAGGCGGCGTGGGGATGGTGGTTCCTAACGGCGCAGGGGGTAACGACACCAACACCCGACTCGAATACGACATCACCTTTCCCGAAGACGCCATCTACCGAGTCTGGTATCGTGCGAGTGGAGACAATGGCAATGATGATTCCGGCTGGCTCTACATTGATGATG
>Ga0181565_10001091_pt1 | contig 20630 bp, 18 predicted proteins | sample 101ome_16_FD_129661 | JGI IMG/M metagenome (GOLD analysis project Ga0181565, IMG submission 129661) | Coastal salt marsh microbial communities from the Groves Creek Marsh, Skidaway Island, Georgia - 101401AT metaG (megahit assembly) | ecosystem: Environmental > Aquatic > Marine > Intertidal... | reverse complement strand
CTTTGGTTTTTCAAAAACAATTGCGCCGGGTTAAACGGCACAAAGTCGCCCGTTAATTGCCCCACCAACAACCAACGCCCAGCCACGCCGAGTGATTTACGGGTTGGCTGATACACCGGCGTGCCCACGGTATCGAGCACCACATCAACCCCCGCACCTTGCGTCAACTCGCGCACCTGAGGCGAAAAATCCTCACCCCGGGCGTGCACCACCACCTCATGCGCCCCCAGATCTTGCAGCAACCCACGCTTGCTGGCCGAGCTGGTTTGCGCAATCACGCGGGCGCCAGCCAAACGCGCCATTTGCACGCCATGCAGCCCCAGTCCACCGCCTGCGCCGGTTACCAGCACGGTCTCACCGGGCTTGACGGCGCCGGTATCGCGCAACGCGTTAAGCACGGTGCCCAACGCACAGGCCGCGACCGCGGCGTGCTGCCAAGACACACCCTCGGGCACTTCAGCCACACAGTCTTCGGCCACCGCCACGTACTCGGCGTAGCCGCCTGCCAATCCAACGTCGCCCATGAACACCCGGCGCTCACACAGCGCCTCTTGGTTGTTGCGGCACCAGCGACACACACCGCAGATGTAACTGCGCTGGGTGGTGGCCACGCGTTGCCCAAGACGAAACTGCCGCGCCGAAGCGCCCAGGGCCACCACCTCCCCGGCCACCTCGTGTCCCAGCACACAAGGCAAGCTCACCCCCGCGCGCAAGGTGCCGTTACGCACCACCACATCGTGGTAGCACACACCGCAGCGGTGCACCTTGACCACCACCTCGTGCGGCGCAGGCTCAGGGTCGGGCACGTCAAGGTAGCGCAGCGCCTCAAGTCCGCCCGGGGCTTGCACCAACACCGCTTTCATGGCTGGGCCTCGTCAACGCTGAATTTAAGCAACGTCACCGATGGTGTCACGTCGTCAAAGTACGGCTTAAGGCGCGCGCCCAGTTGCACCCGCGGCGACCATGGCCCCACCCTGTTCGAGAACAAACTCACACCCGCGTCGAGCCGCACCTGAATCACCTGGTACGGCACGTCGGCGGCAAAGCCGGCCCAGTAAGCCTTGTGGAACGTTGCGTACGCCTGCAGCGTGGCGCCACCCGCAACCGGCACCCATTGCATGGCCTCGCTCCAGCAGTATCCACAAAAGCGTGTAGCCGGAAAACGCGCCTTGGCACAGTCACTGCACGTGGGCAGCAGGATTTGTCGCTCGCGCAAGCCTTGCCAAAACGGCGCTTGCCTTGGGTCGATCTGCGGCAGGGGCTTGGCGTAGTCGTTCATGATGTGCGTCGCTGACCGCTGTAAATCAATGAGGTCATCACCGGCGCCGCCGCCATGTAGTGCACGTGCTGCGCCCCGGCCACCTGCCGCTGCTCGCACTGGCCACGAATTTGGCGCACCGCCTCAACATTCAGCGCCCAGCCCTGCATGTAGCTTTCAGACAAATGCCCGCCCGAGGTGTTGGTGGGCAAGTCACCGTCCAGGCGCAAACGCCCGCCTTCGATGAACGCGCCGCCCTCACCCGGTTGGCAATAACCAAAGCCCTCCAAGCTAAACAACACCGTCGGTGAAAAATTGTCGTACACCATCAGGGCGTCCATGTCTTCGCGCCGCAAATCGGTTTGCGCAAAGGTGGCTTGCGCCGCAGAAGCCATGGCGCCGTGCCAAAAATCGTCGGGTGGAAAGCTTGAGTCGCTGAACTGCGCGCGCTGCGCCATGGCGTCTATGTACACCGGCTTTTGCGGCAAGTCAGCGGCGCGATCGGCCAGCGTCAGAATCAACGCCACGCCGCCATCGTTGATCAAGCAGTAGTCCAGCAAGCGCAGCGGCTCGCAAATGTAGCGCGCGGCCAAGTACCCATCCAAGTCAAAGGTTTGCCGCATCACAGCCGCAGGGTTGAGCGAGGCGTGGTAGCGAAACGCCATGGGGATGTGCGCCAGTTGCTCAACCCGGGTGCCGTAGCGCGCTTGGTGTCGCTGAAACATCAAGGCATGAAAGGCGCCTGGCGAGGTCATGCCGTAAGGAAACCACATGCCGGCGCCACCACTGCCGTAAGAGTCCGTGTCGCCGCCGTAGCGGTCGCCGGCGGAGCGGCCGTTGTTGCCATACACCACCGCCACGGTGCGCGCCAGCCCGGCCTGCAGCACCGCCACCGCGGTTTGTATGCAAATGCCGGCAAAACGTCCATGGCCGGGGGTGGTCAGCGTGTAGTGCGGGTCCAGCCGACCGAGTTCGGCAAAGCGCTGATAGTCGGGTACCCGGCTCAGAATGAGCCCGTCGATGTCGGCGGGGGTCAAGCCCGCCTCGTCCAGGGCTTGCTTAAGCGCCCACTGCCCCAGGTCGTAGGCGTCGTACTCCGACAGCACGCCATAGCGGGTGGTTCCCACCCCCACCACGGCGGCTTGGGGCAGCGGCGTTGGCATCTTAAGGCGCCGGGGCTAGACGCCCATTTCCTTAAAGACTTCTCGCGCCACTCGAATCGCATCGAGTGCGGCGGGCACACCGCAATAAATCGCCACTTGCAAAAACACCTCGGCGATTTCGTCTTTGGTTAAGCCGTTGTTGATGGCACCACGCAAATGCAGCTTGATTTCGTGCGGCCGATTAAGCGCGGCAAGCATGCCCAAATTTAAGAAGCTGCGCGTGCGACGATCCAGCCCGGGGCGTGTCCACACGCCCCCCCAGCAATACTCGGTGACAAATTCTTGGAACGGGCGGTTGAAATCGTCGGCGCTGGCAAACGACTGCTCAACATACTCCGCGCCCAGCACTTCTTTGCGAACTTTCAAACCTGCTTCAAACATTGGCGAACCCATTGCATGCACTCCTTGTGTAATGACACCATTTAAGAAAATCGCACCGCGTGCTCGGGCTGTCCGCTCACCTCGGCGCTCCAAACCAACATATGCCCAGCCAGGGGCTCAGCCGCGCGCTCGGCTTCGGTTAAGCCCAGCGTGGCGGTGGTGATGTACAGCGAACGCAAGTCGGCGCCGCCAAACGCCACCGACGTCGGCCGCGACACCGGCAGCTCAATCACTTGGTCCAGTTGCCCACTGGGCGTGTAGCGATGCAAGCACCCCAGTCCAAACTGCGCGCTCCATATTCCACCGTCGGCGTCAACGGCCAAGCCATCGGGGGCCAACTCGCCCTCGCCGCCGTGCACCAGCGTCCGCCCGGCGCCAATCACGCCATCGGTTACATCAAAGGGATAGGCAACGATGCGGCGCGCCGGCGTGTCGGTAAAGTACATGGTGCGCTGGTCGGGGCTCCACCCCAAACCATTGGCCAACGTCACCCCGCTGTCGTGTTGTTGCCACTGAAAGCCGTCGCCCGTTTGGTACAAACCACCCACTGGGTTTTGTATGCGCCGGTCCATGGTGCCGGCCCAAAAGCGTCCGGCTGCGTCCGCTCGGCCGTCGTTAAAGCGCATCACCGACCAATCGATGCCTTGTGGCGGTGCCGCTGTCCATTGGCCATCGCTCGGGTCAAACCAACCGGCATCGCGCCGCCCCACCACCCACAGTTTTCCACTGTCGTGCAGCCCCAAACAAGCGGGCATGGAAGGCAGCACCCAGTGTTGCGCTTGTTGCCCTGTCAAGCACCACAAGGTGGCGCGCGAAATATCCACCCACCACAGCGCGCCACGGGTGGCGTCCCACAGCGGCCCCTCGCCCAGTTCATTGGCGCAAGCCGCCGCCACCGTCACATCGGCGCGCAGGCGCACGGTCATGCTTGACGCGGTTGCATGGGCTCGCCAATGGCTTGCTCGGTTAACTGCACCACGGTGGTGAAATCTTTGTCTCCACCAAGCTCGTCGTTGGCACGTTGCCACACGTGGTGGACCTGCTCGGCCACCGGCATCGGCACCCCTAAGGTTTTGGCCTCTTGCACGCAAAGGCGCACATCTTTGTACATCAACGCTGTGGCAAAGCCGTAGTCAAAGCTGCGCGTCAGCACGGCACGCGGGAACTTGTCGGTCGAGGCCGTGCTGCGGCCGCTGCCGGCGTTGATCACGTCAATCATCACCGCCGCGTCCAGTCCGGCCTTAACCCCCATGCCCACCGCCTCAGCGGTGGCGGCCATGGCCGCAGCCGACAACAGGTTGTTGCACAGCTTCATGGTTTGCGCCATGCCCGCGCGCTCACCAATAAAAAACGGCTTGCCAATGGCGCTGAGCATGGGCGCAAGCTCGTCGTACAGCGCACGCGGGCACGACACCATCACCGCCAACGTGCCTTTAACGGCGCCGCCCACCCCACCGGAGACGGGCGAGTCAACCAGCGTCTTGCCCAGTTCAGCGGCACCGGCATGCACTTGTTGCGCCATGGTGGCGCCGGTGGTGGATAAGTCCACCAAGGTGCGCACGGCGCTGCCGTGAGCCAAGCCCCCCTCACCCAAAACCACGCGCTGCACCACATCGGGCGTGGGCAAAGAAATCAGCACCGTTGACGCTTCGTTGGCCACCGCCAACGCCGACTCGGCCGCACGCGCACCACGCGCCACCAGCGGCGCCATGGCTTCGGGGCGCGCGTCGTAAATCAACAGCGAGTGCCCTGCTTCAAGCAACCGAGTGGCCATGGGCAACCCCATGTGACCAATGCCAACAAAACCAAGCGCCTGCGCCATGCCGTTTCTCCTGTGGAAGGCTCATCTGAGCCGTAATAAGCGCACGATGCTAGGGGGTTTTGTTCGCCTCCGCTGGCAACAGCGCGACACCCACCACCGGCCAATCCCACTACGCTGGCCGCATGGTTACACGCTCCTCGGGCTTGGTGGTTGCGGTGCTGGGCGCCGGCGCCATGGGTCAACCCATGGCGCGTCGGTTGCTGCGCGCAGGTCACACGGTGTGGGTGTACGACACCCACGACACCGCGGTGCAGGCTTTGCCACGCGCCATCCACCGCGCCAGCAGCGCGCGGCAGGCGGCGGACGCCGCCAGCGTGGTGATTGGCTGCCTGCCCACATTGGCCGCCTACCGCCGCGCGGTGCTTGGGCGCCACGGGTTGTGCCACGGTCAAGCGGTTCGGTTGTACCTGCATGTGGGTACCACCGGCGCGCCCACGGCGGCGCACTTGGCGGCGGAACTCGCCAAGCGCGGCATCGACACCTTGGACGCCCCCATGACCGGCGGGCCGGCACGCGTGGCCAACGGCACGCTTAGCGTGATCACCGCGGGAAGCAACGCGGCAGGGCGTCGCGCCAAGCCGGTGTTGCAAAGCTACGCCTCGCAATGGGTTCATGTAGGTGACACGGTTGGCTTGGCCCAGGCGCTCAAGGTACACAACAACTTGCTCTACATTGGCAACCTGCTGCTGGCAAGTGAATCGTTGCTGGCAGCCAAGCACGCGGGCTTGGCCATGCCGCAGGTGCTTGAATTACTGGCCAGCGGCTCCGGGCAAAACTGGGTCACCTCACACATGGTGCCTAGGCATGTACTCACCGGCGGATTTGATTTTGGCGCCAACCTGGGCATGCTGCGCAAGGACATGGCCGCGGCTTGCGAGGAGTTCGACCGCCTTGGACTGGACGCGCCCATGACTCGCATGGTGCAGCGTCGCCTGAGGCAGGCGTTGCGCGAGTGGGGCGAAGACGACGACGTCACCGCCGTATTCAAACCGCTACGTCGTTAAAGACGCGGCAGCGGCAGCGCCGTTTTGTAGCGCACCTGTTTTAACGCAAAGCTTGAGCGAATCTTTTCAATCCCAGCAATCGGCGTCAACCGCTCCAGAATAAATCGCTCCAACGCCGCCATGTCGGGCACCACCACGCGAATCAAGTAATCCGAGTCGCCGGTCATCAAGTAGCACTCCATCACTTCATCTTGCGTGGCCAAACTGGCCTCAAACCGCGCCAACGCCTCCTTGCTTTGTGTGGTCAGGCTGATGCTGATGAACACGTTAAGGCCCAAGCCCAACGCCGCGGCGTCCACCAGCGCCACGTAGCGCCGAATCACCCCAGCGGCCTGCAGGGCCTTGACCCGCGCCAAGCACGGCGACGGCGACAAATGCACGCGGCGCGCCAACTCCACGTTGGTCAAGCTGGCATCGGCCTGTAACTCCGCCAAGATACGCCAGTCGGTTTCGTCGATTTTCATGCTTTAAAAAGTATTTTTCACAAAATATTATGCTTTTTATTGGCATATTACAAGCGCTTTTGGCACCACATGCCAGAGCCCGCTCCGTATAGTGAAGCCAGTTTTTGGCCAACCCCTCTTTGCCCACCATGCTCGACCCACGCACGCTGCACGACGACGAACGCCAGGAGTGGCGCGACGCTTTTTTGGCCTTGCTTGAGCGCCAAGGCAGCGCCGGCGCACGGCAAGTGCTTGACGAGCTCACCCACCTTGCCGGCTTGCACCGCAGCGGCTGGCAGCCCTCACTCAATACCCCCTACGCCAACACCATCGCCGCCAGCGACCAGCCCTTGTTTGCCGGCGACTTGGCGATTGAAGAGCGCCTGGCCAGCATCATGCGCTGGAACGCCTTGGCCATGGTCGTACGCGCCAACAAATCGCACGGCGAACTCGGCGGCCATATCGCCAGCTACGCCAGCGCGGCGGATTTGTTTGAAGTGGGCTTTAACCACTTTTTCCACGCGCGCAATGCCACGCACGGCGGCGACTTGGTTTTCTTTCAGCCGCACAGCGCCCCCGGCGTGTACGCCCGCGCCTTTTTAGAGGGGCGCTTAACCGAAACCGATTTGGCGCATTACCGGCAAGAGCTCACCGCGCAAACCCAAGGCGCGCAAGGCTTAAGCAGCTACCCCCACCCATGGTTGATGCCGCACTTTTGGCAATTTCCCACCGGCTCCATGGGCATAGGGCCGATCAGCTCGATTTATCAAGCGCGCTTCATGCGCTACCTTGAGCATCGCGGGCTGTTGGACTGTCGTGGACGCACGGTGTGGGGCATTTTTGGCGACGGCGAAATGGACGAACCCGAGTCCATGAGCGCGCTCACCCTGGCAGCCAGGGAGCGTCTTGATAACTTGGTGTGGGTGGTGAACTGCAACCTGCAACGGCTCGATGGGCCGGTGCGCGGCAATGGCCGCATCATCGACGAGTTGGAGCGACTCTTTGCTGGCGCGGGCTGGCGCGTGATCAAACTGATATGGGGCAGCGATTGGGATGGCTTATTCGCCCGCGACCAAAGCGGCGCTTTGCTGCAAGCCTTTGCGCAAACCGTGGATGGGCAAATGCAAACATTCGCCGCCAAAGACGGGCGTTACAACCGCGACAATTTTTTTGGGCAAAACAGCGCGCTCACCCAACTGGCCATGGGCCTAACCGACGATCAAATCGACCGCCTGAAGCGGGGCGGTCACGACCTTACCAAAATCTACGCGGCCTACGCCGCGGCGTTGCAACCCAATGGGCAACCGGTGGTGATTTTGGCGCACACCAAAAAGGGCTACGGCATGGGCAAGGCCGGCCAAGGCAAGATGACCACGCACTCGCAAAAAAAGCTCGACGACGCCGAGTTGTTGGCGTTTCGTAATCGCTTTAACTTGCCGCTAAGCGACGCGCAAACGCTTGAGCTGGCGTTTTATCGCCCCCCCGAAGACAGCGCCGAACTGCAGTACCTCAAGGCGCGCCGCGCCGCCCTTGGTGGCGCCATGCCGGCACGCCACACCGCGTGTGACAGCCCCGCGCGTCCACCTTTGGCGCAGTACGCGCAATTCGCCATCGACGCGCAAGACAAGGTCATGAGCACCACCATGGCGTTTGTGCGCATGCTCGGCCAATTGCTTAAAGCGCCCGAGCTTGGCCCGCGCCTGGTGCCCATCGTGGCCGACGAAGCGCGCACCTTTGGCATGGCCAATTTGTTCAAACAAGTCGGCATTTACTCAAGCATAGGCCAACACTACGACCCTGAAGACATCGGGTCGGTACTCAGTTATCGCGAGGCCACCGACGGTCAAATCCTGGAAGAAGGCATCAGCGAAGCGGGTGCCATGGCCAGTTGGACCGCAGCGGCCACCAGCTACAGCGTGCACGGCCTCACCATGCTGCCGTTTTACATTTACTACTCCATGTTTGGCTTTCAGCGCGTGGGCGATCAAATTTGGGCCGCCGCCGACCAGCGCGCGCGCGGCTTTTTGCTGGGCGCCACCTCCGGGCGCACCACGCTGGGCGGTGAAGGCCTGCAACATCAAGACGGCAGCAGCCACTTGGTGGCCTCCACCATTCCCAATTGCAAATCCTACGACCCCGCCTTTGCCGGCGAACTGGCGCTGTTGCTGCAAGCGGGCATGGAAGAAATGGTGGGCCAGCAGCGTGATGTTTTTTACTACATCACCCTCAACAACGACAACTACGCCCAGCCGTCGATCGACCCTCGCCATGCCCAAGCCATTTGCGACGGCGGCTACCACTTTGCGCGCGTCGGGGAAGGGGCGGCGCAGGTGGCCCTGCTCGGCTCGGGCGCGATATTGGTTGAAGTGATCAAAGCAGCCCACGCGCTGGCCGCCGAAGGCATCACCTGCGATGTATTCAGCGTCACCAGCTGGACCGAACTGGCGCGCAACGCCCAAGCCCATCAGGACAACCGCCAAGCCTCGCACCTGCACCGGCTGCTGGGCGCGCACCAAGGGCCGATTGTGGCCGCCAGCGACTACGTGCGTTTGCTGCCCGAAAGCATACGAGCCTACCTGCCCCACCACGCACGCTTCTTAACGCTGGGCACCGACGGCTTTGGCCGCAGCGACACGCGCGCGGCCTTGCGTCGACATTTTGAGGTTGATGCCCAAGCCATTGCCCAAGCGGTGCGCACCCTACAATGAATCGAACTTGGCAACGGCAACACCGCATCAATGTCTGGCCCCACCCAATGGCCTGCTTGGCAACAACTCAAGCAACTGGCACAAAACAGCCCACCCTCGGTTGGCGACCTACTGGCCAGCGCCGACCGCCCGACCTGCGTTTGGCAAGCTGCAGGACTTAACCTAAACGCCAGCCACCAAGCCATTGACCAAGCCGCTTGGGCGGCGTTGCATGCCTTGGCCGAACAAGCGCAGGTGCTGCCGCAAGCCCTTGCCATGGCAAGCGGGGCCCTCATCAATGCCACCGAGCAACGCCCGGCGCTGCACGTGGCGCTGCGCAGCCCCGGCTTGCCTAACCCGCCATGGGGCGAAACGGTGGAGCGCGCCGTGCTCGAGGCGCGAGAAGCCTTTTTGCACACCGCGCAAACGGTGCACCAAGGCCAGTGGCGTGGCTGCCGAGGTGAGCCGGTTGACAGCGTGGTCAGCCTAGGCATTGGTGGGTCTGACCTTGGCCCGCGTTTGGCGTGCGCCGCGCTGGCGTCAGAGCCCGGCGCCACGCCAACCGTGCGCTTTGTTGCCACGCCCGACACCTGGAGCATGCAGCAGGCTTTGCACGGCCTGACGCCACACCGCACCTTGTTTGTGGTGCAAAGCAAAACCTTCACCACCCCCGAAACCCTGTGGCTGATGCAGGCCGCACGCCAATGGCTAAGCCAACACGGCGTCGAGGCGCACCACCAAACCCGGCACCTGCTTGCGGTTACCGCCGACCCCGAACAAGCGTTGCACCAGGGCTTTGCACCGGAACAGGTTTACCCATTTTTTCCGTGGGTGGGCGGCCGGTACTCGGTGTGGTCGGCGGTGGGCATGCCGCTTGCCATGGCCATCGGGGTGCCCGCGTTTTTGTCTTTCTTGGCCGGGGCCCGGGCCATGGACGAACATTTTTGGCACAGCCCACCGGCCCATAATCTGCCGCTTGCGCTGGCCCTCATTGGGGTGTGGAACCGCAATTTTTTGGGCGCGGCAAGCCAAGTGGTGGCGTGTTACGACAGCCGCTTGCAGCATCTACCGGCTTACTTGCAACAACTGGAGATGGAAAGCAACGGCAAAAGCGTGCACCGCGACGGCTCGCCGGTTCATATCGACACCGCCGCCACCGTTTGGGGCGGCCTCGGCGTGCAAGGCCAACACGCTTACTTTCAGCTCCTGCACCAAGGCACACACCGCATCCCGGTTGACTTTATCGCCGTGCGCCCCAACCCCAACGCAAGCCCCGAAGAGCAACAACAAACCGACTTCATGCACCGCCAAATGGCGGCCCAAGCGCGCGCCTTGGCGCTGGGCCGTGACCTGTCAGAAACCACCAACTGGCTGATGCAGCAAGGCACAGCCCCAGCCGCGGCCGCGGCCTTGGCGCCGCACCGCAGCCACCGCGGCAACATCCCCAGCAGCCAACTGTGGCTGGAGACGCTCAGCCCCTATCACTTAGGGGCGTTGTTGGCGGCGTTTGAGCACAAAGTGTTTTGCCAAGCCATTTTGTGGGACATTCACCCTTTTGATCAGTGGGGTGTGGAACTTGGCAAAACGCTGGCGCAACAAGCGCCCGTTGCCTCACCCCCCGTTTGATTCGCTCAACCTCACCCGGTCGCACCACCATGAACCCACACGCCACCCCCAGTTCACCCGCCACCACCCAAGCCACGGCCTGGGTGGTGGGCGGCGCCAGCGGCATCGGCGCGGCCACCACCGCCGCCTTGTTGCAAGATGGATGGTCGGTGTTGGCCTTTGACCGCGACACCCAAGGGCTGGCACAACTTCGCGCGCAACACCCCACCAGCACGCTGCACACCATGCCAGGCGACGTCACCGACCCAAGCACCATCCAAGCCGCCGCTCAGTGGCTGGAGGCACACGCTTTACCCCTTGGCGCCTTGGTCAATTGCGCCGCACACGCCGACCCCAGCGCCACCGTAGAAACCGCCACCTTGGCTGACTGGGAACGGGTGCTGCGGGTCCACCTCACCGGCGCCTTTCTTACCAGTCAAGCCGCCATTCCATTGATGCGCGCACGCGGTGCCGGCACCATTGTTCACTTGGCCTCGCAACTTGGGCATGTCGGTGCGCCTGGGCGCGCCGCTTACTGCACCGCCAAAGGTGGCTTGATCAACCTCACCCGCGCCATGGCCGTAGACCACGCCAGCGACGGCATTCGGGTGGTCTCGGTCTCACCGGGGGCGGTTGAAACCGGGCGCATGACGCTGCGTTTTGATACCATGGAGCAGGCCCGCCAAGCACTCGGCCCTAAGCACGCCTTGGGTCGCTTGGCCACACCCCAAGAGGTTGCCGACGTGATCGCATTTTTGGTGGGTCCGCGCGCCTCCTTTGTCACCGGCACCGACTGGTTGGTTGACGGCGGTTGGTGCGCAACCTAAAGGTTTCGTTCGATTGTTCCCTTATTCAAGCGTTGCATAGCCATGACCCAAGAACTCCACGCCACCCTTAGCTTGCCTTTTCTGCGCGAAGAGCACCACATGCTGCGCGACGCCCTGCGCCGCTTCATTGAGCAAGAAGTGGTGCCACATGCCGACGCCTGGGAAGCGCAAGGCATGGTGCCGCGCAACGTGCTGCGCGCCATGGGCGACATGGGGTGGCTGGGCATGCGCTACGACAGCGAACATGGCGGCAGCGAGCTCGACCCCTTGGCCACCGTGGTGCTGGCTGAAGAACTTGGCCGCAGCACCTACGGCGGCTTTGCCGTGACCGTGCTGGTACACACCGACATGGCCAGCCCCCACCTGCACCATGCTGGCAACGACGCTCAAAAACGGGCCTTCATGCCTGCGCTATGCAGTGGCGAGAAAATCGCTGCAGTTGCCATGACCGAGGCCGACGCCGGGTCTGACCTGGCCAGCATGCGCACCACCGCCCGCGCCGATGGCCACGACTGGGTGCTTAACGGCTCCAAAATGTTCATCACCAACGGCGTACACGCCGACCTTTACTTTGTGGCCGCCAAAACCGGCGAGCCCGGGCGCAACCATCAGATCTCGATGTTCATGGTAGAAAAAGGCACGCCCGGCTTTGAGGTGGCGCGGCCGCTCAACAAAACCGGCTGGCTTTGCTCCGACACCGCTGAGCTAAGCTTTAACAACTGCCGCGTGCCTGACGGCAACTTATTGGGCGAAGAAAACAAAGGTTTTTACGCGTTGGCCCACAACCTACAAAACGAGCGCTTGGTGCTCGGCGCGCAAGCCATGGGTGAGGCGGCACGCGCCATTGAGCTCACCCTCGATTGGGTTCGACAACGCAAGGCGTTTGGCGCCACGCTTTGGGACAAACAAACCATACGCCAGCAACTTGCCAAACGCCACGCCGAAGTTGAGGCGTTGCGTGCTTTCATTTATCAAACCGCTTGGGCCTTGGGTCAGGGGCAACAGCAGGTTAAAGCAGTCTCCATGATCAAAGCGCTGGCAGGCACACTGGTTAACCAAGTCATGTACGACTGCGTGCAGTTTCATGGTGGCATGGGCTTTATTCGTGAAACCGCGGTTGAGCGCATGGCGCGCGACGCACGCGTGCAGGCCATTGGCGGCGGGGCCACCGAGGTGATGCTAGACGAAATCGCCAAGCGCATGTAGCCCCGCTGGCGCCTTAATCGTCATCGTCGAGTTGCCAATCGCGGTCATACGACAGCCGATCGGCGGGATTCGGCAATAAGCCTGTGGGCGAATCCTGCCACTGCCACCACACAAAGCCCAGCACCGCGGCCAGCAGCAACGTTGCAAGCCAGCGTCGACGTGCGCGTATCGGCCCGCCACCACCACCGACGGCACGGCCGCTTAGCATGGGTCGTGCGTGGTTTTGCCTGCGCACCGCGCTGATCAACAGCAGCAGCCCCACGTGAATCAACACTGCCCACAGCGCCACGGTGCCAAACCACTCGTGCACTTCTTTCAGCCAATGCCCAGCCCACTTGTCATAAAACCCATAGCCGGTTAACACCAGGGGCACCACCAGCACCAGCACCGCGACAATGCTGCCGGCCAACGCCAAATTTTGCCCAAGTCGCCAATTCACGTTGGCCCCAGGCTGACCAAACGACTTCAGCCAAGGCCACACACCCGCGGCCTTGCGCTCGAGTGGCGCCCAACTGGCTTGCCTTGGCCCCAGCCAAGCATAAAGTCCGCGAAACACAAACAAACCGCCAAAAATATAGCCGGCGGTGACATGCATGGCCATCCAATCATCGGCGTCACCGCTGATATACGCCACCACAAACGCCACCGCAAACAGCCAGTGGAACATACGCGTGGGCGCGTCGGTCACCCAACCTTTTTTGGCCGCATCGGGCGCCCCGTGCGGGGGCTCAATCACGGCGGCATGCGGCGTGTTGCTTTGGTTCATGGTGTCACTCCCTTTGATTGATCTCTTATGGCCCGCAGTGTGGCGTAGGCCACTTGAACCTAAACTGAAAATCTTATTCAGCCTTGGTTCAGACATGGTCGTATTCAATGCCCGTATGGCTTGGTCCCGCGCTGTTCACCGCATACATCACCAAACCCGGTGGGTTGGGGCTTTGTTGCTGGCGGGGTTGCTGGGGCTTTCGGCCGCGCATGCTGACAGCGACCACGACCGCGCGCGTGCCGCACTGCGTGCCGGCGAAGTGTTGCCGCTGCAAGTCCTGCTGCAGCGCGTGCAAGCCGAGTACCCCGGACGCGTGCTGGGCATCGAGCTCGAACGCGAGGACGGGCGCTGGATCTACGAAGTCAAGTTACTCGACCCAAGCGGCCAGTTAAATAAGCTGGAGCTCAACGCCGCCACCGGCGCGGTGCTGCGCTTGCGCCGTCGATAACACTGCTAGGATAAAGCCATGCGTGTGCTGCTGGTTGAAGACGACAACACCCTACGCGCCCAACTGCGTCAAGCGCTCACAGCGGCCGACTACGTGGTAGACGAAGCCACCAACGGGCTTGATGCCCACTTTGCCGGCGACACCGAAAACTACGACCTCGCGGTGCTCGACCTGGGCTTGCCGGCCCTTGACGGTCTAAGCGTGCTGCGACGCTGGCGCGAGAACGATCGGCGCTTTCCGGTGCTCATCCTGACGGCGCGTGACAATTGGAGCGAAAAAGTGGCCGGCATCGACGCTGGGGCAGACGACTACCTAACCAAGCCCTTTCATATCGAAGAGCTGCTCGCGCGGGTGCGTGCGCTGCTGCGCCGCGCCAACGGGCAAGCCTCGTCCGTGTTGCGCTACGGGGCACTGACGCTCGATACCCGCAGCGGCCGGGTTACGCACCACGAGCAAGCTGTCAGCCTCACCAGCCACGAATACAAGGTATTGGCCTACCTGATGCATCGCCCCAACACCGTGGTTTCACGCAGCGAACTCACCGAGCATATTTATGCCCAAGACTTTGAGCGTGACTCCAACACCATTGAAGTCTTTATTGGTCGGTTGCGCAAAAAGCTCACGCCCCAAACCATTGAAACGGTGCGTGGGCTTGGCTACCGACTGGCCGATACATGATCCTCAAGTGGCCCATGGCGGGTTCATTGCGGCTGCGTTTGGCGGCCGTCACCCTGGTCACACTCAGCCTGGCTTTGGCGGGTTCGTATGTTTTGCTCACCGACTTGTTTCGCAACCATGTGCTCGGCCAGCTTGACGTCACACTCGCTCAACAACTTGACCAACTCACCGCGCAGCTCGAATTTGACGCCACTGGCACCCCGCAACTCAATACCTCGGCGCTGTTGGACCCGCGCTGGACCAAACCCTATTCCGGACTGTATTGGCAAATCGACCGCCTGAAGCAAGACGGTCATTTGGAGCGTGGCGTGCTGCGCTCGCGCTCGCTTTGGGACACCGACTTGGCGTTACCGGCTGACGCATTGGCGGGCGGCTCAATGCACACCCACGAATTGAGCGGCCCCAAGGGCGAAACCTTGCGCGTGGCTGAGCGCTCACTCACTACCGGGCAAACCGGGCCCACCCAGTGGCGCATGGCGGTCGCCACCGACCTGATTGGCACACAAGCCGCCATGCAACGCTTTAACCAATTGCTGGCTTTGTCCCTCGCCGGTTTGGGCCTGCTGCTCATGCTTGCGGCATGGGCTCAGGTGCGGGTGGGCTTGGCGCCGCTGCAGTCGGTGCAAGGGGCGTTGCTGGCGGTGCGCGAAGGACGGGCGCAGCGGCTGGAGGGGCAATCTCCAACCGAGATTCAGCCTTTGATCAACGACTTCAATGGTGTACTCGACCGCAACGCCGAGATTCTGGCCAGGGCGCGCACCCAAGCTGGCAACCTGGCGCATGCCCTCAAAACGCCGCTGGCGGTGCTGGCCAATGCCGCCCACAACGCCAGCGACACCGAACTACGCCAGCTGGTCGCAGAGCAAGTGCCGGTGGCCCAGCGGCATATCCACTGGCACCTGGTGCGCGCACGCGCAGCCGCCACCACCGACCTGCCGGGACAACGCACCCCAGTTGAACCCCTGCTGCAAGGGCTGATTCGGGTGATGGGCAAGGTTCACGCCAGCTCACCGCTACAGGTTCATGTGACGCAAGCGGTACCCGATGCAGTTTTTGCAGGGGAAGCGCAAGACTTGCAAGAAATGTTGGGTAACGTACTGGACAACGCTTGGCGCCATGCCCGCCAGCGCGTGGAGATTGTGCTCACGGTAGAGCCCACGGGGCTGTGCATCACGGTGGATGACGACGGCCCGGGCATTGAGCCCAGCGAACGTGCCAAGGTGCTGCAACGTGGCGTGCGGCTGGACGAGTCGCAACCCGGCAGCGGGTTGGGCTTGGCAATTGTGCTGGATTTGGCCCGGCTCTATGGTGGCAACGTCGACCTTGGCGCCAGCCCCAGCCATGGGTTACGGGTGCGGCTCACCCTGCCGTCGTCCAACAGCGCAACCAAGCCCTAGTCCACAGGAATTACACAAACCCAAAAACAACAAAGCCGCATAACGCGGCTAAGTTGTTGATTTTATTGGTGGCCTGGGACAGAATCGAACTGTCGACACAAGGATTTTCAGTCCTCTGCTCTACCAACTGAGCTACCGGGCCTTGGCTTATCAAACCCTCAAGTATATCAGCGTCTTCACTAGGCGGTGGGCTCATCGCTGCCGTCTTCACGACCGCCGCGCAGCTGCTTGAGCTTTCGGTAAAGGTGGGTGCGCTCCAGCCCGGTGGTCTCGGCCACCCGCGTCATGGAGCCGTTGGCCAGCTCCAGGTGGTACTCAAAGTAAGCCAACTCAAAGGCGTCGCGCGCGTCGCGCAGCGGTCGCCCCAGCTCAACCATGGCAAAGCCCTCGGGCACACCTGGCGCCTCGGCCACCACGGCACCATGCAGACCAGACTCCGCCACCACACCGCGAGGGGAGGCGGTCGCCGCGGCCACTCGCGACGGCGACGCAGCGCGGCGCAGGCCTTTGGTCAGCGCGTCTTTCACCGCCAAGAGCAGCTTTTGTAAGGTAATGGGTTTTTCCAAAAATGCCACGGCACCAATACGCGTGGCCTCGACCGCGGTGTCAATGGTGGCATGGCCGCTCATCATCACCACGGGCATGGTCAACAAGCCCTGACCTGCCCATTCTTTTAGCAGCGTCACGCCGTCGGTGTCGGGCATCCAAATATCCAACAACACCAGATCGGGGGCTTGCCGTTGTCTGGCTGCACGCGCCTGCGCTGCGTTTTCTGCCAGTTCAACCTGGTGCCCCTCGTCATCCAAAATTTCAAACAACAAGTCGCGGATGCCCAACTCGTCATCAACCACCAAAATATTTGCCATGCCTTGGGCTCTCCGTTATGCCACCTGCGTTTGCACTGCTGAAAATGATACCGACACTTGCGCGCCCTCCACCACACCGTCACGCTCAAGGTTACGCAGTCGAACGTCGGCGTGGTGCTCGTCGGCAATCTTTTTTACCACCGCCAAGCCCAATCCTGTGCCTTTGGGTTTGGTGGTGACATAGGGCTCAAAGGCGCGTGCCAGCAGCTGCGGCGCAAAGCCCGGGCCATTGTCACGCACACTTAAATGCACCCGGCGCCCCTGCGCACCGACGCGCAGGCTCACACCCACCTGCGGCTGCGCAACGTCGGCGCAAGCGTCTTGAGCGTTTTGCACCAGGTTATGCAGCACTTGGCGCAACTGCTCGGCGTCCGCCTGTACCTCGGGCACGTCATCCAATGCCCACTCAATCGGCACCTTGGTCTCTTCATACAAGCCGGCCACATCGCGCACCAAGGCTTTGAGATCCAGTGGCTTGAGTGTGGCCGTGGGCAGCCGCGCGTAGTCTCTGAATTCGTTGACCATGCGCTTCATGGCCTCAACCTGCTCCACAATGGTTTGCACCGACTTGTGCAGCAGCGCTTGCGCGTCGGCCGGTACCCGTTCGGTTAGCTTGTGCTGCAAACGCTCGGCTGAGAGCTGAATTGGTGTGAGCGGATTTTTGATTTCGTGCGCCAAGCGCCGCGCCACGTCGGCCCAAGCCTGCGCACGCTGCCCTGAAACCAAGGTGGTGATGTCATCCAACACCAACAGCCGTGTGCCGTCGGGTAGCCAAGCACCGCGTGCCATTAGGGTTCGCTCGGCAGGGGCCACGCCCTCGCTGCCTTGGCCACTGTGCACACTTAAACTGCGCTGCCACGGGGTGCTGTCGCCGTCGTGGATGCGGCGCTCGAATTCGCCCAACAGGGTTTCAATCCAGGTTTGGGTGCTGCCGGGTTGCGCCAACGCCCGCGGCAGTGCCACACGCTGTGTCCAGTCAAGCAGCTGTGCCGCCTGCGGATTAAGCTGCAACACTTGGTCGTCTTCACTCAGCACCACCACGCCGGCACTAAGGTTATCGAGCAGGGTTTGCAAACTGGCGCGGGTTTGCTCAAGGTGGTGCAGACTGTTTTGCGCGTCGGCGCGGGCGTCGGCCAGTTGCTGGGTCATGTCGGCAAAATCACGCGTGAGCTCGCCAATCTCATCACGCGTGGTGGCCGAGAGCTTGGGCGTTAGGTCGCCGCGCGCCACATCGCGCACGCCTTCGGCCAGCAGCAGCAACGGGCGCGCCAACTGATTCGCCAGCAATGCCGCCATGATCATGGCGCCAAACACGGTAAGAAACAGCGCCAAGGTGAGTGTGCCAATGTACATGCGACGCAGCCCATCACGCGCCAGCGCACGTTCCTGATACTCTTGGTTGGCAATTTGTAGGCGCCGCGCATCTTCAGCCAGCGAGTTCGGCAGCAGCACCGTCACCTGCAGATACTGCCCCTGCGGACGCAACGACAACGACGGCACCACCACCCAAGCCATGGCTGATATGGTGGCTTCTTGGTAGGTGTTGGCGTCCGGCTCCACGTCCATGCCCTCTACCCATACCGCCATACCGCGCGAGCGCGCTGCATCGTAAGCCCAAGACGGGGGTGCGCGGCTTTGCGTAAAACCCACCGCCTGTGTCCCGACGCTGCCAAGCAATCGCCGGTCGTCGCTCCAAACCTGCATGCGATGGGCGTCGAGCTGTTCACGTAGGCGCTCCAAGGTGATCGGCAGCAGCACCGACGATGTGGTGAGGCTTTGCGCCGCGGCGCGGGTGCGCGCGGTCAATTGCACACTGAGTAAGTCCACTGTGTTGCGGCCCAAATTCAAGCCTGCCACCAACGCGCCCTCAACCTTGACGTCAAACCAGTTCTGAATGGAGCGGTTCACGAACTGGTACGACACCACATAGACCAACGCACCGGGCAACACACCCACCAAGGCAAAAATCGCCGCCAACTTGAGCAACAGGCGGCGCCCAAACCGACCCGAACGCCAGCTTTGCCAAAGCCGCCACAGCAGCCAAGCAATGACCCCGCCCAACGCCACTGCCACCGATACGTTAAGCCCCAGCAGCCAGACAAAATACTCTTCGTAGAGCTGGCGGTTGTCGGTTGCCAGAATCAACAAGAACAGCAACACCAAACCCACCGCAAACGCCACCGTGGCCAACACCCCAACACGCCAGCGACGACGCCCAAACCGGGCCGTTGCCGAAGTGGCCCGGTTGATCGCGCTCACCGCGCGCCCTCCACCGATAACGGCGCCGCCCGCAGCCCAAGCGGTCGCACCGCTTCCAGCCGCACCGACCACTCGGCGCTGGAGCCCTGACCGATTTGAAACGGCCCCGGCAGCTCCGAGGTGTCCAAATAAAAGCGATACACCATTTGGGGCGGTTCACCCACATCGGGCCACTCGGCTTGCGGCAACACCAGCCAATCGCCAACCTTGCCCACCAAGGCCAAGGCGGCCTCCACACTGGGCACCGTCATGGACATGGCCTGGCCTGTCTGGGGTGCTGAACCATTGCTTGATTCGTCGGGAAGCACCGCCACCCGCCACTGGCGGGTCAGTGCCTGACGCGCAATGCGCACCCGCCGGGTGACGTTGGTCACCACCTGGTCGCGCCACCACCAGCGCGGCTGCACCACCTGCACCTGGTGCACAAAATACAGCGGCACCCCGCGCTCCAGCGCTTGCTGCACCTGACTGTTCAGTGCCACTTGCACGGTCGCGGTCAAACGCAAACCCTCGGCGGTTTGCGATGTTTGAATGCTTTGCAAGGTGGTGGCGCACACGCCACTGGCCATGGTGGCCAGCGCCAACGCCAGCCACCAGCGACTAAGCCTGCGCCAACTGCTTACGCCACGCCGCATAAAAGAATCCGTCAAAGGCCATGCCGGGATTGTCTCCCAAACTGAACCATGCGCCCGCCACACCGGGTAACAGCCGCCCGGGCGCCCTCAGCGGTTGGGCGTCGCGATGCGCCGCGGTAAACCAGGCGGCTTGATCGGGTCCCTCGGCGTCAAACACCGAACACACGGCATACACCAAGCAGCCGCCGGGCTTTAGCAACGGCCATAACGCACGCAGCAGTTGGCGTTGCCGTTGCGCCAAGTGGGTGATGTCCTCGGGGCGGCGCTGCCACGGGATGTCGGGGTGCCGGCGCACAATCCCCGAGGCGCTGCAAGGCGCATCGAGCAAAATTCCATCAAACGGCTTGCCGTCGTGCCAACCCTCCGGTTGTGCCGCATCGGCCGCGCGCAGCGTGGCACCCAAGCCCAACCGCTGCAGTTGGCTTTGCACTTTTTGCAAACGCTCACCGTCCAGATCCAAGGCCAACAGATCAACGTCGGCGCGCTCCAACAAATGCGCGGTTTTGCCACCGGGTGCGGCACACGCATCCAGCACCCGCCAGCGTCCATCGACCGGCGCCAAGGCCTCCAGCAACAGGGGGGCGGCCAACTGCGCCGCCCCGTCTTGCACTGACACCCAGCCCTGCGTCCATCCTGGCAGTTGTTGCACCGGCACCGCGCGCTCCAGCATCCAACCGTCGGGGCCCACCGGCTGCGCCGCCAACCCAGCGTTGTGCAGCGCCTGCCCATACAGCGCCGAGTCGTGGCGTCGTCGATTCACCCGCAGCACCATGGGCGCATGCTGCAAGCTGGCGGCCAACACGGCAGGGGCATGCTCACCCAACTCGTTACGCCAGCGCTGGGCCCACCAGCTCGGTAGGTTGTCTTGTGCCTCTTGAGCCTTGCTGGCCGTTGCCTCAAGGGCTTGACTCTGACGTAGGTAACGACGCAAACACGCGTTGCTCCAGCCCGCCACGTGGCTCTGGCCCGCTTGGTCGCGACACGCGGCCACCGCCTGGTCTACCACGGTGTGGGGGGCATAGCCCATGGCGTCTTGGGTGCGGCACAGCACCAAAGCCAGTTTCAACAAAGCCGCCGGCCACGGCTTGGGCGGGTGATGGCTGAGCAAGCCCAGCATGGTGCGCGCCCATCCTTCGTGGCGCATGGCATGAAACGACAACGCCTGCACTGCGGGCCGCAGTGCAG
>Ga0181565_10001089_pt1 | contig 20650 bp, 14 predicted proteins | sample 101ome_16_FD_129661 | JGI IMG/M metagenome (GOLD analysis project Ga0181565, IMG submission 129661) | Coastal salt marsh microbial communities from the Groves Creek Marsh, Skidaway Island, Georgia - 101401AT metaG (megahit assembly) | ecosystem: Environmental > Aquatic > Marine > Intertidal... | reverse complement strand
GAAGTCATGCGCCTCGGTGCTGTGGATTTTCTGGAAAAACCCTTCGATGCCGCACGTCTGATTACCACGGTGAATAATGCACTCAAACAGAGCAACCTCGAAGCCTATGTTGATAATCTGAAAAATACCTTTGATCGTCAGCGCTATCATGGCTTTGTCGGCAGTAGCCTGAGCATGCAAGCGGTGTATCGCATTATCGATTCTGTTGCCGCCAGTAAAGCCACCGTGTTTATCACCGGCGAAAGCGGTACCGGCAAGGAAGTCTGTGCCGATGCCATTCATAAACAAAGCCCGCGGGCCGATAAAGCCTTTATTGCTATCAATTGTGCGGCGATTCCCCGTGAACTGATGGAAAGCGAAATTTTCGGCCACACCAAAGGCGCTTTTACCGGTGCCAATAATGATCGTAAAGGTGCCGCCTCTCAGGCTGATGGCGGCACGCTGTTTTTAGATGAAATTGCCGAAATGGATATGGATCTGCAATCCAAACTATTGCGTTTCATTCAGACCGGCGGCTTTAAAAAAGTTGGCGGCAATATCGAAGAAAGCGTCGATATCCGCATTATCTGTGCGACCAACAAAGATCCGCTTGCCGAAGTCAAAGCCGGTCGTTTTCGTGAAGACCTGTATTATCGACTGCATGTGATCCCGATTGATTTACCGCCCCTGCGTGAGCGTGAAAGTGACATTCTGGAAATTGCCCGTTATTTTCTGCATAAATTTGCCAGAGCGGAAAACAAGCGCTTTACGGATTTTGATAACGAGACCAGTGCTATCCTCTGCGACTATGCCTGGCCGGGCAATGTGCGACAACTGCAGAATACGATCATGAACATTGCGGTACTGCATGATGATGAGCTGGTCCATAAAGACCACCTGCCGGCACCTTTAAATAGACTGCAGGCAACCTCAGGCCGCGCTGAGACATCGTCTATAGCCGCGCCTGCTGCAACAATCGCCAGCATCCGGCCATTAGCGCTGGTTGAGCGTGAGGCTATCGAACAGGCAATTGCGTTATGTGATGGCAATATTCCCAGAGCCGCGGCCTTGCTGGAAGTCAGTCCGTCAACCATTTACCGTAAAAAAACAACATGGAATTAGCTTGAGAAGTTTATGATCAAGATTATCCAGGATGAAGACTCAACCTCCCTGCAGGAACGATATGCGGTGATACATGCCACCCGCCAGTCACGCAAACGTTATGCAGAATCAACCGTCACCTTATATGAAACCGCTGAGCAGGCTTATGCAGCAGCGGACAAGCAGAACAAACGCTATGCCGCGGTGGTCTATGGACCATCGGTATCCTCAGAGAGTCAACGTATCTATTATCTGGTCAGGTGGCTATAAATCAGAAAGTAAAAGGCGGTCCGATTAACAGATAAAAGCTGTCCAGATCATTGTCATTGGCACCATAGGACAAATAAATCGGACCAACCGGGGTATCTGATCCAAGGAATATACTGCCTGCCAGAATTGTATTATCCGGACTGACGTCTGCACGCTTTTGCCAGACATTGCCCCATTCCAGCGTAGTGCCTATATAGCTGCTGAAAAAACGACTGCCTGACAGTTTATGCATAAAGGCGCCACGCACCAGTCCAATATGCTGACCTGTCAAACTATCCTGAGGATAACCCGATAAGCGTGCGAAACCGCCAAGCTTAGCCAGACTCTGATAAGGCGCATTGTCATCGACTGTGGTCAAGGCCGCCATCCCGAGTAAAAAACTATTATTATCCAGGGTGAAGGCATGCTGATAATTCATATTGATCTGATCAAAATCCACGTCAGCGCCAAGACTTTGGCGAGATGCTGTCCAGGCCAATTCTCCAAAATGCCCTTCACCGGGGAAATACAGATTATCTATTTTGTCATCGGACAGACTTAAGGATATTTCACCACTGTTAAAATCATTAACAACCGGTTCGCTACCGATATAAACTTTGCTATCACCTGATTCACGATTATAGCCTAGCCGAAGCTGTCCCCAGTTACCAAATTGCCTGCCGACACCTAATTCAAGTGCATATCTATTGACCTGCAATTCAGAAAGAGGCGTCGCCTGATCACTGTAAACATAAGAATTATCAGACGAATAAGACAAACTGCCATCAATAAAATATCGTGCTTGAGCATCCAGTGGCTGAAAGATTTCGGTTCTTAATAACTGCTGATCTCCTACATGCACTACATTACGCCACTCGCCATTAAGCGCATTTAATTGTGTTTTGGTGTAACCCAGACCGATACGAAATGCCATATCGCCTTCAAAGTCTGTGGAAGCTATCAGACCGGTTTGCAGATATCCCGGGCCCCAGCTTTTTTCCTCCGTCAGCAACCGCAGGCCGGTCTTGTCGTCCTGCCTGACAATTTCGTATCGCACTGACTGGAAAATATCCAGACCATAGATCTGAGAAATATCCTCTTTGATTTGCTGATGGTTAAGTGGCTCACCGGTTTTAATCTGTAATGCCGTCAATATCACTTCATCACTGATATTGGAGTTATTGTTTATCTCGATAAAGTCGATAACCGGCGCACGTTGATCCGTTTGCCTGGCAAGCCGATATTGCTGATAAGCCAGATCACTCAAAGCATAGCGTTTGAGTGATAATGCCCGTTGTAATGACGCCTGCTCCCCTAATGCCACAGTTTCAGCGATACGCTCAAAACTGCCGGAACCGATATCCCCGAGCTTTACCGATATCAGCACGTCCTGATCCTGCAGCGATGCCAGTGATTTCTGCGAATTAAGTCCAAACAGAAAATTAACCATCTGCCCGGCGACTTCAAGGCCCGAAACAATTTCATCACGCGTGTAAAGATCACTGCCAAGATCAGAGACGATAACAATATCAGCGCCCATCTGACGAGCGACACTGACCGGGATATTATTGACAATGCCGCCATCCACCAGCAACTGACCATCTATCTCAACCGGATCAAAAGCCCCGGGTACAGCCATACTTGCTCTGACAGCTCTTGGCAGACTACCCTTTTCAAGAACCTTTTCCTGACCGGTTTCGAGATCTGCAGCTACCGCCCTGAACGGAATCGGCAAAGCATCAAAATGTTCAATGTGAGAAACCCTTTCGAACAGGCGATTAAGTTCCAGATCAAACTTCTGTCCGGCAATAAAAGCCAGCGGGATTTCGAGCTTACCGTCATTAAAACCCGGTTTGGCTTTAAACAGATAAAGCTTGTCATCAGACTTACGCCGAAACGATAGATCACGGCGATCCGGTTTATCAACAAACAGATCATCCCAGTCCAGTGTTTGCAGTTCATCTTCGATTTCGGCTGGGGTCAGACCGGCAGCATATAAACCACCGACAATCGAGCCCATACTGGTACCGGCAATCATATCCACCGGTATATTGTATTCCTCGAGTTTTTTCAAAACGCCGACATGCGCGCCGCCTTTGGCACCGCCGCCGGCTAAGACCAGCCCGATTTTGGGTCGATCCGGCTGATGCTCATTTGCCAAGAGCAAACCACACGGCGATAACAAAAAGACCGGGACAAGTAGTGATAAACAAAGTTTGAGATGCATAATGTTATTGATCTTAATAACCGTTCCTGTCAGATTCAATAAACATTCAATGCGTTGACAAAAAACCGCACATAACAGGACTTCGCGGGGTAATTCAGGTCGTTTCAGACAACCTGTTGAAGTGCTGCAGTGTTTCTGCCGGGAGACAGGGTGATGACATGATTTCCACCACTGTCTTTTGCAGCCAGCATCGACTGATAGGTATTGGCAATCAACTCATAACGCATCACTTGCTGATTCTTGAAACTACAAACGCCAAAGCTGGCAGTGATTTTCTGTGACATACCAAAGTCATGTTCTTCCAGCAGCACGCGTAGATCTTCAGCAACAATCATTGCATTAACCAGATCCGTATGCGGACAAATCAGCATGAAAGTATTGTTTTCCCAGCGTCCCAGAATATCCAGAATACGCATACGCTGCTGTATAGCATTACAGACATGCACATGAATATAGTCAGCCTGCATCGCTGTTTTGTCGAGCAACCAGTCGAGGTGATCAACTTCGAACATCACCAGACTAAATGGCACATCATAACGTTTAGCAATTTCAATCTGCGTCAACAAGGATTCCTCAAGCCGCTCGGGCGAAGCTGTCAAAGTCGCTTCATCAACGCCGGCAAGCATGCGGTAATCCTGAAGCTTTTGATGCATGGCTTTTTTAGAGAAGTTCTCAGCATCACGCTTACGAACCGCAAGCGTAATGATATTTTGTAACTCATGCATGTCCCAGGGCTTGGCTAAAAAAGCATCAATGACATCACGATTGAGCATGTCGATAACCTCGCTGTCATCAGCCTGACCGCTTAACATGATACGGATTAGGTCGGGATTGATTTTGCGGGCTTCTGATAAAAGCCGATCACCACTCATCACCGGCATGGATTTATCAGTCACCAGGACATCAATCACCTGCGATTGCAGAATGGTCATCGCCAGTTCACCATTCTCGGCGAAATGGGTCTGATAAGGTTTATTACGGAAAGAGCGCTTATGAGAAGCGAGTATTGCTGCTTCATCATCGACAAATAGCACATGAATCAGCTCATCGGCAGGATTATCCAGCGGCTCGGACATAGGAAGGACCTCGATTTTTATCGTTTTCACAGCCTTCCTGATTGGCCTATACCGATAAATCTTAGACAATTACCGGTTCTTCTACAAGTTCCGGCGTCGCTAATTCTTCTTCGTTATGCAATATATCCAGATGCTTTTCGAGCAGTGAATGCTGACTGCTAATGCCGATGTGAAATAAGGCTTCACCTTCGTACACCAGTGGAATATTGGTACGGCCGATCACAATGCCATTAGCCGGCGACCTAATCACTTCATCGACATTGCCAGCCGGGTCCGAGATATGGCCAAGCACATCACCTTTGCAGATCATCTCACCTAATGCCGCCTGAGCCCGTAAAATGCCGCTTTTGTTGGCACGAACCCAACTGCTCGAACGCAACAGCACTGAAGGTTTGATTTTTTTGACACGGTTTTTGGGCAGCATATCCAGTTCCCGCATGACATTGATAATGCCGCGCACGGCAACCCTGATTGCCACTTCATCAAAACGCAGAGCTTCACCGGCTTCATAAACCATAACCGGCACATCCACCTGACAGGCCGCATGCCGCAAAGCCCCTTCCGGTGGCGCAGAATGTAACAGTACCGGCGAACCAAAGGCCCGACTCAGAAGATTAAGCTGCTCATGATTAATGTCTGCACGAATCTGCGGAAAATTATCACGATGAATCGCCGCCGTATGTAAATCGATACCAAAATCACTACGCTCAACCACTTCTGACATAAAGGTATGTGCCAGACGGCTTGCCAGGGAGCCTTCTTCGCGACCGGGAAAGCAACGGTTCAGATCCCGCCGATCCGGCAGATATCGTGAATGACTGTCAAATCCAAATACGTTAACCACCGGCACAGCGATCAGCGTACCTTTGATATGACGAATTGAACGCATCGACAAAATCCGGCGGATGACTTCCACGCCGTTAATCTCATCACCATGCACCGCTGCGCTGATAAACAATACCGGACCGGCTCGTTTACCATGCACGACATGCACCGGCATATTGACACTGGTTTTGGAATGTAAACCCGGCAATGGAATATTAACTACTTCCAGCGTGCCGGGCTTGATCATGCAATCTCCTAAACTGAACGCTTCACGCAAGCTCGGATCCTCGTCTTAATTGATAGAGGATTAATAGCATGATTTCAATGATTGGCAATTTTTTTTAAAATACTGAAAGCCTGATAAACAGCAGACTGATCACCGACATTGCCGGGGAAAATCACCACCGGCAAATCAGCAAACCTGGCATGGTCGGACGGACAGCGGATCACTGAACATCCCGGCAAAATCTGCCCGACAACACGTGCCGCATGCAACGCAAGACCATCACTTAAAACATCATTGGACGTAATCCCGCCTTTGCTAATCAGATAACCAATCGTCTCCGGCAGTTGTGCAACCAGACTCATCAAAAACTCAGACAATGCCTGTCCGAATGCCAGTCGTTGCATCTGGTCATCAAACTGCAGTTCAGCGCGTGACGTATAAATCAGAATATCCTGACCCTGTTGATGCATACGATGGATCTCAGCCACTAACGCCTGTCGATAATCATCCAGCTGCTGCGTTTTTTCTCCGCAGCCCACGGCTTTGAAATGCTCAACGTCTATCAGGACTTGTGCTACCGGGGCATGCTCGAGCAGATAGGCAATCTGTTCAGTGGTTTTCTTGACATGCGAACCTGCCAAGATAATGCCGGGTTGATGATGCCGAACATATTGAGCCATCAAGTCTGCGGCAACCGGTTGAGCCGGCAAGTTAGCCAGCGAGGTCAGCAGACTCGCAGCACTGCGAAACAAAAAGCGTTTGCCCTGTTCAGCAGCCACATCCAGTAACTGTGCGGCAAAGCTGTCGAGGGTTGACTGTTGATCGGCATCAACAACACAACAGACATTATTGCTTAATGCCGATAAGCGTGCTTTCAAGTCAGCTTTGATATCCTGCAGCAAAAAGCGTTCAACCTGATCTGCCCTGATCCGACCGGCGGTTTTCTCCTCAACATAATCCGGCAGATAAGCCGTGCTGAAAGCAAACACCGAATCTTTGGCAAATTCGGTTTGATCAACCGGCACCTTTTCTCCATCGACAAGCAGATAATGCGTACTATCGAGTGTAATACGACCACCTTCAAAAAATGCCGGCACCATAAAGTGTGCATCGAAAGGACCGAGTTCTTCGGCAATCACATCAGTCTCAACCGGATAATGACCTCTTAAGGTTGAGTCACTGCGACTGACAACCAGAATCTGTTGTTCAATACCCTGTTGCTGTAAAGTAGCCAGAGCCTGTTTGATATTCCGGCAAATATCCCGGGTGATATCAGCAGCCTGAGCGGCGGACATCGCCCGCGTGTTGGATAAAACAAAAAACAGTGGCGACTGATCGGCAAAAGCCTGTAACAACGTCTGCTGATCCCAGCGCATCAATAACTGACAACTGTGAACGGTTTGCGAACCGGTAGGATCGTCATCGATAACGATGATTTTCAGATTTTGCATCATCAGTCTCCGACTGTTTTAAGCATCAGCCAAGCAACATGGCTGCACGTGCAGCAATGTCATCAGCAGACAAACCATTAAAGCCCATGATCTGCGCAGCAGAGGCGGTTGTTTCACCACGTTTCCATGCCATCACATCACGTCGACTCTGACTGCGCAGCATTAAAGGTTCCAACGCTCCACTAGCGCCTCCGCTTAATGCCAGCAACGCATCACCACCAAAGTGATGGGCAAAATCATCATCGCTCATAAAGCAGCCATCCGGCTGCGCCACGCTTTCCCAGGCAATATCGGTAGGACGATAGAGACGGCGCGGATTCGCAACAGCAACAATACGCACTTTATGTCCCTGTGCTTCAAGCTGATCTTTTGCTTCAAAAACCGGCAGAAAAATCATATCGCCTGTCGCCGCTAACACAATGGTTTTAGCTGAGTCATCAGTAGCCGTTTCATAAAGAATAGCTGCGCCTGACTGAATCGCTTCACGGGCTTGTTGCATAGTGGTGTAAACCGGCAGAGCACTTTTCGAGGCGATAATGGCAATGCTTTTATTAAATTGTTCAAGCCCCCATTCATAGGCCGCCTGTATCATGTTGGCATCGGCAGGAAACAGTGTATAGGCATTACCATTGCGCATCATAGCGGCCAGATAATTTTCAATTTCCGGACGTTGATGGGTCCAGCCGTTACGTCCCTGCTCCAGCGCACCGGCAGTAAACATCATCATGATCGCCGGTGTTTTACGCCGCAGTTCCGCCATAGCCTGTGAAACCGTTTGTACAATCGGCAAACCGTTAATCACAAAACTTTCATAAGACAACCACATGGCACGCGAGCCGAACAATGCCAGGCCGGCAGCCAGACCGGCACAGGCATCTTCGTTTAACGGTTCATAAACCTGTCCCTGCGGTCCCTGACAGTAAAGTGCATCGGTCGTCGGGTGTACAATGGTCAGAGCTTCGCTGATGTTTTTCATACCGGAAGCTTCATTACCGTCAGCGTTGGTGACCAGAAAACGTTTATCCTGTTGACCAACCTGAGCAACCAGTTCCCCCATAGCCGTCGAAGGTACCGCTTTATCGCCAATTGCAAACTCCTGCATCTGTAGAGGCTGTAACGGCGTTATCTGCATTTCAGCTTCGGTGACCACGGTTTTACCTGCAGGCCCGCCACCGGCACGACTAAAGTTATCTCTGACCAGTTGCCATTGAGACGGACTTAAAGCACGTTTTTTCAACGCAGAGGTAATGTGATCAGCCTGCAGCGAATCACCGGGGTACAGGTTATGCGATTTAGCCCCGTGTTTATGCACGCCGGCACCTTTGAGCTGTTTAATAATGAAAACACTTAATGTGCCATTCATTGCAGCCTCAGCCGTTGCCTGCATGTTTTCCAGAACGGCTCGACTGAATGCCTGACGCTGCGCCGCTGAAAACAGGGTGGAATCGACATAATCACCCGTTTGTCCGGCATCATCAAAATCCCTGGCGTCAACAATGACAACATTTTTAAAGCCATGACCCTGCCAGTAGGCGGTCATTTCCTGATTGGTTTTCAATGAAACCATCGCATGATGTTCCTGGCTGTAACCATTCCAGACCAGCACCGGCAGGAAATTGGTGATCTGTGGAAAGGAGGTATTAAAATGCATCATGGATGACAAAACATAAGGTTCTCCCATACCACCATCACCTAAGGTGAATGGAAATAGCTTGTCAGGATGCAGATAAGCGCCTGCCATCGCAAAATGCTGTCCCTGCCCTAACGGACCTGCAGGTGCCAGCAAGCCCGGAATCGCACCGGAAAGATGACCTAGCAGGCCATCGGTTTCGCGGAAGCGTTCCATCAACTGATCCACATTGAAAATATCCATTTGTTCCAGCGAGCGATCGATAAACATGGCACTGTAAAAGCCCGGCGCATGATGACCGACCTCGGTAATAATATTGGTGTGACCTAGCATCACCAGTGCCGCATAAGCGTCAGCACTGGAAGCAAAACCTCCAGGATGTCCCGATTCCTTTGAGCCGCAAACCTGAAGCGTCAAATATCGCAAAGCATCGGCGGCCAGTTGCGTCTGATAAACCGCTGCATCATCAATACAAGCAATGGCAGACTGACCTTCACTGATGACAGCTGTTGGTGCTGGCAAATCTGCCGAAGCTTCTGCAGCAAAATAATGGATGCCCTGTAGAAAAGGTGCAGCATTGGGATAGAGGTTTTCAGCAGTGTTGTTCATCAGCTTTCTCCTGGCTTGGTTAACGGGCTGTTGATGACAAGACTAGGACTGAAAACATATTTCACAAAATAAAATATATTTCACATTATGAAATATTTCAGTGAAATTTCGATTTTTATACGAATAAGCGCTTGATTTAAAATAATATTACCGGCAATATTTTTACATTACGATTTTATTTTCACATTATGAAATGACAGAAAAACGCTCTTCGATACAGGTCATCGACCGTGCCAGTGACTTACTTGACGCGATCGCCCGCTATCAGGGCGGTGTCAGTCTTAAAATTCTGGCCGCCGAAACCACTTTGCACAGTTCTACCGCCTTTCGCATTCTCAGCGCCCTGATCGATAACGGTTTTGTCATGCGTGATCATGCCGGTAATTATCAACTCGGTGCCAAATTGATCAGGCTTGGCAGTCGCATTCAACCGACAATCGATATCCGTGAAATCGCCCGGCCGTTTATGGAAAAACTCAGAGATATGACCGATGAAGCCGTCAATCTGACTTTACGCGAAGGTGATGAAGTCGTTTATGTTGAAAAAGCCACACCTAATCGCATGATGCATGTGCAACAGTTAGTCGGTAGCCGCGCACCTTTACACGTTACTGCGGTCGGCAAAATGATGCTGGCAATCGGTGGTGATCAGGAATGTCGCCGTTATGCCGAACGTACCAATCTGCCCGCTTATACCCGCAACACGATTAATACCCTGCCGGCATTACTGGCAGAAGCCGTGACGCTGAGACAGCAACAGTTTGCCTGGGATAATGAAGAAGCGGAAATCGGCGTAGGCTGTATGGGAGTCGTCATCTATGATGGCCAACAACAGATAGTTGCCGGCCTTTCCATCTCTGCGCCGATAGAAAGACGTAAAGCCGAGTGGGTTAAAGATTTAAAACAGGCCGCTTATGATATATCGCAGCAGCTATAAGTTCTCAGACTTGCCGGCCTTCACAAAAATATCAAACTGCTGTCCGGTATCGGCCTGAATCTCTTTCAGGTCCTTGATAATATCCGCGCTTGCTATCAGATTACGTACATAAATGCGGTCACCGGAACGCACTTCACTGATGTTCATGCCTTCAATAAGGTCAACCAGAGCGATTTTGGCAAATTTTTCATCAACCCATTCAGCAACTTTGCCAAAAGTTTTCAGATAAGCATCCAGTACTGCCGGATCATAATATTTGCCACTGTAGCGGCGCATATATTCAATACTTTCCGTTGTTGAATATTGTCTGGCACCGAGTTTACCACTGCGTAATAAATCATAATCCCTGACCACAGCAATAATCCGCGAACCTAATGGAATCTGCTCACCAATTTTGCCGGCTGGAATACCGGACCCGCCGAAATGCTCATACTGGTTCTCAATTAATTCAGCCATTTTTTTCAACGAACCAATTTTCAAAAACAGAATCTTGGCGCTGATGATATTGTCGATAAGCAGTTCCCGATCAGCCTTTTCCAGCATATGCATCGGCTTGGACAACATTTTTTCCGACAATGTGATACTGCCGATGCGGGATAACAGACCAGCCAGAAACACATCATCTACATCCGCAGCCTGCATACCCATCTCAACAGCCAGTTTGCGTGATTTATCCGCAACACGGCGTGAATGCTCTGCCAGTTCCGGATCACGCTGTTCGATCAGATATGAAAAACTCTTAACCGTTTCAAACAGGTTTTTTTTCAATTCCAAATTGGCTTTGTACAATGCCGCCGTGCGCCGTTTAACAATCAGCTCGAGGTTGTCACGGGTATGCTTGAGTTCAAGTTGGGCCTGTACTCTGGCTTTTACAATTGCAGGCCGGATAGGCTTGCCTATGTAGTCGACAGCACCTAACTCAAAACCCGCCTCTTCATCCATATCTTCAACACGGGCCGTGACAAAGATAACCGGTATCGCTGCGGTTCTGCTCTCTGTTTTAAGTTGACGTAAAACCTCAAAGCCATCCATATCCGGCATCGAAACATCGAGTAAAATCAGATCGGGCAAATGATTTTTTTTGCAGTAGTCGAGTGCCTTTGCTCCACTATTGAATAACTGGACCTTGTAATCATCCTGCAAAAGACGCCCGAGTAGTTTCAATATAACAGGCTCATCGTCAATAATCAGAATAGTGGATTCTCTTGTCATCGGGCTTTTCCAAATTTATCGAAGATCTGCTGTAGCGATTCAGCCGCAGCCGGAAAATTCATATTATCGATATCCTCGGCAACGGCTGCAGCCTCAGCATTGCCGAGTAAGGCTTTGAAGTGATCGAGATATTCTTCCCAAAGTTGGATAGACAATGAATCATATTCTTTTAATAACTGAATAAGCTGTGAGATCACAACTTTCATCTCTTCATCAGCTAGGCTGTTGCCCTGCGAAGCAGGCTGTCGCTTAAAAAAACTCAGATTATCAACCTGATGTTTGATTTGCTGCAGATGATGCTCAAACTGCTGCAAATCAGTCAATACACTGAAATCACGGATATCCTGATGTAACTTTTTTTCCAGCTGCAGGGAAATTTCCTGAAGTTTAAAAAGCCCTAGAGTGCCTGCAAGTCCTTTGACCGTATGTGCAATGCGGGTTGCCGTTTGGCTGTCATGATCGGCAACGGCCTGATTGATTTTATTGGCGTCATGACTATGCGAATCCAGAAACTGCTTTAGATAACCTACAAATGCACCATAGTCAGACTGAAAAAGTGCATAACAGGCACTCATATCCAGACCCTCGATGGCTTTAAGCTCATCAATCAATTGCAGTGATGCCAGATCCTGTTCCTGTGCCTGATCGCTGTCTGTAGAATGAGTAAGCTCCGGCCATACTATGCCGTTAGCGGGCAACCACTCCTTTAGTGCCGCGTAAAAATCAGCCGGCATAACCGGTTTAGAGACAAAGGCATTGGCCCCTGCGGCAAAACATTCCATCCGGCCTTGATTATCCACGTTAGTGGTTACCGCAATGACCGGTGTATATTTTAATTTTTCATCGTCACGCATTGCCGTCATGGCTTGCAGACCATTCATAACCGGCATATTGATATCCATCAACACCAGATCATACGGCTCATTACTGCGCATCATGTCTAAAGCCAGCGCACCATTGCCTGCCACCTCGGCGGTTAAGCCAACTATCCGCAACAGGCCGCGAATAACTTTCTGATTAACCAGATCATCTTCAACCAGTAAAATCCTCACCGGATGATCCACATCTACCCTGTCTCTGATAGTCACCTTGGTATTATTCGAGGATTCCACAGCCATATTTACTCGATCGACAATTCATCAAACTGCTGTTTGGTTGTTACAAAAAGCCTGACCAATTCAGCCAGGGGCGCCGATAACGGTTGCTCAGTGTCCGGCTTGCGTAGCTGCATTTCGATCTTTAACGCCAGTTGCTGAATTTTATAAAGACCGATCGTACCGGCAGCGCCCTTAGCCGTATGAGCGATACGAATAGCTGTCTGCTGATCAGCGTTTTCAAGCGCCTGTGCGATTTTAGCCGCATCATCAAGATGTGCGTCAAGATAACGTTTAATCAGTTTCACATAAGCCAGCCAGTCACCTTCAAAAAGATCCTGACAGACCTCCGGATTCAGCCCTTCAATAGCACCTAAGGCCTCAACCAGTTTCAGCGTCTGATGATCTTTTATCAATGCCGGTCTGGTCGCAAAGACAATATGAGCCGGCCAGTCAATGCCCTGTGGCGGCAGCCAGTCCTTGAGCATCGAGTAAAACGCCGGTGGCATGATGGGCTTAGGCAGATAATCGTTGGTACCAGGCGGTTGATTTGCCGCCAAAGCAATAACCGGAGGTTGATGAATATCATCCATGGCACGTAAATGCCGGATAAACTCAGCGGCATCCATGTCAGCGAGATCCAGCTCTGTGAGAATCAGATCAACAGGCTCGCCGACTTTTACCGATGTCAGTGCAGTGCTCGCATCGGCGACTGTCTGAAACGGCAGACGGGCAACCGTCAATAAACCCTGCACGACTTTATCGGTGACTGAATCAAGTCCAACCAGCAAAATTTTAAGTGGATTGTCTGCATCGACCGCGGCACGTCGATTAACCTTCACGCTTGAAGAAAGATCGGAAGTCTGCATAGGCTTATAAAGATTCCGCGACCTCAAGAGTGATGCTCGCGGGTGCTTCGAGACGCGACATCAGCATGGCTTTATTGATACGCACCTTTTCACCGATGGTCGCTTTACCGACCATCGCACTACCGATGATAAAGCCCTGAGCATCGTAGGCACGGATAGCCAAAGCACGTTGCTCGGCGCCATCGAGATTATCAACATGACAGGTTGATTTGACCGTACTCTCGCCGACTTTGTACCAGGTATTACAACGAATATCGGCGACATTGGTTTTGTTCTCAACCGGAACATCAAAAGAAAACTGAAAAGGCACCCAACAGGCACTTAGCAGCAAAGACAAACTGATTATAAGAATTTTTTTCATTGTCTATTCACCGTAAAAAAAGCCGGTGAACCTCCTTGTGACCTTAAAACCTAAGGAACCTCTGAAGTATTCTGAACGAAAGTAGCTTGTGCGCGAAAAGATTGAATTCAAGGCGCAAATCGCGCGTAATAGCAAGCTATTGCGAAGATTTGCAACGTAGAAGTCGATTTTTTCGTGTGCAAGAAACGAGTTCACGAATACTTCAGAGGTTCCCTAACTATATAGGATGTCAGAAAAACGGTAAACCATGCACTGTCGACCTCAAGATTTCAGTATTGACACCAGACGACTCATATCAAGCGGCTTTTCCATCGCATAATCAGCCCCACTGTCTTTAAGCTGCTGTAATTCATCACCTACAGTAGCCGCTGTTGCCGCTATGATGGTTTTGTCAAAACCGGCTAGTCGGGCATTTTTGATAAGCTCAAAGCCATCCATCTCAGGCATAAAGGCATCCGTCAATAACACATCAACTGAACCGATATGCTGACTGAGATAGTTCAGAGCCTGTTGACCATCTTCAAAGGAAACAACATGCGCACCGAGTTTCGTCAACATCTCAGCCGTCACCTCACGCATTAGCGGATTATCTTCAGCATAAAGAATGGTCATGTCATCATTAAGCGCTGGAATCTGCGTTTTGTCTGCCGGAACCGCATCAGACTCACTGCAGCGTAATAAATCCATTGTCAAAATAAAGCGACAACCCGCTTCAAAGGTCGAATCAAAAATAAGATCGCCATCAAGCGCCTCGCGCGCAAACTTCTGGCTCAGGTACAAACCCAATCCGGTTCCATCCTGGGTAGAATCCGCTCGCGCAAACGCATTAAACAGATCGTCATGATATTGTTTGGCTATTCCTTTGCCATTATCTTCGAAGATGATTTTGACTTTAATTCGCGAAGCGGCAAGATCAAAAGCCCCTGAGACCTTAATCAGCATTTGTGATGCAGAGCCATGCAAGGCAGCGTTTTTGATCAGATTCAAAATAATCTGCCGAACTAACTGCGCATTGAAATAACAGGTTTCAGCACCGAGCACATCCATCTCTACACGGAGATGCATACCCCTTTCCATCATCAGCCGATTTTGGGTTAACATCAGATCATCAATGACAGCTTTTATCGAAGTCACACTGTGTTTACCCTGAATCGCTCTTTCCGGATTAGTGACCACTGACATATCATCAAGAATATTGAGCATGTGTTGCAGGATCTCGGTATATTGAGCATCCAGCTGAGCATCTTTATCCATTAACATTTTCAAGCTGGCTGCGGGCGTGCGTAATTCGTGACCGATAATTGCAAAAAGCCGTTTTTGGGTTTGGTTTTGCTCCTTGAGTTGGTTTTTATTTTCAATCAGTGTGCGTTGAGCATGATCTATATCTTTCCAGATTCGCTGCGATAATAAAGCCGCCAGGATCATCGCTAACAGAAATAATCCCAACCCTACCCAGGTCAGTGTCGACTTGACCCAGCGTGAACCGGCACTCAACATCAGAGAAAACTCTATTTCCAGTTTAGCCAACTGCTGGTTTAAAGCATCCAGGCGTTGCAGAGTATCTTCTGGCAAGGCTTTTGGGGAACTTAGATTCTCTCTGATTTGAATCCCCAGACTGTCTATTTGCAGAATTAACCGGTCAGCTTCGATCCAGATTTCAACAGCCTCTGCCATATACGGAAAGCTTTTGAAATAATGAAAAAACCAGATTAAGCCGTCAATATCTTCCGGATGACTGCCCATTTGCAAAAAACCCTGATAAGCCTGCAAGTAATCCATCTCATCTGACTGCATGGCCGTACGCGCCCTATAAGCACCGAGCGGAATTTTCAGAGCAGCATGAAAATTTTCATAGTCTTGATCACTGCCGCTTTTGATATACTTGATCAAATGCAAAACAGCATCTTTCTGACCTTTGGAATATAAGCCTTCGGCTTGTACATAGGAACGCACATTGCTCATGATCGCTGACTGAAACAGTAATATGCCGATCATTAACACTGCAACTGACGAGAAATTCAAAATGATCAGCAATATCTGTTTTTTCATCGGTGATATGGCGGCTTTTTTTTCTATCATAGGATCAAACTCAGCTGGCTGAATCAGCCGACAGCTTATCCTGCAAAGCCTGTTGCAACTTGCGGCTTAACTGTTCAGCCTGCTCAATTGCCGCAGCAAGTGTGTCGATCTGCTGTTCTTCTGCCAGCGACATCAGTTGCATCATATGTTCAGTCAATGGCGCTGCATATATAGTCGCGGCATTGCCTTTGAGCTGATGAGCAGCATGACGAATAGCCTTAAAGTCTTCCGTCTCAAGCCCTTCACGCATAGTCTGGATCAGTTGCGGTGTATTATCAGCAAACATGGTGACGAATTTTTTATAGATATTTTCGTCGTAATTGTAATTAGCCATTAATCTATCAAAGTCAAAAACCGCTTTTTCAGATGCTTGCGTTGCTTCGCCACTGACAGATAGTGCATCCGCAGCAGTCGAACAAAGCGGCCCTAGCAACATCGATAAAGTGTCTATTTCCAGTGGTTTGTAGAGTACATGATCGGCACCGCAATCTAGCAGACGGACTCCTTCATCACCGACGCTGGCGGCGGTCAACGCAATAATGGTTTGTTTAAAACCAATATTACGCGCCTGTTTGATCAAATCAAAGCCATCCAACTTCGGCATAAAGGCATCCGTCAATAACAGATCAATCGAATCTTTATGCAATGTCAGATAGGTCAGTGCGAGCTGACCATTTTCAAAACTGAGCACCTTTGCGCCGGCCAATTCCAATTGTTCCTGAGTCATTTCGCGCATCAGATGATTATCTTCGGCATAAACAATCTGTCTGTCTGTCAGCGCGGAAGTCTGTATGATCTGCGATGGAGGCTGCTCACTGGCCAGTGGCAACTTCATGATCAGGATAAATCGGCTTCCATTGGCATAAAGTCGGTCAAATACCAGATCACCATGCAATGCTTCACGGGCAAACTTGCGACTGATATACAGCCCAAGCCCGGTGCCTTCGCTGCTGGCGTCCCGTTCAAAAGCTTCAAACAGGCTATCGTGAAAAGCCGGATTAATGCCACAACCGTTATCTGTAAAGATGACCTTGAAGGATAACTGATCAGCTTCCAGTAGACTGCTTACCTGGATATGCATCTGACTGGCATGGCCATGCAATAGACTGTTTTTAATCAGATTCATCGCGATTTGACGAAAGAGTTGCACATTGAATTCGCAACTCAGGGCCGATTGCTGATCAGCATCAAATTTTATTTTAAGCTCATTTTCCAGCAGCAGTCGGTCCTGCAGTAATATCAAGTCACGCAATGTCTGTTGCACCGAAGCAATCTTTTTACGGCCCTTGATAGCACGCTCAGGATCACTGACCACGGACATATCATCAATCACCGCCAGCAGGTGATCGAGCTGTGTATTGATCGAGTCTTCGTAAATCATTGCCTGTCTGGCCTGTTGTTTATCAAACAGCATTTTCAGACTTGCTGCCGGCGTCCGTAATTCATGGCCGATAATGGCAAACAATTTGTTTTGAGAAGCCGACTTATCCGCCAGTGTTCTATTGCTCTGCGCTAATGCCTCACTGGTCTGATGAGCTTTCAGGCTCTCCTGCTCCAGACGGATAATCACATAAGCGAGTAAACTGAAAATCATCAGACCAAAGCCCGCCAACATCACAAACGGCCAGCGCGGCGGTAGTTTTTTAGCGCGCACGGCCACGAGCCACTGACCGCCATCAAAATTTATCGCAACCGTCTGAATAAAGTCTTCAAAAATAGCCGCATCACCAAAAAACACTTCCCCTGCGTGACCGAGTCCATGACGCCCTTTGATGGCAAACTCATAATCCGCATCTTCGCGGATAGTGATTTCCTGCAAAAATGCCTGATAATCAATCAGCACCGTCACCAGTCCCCAGAAGTCCTGATCAATGTCTTCCAGCCAGGGCGCTCCGGCAGATGCGCGCCCGGCATCGATATAGGATTGGGCTTCAAAACCGTGAATTTTGCTATAGACAGCCTTGCGCATAATTAAAGCATCGCCACCTTGTATCAGTTTCAGGGGACCCGAAATCTGCTTACCGTGACGTTTGATCAAATCCAGAATTTGTGGCCGACGCCGTTCATCTTTGAGCAGGTCATGGCCAATGGCTTTTTGATTACGCTGCTCCTCGGTTAAGAAACTGACAATAGCCTGTGGCGCAATTTGCAGCGATAAAATACCCTTTTCATTGTTCAATATTGACTGCGTGAAAAGTTCAAACTGTTTTTTGTAGGTAAGACGGTCAGCGGCATTATTCAGATCAAGATGATGATGCGCATTAACAAAGGCCTCCAGTGACTTCGTCAGGGCGAGCTTGTTGTAGAGAATCTGCGAAATCGACTGCTGCAAGGCAAACAATTGCTGACTGGCAAGCCTGTTTTGATGTTCCAGCGTCAGACGGTAGCCGGTCCAGCTCAGACCAAATGATATCACGGAGCCTGTCAGAAGAATGAGGCCGACAAGAAGATGTTTTTTACTGAACGACATAAACTATCCGTTGCTAGATAAGGCTATAAATCAGTCCGGTGCAATATTCACCAATTCCCAGTAATAACCAAGCGATTTTATCTTCTTGTTGAACTCATCAAAGTCGACCGGTTTTCTGACAAAACTATTGGCACCGAGCTCATAGCTTTGCACAAGATCCTCCTGTTCGGTAGAGGTCGTCAGAATAATCACCACAAAAGTCTTCGTGCGTTCATGAGCCCGTAACTCACGCAATACCTCTATGCCATTGACTTTAGGCATATTCAAGTCAAGTAAAATCGCTAAAGGAGATCCATGCAGCTCACGACCGCTATACCTGCCACGTGCAAAAAAATAATCAAGCGCTTCCTCGCCATCACGCAGGACCACAATCGGATTAGTCACATGGTTTTCTTCAAAAGCATCCAGAATCATCAATTCATCATCCGGATTATCTTCAACGACCACAATCTCTCTGTTTTTATTCATCGGTTATCCAAGAAAAAATCTAAACATGGCACCTTCACCCGGTATAGTAAGAGAACCCCAGTATCCCAATGAAACTAAGCAGAACCAGAATAAAGACCAAAACACTGCGTTTAAAGGCCTGCTGCCTGATTATTTGATGACTGTCGGTCACTGCTGTTGCCGGTTATCTAAAAAACGTGCCCATTCAAAGTCATCAATGGCCTGCAGCGTTTGAGATAAAACCGCTTTGAAACTGATCAGTACCGGCTGGATCTCTGAGCCGAATTTGCAGGCAGATTCCATTTCAGCAGCTTCTGCGGACAGGCGTTTCAAACCAAGGTTACCCGCCGCTCCCTTGAGATTATGCGCCAGTTGCATCAATGCTTCAGGATCCGCATCATCAAACGCCAGCCTGGCAAAGCGCTCAGAAAATTTAACCAGCATATTTCGGTAAAGGTCCTGATGGCGAGCGAAGCTTTTTTCGACAAATGGCTGATCAATCAATGCCAGTTTCGCCACTTTACCGGCTGCAGCGGGCAACTCCTGCGCAATATCCTCAGCATTGTCGGCTGCCGACCTGGGCCGTTGACAAACGGCTAAAATCGACTCTATGCATTTTTCAATATCGATCGGCTTGCCCAGATAATCATTCATGCCGGCTTGGCGGCCTTTTTGTTTATCCTCAGGCAAAACGTTGGCACTTAAACCTAGGATCGGTAAAGTCTTTTGATCAAATGATTTTCTGATATGGCGGGTTGCCGTATAGCCATCCATTTCCGGCATCTGGATATCCATTAATACGACATCGATTTGCACGCCGGATGAATGCAGATAATCAATGGCTGCAGAACCGCTTTCTTCACAATGCACTTCGGCACCTTCCGCTTTAAGCAGAGTTTGCGCGACTTCCAGATTGATAGGGCTATCATCGACCAGTAAAATACGGATGCCTTTTAGCGCTTTCCTGAGTCCGACATCTGGCAACTGCTTATCCGATTTTACGGCTTGATAGGCATCAACCAGATTTTGTGCCACAACCGGTTTGGAAAACGGCACAACACCCAGCGGCTCAGTGATTTCAGCCAGACGACTAAAATCATGTCCACTGATTAACATTGTCACAGGGCGCTGATCTAATCTCAGTTTAGCTTGCAGCGTCTGAATAAATTCCAGACCATTCAGAGGCTCCATATCCCAATCTGTCAATAGCACGACATCGTCATTCTGCCAGTCTGGAGTCGATAGTAACTGCTCAAGCAATATATCGGCCCGACTAAAGGTTTTAACGGGCCAGTCAAGGCTTTCTACGGCGGCTTTTAAGGCCATGCGGGCAAAGTCATTATCATCGACGATGAGTACCTGTTTAGGCGCTATCGCTGGCAGGGCCCATTGCTGTTCTCCGGATTCACGCTTGAAATCCAGTTCAACCAGAAATGTCGTACCCTCTTCCGGCTTACTGATGACTTTAATATGACCATTCATCAACTCCACCAGTTTTTTGGTGATACTTAAACCCAGACCGGTGCCCCCATAGTGTCGTGAAGTCGAGCTATCAGCCTGAGTAAAAGGCTGAAACAACGATTCGCAAACCTCTGGAGTCATGCCAATACCGGTATCAGTCACTTTAAAGATCAGTGATACACGCTTGGCACTGACATGTTTGCATTCTATGCGCACTTCGATTCTACCGGACTTGGTAAACTTGATCGCATTACCCGTCAGATTGATTAATATCTGGCTGAGTCTTAGTGAATCACCAGATAATAGCCAGCAGGATTTGGGTGGAGCAAAGATAGCCAGTTCCACAT
>Ga0181565_10001085_pt1 | contig 20718 bp, 20 predicted proteins | sample 101ome_16_FD_129661 | JGI IMG/M metagenome (GOLD analysis project Ga0181565, IMG submission 129661) | Coastal salt marsh microbial communities from the Groves Creek Marsh, Skidaway Island, Georgia - 101401AT metaG (megahit assembly) | ecosystem: Environmental > Aquatic > Marine > Intertidal... | reverse complement strand
TCACCAAAAAACCCTTTGGGAAAATTAGCGCTGAGTCTGGAAAAGAAAGTAGCCAAATATGAAAAACATATTATTTTGCGGACAGAAGGTATTTTCGATACACAAACAGTTTTTTTTGATCAATGCATAAAAGACTGTATCGCCAATAAGGGTAAGTTAAATCTGCTGGATCAACGTTGCAGTCCGACGCCGGTGGCTGATGTTGCCAGAGTGTTACTGGCTATCAATAAACAACTGGCATGTAATGCCAGTCCCTGGGGCGTGCATCAATACTGTGCTTTGCAGGCCACACACCGTTACACTTTTGTGGAGGATTTCTTAAAAGAAGCCGCCACCTTCGATAAAAAGCTTGCAGCTGCTGTGAAGAATCTCGATATAGCAACTCAGGAAACCACTAAAACCCAGTTGGAAAATTCAGTAGTAGATTGTCAACATATTATGTCCAGCTTTGGTATTAAACAGCGCTCAAGGGGAAATGCGCTGAAAGAATTGCTTACTGAAAAATATGCCTGATTCAATGCCTTATTGAACTAGTGAAAAATAATGAAAAAGCATGAACTAACAGCCATTGAGGATGCCCTGGAGCATATATTGCGTAATGTTTCATCAGCTGCAACTGCTGTGGAAGATGTTGTTTTGAGTCAGGCTGTCGGACGGGTTATTGCGGAAGCCATTAAAGCTGATATCAATGTTCCCGGTTATGATAATAGTGCGATGGATGGTTTTGCGGTCAATACAGCTTCCATTAATCAGTCTGAATGTACCTTGGCAATTTCACAGACTATTCCTGCAGGTTCCACGGGGAATAAACTGGAGCCGGGGACAGCAGCAAGAATTTTTACCGGAGCACCGATTCCTGCTGGTGCTGATGCTGTTATCTTGCAGGAAGATACTGAGTTTGATGAACAAAAGGTAACAATTAAACAGCTTCCTGAGGCAGGGCAGAATATTCGCTTGTGTGGGCATGATATTAGACAGGGAGATGTCATTCTTGATCAGGGGTATAAATTATTGCCCCAGGATATCGGTTTATTGGCTTCCCTTGGCATACCGCAGATAAAAGCCTATAAACCTCTCAAAGTTGCTATTTTGAATACCGGCGACGAGTTGGTGGCTCCTGGAGAGCGTTTAAGTCCTGGTCAGATTTATGAGAGTAACAGCTTTACGCTTGAGGCCCTGTTAAAAGCTTTGGGAATGGAAATTTTGAAGTTAGGTATCGTTAAGGACGAAAGGCAGGCAACTGAAGCGGCCTTATTAAAAGCAGCTGAAGAAGCAGATTGTATTATCAGTAGTGGCGGAGTATCCGTTGGTGAAGCAGACTTTGTAAAGGAAGCTGTTAGCGCTGCAGGGGAACTTTCTTTATGGAAACTTGCGATAAAACCGGGCAAACCATTCTCTTTTGGCCAGGTTGGCAATATTCCTTTTTTTGGGCTGCCGGGTAACCCGGTTGCCGTTTTTGTTACTTTTCTTATGCTGGTTAAACCTTATTTGCTAAAAATGCAGGGAGCGAAAAATATTCACCCGGAGTCTTATCGAATAGCTGCAGGTTTTGAGCTTGCTGAGCCAGGCAGCAGACAGGAATATCTGCGTGTGCGTTTACATAAAAGTCGGGATAAACAGGAATTACAACCGTTTCCCAATCAGGGTTCCAGTGTCATGACGTCAACATCCTGGGCTGATGGGCTAGCGGTTATTCCGATTAACAGTAAGGTGAAGCAAGGCGATTTGCTGGATTTTCTGCCTTTTACAGGTTTGCTGTGATTTCAGACAATGCAGTATGATCTTTTGTGATGACTGAAAAATTGACAAAATATTTGGTGTTGGCGACTGGCTTGTTGTTGCAAGCCTGTGTCTCAACGGAATTGGAGCAAGTGCCAGCAGCTGAAGCGCAGGCAAATGCTAATCTGGAAGCAGAAAATGTCGAGTCAGCAAATAACCGATCAGTCGCTGATCCTTTTCTCAGGGCCCGGATTCTGGCCGATATGCTTTTTGAAGCGAGCGTCGCTTTTGACGATAACCGCTTAATGTTGCCGCCTGGCGATAATGCCTATGACCGCTATATGGAAGTACTAAGCTTTGCACCGGATAATCAGGTTGCGCTGCAGGGTATACAGGATATCGCTGACCGCTATGTAGTCATGGCAAATCAGGCTATACAAATAGGGCAGTTCGATAACGCTGAGGAATATCTCAACAGAGCAGATAGTATTAGCCCAGGCAAAGCCAATATAGTGGAAGCAAGGCGAGTGCTGGATACAGAAAAAAGCGTTACCCGCGAGTATTTTGTTTTGGATCCACAAGAGTTGACGGCACAAAGTCTGCTGATTATGTCGCAACTGGGCAGTATCGGCGAAATGGTTAGAAATAATGATGCGACTTTTTTGATTACTGCACGCACTGATGCAGAAGCCCGCTGGATATATCAAATAATGCGGGAGGCTGTAGGCGGGTATCGCTTGCGAGGTAATATTGCGTTAGGTTCTCAACCTGCAATTCAGATTAATATCCCGCAAACCTGAATAACATTGGAATTATGACGATGAGAAATTTAAAAATATTATTGTGCCTGCTGGTTATTTTGCCGATGGCTGCTTTGGCGCAGATGAATGTGCGATTGGACGATGCCTATTCCAGAGAAATGCCGCCTAGTGCTGAAAATATAGCCGTTTATTTAACAATTCGTAATGTAGGCAGCCATGGTGTTAGTCTGGAAAGTGTCAGCAGTGATATCGCAGAGTCGGTAATGATTCATCGTTCTGTCATGGAAAATGGCATGATGACCATGCAACATGTTCCTGAGCTGCATATTCCCTCCCGGCAAAATGTAAAGCTGGAGCCTGGCGGTTTGCATATTATGCTGATGGGTGTGAGGCGACCACTGGAGGCCGGAGATGTGTTCAGAATGAATTTGAGTTTCAGTAATGGCGTTGTACTAAGGGTCGATGTACCAGTACTGGAGAATTAAATTTTCCGTGGATAGTCAATAAACAATGAGACGCTAAGTCTCAGTTCCCTTTCAACTTCTTATGGTTCCAGCCGAGAACACAATAGTAGTTAATGTTAGACCTGGCTCCAAATCAGGTAAGACCACTATTTTACAGGGTATTACCAGTTGGACGGTTGAATCGACAACGGCACCGACAGGGACTTATGGTGCAACCATTGAAGCTACTGCAGTTGACCCTGCAGACCCATTGCCTGCACCGATGCCTACTTTGCTGCTGACTGTAACACCACCAGGGTCAAATCCAACTCAATTTTCCTGGCCGATAAATATAGTTCGCTAATTTATTTAAGGCCGGTTTTCAATCAGGTGGTCAACCACAGAAGGATCAGCCAGGGTTGATGTATCACCCAGGCTGTCCAGTTCATTGGCGGCAATTTTCCGCAGGATACGACGCATTATTTTGCCGGAACGTGTTTTAGGCAGGCCGGGGGCCCACTGAATCACATCAGGTTTCGCAATCGGGCCAATTTCTTTGGTAACCATTGCAATTAACTCTTTCTTTAATTCGTCACTTTCTTCAATGCCGATCATCAGTGTGACATAGGCATAAATTCCCTGACCCTTAATATCATGTGGGAAACCGACAACAGCAGCTTCTGCCACAGATGGATGCAAGACCAGTGCACTTTCTATTTCAGCGGTTCCTAAACGGTGGCCACTGACATTAAGAACATCATCAACACGTCCCGTTATCCAGTAATAGCCGTCTTCATCACGGCGGGCACCATCACCTGTAAAGTAATAACCAGGGTATGTTGTATAGTAAGTTTCTACACAGCGTTGGTGATCGCCGTAAACTGAACGTAACTGACTGGGCCAGCTCTGGGTAATAACCAGGTTTCCCGAAACGGCGCCTTCCAGAATTTTACCTTCGGCATCAACCAAAGCGGGTTTGATTCCAAAAAAAGGCAGGGTGGCAGAACCTGGCTTGAGGTCTGTTACACCCGGTATCGGAGTGATCATGTGGCCGCCAGTTTCAGTCTGCCACCAGGTATCCACAATCGGGCATTGCTCCTTGCCAACCTGATGGTAATACCATTCCCAGGCTTCCGGGTTAATGGGTTCACCTACACTGCCCAGAATTCGCAGGGAGTCTCTTGAAGAGCTTTGCAAAGGGGCATTGCCTTGTGCCATCAGTGCTCGTAAGGCGGTAGGTGCCGTATAGAATGAATTTACCTGGTACTTATCAACTATTTGCCACATACGACTGGCATCAGGGTAGGTAGGAACACCTTCAAACATAAGGGTTATTGCAGCATTGGCCAAAGGGCCATAAACAATATAGGAGTGTCCGGTAACCCAGCCAACATCCGCTGTACACCAGTAGATATCCCCATCATGGTAGTCAAAAACATAATAATGAGTCATGGCTGCCTGCAACAGATAACCGGCAGTGGTATGTAATACACCTTTAGGCTTACCAGTGGAACCCGAGGTGTAAAGAATAAACAAAGGGTCTTCACTGTCCATGGCTTCGGGTTCACATTCGGCACTGACGTCCTGTATAGCTTCGTGATACCAGATGTCTCTGCCTTGTTGCCAGTTGATGTTGTTGCCTATGCGTTTAACAACCAGCACAGTATGAACATTCGGGCAGCTATTGAGTGCTTTATCGGTATTGTCCTTTAAAGGAATTAAGCGACCACCGCGCACGCCTTCGTCAGCCGTAATTACCGTCTGGCAGTCTGAATCCAGGATCCGGTCTTTCAAGGCTTCAGGAGAAAAGCCGCCGAAGACCACTGAATGAATGGCGCCAATACGGGCGCAGGCCAACATGGCAAAAGCTGCTTCAGGAATCATGGGCATGTAAATGCAAACCCGGTCGCCTTTACTGACACCACGCTGTTTCAGGATATTTGCCATCTGGCAAACATGATCATGCAATTCCTGGAAAGTGATTTTTTTATCCATACCTGGTTCATCGCCTTCCCAGATTATGGCTGTTTGATTTGCCCGATCCGGTAAATGACGGTCAATACAGTTCACGCTGACATTAAGTTTGCCGCCATCAAACCAATTGAAGGTTCCGGTTTTCATGTCTCCCTGGTAGACATCGGTGAAAGGCTGGGACCAATCCAGGAAGCGCTTAGCTTGATCCGCCCAAAAGGTTTGCGGATCATCAATGGATTGCTGATAAAGGCTTAAGTATTCTTCTAGGCTGAGGTGGGAATGGGCTTTTGATGTTTCAGAGACTGGGTATATATGTTGCTCGGACATTACTGGCTAACCTCTATGGCCTTTTGTGCTCCGATTCAGAACCCGCTGTTATGCTGCTTGAACCGGAATTGTGTTGCTTGAGCGAGTTATAGTATTCGTTTCATCGAGATATACCAAGCGAGGTTTGTAGTTTAATAATTCCTGCTCGTTATAACTGCAATAGGCGCAAATAATCAGGCGATCACCTACAGCCGCCTTGTGAGCTGCAGCGCCGTTGACCGAAATGACTTTTGAGCCGGCTTCAGCGCGAATAGCATAAGTTGTAAAGCGTTCACCATTACTGACGTTATATATTTGGATTTGCTCATATTCGCGAATACCCGAGAAATCCAACAAATCACTGTCTATCGCGCAGGAGCCTTCATAGTCGAGCTCTGAGTGAGTGACACAAGCGCGGTGCAGTTTTGCTTTCAACATGGTGCTGTTCAAACCTGGATCCTCTTAATAATTAACAGTCACATCAGTTAGTTAGTGATGCCGATAATCCGATGAAAGGGGCGTAATTATCGCTGAAACATGGTAAACGCGCAAATATTGCTCAGCTTAATGTGATTGCAAGATTGTCGATTAAGCGCGTCTTATCAAGGTAGGCCGCGGTCAGTATGACCAGGTTTTTATCAGCAGGCTTAGCAGGTTGCAGAGATTGAGCATGACAAATGGAAAAATAATCGGGTTGAAGTCCGGCAGAGGAAATATTTTTTAGCGCAGCTTGCTCCAATTCAGAAAAATTAAGTTTGGAATCTTGTTGAAGGCTGTTAGCGGTATTTTGAAGGTTCTGATAGAGAACCGCAGCCTGCTTTTTTTGTTCAGCGCTAAGGTAGTTATTTCTTGAGCTGAGCGCGAGGCCAGAATCTTCCCGTACCGTTGCGATGCTGATGATTTCCACCGGAATGTTCAGGTCTGCCACCAGTTTTTTAATCATGCTGAGCTGCTGATAGTCCTTCTGACCGAAATAGGCTATATCAGGCTGGCAGATATTTAAAAGTTTGGTAACAACTGTACAAACTCCATCAAAATGTCCCGGCCTGCTTGCGCCACAATGTAGTTTATTTAAACCTGGAATCGTAACCAGAGTTTCAAGTTCCGGACCATCTGGATAGATTTCTTCAACATCGGGTGCAAACACCACATTACAATCCTGCGATTCAAGCGCGGCTACATCGTCTTCAAAACTACGTGGGTAATTTTGCAAATCTTCACTGGGTCCGAACTGGGTCGGGTTTATAAAGATTGTTGTAAGGATAAAGTCGCATTGTTCACGCGCTTTTTTTACCAGTGAAAGATGGCCTGCATGTAAATTACCCATGGTTGGCACCAAGCCAATTTTAAGACCCTCATTTTTAACCTGTTTAAGGGCCTGTCTGAGGTCTGTAATTGTCCGGTAAATTTGCATGTGGCTTGGACGAACTTAAAAGTCTTTAGCTGTAAGACTGCTCAGGGCCAGGGAAGCTTCCATCTTTAACTGCAGCTACATAAGCTTTTATAGCACCAGGGATGCCACCTGTTGACTCGGTTAAAAAGTTTTTTACAAACTTGGGTGTGATGGGTGAAATTCCCAGGACATCATGCATAACCATGATCTGGCCATCAACATCTTTGCCTGCGCCAATCCCAATAACCGGGATCGTGAGTTTTTCGCTGATTTTAGCCGCCAAAGCAGCTGGAATACATTCCAGTAAAAGCATGTTGGCACCATACTCTTCCAGCATCATTGCTTCCTGAATGATTGTATTGGCCTGATCAGGATCCCTGCCTTGCACTCTGAAACCACCCAGCCTATTAATTGACTGCGGTGTTAAGCCCATATGGGCACAGACGGGAATTCCGCGTTCGGTCAGTAATCGTGTACTTTCAGCAATCCAGGCACCACCTTCCAATTTTACAACCTGAGCGCCGGCGCGCATTAAACGGGCGGCGTTTTCCAGAGTCTGGCTTTCAGATGAGTAAGACATAAACGGTAGATCGCCAATGATTAAAGCACCCTGATTGCCACGCTTTACACACTGCAAGTGATAAATGATATCTTCCATGGTTACGGGGATAGTGGAGTCATGGCCCTGCAGTACCATGCCTAAAGAGTCGCCAACCAGAATAACTTCAACCCCGACTTCACAGAACAGTTTTGCAAACAGGGCATCATAAGCAGTGATACAGGCAAACTTGTCGCCTGTTTTTTTCATTTCCTGCAAAGTGTGGAGCGTGATTGGGTTCAAATTAGTTCCTGCTTTAGTTTTAAATCAGAGCCGGTTTTGGGTTGAAGAAATGACGGCTACCCTTACGCGTGCTGAGAATATGTTCTACCAGTTGCGAATAGTCTTCATCATTGTTTACCAGGTCAATTTCAGCGCTATTTACCACGAACAGACTGCTTTCATCATAGTAGTGGAAAAAATTTGTATAAGCATCTATCAAATTCAGTAAATAGTTTCGGTCAATTGACTGTTCATAAGCGATACCACGATTTTGAATACGTTCAAACAACACATCCACAGGAGCCTGTAAATAAATAACCAAATCAGGCTTTGGTGCATCAATAGTGAGATGGTCATAGACATTTTCGTACAGCTGGTACTCGTCAGCATCAAGGTTCTGACGGGCAAAAATACGATCCTTTTCCATCAGAAAGTCAGCAACACGTACGGGTTCAAACATATCATCCTGACGTAATTCCTGTAGTTGTTGGGCGCGCTGAAAAAGAAAAAAAAGCTGGGTCGATAGCGCGTTCTGTTTGGGGTTTTTGTAAAAACGACTTAGAAAAGGATTGTCTTCACTTTTTTCAAGCAGTGTATCGTAATTAAAACTAGCAGCGAGTCGCTTAGCCAAGCTGGTTTTACCAACGCCTATAGGGCCTTCAATAGCGATATAACGTGGAATATTAGGGCTGGATATCGGAATACTTGTTACGCTATCTGACACATCGGTACCATTTGCAAGGTTGTTGCATTAATGCGAAAAAGTTTATGCTCAATGAATTGCTTTTTTACTTGTGCGACTAGATTTTACCCTGCGTTTGCGGGCTTTTGAAAGCGATGACTTCTGCAAGCTTTGTTGCAAGGCCTGTTGTCCCTGAGAATCAGCACTCTGATAGTCTGTCCACCATTTTCCCAGTCCATGTAAATCTTCACCACTGGCTTCTCGTAATAAAAGAAAGTCATAAGCAGCCCGAAATCGCTTCTTGCCGAGTAATAAGGCGGCTCTTTTGCCGTTACGGCGCTCCAGGCGTAATTGATATTCCCAGATTTCTTTCATGGGTGTGCTGAAGCGTTTGGGTATCGCTATACGTGTTAACTGCTGCTCAATAATTGCTTGTCCGGCTTCGTGCATGGCCAGCATCGGCGCCATACCCGTAGAAACATTTTGTTGGAAAAGTCTTCTGACAGTAGGCCAAAGTATGGAGGCCAGCAGAAAGGCCGGAGTCACACTCTTTGCACTTAAGATACGATCATCAGTACTTTGGAATGCACCTTCCAGCATATATTTATCCCTGGAGTCTGCAAAAGTTAGCAGCTTGGCAAGAGGAGGGAACAAGATGCCAAATACCTGGTATGAAATCAGTTTATTGAAGGTGAGCAGCCCCTTGCCATTAAAAAACAGCTTGAGAAATTCATCAAACAATCTGGCCGGAGGAATCGACTCCAGTAAATGGGCACAGGCTTCGATAGGTTCTTCCGTATTCGCTTCAATGGAAAAATCCAGTTTGCTCGCAAGCCTTATAGCGCGCAGTATTCTGACGGGATCTTCTCTGTAACGTTGTTCAGCGTTTCCGATTATGCGTAAGACACGATTTTGAATATCTTGCATACCATGACAAAAATCATGCACGGTAAAACCCCGAACTGTGTAGTAGAGGGCATTAACGGTGAAGTCACGGCGTAACGCATCTTCTTCAATGGTTCCGTAAACATTATCTCTGAGAATCATGCCGCTTTGATTATGTGCAGAGTCGAGATGTTTTACATTGCGTGCGAGGCTGTTACCCTGAATTTTGGTGCTCTCGCTGGCTTGAGCACGGAATGTAGATACTTCAATGATTTCACGCCCAAAATGGACATGTACTATACGGAAACGCCTGCCGATAATTCTGGAATTCCTGAAAACTTTTGCAATTTGTTCTGGCTCGGCATTGGTTGCTACGTCAAAATCTTTCGGGTGTAAATCTATAAGAAGATCACGCACGCCACCACCAACTAGATAAGCATCAAAACCGGCATCATTTAATTTGTATAGTACTTTTAACGCAGCGGGGCTGATCTGTTTTCGGGAAATCCCATGTTCAGCGCGGTGAATGATGACAGAATCTGTATCAGGTGAGTTTAATTGTTTTGAAGATTTGGTCAAAGTTATTTGCTGTAAAACTAAAGTCCTCATTCTACACAAGATTCTGCATATCTGCATAAGTGTTGTACAAATGAAGATGCATAAATATGATAAATAAAAAGCAAATAAAAAAGCCGGCAAGATTTAAATCTTACCGGCTTTTCAAACCTTGGTTTTTATTATTATTTTTATTACATCCCTGTAGCAAAAATCGGAAACAAATTGTTGCCTTTTTCAGGGCAATCATCCCTTAAATTGACCTCACGCTTCCCCCCTTGCTGTGCTGATTTTTCAGTTCTTAAAGCTTGGGTGCAGTTCAATTATTAATTTAGCTGCAAACCTGGGTCATGCAATTGCTCTGTCAATATATTGTTATTGTTATTAGTTTTTAATTATTAACGACAGACAATCTGCCTGTTATTAAAGCAGTATTTATGCCAATTGTGCATATTTTTTTAAAAATATAATAAAATCAATAAGATATATTCCAAAATGTGCAAATTGGGCTTTTCAAAAAATGGCAATTTGTAAACGAGAGTGATAAGAATTGTAACTAGAGAAGATTAGGAAGGGTAGATAGGTAACACAATACTTGGATTTTTGGTTTGCTGAATTTTTCTGTTAAACAGATTTTTTCTGTCTTGGGATACCGAAACGTTGGCGCCTTTCCCAAAGGCATTTTCGACTGATGCCAAGTTTTTTGGCCAACTGGGTTTCGTTCATGGAGTCCTGGTGATCAAGAACAAATCGCTGGAAATAGTCTTCAAGTGATAAATCTTCAGTGGGATCATCATCAATATCTTCTGTTTCATTACTGCCATTATTCTCTACCAATTGAATGACTTTATTACGGCTCTGTGACATCTGATCCATAATCAAGGAGTCAATTTCTATTAATTCAACATCAATGCCAAGCAAGTCTATCGGTATTTCCGGACCTTCCGTAAGAATAACGGCTCGCTCGATGGCATTCTCCAACTCACGGACATTACCGGGCCATGGGTACATGGTGATAGCCTGAATGGAATCGGCACTGAAATGCATGGGCTCCATGCCCAGCCGGTTACAGATAAGCTTCAGTTTCTTGTCGGCTAGTTCCAGTATATCGGTTCCCCGTTCCCTGAGAGGGGGGATATGCAAGGGCAATACATTTATCCGGTAAAACAGATCTTCACGAAAGCGACCTTCGGCAACAAATTGCTGCAAATCGCGGTGGGTAGCCGCTATCAGTCGTACATCTACTTTGGTTGACTGTACAGAACCAACTTTCCTTATTTCATGTTCCTGCAAGACACGTAAAAGTCTTGCTTGTGCTTCCAGCGGCAGCTCTCCAATTTCATCAAGAAACAAAGTGCCATTGTTGGCGGCTTCTACAAGCCCGGTACGTGTCGTGGTTGCACCGGTGAAGGAGCCTTTTTCATGGCCAAACAGTTCTGATTCAACCAGATTTTCCGGGATAGCAGCGCAGTTAATGGAAATCAGGTTTGCATCTTTCCTGGAACTGGCTTCATGCAAAGCCCGGGCAACCAGCTCTTTGCCGGTACCTGATTCTCCCTGAATCAGAACGGAAGAATTGGTTAGCGCAACTTTACGGATTCTGCGGAATAATTCTTTCATGGCCGGACAACTGCCAACCATGCCTGAGACAGGTTCTTCGTTGGAGGTTGTCCTTTTTTTATTTTGTTTACTACCCTTTGTTGTGAGAGATTTTAATTTGTTTAGTACTTCTTCACTCTCAAAGGGTATAGACAGATATTCCATGGCTCCATCCTTCGAGCTGCCTATGGCGGAGCGCAGGCTGGCATAATTGCTAGCCAGCAGGATGGGAGTAGAAGTCTGTTTAATCAGATCTGTACCAGGAAGATCGGGTAAGCGCAGGTTGCAAATAATGGCATCAAGTTGATCCAAGTCGAATTTAAGTGCTTCCTTAACACAACTGCATGCCTGAGTTTGAAAACCTGCTGATGCTACTATTTCAGTGATTTTGCCTAGTATTTCCTGATCGTTTTCTACAAGTAGTATGGTAGTCATAAATTACGTGGAAGTTGTCCAGAAATTCCCCTGAATTGACCTTGTAATAATAATTTTGTTTCCTTTCTACTCACTTTTGGCAAAAAGTGCAACTGTAATTATGAAGAAGCATGCATTAAAGCTAGGTTGACACCATCGATCAGCCTATTGGGAGAGCTGGCAGATTTATATAATTTACAATTAGAACAAGTAGATAGCTTAAGTCAGTCTTCATCAAGCTGCTGTAAGTTATTCAGCTTCTGAATTTCCCAGTTTTTGATAGCCCAATTGAGGATATCCGGAGTGCTGCAGTCTATAAGTTCAGCAGGTGGGTTTTGCTGTAAGTACACCAGCGCCTGATATAAGGCCTGTGCAGGCTGGTCTAGATTTATTGCTTTGGCATGGTGCTGTTTGCTCAACTTTTGTCCCATAGCATTAACGATGACAGGAATATGTCCGTATACCGGTTGGGAATAGTCTAATAAGTTTTGCAGGTAAATTTGACGGTGGGTGGAATCTATCAGGTCTATGCCCCGGATAATGTGAGTAATATCCTGGAACGCATCATCAACAACAACAGCAAGCTGATAGGAAAATAAACCATCCTTACGTTTGACAATAAAATCGCCGCTTTCAGACTCAAGCTTTTGCGACTGTTTTCCCTGTAATAAATCATCAAATTGGTTGATTGTATCGGGGACTCTACAACGCAAGGCATAGTTTCCAGATATTAAATCCGAGTCGCCCATCTTGCGTTTTCTGCAAGTTCCGGGATAAATACCGGCATATTCCTGAATGGTCTGCCTGCTGCAGGTGCATGGAAAAATATGTTCCTGTTGCTGTAGCTGGGTCAGGGCATCGCGATAGGCATTATGACGTTGGCTCTGGTATAAAACTTCGCCATCCCAAAATAAATTCAAGTACTCAAGTGACTGCAGAATCTGTGCAGCAGACGCTGCACTTTCTCTGGGTGGGTCAAGGTCTTCCATGCGGACAAACCATTGTCCATTATTGGCTCGGGCATCAAGGAAACTTGCTAGTGCAGCGATCAATGAACCCGCATGTAGAGGGCCGGTGGGAGAGGGCGCAAATCGCCCTCTGTAGAGAGAGGTTTCAGTTATTGAAATATCCAGAGCTCTCTAGGCTCCCAGCTGTTTTTCCTTGATTTCGTCCAACGTTTTACAATCGATACACTTGTTGGCAGTTGGGCGTGCTTCAAGGCGGCGGATACCGATTTCAACACCACAGGAGTCACAAAAGCCATAATCATCTTTTGCTATCAGCTCAATGGTAGAATCAATCTTTTTAATCAACCGGCGCTCACGATCGCGTGTCCGAAGTTCGATACTGAATTCTTCTTCGAGTGTAGCACGGTCGGCAGGATCCGGCGGATTGGCTGCTTCATCCTGCATATGATGGACAGTTCTGTCAACCTCTTGCATTAATTCGTTGCGCCAGTTGAGTAATATATTCTTGAAATGTTCGCGTTGTGCTTCATTCATATATTCCTCACCCCGTTTTAACTTGTAAGGGGTAAAGTCACTGACCTCAAGGTGTGCATTGGGGTTTCTAGGGCTGGCTGAACGTACTGGTTTTTTTTCAGGCGCTTTTTTGGCGACAGCTTTTTTATTTGCTGCAGCTTTTTTTGCAGGCGCTTTTTTAGGCGCCGCTTTTTTTGCAGGTGCCTTTTTAGCGACGGCTTTTTTCTTTGCGGCAGCTTTTTTTACAGGCGCATTTTTATGCGCCACTTTTTTTGCAGGTGCCTTTTTAGCGATGGCTTTTTTCTTTGCGGCAGCTTTTTTTACAGGCGCTTTTTTAGGCGCCGCTTTTTTTGCAGGTGCCTTTTTAGTGACAGCTTTTTTCTTTACAGCAGCCTTTTTCACAGGGGCTTTTTTGGCTTTTGCAGCCGCTTTCTTTTTAGTTACCATTAGCTTATCTCTTTTTGACTTACTGCTATATTATTAATCTTTATTCTGAATGTTTCCTTTCTTATCTAACCACTTTCTGATCTGATTCAATAAAAATATACTGTATGCGATATGCTCAAAAGGAGAGCATTCTACTGATTTATTCGAAGTCAGCAAACTATTTGTTGATTGATAGCTGGGCCTGCTACTGTGTTTCCAGATCAGTTTCGTTGATATAAATATTTCCTTCTTTAATTTCGTAATCAATGCTTTGAAGACTTTGCCCCAGACAAGGGCCCTGCAGGCATTCACCACTTTCAATATTAAACAGGGCGCCATGTGTAGAACATTGGATCAAATCACCACTGTTATTTAAAAATTTATCTGGTTCCCAGTTAAGCGGGACATGCATATGGGGACAGCGGTTACGATATAAAAATATCTGCTCGCGTTTTTTTACTGCAAAAAGTGCTGACTGCTTAAGCTCAAAACTTCTGCTAGCTCCTTCCGGAATACTTTGAACCTGGCAAAGCTCCACAAGCATCAACCCTCAAGTGCCTGAGCAAAATCGGCGATAAGATCGTCTGTCTCTTCAATGCCGATTGAAAATCTGACCAGGGAATCCGCTACACCCATTGAGGCTCTGCGTTCAGGCCCCATTTCAAAATAGATGGTATGGGCAACTGGAATACCCAGGCTACGGTTATCACCTAAATTACTGGAACTAACAACCAGCTCCAACGAGTTCAGGAAATCAAAACAATCAATATTGTCATGCAACTCTATACTGAGAATTGCGCCGAAATGTTTAAACAATTCACGGGCTCTGTCATGTTGAGAGTGACTTGCCAAGCCAGGGTAACTGACGTTTTTAACATTTGGATGTTTGTCACATAATTCAGCGATAGCAAGTGCATTATCGCAGGCTTTTACAATTCTCAGGGCTAAAGTATCAGAGCCGACCGATAAATGATGAGCAGCTTCAGGCGCCAAGGCTGCACCGAAGTCACGCAGGCCTTTTTTTCGTATTTGCGTGATACCCCATTGTGCAGCTTCCTTGTTTTTGTAATTGTCGTAGATATTGTCGAAGTTGCTCCAATCATAAAGACCGGTGTCTGTTACGCTGCCGCCCAGGGCATTGCCATGACCACCAATATACTTGGTTAATGAGTTGATAATCAGGCTGGCCTTGACCTCTATCGGCAAAAACAGGCAGGGCGAGGTCATGGTGTTATCAACAAAATAAATAAGCTTGTGTTTTTCGCATAAATCTCCTATAGCAGCCAGGTCTGCAATCTGGGTGACCGGGTTGGCAATAGTTTCTACAAATACCAGTTTAGTGTTGGGTTTTATCGCGGACTCAACATTTGCAGCATCGGTAGCATCAACGAAAGTGATTTCGATACCCAGGTTACTTAAGGTATTAAATAAACTATTGGTATTTCCGAAAAGAAAGGCGCTGGAGATGATGTGATCGCCTGCACGTAGCAGTGATAATAAAGTTGATCCAATGGCGGCCATGCCGGTTGCAAAAATAACAGTGGCGAGGCCCTGCTCCATCAACGTAATTTTATTGGCAAGTGCTTCTACAGTTGGATTGTTTTGCCTGCCATAAGCGTAACCCTGGCGTTTGTTCTGGAACACTTCCGCCAATTCTCTGGCATCTTCATAACCATAAGCTACTGAAGTATGAATAGCTTTGTGTAAGACACCATGTTCTGGCTGGCCATGACGGTCGGCATGCAGGATCTTACTTGTGAACTGCTTCTTCTTCATTACGCTAAAGTATTGCAATTAGGTGTTGCTGTAAAAAAGAGGGCGGATGATACTCCTATTTTTAGCTGTATAGAAGTATCAGGCGGGGACGCGACCTGAATGCAGTTATATGGGATGTCAGTTTCGCTTTACTCTTCTTTCACCATGACATCTATCAGCACGCTAAGATCCTGCTCTGGTGCGGGGTCTGTGGAATCTGCAGGTCCGACCCATAACTGCCCCATCATGCCGGCTTCTGCATGATCAAGAATGTGGCAGTGATACATCCACATGCCGGGTCTGCCCTCGAAATTAACGGCAATACGCACGGTTTCTCCAACCGGAACATCAACGGTGTCTTTCCATTCTGGGACTCTATTTTCGTCCAGAACTTGAAAGAAGTAGCCGTGTAAATGAAAGGGGTGATTAAAATCAGAATTATTAATTAAATTCCAGATATGGGTTTCACCGACTCTTGCTTGCAGTGGCATCATATTCCAGTAAGGAATGCCATTGAAGCCCATTTCTATATTATTGGTTTCATCCTGACCAATGGTCATTTCCAAGTCTGTTTCTATGGCATTACTTATATCAGTGGGCTCAATGGTCCGAAGCTGTTCAGGAATCTGTGCCGGTATGACGGGGTCATCCATGACAGTTTCTATATCTATCATTGGTACAGAAGCACGTCTGTAAACTGTACCGAACCCACGGTTAAAAGGTATCCAGCGAAAAACCTGAGTGCTTCCCGGTTCCCGCATCGGTGTGAAGACAATATCGGCTCGTTCCGATGGTGTAACGACTATGCGTCCTGCTTCTCTGGAACGTTCTGCTAGGCCATTGTCGCCACCGAGGATAGTAAAGGTATGATCTCGTAAACGTATGGGAATATATCTGGATCGGGAAGCATTGATAACACGCCAGCGCTGTTGTTTGCCCTGTCGGACTTTAAGGGTTGGGCGGACTTTGCCATTAACCAGTACGACGGTGCCTTCCTTGCCAAAAAGGGAAGTAAAATCACCTCCTGAATTTTCTGGAACAAAGCTGCCATCGCCTACGTTCAAACTGATATCTGACATTACCAGTACCAGATCATCACCAAACTCTTCCGGGTCATTGGGATCCTCAACCACTATAGGACCATACATGCCCCAGCCTATCTGGGCGGCAGAATTGACATGGGGGTGATACCAGTAAGTACCGGCATCATCGATAGTGAATTCATATCTGAACTCACCGCCGGGTTCTACTGGCGGTTGGGTAACGCCCGGAACACCATCCATCTGATTGGGGACACGTAATCCATGCCAATGAATGGTAGTCGAATCCGGTAGCGAGTTTTTAAAGTGAATGATGACAGTATCACCAACTTTGGCTTTGATTAAGGGGCCTGGAAGCGTGCCACCATATGTCCATACCGGAGTCGTTGTCCCTTCAATAATTTCAATATCGGTAATTTTTGCTTCCAGTTCAATTTCGAGAATATTGGGGTCAGGATTCAAATCCTCCGGAATGGCCAGCGCAAGATCATCATCCCAGCCTTCAGGTTGTTCAACGTCCAGGGCTGTCTTGGGAGAAGGAGTACAGGCGCTAAGCAGTATGACCACTGCTGTGATAAAAAATTGCTTATTTTTTGGTTCATGGGTTTCATCATCGTTATTTTTAAAAATTAGCTTAGCACACTAAATTATCATAAAATGTATTTTAAATACATTATTTGAATATAGTCGGGAATAATTCCATTATTTGTTCATTATTCGCTATCTTTTGTGGGAAACAACTTTATGCAATTATCAAGATTTACCGATTTTAGTCTACGGGTATTACTGTATCTTATGATTAATAACAAGAAACGTGCACGTTTGCAGGAAATTGCAGACTTTTACCCGATACCACTGGAGCATTTACGCAAAGTTGTCCACGCACTCTCAAAGTCCGGTTACCTGAAGACCTATCGCGGTAAAAACGGCGGTATTGAATTAGGCAAAGATCCTGAGAGCATTCGGATTGGTGATGTTATTAAACATTTTGAAAATCAGCAGGCTTTCATTGACTGCGAGGGCTTATCGTGCCGATTGACAGCGGTATGTGCATTAAAGAAGGCCTTAAAACATGGACAAGCTACTTTATTTGATACTTTAAATACTTATACGCTGGCGGATCTGGTGGATACCAAGCCCGACATGGTCAGATTACTTTTCGATAAAGTTGCGTGACTTCCTGCATTCCCTGCCTATTAAAACTGCAATAAAAAAGGGCTTACTAAGTAAGCCCTTTTATCAAACTTATTTCCCGGTTTAAGAGATTGTCAAAGTTCGGGTAAATTGACCAAAGTTCTCCCAGCGTGAGATTTTCTCAGGCAGTTCTTCCGGAGTTGCTTGTACCTGCCCATTAACATCTATAACCCGTGAAACAATTGAATGTTCTCCGGGGCTGGCATTATTCCAGGCAAAGTTAAACAGCTTCCAGGAGTAACGGGTTGCGCCAGGCAATATGTTGGCGCGCTGCCAGGGGCCATCATCAATTTTTACTTCCACGGCCCGTAGTGGCGTACCATCATTCAGGGCGAAGCCCATAATGTTATGGGTATTCCCTCGCCTGGTCACACGGGTAATGGCAGATTTCAGCTGAATTTTGGTCACCAACCTTTCTTCCCAGCGTTCGACGCCTCCGATGTTACGACGGCTTAAGGTGACATAATCGCGCGCCTGAAACCGGCCGGAAAAACGTCTGTCCTGAACATGTATCTGCTCCAGCCATTTAATATTGGTCACGCCGTACCAGCCAGGAACCAGCAGCCTGATTGGAAAGCCATGAGCGCCGGGCAAGGGCTCACCATTCATTTCATAGGCGAGAATGATATCGTCGTTCATAGCTTCATTAAAACTTAGACCACGACCAAAACTTTGTTCTACTTCAGTATCACGAATTGTTTCCTTACCGCGGTCAGCACCATAGAAAACCACTTCAGAACCGCCATACTGGATGCCTGCATCCTGCAACAAATCACGCAGACTACAACCTCCCCATAACGCATTACCAACCAGACCGTGGTAGATGCCCTGTTGGTTGCCACCACATTCAAAGCCAGCGACGATTTCAACTTTTGGTCGGCGTCGAATGTCAGCCATGCTCAGGGTCATTGGGTTATCCACCATGCCGGTGATTCGAAGTCGATGAGCATTTCCATCCAGTTGTGGTTGACCATAGTGCTGCACAACATAGAACTGATCTTCGTTACGCGAATAAAAATCTTCAATCAGCTGAGTATTCTGGAAAAAGACACCGCCAGCGGTTTTAGGCGGGCCAGCGAAATCAGGTGGCATGTCAGTAAATGGTACGAGGACTTCATCCTGAGCCATAGCGGCCTGAGACAGGAAAGGAACTGAGCCCGTCATGGCGAAACCGCCCATGACCATACCGCCTTTTAATAAATCTCTTCTCTTATTTTCTTGATCTTGTTCTGACATTACCCACCCCTCGATCGATAAAAAAATTTTATTCATTATTCAGTTGCTGCGGATGCGAGTCAAGCAGTGCTTTAGTTAATGCTCATTGTTCCTGCTGACTTTGACATTTAAGACAAAGTCTGGCTTCCGGGCTTACCTGCAAGCGTGTAAAGGCAATGGCTTCGTCACAAAGTTCGCAACAGCCATAGTCTTCATTATTGCGGATTTTATTTAAGGCTTTCTGGACCAGTTGCAATCGCTGCTTGCTGTGCTGCAGTGTAGAATCTGCCATATGCTGCTGTTGCATGGCATCCATACGGGACAGCCTGCCAACTTTGCTTTGATCCAGTGTTACTGTGGAAGCGGCAGGTGTCGCCAGTTCTATTTGCTTCAGTATTTCGGCTAAACGTTGTTCCAGTGCTGTAGTCAGCTTTGCAATTTGTGCCGGGCTTAGATTTTGCATTTACAGCCCCTGAAAAATGGGTAATTGTTCGATGGTATTTCCAATGCTTTGCATCCGGTTTAAGTAGGCCTCCGAATCGCGATTTTCATACTGGGCAATGAATTCTGCTTCGCTTATCCCATCAGGTCTGCCCACCAGAGGCATATAATCCGTTTCAAACTCAACGTCGGCGAAAAAGCGCTGTAGTTGCAAGGCGGCACGCTGGCTTCTGTTAGACAGTTCGCCGAGGCGCGTGCCAATCTGATTGGCGGTGATATCACTAAAACTAAAACCGGAGTAGCTCCGGCTGTCTTGTACTTCTTTATAGGTAGAAAGCATATTGGCCAGATTACTGTCAGCATAGGCGGCAATTGCAGCAGAACCGATCATATGACGTGGCAGGTCATCCCTGTTTTCCAATGTGATAAGCAGAGATCGGCTTGTCGTTGATGTTGCTTCAGGGCCCAGCAGATCTTCTATATCCAGTTCATCAAATAGATAGCTGACCAGAATTAAAAAAATTACCCGGTTTTCTTCCATTGGGTCACCATCATTTTTCAGGGCGTAATTAAAAAGTGGGTTTAGCAAGGTATTCAGGCTGGTGGATCTGCTGGCTTGCGGGAGCATTTCAAGTACTGAATTCAAATGGTTCTGATAGGTCACAAGATTGTCATGAGTAGACTGATCGATAAAAAGACGTCTGGCTTGTTCACTGATAAAACCGGTATCAACTGCTTCCAAATTGACGTTGAGCCCAAGATAATTTTCTCTGATTGTTATTTCATTGACTGCATCCAGTATGGAGCTGAGGAGCAGAAAATTATTATTTTGGGCGAGAGTTTGGTTGCTGTAATTGAAGAGGGGACGGATTATAAAATCGGGAATTGTAATACCTCCAAACCGCAGGCTTTGCAAAAATACAGTATTATTTTCCTGCTTGAAGCGGGCCTCAAAGTTTAGATAGGATCCAAATAAACTGGGTTTAATGGCAAAACTTCCATTGAGTGTCGCTGATTCTGCATTCAGCTCTGCCAGTAATGAACTGCCTTTTATCCATTCAGGGCTACTATTGCTTAATTGCTGCGAAAAGTAGAGCAGCAATGCATTACTTTCAGCTTCATTCAGTTCAATAAATTGATCACTGCTGTTAAACCAATAACGAGGGTCATATTCAATCAGTATGTTTTCAATACTGCTCAACTGCTGTTGATCAAGCTGCTGGTTTACCGGGAAATTTGTTGAATCTTCCAGGGCGATAAACAGGATAAGAAGAGGCAGACTGAACAAAAGCAGTAAGAGGATGCCAATTGAGTAAATAAAAACCTTCATCTAAACAGTATACTTAGCCTGTTTTCTTCTGAATAGCTGGCAACGGAAGTTTCATCAATGGAGTTTCATTAATACAGTGCTTATGCGGTATTATCGCAATCTTACATTCTTAGATGTTTTTAGCGTATGAAAATTAAACAAGCATTTTTAACCCTCACCATATTTCTAACAGCCTGTGTTAACAATACAGTGCAACAATCTGTGCGTGATCAGGAAGAACCGGCCAGATCAGCAAGGATGGAACAGCCTGTTATGGAAGAAGCTCAAAGAGCAGAAGAAGAAAGC
>Ga0181565_10001079_pt1 | contig 20776 bp, 17 predicted proteins | sample 101ome_16_FD_129661 | JGI IMG/M metagenome (GOLD analysis project Ga0181565, IMG submission 129661) | Coastal salt marsh microbial communities from the Groves Creek Marsh, Skidaway Island, Georgia - 101401AT metaG (megahit assembly) | ecosystem: Environmental > Aquatic > Marine > Intertidal... | reverse complement strand
TGACAGGCGTGGATCGGATTTCCAAAAAATTAGACTTGGTGGTACTATTTCCCCATTTTAGAAAACCCAAAAGAGGATACTACGAAATTCGCTTTGTTCCCCTTCATCCCAACAAAAACGATAAAGTTCCCAACGATTTGATTCAGAATTATTCACAAGCCCTTCAGGAGGCCATTATAGTGGCTCCCGAAATGTGGTTATAGAGCCATAAGCGATGGAAACTGACTACTGAAAATGGATACTGATATTACTGGAAAAAGTTCCAAACCAAGCCAAATCGGATGATGGAATCACGGTAGGGCGTAAAGGGAGCTGCGTAATAATTATAGCCTGTTTGGTTGCTGTTAAAGTGTTCGTATTTGAAATACAAGCGGGTTTGTTGAATTTTGGCATTAAAAAACAGATCAATCCGTGGAAATTCTCCAATTTGGGTGTGGTTTTGAGAGGCAAACTCCCCAAGGTGGGCATTGTATCGATCTGCATAATATAGGGTGAAATACTGAGCCGTTGCGCCGACTTGCAAAAAGAGAGCTTTGTTAAAAACCTCACTCGAAAACAGAAACGAGCTCCTTAAATTCCATTCGGGAACATTGAGGGGCGTAAAATCATCGGGCGCTCCCTCCTGGGACACCTTTTGATACTGCACCTTATTGGCCAGTGTAAATTTCCAAAAATCCAAGGCTTGATAAAATCTCAGCTTGAGGTACTGTATGCTACTTGGGTGTTGCTCTGGAGCGACCAATAACTCTTCCTCCTTTTTGATACTGAGAGATGATAAGGAAGCTCCATTGTTTTGTGGTAACAAATTCTTGAAATAAGTATAATTGTTTAGGATCTCATACTGGCCGGTCAGCTCGCCCCACTTAGGATGACGGAGCGAAAAATGAAGCGAGTTGGTCAATTGGTTTTTTAAATCAGGATTGAACCAGTTATATTCCACGAAATTACTTCGGTGGAGGTAAAAGTTAAAATTGGGGGCTTGAGACCTGAGGCTCAATTTTGCTTTTGTGGTCAGTCCATTTTCAAATTTCCTGCTAATGGCTCCGGAAATGAATTGACTGGAGTAATCTCTTACGGCAGAAAAATAACCTTCCGCCATGAAATCAAATTTTAGAAATGTTCTTTTCCAATGGGTGGAAAGGGCCAGTTGATTGGCCTGAATTTCGGTAGGATCGGGTCCATAATCAATGGGTTCCTCCGAATTGCCAGAATTTTGGGGCATGGTGATTTTATAATCCCATTGAATGAGACGCAATCCCGCTTTCAGTTCTCCTAAATTTTTTTCTCTCCAAATGGCATAGGCTTCATTGTCCATTACGTCCAAGCTCGTCTTGATCCCAAAAATGGACGTTCCTGATACAGTTCCAAAAAAGGAATTTCTTTTTGTGTTGTCGTAAATAAAATGTTTTCCTTCAAAATTGATTTTGTGACCCACGGTCAACCGCTTGGTTTTTTGATAGTTAAACATTTTGGCACTCCCCCCCAATTTCAGATCGTATTGTTGGTCGAGATAATACCTTCTGCCGATCAAGGTGTTGTTGACCTCAATATTATTGTTTAAACGAGATCGGTCGAGGAATCCATCGTAATCCAAATCCTCTACTGCTTTTTCAAAGTAATAAACGTTCAAAGAATCAAGACCTCCATTGGCTTGGTTTTCTAAGCGTTGGGCTGCAAAGTGAGAGCGCTGGCGGTAACGGTAGTTTTTGGAGGTGTACTGAGATGAAAACCTCAAATTGGTTGCTCCTCCTAGGGTATTGATGTATTTCCCAAGGGAACGATAAGCTTTGTGTGCCAAGGTGATGTTCAACCGCGGTGCGGTATTGACAGTGATCAAAGCATCTAATAGCTGACCCTGCTCAAATACCGTCTTAAAAAACAATTCAGTCAATGGGGAGGGTACCTCATAATAAGGAATTTCATCTTCCTCCATATAGGCATAGTGTTTGGCTCTGGCCCCTATATCCGGGATCAACTTCTGATCTTGGAAGTCATACCCCAGTCGGTTGAATGCCTCCCCTGTATTGGCAAAAGGCAATAATTCAAAATAATCTTTTCGCAGATAGTTAAAGCGATAATCTTTTTGGATGGTCAGGGTGGTATCCACGAAAGTCTCGGTGCCATCCGAATAAAAAATCTTATAATCCTCAATGGTCACCTCCTCCATTTCTTTGATGGGTTTTTGGGCGATTGTCCTCAGCTTTTGGAGTTTTAAAAGCTGTTGTGTTCGTTCCAATGAGAAAGAATCCAGTAATTGGATGATGATTTCCCCTGATAGTATCTTACTGTCGTGATCCAGTCCGATTTGATCCATGTATTTGAACTTGGGCGGAAGTATTTCCCCCAAGGAGTCGCTCTCATGGGTAAGCGTATCCAAAACAATATTTTTTAAAACCACGGGCTCGGGCAAGCTGAATGACAAAAACAGCAGGGAGTCCAATCGACTGATTTTTTTGACCTCCTTTACAACAAGACTATCTTGTGCTAAGGACAGGCTGTCACTTAGGGCTTCAACGGGAACAGAAAATCCCGTTACTTCAAAGGTGTTTTTTTGTGGGACTTGGGGCTCCTCCGATTCTTGATTTTCTTGCGCAAAGGTCAAAGCACTTGCCATCAGCAAAAAAACAAAGAGGAAACGCTTCATTAGGATGAATTTGATGCGAAGTTAAAATAATTGTCCTTAATTTGGGTGGAGGAAGTCAAACGAATATAAGGTTTTGTTGATCAAACAAATTACATCGCTGACCGAAGCGGGGACAGATGAAGCCGGAAGGGGATGCCTGGCTGGACCGGTTACAGCAGCTGCGGTTATCTTAGGATCAAATTTTGATGTCGAAGCCTTGAACGACTCCAAAAAACTCAGCGAAAAACAACGTTATGAACTACGGCCTCAAATTGAAGCCCAAGCCATTGCTTTTTCCTACGCTCATGTTTATCCCAATGAGATCGATCAAATCAATATCTTGAACGCCAGCATAAAGGCGATGCATCTTGCTTTGTCTCAGTTGGGTGTTGGGTTCGATTTTATTGGGGTGGACGGCAACCGCTTTCACCCCTACCAATCCGTACCCTATGAATGTGTGATAAAAGGCGATGGGAAATACCAGCACATTGCAGCAGCCTCAATTTTGGCCAAGACCTACCGAGACGATTACATGAAAAAAATCCATGCGGAATTTCCCGATTATCATTGGCATCAAAATAAAGGTTATCCTACTCAAGCCCACCGCAAGGCCCTCCAAAAAATCGGGCCGAGTCCCTACCATAGAAAATCATTTCAATTACTGCCCAAGCAGTTGGAGTTGCCCCTTTAAAAAATCCTTTTGATGTTGAAAAGTCCGTTGAATATAATCCTCCCATACCTATGGATTCGTCGGCTTGATTTAATAATTTTATGGGAATGATAAAAAAACCATTTCCCTTTATTTTTCTCTGGCTTATTTTGGGTTGTGTACCCAAAGAACAAAAAGAAATTAAGCTGATTGAATTGGTGCCACAAAACACCATTTGGGTCGCTCAAATCAACGATAGCCTCTCTTTAAAAAATGCCACGGTCTTGTCCAAAATCTTTTCTTTAGATGGGGAATTAAAAAAAACCATTCAAAATCTCAATTCCCAAGGTAGCTCCTCTCCACAATTATTTTTTATCACCCCTGAAGGAAAAAATGAAAATGTACTTGGGCTAATTGCCAAAAAGAGCACGGAAGACAGTCTGCTCGTTTTCCAAAACATCATTGAGTATAGCAAACAAAAAATTGGTATTTTGAACCAAGGGGGGCAAATTTTCTACACCACCGATCTGGGGCAGTTGCGCATGTGGTCTCAATCCCAATTGGTGATTGAGAACGGCATAAGAAATTTTCAAAAGGGACAAAAGGGAGTGAGCAGTTCTGTTTTTTATCAGTTGGCAGAGAGTATGGATGAAGACATGGCGATTAATTTTTTGGTTCACCCCTCCTCTAATGCGTTCATTCAAAAATCATTTCCAAAAACCCCACTCTTCCCTGATACGGGCCAAGATTGGATAGAACTGAGTATGGACGTTAGCGAAGACGCGGTCAACCTCCACGGGGTGAGTTTTTTTAATGACTCCATACCCAATGCGTTGAACTTGATTAAAAACCTCAAACCACAGCAGTTGTCCCTTACTGCTAAAGTGCCTGAAAACTTTAGCAGTTTTTTGGGGTTTGCTGTGAGCAACATGGAAGTGCTCAAGGACAATTTTAAACGCTACAGCCTTCGGAACAATCTGTCCCTAACCGTTGACCAAATAAATCAACTGCCCTTATTGAATGAAATTGGTATTATCCAAGTGGGGGGAGATAAAACGGTGGTGTTAAAAATGGATGAAATCGAGGAAGATTTTCCCACTTTTGTTAGGGCAGTAGATCCCTCCAAAAAGTTTCGCAATTATGAGTATTACCCCATTTCCATTCCTGCAGCTATCAACACCTTAATTGAGCTTTTGGGAGATCCCATTGACCCCCGCTGGGGCTGCTGGAACGAAAATCTATTGATCATGAGCGAGACAGAATCGGGACTTAAAAATATTTTGGGAAATCTCCAAGATCGCAAAACACTAGAAAATAATAATGCATTTAAAAGTCTGCAAGAAAACCTCGCTGATGAAAATTCCTTTCTATGGCTGGGAAACAGTGAGAATTTGGTCGATTATTGGAAGGCGAATGAGGCTCCCAAAGCGGTAGAGGAGCTCCCTTTTAAAGCCTATCCCTTACTTGCATTCCAAGGGGTTGGAGAGGAAAGTTTTAGCCATTTGCATTTTAATCTCCAAAAAAATCTACCGAGCGAAAAAAAGGGAAGCGTCAAGAATGCCTATACCTTGGCACTTTCCAAAAAACCTACCATTGGCCCGCAGTGGTTTAAAAATCATCGCAACAAAGGGATGGATGTGGTCGTACAAGATGAGAACCATGTGCTTTATTTGTTCTCCAATACGGGAAAATTATTCTGGAAAAAGCAGCTTTCTGGTCCCATCATCGGTAAAATCCATCAGATAGATCTCTACAAAAACAATCGTTGGCAATTGGCCTTTCGTACCCCCGACCGACTGATGGTATTGGATCGCAATGGAGAGGTTGTTCCTCCTTTTGACCTCCAGCTTCCCAAAAGCAACCACCCGCTTCCTTTGGCCGTTTTTGATTACGACAACAACCGCGATTACCGCTTTTTGATTGCTCAAGACCGTTCCCTTACCATGTTTGACAATCGCGGAAAAAAACTCAATGGATTTACCCTTAAAAAAGTAAGCGCCAATATCATTGCTCCCCCCAAACACATTCGGCTACAAAGCAAGGATTATATATTGATCCCCCTAGAAGACAAAACCCTAAAAATCGTTTCTCGAACTGGAAAAGACCGTGTTAACGTCAAAGGAAAAATCGACTTCTCAGACAATGAAATTTTTTCCTACCTCAACACTTTTGCCACCACTGATCAAGTGGGGAATTTGATTCAAGTAGATACGAGGGGAAATAAAGTTTCGTCCCCCCTACAATTGACAACGGGCCACCGCATCGATGCCACCAGCAAAACACTGGTCACCCTTTCCGAAAACAAACTCAACATCAAAGGCATAACCGTCAAACTTCCCTACGGAGAATATACCCCTCCCAAAATATTTTACCTCAACAATACCCTTTATTTCAGTACCACTGACAAAAGCGCCCAAAAAGTATATTTGTATTACAGCGATGGAACGGCTGTGGAAGGGTTTCCCGTTTATGGAAATACGGCCGTTGACTTGGCCAACAGTGACCGAGACAAAGCCTTAGAGATGGTGGTCGCAACCGAAGACAACAGCCTGCTGATCTACGAAATCAACTAAGAGGCTCCGTTTCAAATACAGCATGGAAATGCTCTACAATTTTTTCTTTGACCGCTTGTTCGTCGATTTTTCTATTTAACTCTTGCGACAGTGAAGTAACCCCTTTGCCTTGTATGCCGCAAGGAACGATATAATCAAAATAAGACAAGTCCGTATTCACATTAAGGGCAAAGCCATGCATGGTGACCCATCGACTGGCGCGTACGCCCATGGCACATATTTTTCGGGCCAATGGCGTTCCCAAATCCAACCATACCCCCGTTTCACCGTCGCTTCTGGCACCATCGATATCGTAATCCGCTAGGGTTTTGATGATGACCTCCTCCAAACAACGGAGGTAGCGGTGGATATCGGTAAAAAAATTGTCCAAATCCAATAGCGGGTATCCCACAATCTGCCCAGGCCCGTGGAAGGTGATGTCTCCCCCTCGATTGGTTTTAAAAAAGGAAATGCCTTTGGACACCAACTCTTTTTCGTTGAGCAGCAAATGCTCGATTTTACCGCTTTTACCGATGGTAAATACCGGATGGTGGGTGACGAAAAAAAGGTGATTTTCTGTAGGAAAAGGATGCTCCAGCTTTCGATTTTCCCTTTTACAGTCAATGATTTGAGAAAAATAATCTTCTTGTCTTTCCCAAGCCTCCTTGTAGGAGAGCAGACCCCAATCTGCTACTTTGATCTTTTTGTTCATCATGCTCCCCAACGATCGGGATTGTTCAAAATCACCAGGGCCGCAATCACCCCAGGAACCCAACCGCAAAGGGTCAGTAAAAAGACAATGATCACAGAACCGCAACCTTGATCAATGACTGCCAGCGGAGGGAAAAGGATCGATAAAAGCACACGCCAAAAACTCAAAATACTGTGTTTTAGCAAAGATATAAAATTTGATTACCGATTCCTTTAGACTGATTATCTTTGCAAAAATCAAACGGCCTTATGGCGCAACTTTCAGAGCAAGAACAGGTAAGAAGAGAAAAACTACAAGGGCTTCGGGAATTGGGAATCAACCCCTATCCTGCGGCTTTATACCCAGTAGATGCCAATTCCCAAACCATCAAAGCGGACTTTAGCGAAGGCAAAACCGTTACCATTGCCGGGCGTTTGATGTCGAGAAGAATTCAGGGGAAAGCCAGTTTTGCTGAATTGCAAGACAGCGAAGGGCGCATACAAGTCTATTTTAACCGAGACGAAATTTGTCCTGACGAGGACAAAACCAATTACAATGAGGTCTATAAGAAATTATTAGATATCGGAGATATTATTGGTGTGGAAGGCAGGCTGTTTACTACTCAAGTAGGGGAAAAAACCGTAATGGTCAAAGCCTTTACCCTGCTCAACAAAACCCTGCGCCCCCTCCCCCTGCCCAAAACCGATGCCGAAGGTAGGGTGTATGACGAATTCAATGATCCCGAGCAGCGCTATCGGCAACGCTATGTGGATTTGATCGTCAATCCCAAAGTCAAAGATACCTTTATCAAACGTACCAAAATCACCAACAGTATCCGCAGTTTTTTTAATGACAAAGGCTATTTGGAGGTGGAAACGCCCATCCTTCAGCCCATACCGGGAGGAGCGGCAGCACGGCCCTTTGTTACCCACCACAATGCACTCAACATTCCGCTCTACCTGAGAATTGCCAATGAATTGTATCTCAAACGCTTGATTGTCGGTGGATTTGAAGGGGTGTATGAATTTTCCAAAGACTTTAGAAACGAGGGGATGGACCGAACCCACAACCCTGAGTTTACCGTTATGGAATTGTATGTGGCTTATAAAGACTACTTCTGGATGATGGAAACCACCGAGGCCCTTTTGGAAAAAGTAGCTACAGATGCACACGGCACAACTCAAGTCATTGTCGGAGAACACCGCATTGATTTTAAGGCCCCCTATCCTCGGGTACCCATTTTGGAGGCCATCCAAACCCATACAGGGATTGATGTATCGGAAATGAATGAAGACCAACTCCGAGAAACTGCCAAAAGCTTAGGGATTGAAGTAGACCAAAGCATGGGAGAAGGAAAGTTGATTGATGAAATTTTTGGGGAAAAGTGCGAACACCACTACATCCAACCCACCTTTATCACCGACTATCCCAAGTCCATGAGCCCACTGACCAAAGAACACCGCGACAATCCCAAACTAACCGAACGTTTTGAGTTAATGGTCAATGGAAAAGAATTGGCCAATGCCTATTCGGAGTTGAATGATCCCATTGATCAACGGGAACGCTTTGAAGCCCAATTGGCTCTCAGTGAGAAAGGCGATGACGAAGCCATGTTTATCGATCAGGATTTTCTGCGCGCATTGGAATACGGTATGCCCCCCACCTCAGGGATCGGGATCGGGATTGACCGCTTGGTGATGCTGATGACCAACAACAGTTCGATCCAGGAAGTTTTGTTTTTCCCACAAATGAAACCCGAACCAAAAGCCATCCCGATAAGCGAGGATGAAAAACTGGTGTTGGACTTACTGATAAAAGAAAGTCCAATGGGCCTAAATCAACTTAAAGAACAGTCGGGACTGAGCAACAAAAAATGGGATAAAACCATCAAAGGACTGACCAAAAACAAACTGGCCAAAGTCTCTAAAGACGAGCAAGGGCTATGGGTGGAAATTTTGACAAGCTCCGTTTAAAAACTGAGTGGAAAAGCAGTCAACGGGAATCATGAGTCCGGCAACCAAGTTTGGGTTCGGTATAAAAACCCCCAATATCCCCTGACTTTCAGTTGGTTGTTCTCCCGCCATAACTTGCATTTATACACCTTTCCGATCTGGGGGTCCAGGATGGTTCCTCCTTCATAGACCGCATCACTCTCTTGCAGCCCCTCTATGATGACCATTCCCATGATGGGTTGGCCTTTTTTACTGCCATTGCACTGATCGCAAGTACTTTGTTGTCTGGCGGGGTCGGTGATGCCCACTATTTTTTCGTAGATTTTTCCGTCGGTATCTTTATAGGGGAACACTTTTGATTTTTCTTCTCCAGTGGTATCGTCAACAGTTTTCCAAACTCCCAAAATAGTATCACTTTGGGCAAAAGAAACAAAAGAACACAGGGGCATAAGGAAACTAAAAAGAAGGATTCTATACATTTAGGTCAACATTGGTGGTTCAAAAATTACTTTTTAATGCCAACCCAAGGGATTTGGGTCGGCTTCAAAACATTAATAAATATAGTTAATAAATTATATTGGGCGCTGGTTAAAAGAGAGGGATAGAGCGCTATTTTTTTAGGTACTTCTCAATTTCCATCAATACTTCCTGGCTTATTTCCTCATAATCCATATGGAGTAGATTGTAGTAAGGGGGGTGATTCTTGTCCCAATTCAATACCGTAGCATCTCTTATAACAATGGGGTTTTCCTCAACCGAAGTATAGTATGGGGTTCCCTTATCAAATCCTTTGGATATCAATTGAATTTTTCCATTGGCCATAATTTTAATAAGGGTGTAACCAAAAAATGTTGCTGGCCCAGAACTGCCTCCGTTTCCGGCAATGATCTGGTAAGGCCCATGGGGGGTAGGATGCATTCGCAGATAGGCATGGAAATGAGAAGAAAGCATGGCGATGACCCTATTTTTTTTCATCGTTTCCCAAAGTGCTTTCCCTTGGGGCAAGCCAGAATGTCCCGTAAAGGGAATATCAAAAATATAATAGGGTTTGTGTCCCAAGACAAAGATGTGCTCAATCTTGGGGTTTTGACGGTAGGAGATGATCTTGTCTTGAATCCATTCCAAAGGAATCTGGCCTTCAAGCCAATAAGGATGATCGGGCGTGGGTGCAACGTAGGTGTCTGTATTCATAACAATAAAAGCAGTATTTTGCCTTACAAATGAAAAGGTAGATTGCTTTTCAATACTGTCCTTGCCCGAAATGTAGTCCCGATCCTTGGGGAGATACCCTCCCAAATGTTTGATCCAAGTGGATTGGGCTTCTTTTAACGGCCATTCAAAATGACCTTTGACCCCAACGTCTCTATAATAAAGTTGTTCATGGTTCCCGGGAACCAAAACAACTTCAATCTCCGAACCGCTAAGCCTGCTGAATTGAGGGTCTTCAAAGTTTTTTTTCCAATGATAAAGCGCTCTATCCAGTTCAAGGGTGGATCGCAATCCAAAAACAATATCCCCCAAAAGGAAGAGGGCATTGGGTTTTTCTTTGGCCACCTCATTAAAAATGCGTTTTAATACATAGCGATTGGCAGTACTCGAATCCGTGGCCATGGGATTGTTTAAATCCTCCATGTCGACCCTATTGCACCCTATAAAAGCAAAACTGTAGATCACCGAATCGCGAGGGTTCTCAGGATAGGGGTTGGGAATGAAAGTTATGCTTTTGTTTTGGGGAGGATAAAAAAATGAGGACAGCCAAAGACAAAATAAGAGGGATATAAGGAGACCGATCCAGACATGGAATTTTTGATACTTTAAAAGATTGTAGGGCATGGTTTATGGATTAGGTGGTAGGTTTTTTGACAAATGGGTTTATCAGCATCCCCACAAGGCGGAAAGTAGGTTAAAAAGGCGATGGTAGACATAACGGCTTTTTAAGATTTGGTATTTAAATGAAAGAAAATCTAAAGTATCATAAACTTTTCTTAAAGGATTAAACTTTTATTTTTCCAAACCATCAAAAGGTTATAATCAAAAAAAAATACTATGAAAAAGTTATTATTGACCTTAGCACTGACACTTCCCTTGGTCTCAATGGCCCAGCCGCATCAACACCAGGGAGAAAAAATGACCCCCGAACAACATGGAATCCTCAAAGCCAAAGCCCTGCGTTTGGAGCTGGATTTATCGGCGGAACAAGAGGAACAAATCAAAAACATCATGTTGACGCAAATAGCAGCCGTAAAAGCCCATCGAGAAAAAGCAAAAACAGAACAGCTTTCTGAATACGATAGAAAATTGCACTTTTTGGACCTCCAATTGTCCTTAAAGGAACAGATGAAATCCATCCTATCAGAAGAACAATTCGAAAATTGGAAAAAGAACCAAAGCCATAAAAAACGAATGGCCATGCAATACAGGGGAGGAAATGGGAAAAAAAATGCGATGAAAAAGGAGGGGCCCGGCCGATTCAGCCGCTAACCCCCCACTAGTGCGCGCCCGCTGGAGGCGGACAAGTTCCGTAAGGCGTGCCACCTTCTTCCTCTTATAAAGCCATTACTGTTTTTTGCAGTAATGGTTTTTTTATGGGGTAAATCCCGAGATGGATTGATAAAAAGTTATCAAAAAGCTGATAATAAATTGTCAAGCTCAGGAGTGGACAGCGCCACCAGGGGTCTTTAAAGGCTTTTTAGCCAATCCTCAAAAGCAGAAAGGGTAAAGTCGATGTCCTCCTCAGTCAAAGCATCATTTAGAAAATAGCTTTCAAAGGCAGAAGGCGGGAGGTAAACCCCTCGATCGAGCATTCCATGGAAGTAGTTTTTAAACCGATCGTTGTTGCCCAAAGCGGCGGTTTCAAAATCCACAACGGGCTTATCCGTAAAATGAAGGGACATCATGGAGCCATAACGGTTGATCTGGTAGGGGATGCCTTTTGGCTTTAAAACCTCTTCCATGCCTTGGTGGAGCAGGGCTGTTTTATGGTTCAGGCGATCAAATATTTCAGGTTGATCGTTTAAGGTTTTAAGCATGGCAAACCCAGCGGCCATGGCCAGCGGGTTACCGCTTAGTGTTCCGGCCTGATAGACCGGCCCCTCGGGGGCCAAACGACTCATGATGGCTCCCCCTGCGGCAAAGGCGCCCACGGGAAGACCTCCACCCAAGACTTTTCCATAGGTCATGATGTCGGCGGCCACTCCCAAGGTTTCTTGGGCGCCCCCTCGGGCCAATCGGAAACCGGTCATCACCTCATCAAAAATCAATAGGGCTTGATGGGCATCGCAAAGTTTTCGCAATCCCTCAATAAATCCCACTTGGGGAGGAATACAGCCCATATTTCCTGCCACGGGTTCTATGATAATGGCAGCGATTTGTTCGGGATGTTGATCAAAGTGGCTGGCCACGCTTTCTAAGTCGTTGTATTGGGCCAAAAGGGTATCCTTGGCAGTGCCTTGGGTGACTCCGGGGCTGTTGGGCGCACCGAAGGTGACAGCACCACTTCCCGCTTGAATCAAAAAGGCATCGGAGTGCCCGTGGTAACAACCTGCAAATTTGATGATCTTTTCCCTTCCAGTATAGCCTCTGGCCAATCGGACAGCACTCATACAGGCTTCGGTGCCGGAGTTGACCATTCTGATTTGATCGATATTGGGTACCATTTGTACTGCCAGTTCAGCGATTTGAGTTTCCAAGGCGGTGGGCATTCCGTAGGAAGTACCGCGGTCGGCCCTTTCCTTAAGCGCTTGAATGACTGGTTCAAAAGCATGACCCAAAATCATAGGACCCCAACTGGAAATGTAGTCTATGAGTCGGTTGCCATCTGCATCGTAAAGATAGGCCCCTTTGGCTTTTTCAACAAAAACGGGGGTGCCCCCCACTGCTTTAAAAGCCCGAACCGGAGAATTGACCCCTCCAGGGATGACTTTTTGTGCGGACAGAAATAGGGCACTACTTCTTTGGTATCGCATTTTTATTGTGCTTGGGGGATGATTAAATTTTGACCGAGGAAAATGGTATTGTTTTCAATATTGTTTTCCTGAACAAGGTGTTGTAAATCCACTTGGTATTTTTTGGAAATGGAATAGAGGGTATCTCCTTTTTGTACTTGGTGGACTTTTTGAAAAGCAATGTCATTGGTCTTTTCTGAAAGCTTTTTGGTCTGGCTTTGGTTAAGGTCATAACGATCCAAACGATAGCGCTCAATGAGGCTGATGAGTTTGTCGGGATATTTGGGATCGGTGGCATAGCCTGCCTTTTTAAGGCCCTTTGCCCAGCCTTTGTAATCGTCTTTTTTGAGGTCAAAAAGGAAATCGTAGCGCGCACGTGTTGTCAAAAACAGGGAATGGTCTCTGTAGGAGGTGCGAGGGTCTTGGTACACCCTAAAACACTCGCCTTTTTGGTCGTCGTCGTGATAAATGCGCTTGCCCCGCCACTCTTTGTGGCATTTGATCCCAAAGTGATTGTTGGCTTGGGTAGCCAATCGGCTGTCACCCATACCGGATTCCAGTAGGCCCTGAGCTAGGGTAATGCTGGCGGGAATGTCATAGGATTTCATCTCTTGTTGGGCCACCTCGGCATAGGTTTTTACATAACGATCGACCCGCTCGGCTACAGATAAATTTTGGAGGTTCTCGGAAGGTTTAACCATAGGAGCTTTGTGGCTGTGTTTTACTTTTTGAGTGGATTGAGTGGTGGTTGGGGAGGCGTTGATTTTTACCTTTTTGGCACTACCACAACTATTGAACAACAGCATGAATAACGGCAGAAGAAGGGTCAAAAAATGATTTCGGGCCATTTTTTTCGGCTTAGTTTTTGATTCATGCCCGCAATGCCTTGTCGTCCTCCCGTATGAATGGCCAATATATTTTTTCCCCCAACCCATTGTTTGTTTTTAATAAGTTCAAAAATACCAAAAAGGAGCTTTGCGGTGTAGACAGGATCCAGGAGAGTTTTAAAATTTTTATTAAAGGTATTGATGAAATCAATAAGTTCAGGGGAAACTTTGGCATAACCTCCAAAGGTGTAATCATGGTTGAGGTTCCAATTTTGCTTTGGGGTCCATTTTTCGATTTCCATTTTTAAGTTCTGATTTCTCAAAGCAGAAAAACCCACTACCTTTTGATGGGGCAAGGCACTTTCTATCAATCCAGCCAGCGTACCTCCGGTTCCTACACTGCAAGCAATCACATCGAAGCTGGCATCGTTTTTGGTCAGTATTTCCTTACAGCCTTTTACGGCCTTGGGATTGGTTCCCCCCTCAGGAATCAGATAAAAATCACCGAATTGATAGTGGAGTTCGTCCATGAATTGGGCTTGGTTTTTGAGCCGATAGTCCGATCGGGAAACGGGAAAAAGGGTCATGCCTTGGTCTTTGCAAAATTGCAATGTAGGATTGAGTGGTCGGTCTTCTTCCCCCCTAACGACCCCAATGGATTTGAAACCTATGATCCTTGCAGCAGCAGCAGTCGCCGCCAAATGGTTGGAGAAAGGGCCCCCAAAAGTCAATAGGGTATGATGCCCCTCCGCTTGGGCTTGTTGGAGGTTGTATTTTAGTTTTCGGAATTTATTTCCCGAAACCGTGGGGTGTAACAAGTCCTCTCTCTTGAGGGTGATTTCATAACCGTTGATGGAGGTGAGGAATTGATTGACTGAATTTTGACTTTCAAATAAAGACATAATGCAGTAAAATTAAAGGTTATCCTTTGAAATATGGCTATCTTTGGGAGGTTAGTTATGGAGCCCGATTTACCTCTTGAAGAAGAAGACTTTTACCTATCCCCCGAGGGATACCGTGTCTTTACCGAAAAGTACCATCTCAAAAGAGGTTACTGTTGTCGGTCCAATTGCCGCCATTGCCCCTTCGATTTTGATCCAGGAAGGGCCGTTTAATTTCGGCACAGTTTTTGTTTTTAATTATATAAAAATCATCATGAAAAATATTTGTTTATCGATGCTAGCGCTGACCTTGTTAGGGTGCAGCTCCATCAGCGTTTTTACTGACCACGACTCGGGAGTTGATTTTTCAAAATACAAGACTTTTGCATATTTCAAACCGGGAATCGATAAGGTTGAGATTTCAGACTTTGACAAACGAAGGATCTTAAAAGCCATTGATCAACAAATGGAAGTAAAGTCCATAATGAAGTCGGATATGCCCGATTTGTTGGTGAGCATCAATACAACGGCCAAAGAAAAAGTATATGTGAACCAAATGAATTATGGATTTTGGGGCTGGGGCTGGGGCTGGAATCCTTGGATGTGGGGCCCAAATGCCAATACTGTTTCGACTCAAACCGAGGGAGCACTTTATATTGATTTGATCGATGCCAAAACCAAACAGTTGGTTTGGCAAGGTAAAGGAAAAGGTGGGATCAGTGAATACACCAAAGATCGGGATGAACGGATCGGAATTTTTGTCGAAGAAATCCTTAAAAACTATCCTCCTGAGTCTGCCCTTTAGGAGGGAATCAGTTCTATTGCCGCTTTGATGGCTTGGAAGATTCCTGCGGGGTTTTTTCCTCCAGCAGTGGCGAAAAAGGGTTGCCCCCCACCCCCACCTTGGATGTATTGGCCGAGTTCTCGAACCACCTTGCTGGCGTCCATTTCTTTTTCACTGACCAATTTTTTGGAGATATAACAGCTCAGTATGGGCTTGTCTCCATTGGCAGAGCCAAGAACCAAAAAGAGGTCATCGCGATCTTTTCCCAAAGTGAAGGCGAGATCTTTGATGGATTGCGCATCCAGATCAACGGCTTTGGCCAAAAAGGCAATGCCGTTGTGTTCTTGAATTTCTGTTTGTGCCTCTTGAGCCAAAATTTGACTTTTTAGCTTTCTGAGTTCAATAAGTTCTTTTTTAAGGCTGGTGTTTTCAAATTGTAACTGGGTGACTGCCTTAGCTATATCTTGTGGGTTTTTGAGCAAGCCATTGACCTGTTGCAAAAGTCGGTTTTGATCCTCAAAGTATTGCAGAGCTGCCGCACCGGTAATGGCCTCGATCCTTCTGATGCCTGCGGCTACAGCCGTTTCGGAAGTGATCTTAAAATGCCAAATATCGGAGGTGTTTTTTACATGGGTTCCTCCGCAAAGTTCTATGGATTGACCAAAACGAATGGTTCTGACCGTATCCCCATATTTTTCACCAAATAAGGCCATTGCGCCATCGGAAATGGCTTGGTCATAGGGAACATTTCTATTTTCCTCGAGTGGGATTTGTTCTTTGATCCGCGCATTGACAAATTGTTCCACTGCAATCAATTCCTCTGGGCTGAGTTTGGCAAAATGGGAAAAGTCAAAGCGGAACATTCCGGAGTGCACCATAGAACCTTTTTGTTCTACATGGGTTCCCAATATGGATCGTAAAGCTTGGTGCATGAGGTGGGTGGCACTGTGGTTACAGGCGGTTTTAAATCGTTGGCCTTGCTCTACGACAGCATTGAATCTGACATTGAGATCGTCGGGCAAAGTTTTGGAGTAATGGAGAATGAGGTTGTTTTCCTTCTTGGTGTCTACAATATAGTGTAGGGATCCATTAGGAGCCTCAAGGTAGCCTTTGTCTCCTACTTGTCCCCCACTCTCTGGGTAGAAGGGGGTGATGTTAAAAACCAATTGGTAGAATTCCCCTTCTTTTTTGGAGCTTACTTTTCGGTATTTGGTAATGCTGACTTGGGTGTTGAGAAGGTCGTATCCTACAAATTCTTCTTCTTCGTCTTCTTTGAGTATTTGCCAATCGTCTGTGGCAGAAACCGCCGCAGCCCTGGAGCGTTCTTTTTGTTTTGCCATTTGTGTATTGAAGCCTTTTTCATCCACTTCAAAACCCCGCTCTCTGGCGATAAGTGCCGTGAGGTCTAGCGGGAATCCAAAGGTATCGTAGAGTTCGAAGGCCTTGGCACCGCTGACTTTTTGGTCTTTGGATGTTTCCAAAAGGGTATCCAGTAGGGTCAAACCTTGATCTAAGGTTTTGAGGAATGAGCTTTCTTCCTCTCTGATCACATTGGCAGCAATGCTTTTTTGTTTATCCAGTTCGGGAAATACTGACTGAAGTTGGTGGTTGAGGGTTTCCACCAAATGATAAATAAAGGGTTGTTTCTGATTGAGAAAGGTAAAACCGTATCGAATGGCCCTTCTGAGGATTCTTCGGATGACGTATCCAGCACCAGTATTGGAGGGCAACTGGCCATCAGCAATGGCAAAGTAAACAGTCCTTAGGTGATCGGCAATTACCCTGATGGCCCGATCTGTATTTTCATCAGTTTGGTATTTAGTTCCAGTTAGGGTTTCAATTTCTTGAATCAAAGGACTGAAAACATCGGTGTCATAATTAGAGGTTTTACCCTGCAATACCATACACAGTCTTTCGAAGCCCATACCGGTATCGATGTGTTTTTGGGGAAGGGACTCGAGGCTACCATCTGCTTTACGGTTGAATTCTATAAAAACCAAATTCCAAACTTCGATTACTTGGGGGTGGTCTTGGTTGACCAAATCGGCACCAGGGATTTTGGCTTTTTCCTCCTCACTTCTAAGGTCGATGTGGATCTCTGAACAGGGACCGCAAGGCCCTTGATCGCCCATCTCCCAAAAGTTGTCTTTTTTGTTGCCCAACAAGATCCTTTCCTCAGGAACTATGGCCTTCCAATAGTCAAAAGCTTCTGTGTCTTTAGAGAGCTTTTCGGAAGGATCCCCTTCAAAAATGGTGACGTAGATTTTTTGAGGGTCGATGTTGTAAACCTCTGTCAAAAGCTCCCAAGCCCATGCTATGGCTTCTTTTTTAAAGTAATCGCCAAAACTCCAATTGCCCAACATCTCAAAAAAAGTGTGGTGGTAGGTGTCGATCCCCACCTCCTCCAAATCATTGTGTTTACCCGAAACCCTTAGGCATTTTTGGGTATCGGAAAGCCTTTGACTTTTGGGTTTTTGATGCCCTAAGAAATAGGGCTTAAAGGGGTTCATTCCTGCATTGGTAAACATCAAAGTGGGGTCGTCCTTGATGACCATTGGTGCAGAGGGTACAATGGTATGGGCTTTGGACTTAAAAAATTGAAGAAATTGGTTCCTTATTTCAGCAGATTTCATAGTTGGCTTTGACATTAAAAGCGTTACAAATATAACTTTTTTATGTCGAGAACCTTCCTCATCATTGGGAAGTATGGATCATATAGATTATTTGTATATTTGCTTGTGATTAGTATCAAAACGCTACATTTACCCTTTGTATGGCGGAGTTAAAATATTATTTCGATAAGGAATCGCTTTCCTACAGACCCATTAATAAAGGGCTGTTTTCTGCCCTTTCTGGGGTGGTTTTGTTTGTTTTGAGCTCTTTTATCTTTGGAGCGATAGTACTATTTTTTCTCTTGAATACCGATGCGCTCAACACCCCCAAGGAGCTGCTTCAAGCTCGGGAAATCGAAAATTTTAAGCTTCAATATGAATTATTGAACAAAAAGTTGGAGCAAATTGAAGAGGTCATGGTCAATGTAGCCGACCGCGACAACAATCTTTATCGGGTTTATTTTGAAGCCAGCCCCATTCCGGAAGAGCAGAGAAAAATGGGATTTGGTGGGGTAAATCGTTATAGGGAATTGGAAGGATACGACAATTCTGAATTGATCATCAACACGACCAAACGCATTGAAGTCCTCACCAAACAGGTGGTGATTCAATCTCGTTCTTTGGAGGAGTTGGAGAGTTTGGCCAAAAGTAAGGAAGACCTGTTGGGAGCCATGCCCTCGATACAGCCCATTCATAAAAATGATCTTAAAAGGATGGCTTCCGGTTTTGGCTACCGAACTGATCCTTTTACCAAAAAAAGAAGGTTTCATCAGGGGATGGATTTCACTGCACCCACGGGTACCCCCATTTATGCCTCTGGAGATGGTATTGTGGGTAGAGTGGATAATCGGTCTCCAGGATATGGAAAACACATAAGGATCGATCATGGATTTGGATATGTAAGTTTGTATGCCCATTTGAGCAGCTACAATGTAAAAAGAAGGCAAAAAGTCAAGCGAGGGGATATTATCGGTTATGTGGGAAGCACGGGTCGCTCAGTAGGGCCCCATTTGCATTACGAGATTTTTAAAGACGGCAGAAGGGTCAACCCATTGAATTACTACTCTGGAAACCTAACAGCAGAGGAGTTTGACATTATGTTGAATTTGGCCAGCCAGGAAAACCAATCCATGGACTAATGCATGTAAATCTCCCAGAAAAAAGATATTACAGCATAGGAGAAGTCGCCAAAGCATTCGATGTCAACCCTTCATTATTGCGATTTTGGGAAAAAGAATTTAAAGAAATCCAACCCAAAAAAAAAGACAGCGGAACCCGGAAGTACACCCTCGATGATGTTGCTAATATTCAAAAAATCCACTACCTCCTAAAAGAAAAAGGACTTACCATTGAGGGGACAAAAAAACAGTTGAAACTCAAAAATCTCTCTGAGGACAATAATTTGGCGGTGATCCAAAAATTGGAAGCCCTCAAGTCCAAGCTGGAACAATTGAGGGAAAATCTCTGACTATTTTTTTCTGAAAAATAACTGAATGGGCACTCCAGTGTAGTCGAATTGCTCTCTGAGTTTGTTTTCCAAAAACCGCTTGTAGGGGTCTTTTACGTATTGTGGGAGGTTACAAAAAAAAGCAAACTGAGGATGAGGCGTAGGCAGTTGGGTACAAAATTTGATTTTTACGAATTTTCCTTTGTGTGAGGGCGGAGGCTGATTTTGAATGATCGGCAGTAGGGTGTCGTTCAATTTTCGGGTTGGAATGCGATTGGAACGATTTTTATATACAGTAACAGCCGTTTCAATGGCTTTAAAAATGCGTTGTTTGTTTAAAGCGGAGATGAATACAATGGGAACATCAATAAAAGGGGCAATTTTTTCGTGGATCTGTGTTTCAAAAAGTTTTGAGGATTGGGTTTCTTTATCTACCATATCCCATTTGTTGACTAATATGACAACACCTTTGTTGTTTCTGTGGGCGAGCCAAAAAATGTTTTGGACTTGGCCATCGAAGCCACGAGTTGCATCCACGATCAATAAACAAATATCGCAATGCTCAATCGCCCGAACGGATCGCATGACAGAATAAAATTCAATGTCTTCTTTGACTTTGCTTTTTTTTCTGATTCCAGCAGTATCGACCAAGTTAAATTCAAAACCAAAGCGATTGTATTTGGTATCAATACTGTCTCTTGTGGTCCCAGCAATGTCGGTGACGATATACCTTTCCTCCCCTATCAGGGCATTGATAAAAGAGGATTTCCCTGCATTGGGACGACCCACTACAGCAAATCTTGGCAAGGCTTCTTCAGGCTGGCTTTGGTCGGGTAATACTTTGACCAATGCATCCAAAAGTTCTCCCGTTCCACTGCCGTTGATGGCGGAAACGGCATAGATATGTTCGTAGCCGAGGGCATAAAACTCAGCTCTATTTTCAGTCATTTTAGCATTGTCTCCCTTATTGGCGGTCAAGAATATCGGTTTTTGAGATTTCCTGAGCAATTGCGCTATGGTTTCGTCCATGCCCGTTAGCCCTTGTGCAACATCGACCATAAACAAAATGGCATCGGCTTCTTCTATGGCCAAGTTGACTTGCTTGTCAATTTCCAATTGAAAAACATCATCGCTGCGTTCGACATAGCCTCCAGTATCGATGAGACTGAACGCTACTCCGTTCCAATCGGACTGACCGTAGTGACGGTCGCGGGTTACCCCACTGATCGCGTCGACGATGGCTTCCCTTTTTTTTATCAAACGATTAAAAAAAGTGGATTTGCCCACATTGGGTCTTCCTACAATGGCTACGATGCCTCCCATTACGGTTTATTTGAGTGTAAAAGTAAGTGAATTTGTGAGATAAGGCAGTGTCGTTACTGCTTATAGCCAAAGCGTTTGAGTTGTTGGGGGTTGGAACGCCAATTTTTTTGGACTTTTACAAACAACTCTATGTGAATTTTCTTCCCGAAAAATGAGGTCAAAGCTTTTCTTGCGCCAATGCCTACTTTTTTAAGTTGTTCCCCCTTGTGGCCAATGATAATGCCTTTTTGGGTTTCTCTTTCTACTAATATCACCGCCCGAATTCTAATGATTTTTTCTTCTTCTTTGAAATATTCTGTAACGACCTCCACAGCATAGGGAATCTCTTTGTCGTAATTTTCTAAAATACTTTTGCGGATGGATTCATTCACAAAAAATCGTTCGGGTTTGTCACTGAGCTGATCTTTGGGAAAATAAGGGGGTGATTCGGGCAACAACTCAATCAACATTTGTAAGAGTTCCGGAACAAAAAAACCGGTCAAGGCAGAGAT
>Ga0181565_10001073_pt1 | contig 20830 bp, 8 predicted proteins | sample 101ome_16_FD_129661 | JGI IMG/M metagenome (GOLD analysis project Ga0181565, IMG submission 129661) | Coastal salt marsh microbial communities from the Groves Creek Marsh, Skidaway Island, Georgia - 101401AT metaG (megahit assembly) | ecosystem: Environmental > Aquatic > Marine > Intertidal zone... | reverse complement strand
CTGTTCGCACAAATGCACTCCCCTTCACAAGGACTTCATCCTTCTGTGAAAGCCGAGGCTCCAACGTGTGAAAGCTCATGACCCCGCCGAGAGCATCGCTCCCATAGATCACCGATCCCGGACCATATACGACTTCCGTGCGCTCGATGGACAGCGGGTCGATGGAGATGACGTTCTGAAGATTCCCTCCTCGGAAGATCGCGTTGTTCATGCGGACTCCGTCTACCGTCAGCATGACCCGATTCGTGGCAAAACCACGTATTATGGGACTTCCTCCTCCGAGCTGCGACTTCTGCACATAAACCTCCCCCGATCTGGCAAGGAGATCTGCTGCCGTTTGGGGAGCTTGCATCTGCACGTCTTCGGGCGTGATGGAAAGGATCTTGACTGGAATATCGTTCTTCGCTTGCTCCCACCGAGCAGCACTTACTACTACCTCATTCAGGGCAAAAGGACTACGCTCGAGGTAAACGGTGAAGTGGTCATTCTCCCCTAACGATTCAAATGCGAAGTACTTGGTTTGGTAGCCTACTAAGCTGAAGGAAATACTGTCGGCATGATTTGTACGAAGAGCCTCAAGATCGCCTTCACCGCGTGCATCTGTAGATACTACTTGATTCGAGCCATAACTAGCAATGTTGACCATCTCTATAGGTCGATGGGTGATCTGGTCTTTCACCACCACCTTTTGCCCCTTCACGAATCCATTCCAACCAAGCGTAACTAGCGCCAGTAAGAGCATTTGCTTTCCCACGTATCTCTCGTTTTGATTGGCCGCAAACTCAACAAGGATTGAGCCAAGCGATGTTAAATCGAAAACTACTTCAAGCCTTTGCGCACGATGTCCGCAATTTCAGCAATAGCCACCCGCTGCTGCTCCATGCTGTCTCTCTCTCGGATCGTCACGGTGTTGTCTTCCAAAGATTGGTGATCAATGGTGATGGCGAATGGGCTGCCGATCGCATCTTGACGACGGTAGCGTCGACCTATTGCATCTTTCTCATCGTATTGACACATGAACTCGTGCTTGAGTCCATCGATCACCTCGCGCGCCTTTTCTGGGAGACCATCCTTCTTGAGAAGCGGAAGTACCGCCACTTTGTACGGAGCGAGCTTGGCCGGAATGCGGAGTACGGTTCTTTCGGACCCATCCTCGAGTTGCTCTTCCTGATAGGCGTATGAAAGGATCGCCAAGAACATACGGTCGAGGCCGATGCTCGTTTCTACCACGTATGGAACGTAATTCTTGTTCTCTTCAGGGTCGAAGTATTGAAGCTTCTTGCCGCTATGCTCCTCGTGCTGCTTGAGGTCAAAGTCAGTTCGTGAGTGAATCCCTTCTAGTTCCTTGAATCCAAATGGGAAGTTGAATTCGATGTCGGCGGCCGCGTTAGCGTAGTGCGCCAATTTGATGTGGTCGTGGAAGCGATACATCTCTTGCGCCATACCCAGATCGAGATGCCATTGCATGCGCTCCTGCTTCCAGTGTTCGTACCACTCCATTTCGGTACCAGGCTTGACGAAGAACTGCATCTCCATCTGCTCGAACTCGCGCATACGAAAGATGAACTGACGCGCTACGATCTCATTTCTGAAGGCTTTTCCGGTCTGTGCGATACCAAAGGGAATCTTCATACGACCGGTCTTCTGCACATTCAGGTAGTTCACAAAAATGCCTTGGGCTGTCTCAGGCCGGAGGTAGATGGTGCTAGCTCCCTCGGCGGTCGAACCCATCTCGGTGCTGAACATCAGATTGAACTGACGAACATCCGTCCAGTTTCTTGAACCACTGATCGGATCCACGATCTCTTCATCGATGATCAATTGCTTCAGGTCCTCTAAGTCACCATTATCCAGACATCGCTTCATGCGCGCTTCGATCGCTTCGATCTTATCGAGATACCCTTTTACCCGCGGATTGGTCTGCTTATACATTACCTCATCGAAGTCGTCGCCGAAACGTTTAGCCGCCTTGGTGATCTCCTTGTCGATCTTCCCTTCGATCTTGGCAATATGGTCCTCAATAAGAACGTCGGCGCGGTAACGCTTCTTTGAGTCCTTGTTGTCGATCAGGGGGTCGTTGAAGGCGTCCACGTGCCCGGAAGCCTTCCAAGTGCTTGGATGCATGAAGATGGCGGCATCGATGCCGACGATGTTCTCGTGCATCTGCACCATGCTCTTCCACCAGTGGTCGCGGATGTTCTTCTTGAGTTCAGTGCCTAGCTGACCATAGTCATACACCGCGCTCAACCCATCGTAGATCTCACTTGACTGAAATACAAAGCCATACTCCTTGGCGTGGGAGATGACGTTCTTGAATTTATCCTCCTGATTCATGGGTGCAAAAGTATGTGTCTCAAGGGATGAAAAGTCCTAAAAAAAGCAAGCCCCGACCGATGGGTCGAGGCTTGTTCTAACCAAACTTCTGATGAAGTTAGTTCACGTCCCAAAATACTTTGTCCATGACGTTGTCAGAACCACCATTAGCAGCTCCAACGTTTGATCCATTAACAGAGTACTCATCTACAGTGTAGTTGTATCGCGTTGGAGGAGTTGTTCCTGCCTCGGCCGCGACGTTCATGGTTGGTGCGTCATACAACCTCAACCAAGCCTTTGTTTTTCTCGATTACACCTCCTGATTCGGATTAAAATTGGGAGCTTTGAAGCTGTTTTCATCTAACGCTTCGTCATGATCCAAATCAACGATCAACTTGTCTCCTTATCAGTATTTGAAGAGCATTTCGTCTGTGACCTAAAAGCATGCAAAGGCGCCTGCTGTGTGGAAGGAGATTCCGGTGCTCCCTTGAGTGAAGATGAGATGGCCATTCTTGAGCAGGACTATATGAAGATCAAACCCTTCTTGCGCGAAGAGGGGATTCAAGCGATCGAAGAGCAAGGCGCCGCGATCAAAGATCAAGACGACGAGTGGGTCACTCCATTAGTAGGAGGAAAGGAATGCGCCTTCACCCTATTTGATGAAGACGGGACAGCCAAATGTGGCATCGAGAAGGCCTGGCAAGAAGGAGCCACCGACTTCCGTAAACCCGTATCCTGCCATCTATATCCTATCCGGGTGAAGAAATACCACCAATTCGAGGCGGTGAATTATGAGAAATGGAACATCTGTGCCGCTGCCTGCACGCTTGGAAAGTCTCTGAAAGTGCCTGTTTATCAGTTCACCAAAGATGCTTTGATCCGAAAGTATGGGGAGGATTGGTATGCCAAGTTGGAAGAGGCCGATGAGGAGCTCTTGAAAATGGGTAAGATTGGCCGAACGACCAAATGAGTTCGGACAAATCCGACTCAATTAACAGGCACATTTTTGGCAAACCTGCGTTAACACTGAGGTAAGATTGAAGAAATTTTGTTTTGAACAAAATCACTTCACATCGGGTGTTAAAAACCTAGGCCGATTGTCAATAAAAATGGTTTGACTCGGGCGCCATTTTTCTCAAGTTTTGTTGAGCAGAAAAAACGAAGGGGGTGCAATGCCCCCTTCAACGCCTAAAGGAAGTTCTTCCTTTTACCTTCTGAAAACCAACTAGTTAAGCAAAAATCGCACATGTGCGAACATGGCTTTTTTGCCCCTAACTGAACTGATAATGAACGATTAAGAGTCTGAACCATGGCAGAAATTCAAAAGACGAAAAAAGAGGCAAACATTGATGAGGTGCTGCCTGAAAAGACAACCCTGGAAAACCAAAACGAGATGCAAGAAGAACCCATTTTAAGAGAAGACCCCAACCGCTTTGTTCTGTTCCCTATCAAACACGACGACATCTGGTCTTTCTATAAAAAGTCAGAGGCGAGTTTTTGGACAGCAGAAGAAATCGACCTGGGTCCGGACCTCCACGATTGGGAGCACAAGTTGAACGACGACGAGCGCTACTTCATCAAGCACGTTTTGGCCTTCTTCGCCGCGAGTGATGGAATCGTCAATGAGAACTTGGCCGAGAACTTTGTGGCTGAAGTTCAGTACACAGAAGCAAAGTTCTTCTACGGTTTTCAGATCGCCATGGAAAACATCCACTCTGAGACCTACTCACTCTTGATCGATACCTACATCAAAGACAAGAAAGAGAAAGACAAGCTCTTCAACGCGATCGAAACGATCGACTGCGTCAAGAAGAAAGCCGAGTGGGCCCTTCGTTGGATCGATGAAGGTTCTTTTGCCGAGCGACTCGTAGCCTTTGCTGCTGTCGAAGGCATCTTCTTCTCTGGTTCGTTCTGCTCTATTTTCTGGTTGAAGAAGCGCGGATTGATGCCAGGACTCAGCTTCTCTAACGAACTCATCTCTCGTGACGAAGGCATGCACTGCGACTTCGCCTGCCTGCTTTATAACGAACACTTGATCAACAAGCTTCCTAAAGAGACCGTAACCAAGATCATCGAAGATGCGGTTGAGATCGAAAAGGAGTTTGTAACGGATGCACTCCCTGTATCGCTGATCGGAATGAATGCGAAGCTCATGCAGCAGTACATCGAATTCGTTGCTGACCGCTTGCTAGCGGAACTCGGTTGCGACAAGGTGTATAACAGTTCCAACCCATTTGACTTCATGGAGATGATCTCTCTCCAAGGCAAGACCAACTTCTTCGAAAAGCGCGTGGCAGAATACCAGAAGTCTGGTGTAGCCGGCGGATCAGACAATCAAGTATTCAAGCTCGACGAAGACTTTTAACGAAATCCTACTTCCTAAGCATAAACCCTCAATAATCCTCAACTCATGTACGTAGTAAAAAGAGACGGTCGTACCGAGGCAGTAAAGTTCGACAAGATCACTGCCCGCATCAAGAAGCTCTGTTATGGACTTCACGCCAGCGTTGACCCCGTCAAGATCTCGATGAAGGTCATCGAAGGCCTTTACGAAGGTGTAGCAACCACGCAATTGGACGACTTGGCAGCAGAGACCGCTGCTTCCATGACCACCACGCACCCTGACTATGCGGCGTTGGCATCCCGAATTGCAGTTTCAAACCTGCACAAGAACACGGAGAAATCTTTCTCTGCAACCATCGACATGCTCTACAACTACGTAGACTCTCATACCGGCAAGAAGGCTCCAATGGTCGCTGATGACGTGTACAAGATCATCATGGACAACGCCGAGCAGCTCGATAGTCATATCATTTATGACCGCGACTTCGGATACGACTTCTTCGGTTTCAAAACCTTAGAGCGTTCGTATCTATTGAAGATCGACGGCAAGATCGTAGAGCGTCCACAGCACATGTTGATGCGTGTCGCCATTGGTATCCACAAGGAGGATATCGACGCAGCGATCGAAACTTATGATCTGATGAGTCAGCGTTGGTTCACACATGCAACTCCAACCTTGTTCAACTCGGGAACACCGAAACCACAAATGTCTTCTTGCTTCCTGTTGACCATGAAGGACGACAGCATCACAGGCATCTACGATACGCTAAGTCAGTGCGCAAAGATCTCGCAGAGCGCGGGTGGTATCGGTCTTTCGATCCATGACATTCGCGCAACAGGATCTTACATCCGAGGCACGAACGGAACCAGCAACGGCATCGTTCCAATGCTCCGTGTATTCAACGATACAGCTCGTTACGTAGACCAAGGGGGTGGTAAGCGTAAGGGTTCATTCGCGATCTACGTAGAGCCGTGGCACGCAGATATCTTCGACTTCCTCGATCTGAAGAAGAACCACGGAAAGGAAGAGCAACGTGCGAGAGACTTGTTCTACGCACTTTGGATCCCGGATCTATTCATGAAGCGAGTAGAAGAGGGAGGAGACTGGACCTTGATGTGTCCTGACGAATGTCCAGGCTTGGCAGATTGCCATGGAAAGGCGTTTGAGAAGCTCTACACCAAGTACGAGAAAGAAGGAAAAGGCAAGAAGACCATCAAAGCCCAGGAGCTTTGGTTCAAGATCCTAGAATCACAGATCGAGACCGGTACGCCTTACATGCTCTACAAGGATGCGGCTAACTCGAAGTCAAACCAGCAGAACTTGGGTACGATCAAGTCGTCCAACCTCTGTACGGAGATCATCGAGTACACAGCTCCAGACGAGGTAGCAGTTTGTAACCTAGCGTCGATCGCTCTTCCGATGTTTGTGAAGGACGGCAAGTTCGACTTCAACAAGCTCTTTGACATCACCTACGTGGCGACGAAGAACTTGAACAAGATCATCGACCGCAACTATTATCCTGTACCAGAGGCGAAGAACTCCAACATGCGTCACCGTCCGATCGGATTGGGCGTGCAAGGATTGGCAGATGCCTTCATCCTGATGCGCTTCCCTTTCGACAGCGAAGAGGCGAAGTTGCTGAACAAGCAGGTTTTCGAAACGATCTATTATGCAGCCTTGACCGCATCTAAGGACCTCGCCAAGGAGCATGGACCATATGAGTCTTACGAAGGTTCTCCAATTTCACAAGGTAAATTCCAGCAAGACCTTTGGGGTGTGCAGGCAACCGACTTGTGGGAGTGGGATGTGCTTCGCGAAGAAATCAAGGAACACGGTGTGCGTAACTCCTTGTTGTTGGCTCCAATGCCTACGGCGTCTACAAGCCAGATCCTCGGAAACAACGAGTGCATCGAGCCTTACACTTCGAATATTTACACCCGACGCACACTTTCAGGTGAGTTCGTAGTGGTGAACAAGCATCTGATGCGCGATTTGGTCAAGCTCGGTATTTGGAACGATACGTTGAAGAATAAGCTCATCGCAGCCAACGGATCTGTACAAAACATCGATGAGATTCCTGACAACATCAAGGAATTGTACAAGACCGCTTGGGAGATCAGCCAGCGTGTGATCATCGATTTGGCCGCTGATCGTGGCGCATACGTTGATCAAAGCCAGTCGCTCAACATCTTTATGGAAGATGCTAATTTCGCGAAGTTGACTTCGATGCACTTCTACGGTTGGAAGGCCGGTTTGAAAACCGGTATGTACTACCTCCGCACGAAGGCGGCACGCGACGCGATCAAGTTTACGCTTGACAAGGCTGCACTAGCTGAGCCAACGGCAAAAGCGGCACCTCAGGACGAGGTAAGCAAGGAGCAGCGCGAGGCAGAGATCGCATGTTCGCTGGATAATCCCGACGACTGCGAGATGTGCGGAAGTTGATCTTTCCACTAGCAAAAACAAAAGCCTGGCCGATCGGTCAGGCTTTTTTTATGATTCATCCTTCGACGAATAAGGTCATGCAAAGGTTAAATTAAGCCTGAACACCAACCAATTAGATAAAAACACCGTACTTTCATCATACCTAAGCTGTGACCGAACGCCTGTGGAAAGAATTATACGCCACTCCCTACCCTTTATTCTCCTGTTGATCGCTAGTGTTTCTTTGGGTCAAATCACACAGACCTATAACTACACTGGGGGGGTTCAGACCTTTGTCGTACCTAGTGGGATAACGTCCATTACTGTAGATGCGCGAGGAGCTGCAGGTGGCAACTCCTATTATGCAGGATCAACAACAGCACACATTGGCGGTCTAGGTGGCCGCGTTCAAGCTGACATACCGGTCACTCCCGGTCAAACCCTGTATATTTATGTTGGTGGCACCGGCAATACGGGTGCCTTAGGCGCCGGGGGTGCAGGCGGTTTTAATGGAGGGGGCAATGGAGCGTTTATCTCATCCTACTCAGGTGGCGGTGGTGGTGGAGCAACAGACATTCGCGCAGGCAGCACGGCATTAGCTAATAGAATACTCGTGGCTGGCGGAGCGGGAGGCGCTGCAGCAAATTATGGAACAGGAGATGACGGAGGAAATGGTGGAGGGCTCACTGGTGCAAACGGAGAATCCAACAACAACCCCAACCACGTCTCTAGAGGGAATGGAGGAACACCAACTACCGGTGGTGCAGGAGGACAATGGCCTGGGTACAATGTTGGTGGCGCCGGTGGCCTAGGTTCTGGAGGAGCTGGAGCTCTCGGAACTAGTGGCGGTGGCGCAGGAGGCGGCTATTATGGCGGTGGTGGCGGCTCATGGGGCGGCGGTGGCGGCGGAAGCAGCTACACCGTCACCGGAAGCACCAACATTACCCACACTCAAGGCTTTCAATCAGGAAATGGATCTGTTGACATCTCCTTCGCCCAATGTATTTTCCCAACGATCCCAACAACCTTCTCAAGTAATCCTTTGAGTCGACTTCATACGATTAGCTCTGTTAATATTGCTGGCACGGGAAATAATACAGCCTATGTCAGTCCTGGTCAAACAGTAACCCTCAGCTTCAATTATTCTATTGCAACAGGAGGAACTGCATGCCCAGGTTGTATCACTCAAACCTACGTAGGAATTGCTGGGGAATGGGGCACCTGTGTTCAAAGTTACAGTGGGTATTGCAATTGTTCAAGCAGCTTTTCTACTTCATTTACAGCTCCTTCCACACCTGGGCTTTACTATTTCACGCTCGGCGCGTCATGGCTTTATAGCTGTGGAGCCCCCCTCAATTACATCCCAGGCGGAACGAATGGGTTTGGCGCCATCATCGTACGTGAAAGCTTCTCATCTACCATCGATCATGAATCATGCGCGGGCAGCCTAGACGGCAGCATCGTTGTCGCTCCTGACAATGCTACTTCGGGGAATACCTTCCTTTGGTCAACAGGCGCCACTACTCCTGCCATTTCATCTCTTAGCCCTGGCGCCTATTTTGTTACTTCTACTGACACGTTTGGGTGCGCCCAAATCGACACGTTCAGTATCTATTCTGACACTATCAAGCCTTCAATAGCCATTTCACCCCTTACTATTGTTCTTGACTCTGCGAGCGGGGCCGCCACTATTTCAAATGATTCAGCCGACGCAGGATCAACAGACGCTTGCGGCATCGCAAGTATTGCGCTAGACAATACCACATTTGATTGTAGCGACATAGGAATCTTCTTCCTAGTGCAAACCGTAACCGATTCATCGGGAAATTTTGATACGGCACATGTTTGGACAAGCGTAGTAGATACAACGGCTCCACACATCCTGACCTTGGACTCACTGACAGTATACTTGGATGCCATAACTGGAACCTACACGCTTGACACAAGTGACGTGCTGATTTCCACTTTCGATGCATGCGGCTGGTCTGTAACTCTTGACACATCCGCGTTTGACTGCTCCGGCCATGGTACTTCCTTTTTTGTCTACGCAACGGCAACGGACCCATCGGGTAATAGCCGAACGGACTCCACCTTTGTCACGATCCTCGACACGGTATTGCCGGATGTGGTAACGCAGAACATGAACATTTGGCTCGACGCCTCAGGAAACGCCTCCATTCTTCCAGGTGACATTGACAACGGCACATCCGATGCCTGTGGACTTCAGCCCTTGGTCATCGACATCTCCACTTTTGATTGCTCAGATGTTGGGACATCAGTTACTGTGACGCTCACAGCGACAGATCTGAACGGCAATACCGACAGCGCAACGGCCGTAGTTACCGTACTCGATACGGTTCTTCCAAACGTGGTTACCCAGAACATTACCGTGGTACTTGACACCTTCGGCAACGCAACCATCACCAACGATTCAGCGGAAAATGGCTCAACGGATAACTGCGCCATTCAGTCCATTGCCCTCGATATCACATCGTTCGATTGTGCGGATGTGAGTAGCCCGGTGCAGATCGTGCAAACCGTAACCGACGTTAACGGCAATTTAGATACAGCACACGCTTACGTGACGGTATTGGATCAAACGGCTCCTGAAATGTATAGCTTCGATTCATTGACTGTGTATTTGGACGTCAATGGTCAATACACCTTGAGTACCGCCGAGGTCGACTCCGCTTCATATGACGCTTGCGGGATCACCTATTCTCTCGATACGTTCAATTTTGATTGTAATAATCATTCGAGCACCTTCCTTGCTACGCTGACCGGTGTGGACCCATCAGGCAATTCCAACACAGCGACCACTTGGGTGACCGTCTTGGACACAACACCACCCAACGTCATGACACAAAACACGACCGTATACCTTGATGCTTCTGGGGCGTCCAGTATCACCGCGATCGATATCGACAATGGCACAACCGACGCTTGTGGCATTGACACCATGTACCTCGATTCTACCGACTTCAGTTGTACTAGCTGGAATACTCCGATCACGATCACGCTAGCGGCGGTCGATGTATTTGGGAACACCTCTTCTAACACGGCGACAGTGACAGTTCTTGACACCATTTCACCAGTGGCCAATGCTAACACAAGCCACGTCCTTTACCTTGATGCCCTTGGTAACGCGAGCCTCTCTGCATTCCTAGATGTAGACAACGGATCCAGTGATAACTGCGCCATTGAGACTTGGGAATTGAATGACAGCTTGTATGACTGCGCCGACGTAGGTGGTCCTTTCCAAATTGTATTGACCGTCACTGACAGCTCCGGAAACTTCGATACCGCTCATGCGTACGTTCAGGTGTTCGACACCTTGGCGCCAACTATTGCCATACAGAACTCTCCGGTTTACCTTGACTCAACCGGTTCCCTTACCATTACCGCAAGCCATGTTGACACGGCAACATTCGACGCATGCGGTATAGCAGTGATGACCATCGACACTACCTTCTTCGATTGCTCCGGACACGGTGATACGATCACTACTCTGTTCTATGTTGAAGATGTGAATGGAAATGCAGACAGCCAACTGGTCGACCTATACATTCTAGACATCCTTGGACCCGCCGTTCTCACCCAGAACATCACGGTCTACCTGGATAGTTCAGGCGCAGATACGATCACGTCTTCCATGATCGACAATGGCTCAGTGGACAATTGTGGAATTGCTTCCTACGCCCTCGATGACAGCATTTTTGTCTGTGGTGACGTTGGACCCGTAACAGTGACCTTGACTGTGACTGACATTTATGGAAACTCTTTCTCTAACACCGCCGTTGTGACGGTAGAAGATACGATTGCCCCCGATATCAGAGGTCGAGATACAACCATGACCTTAGCGAACAGTGGACAGTTGATCCTACTGCCATCGATGATCGATACTGGAACATATGAGGCATGTGGTATCGACACCTCCTATGTGCTTCCTAACACTTTTGATTGCGGGGATGTAGGTTCAGTGATCGGAGTAGAGCTGACCGTCATTGATGTCAACGGCAACATGTCGTCAGACTCATTCAATGTCACGATCATCGACTCGCTTCCGCCTACTCTGCTTACTCAACCCATTACAATTCAATTGGATGTAAACGGTGCGGACACGATCGACTACACCATGATCGATACAGGGACCTGGGATAGTTGTGGTGTAGATAGCATTTGGATCGATGAGACCACTTTTGATTGTTCCGAACTCGGCTTTGATACGATTCTCTTCTTTGCCAGAGACATTCATGGAAATGTGGATTCTACCGAGGTCATCATCACGGTCGAAGACGTGATCCTGCCGACGGTATTCACCAACAACCTAACCCTCTACTTGGATGGTTCGGGTCAGGTCACGATCACAGCAGATTCAGTTGATAATGGTTCGTTTGACAACTGTACAGTAGATACGATCTACTTAAATCCGTATACATTCACTTGCCCTGATACAGCCGCGCCGCAGACCGTCACCCTCTACGTAGCTGACCAGAGCGGTAACACGGATTCAGCAACGGCATCCATCACTGTGTTTGACACGCTCGCGCCGTTCATGTTCGCTAACGACTTCACGGTGGCACTCGACTCATTCGGAGCGGCATCCATCACTGAGAATGATATCGATAGCGCCACGTATGACAACTGTGGAATCAGTGCAATGTGGCTCTCGGAATACAACTTCACTTGCCTGAATGTAGATTCTATCAATACAGTATTCCTCTATGCTCGGGATATCAGCGATAATCAAGACAGTACATCAGCCGTTGTTACCGTCATCGACACCATCGCGCCACAGCCACTGGTTCAAAACATTGTAGTTGCACTTGACAGTACGGGGCAGATCACCGTGGACCCTGCCGCTGTAGATTCAGCCACTTGGGACGCTTGCGGTGTCTTCCAGATCTGGCTTGAACAAGACACTTACTCCTGTGCGGACATGGGCATCAATACCCGATGGTTCTACGCGGAAGACGTCAACGGTAATGTGGATTCAACCCAGTTCACTATCGAGGTCTTGGATACGATCGCGCCTGAGATCATCATTATGGATACCTTCTACGTCTATCTAGACTCGTCAGGAAACGCATCGGTTACTGCTGACTCTATTGACCTCGGAACATGGGACAGCTGTGGAATCGCTTCCATCTCTATCGACACATCGATTTTCAATTGCATCAATCACGGTGACACACTAGAGGTGAGCTTCACGGCAGACGATGTAAACGGAAACACGATCACCGATACGAGCGTCTTTATCATCCTTGACACCATCGCTCCAGCCATTTTCGCCCATTCTGACACGTTCTACGTGGATAGCAATGGTCAATTCATATTGGATTGGGCCGTATTGAATGACAGCACGCAAGATGCTTGTGGTGTAGACACGATGTTCGTTTCAGACACACTCTTTACGTGTAGTACCGTTGATACTACGGACAGCATTTGGTTCTACGCCGTAGATGTCTATGGAAATATCGATTCATTCCAAATCGGCATTGCACTGCTAGACACCATCCATCCTGAGATCTATTGCAACGATTCTATTATCGTGTCCAATGACAGCGGGGACTGTGGAGCCATCGTTGGATTTGATTGGCCAACGGCGTGGGACAACTGCAGTATTGATTCTATCGTACAGATCGACACTACAGGACTCGATAGCGGTAGCTTCTTCGAGGTTGGATTCACACAGCTCACCTACGTCGCCTATGATCCTTCCGGTCTGACCGACACCTGCTCCTTCATCATCGAAGTGCAAGACACCGCGTCGCCGGTACTCTTCTGTCAGACGGATACACTGATCTGCGACACCACCTACATCTTCAGCTATCCCGATTACGAGGATAACTGTTCTGGATTTGAGGTTGTGCAAGTAGCCGGTATTGCGAGTGGAGAATTCTATCCCGTCGGAGCAACTATCAACCGCTTTGCGGTGACGGACAGCTATGGTAACACCGATACCTGCGAGTATGAAGTGTTCCGATACGACTTCCCAACCGTGGCTGACGCGGGGCCTGACCAAGAGAAGTGCGAAGACTACAGCACCATCTTGGAAGGAAACACACCGGGTGTGGGACAAGGATTCTGGACCCTCGTTCAAGGGGAAGGAACGTTTGTCGACACCTTGGATCCGACGACTACTATCAATAGTATCGTAGTAGGAACTACCATTTTGGAGTGGAGAATAGAGAACGGTGTCTGTCCGATCGAGCGCGACACGATGCAGATCATCGAGTACCTCACCCCTACGGCGGCAAACGCCGGTCCTGACATCGTTCTGTGTGACACGACGGAAGGTCAACTTGGCGCAATCGTCGATACCATTGGAACCGGTACTTGGTTGCCTACCGCAAATGGAACCTCCGTCACCGACTCAGGCGCATTCAATTCGATCATCACGGGACTCGAGCTCGGATCATTCAGCTACGTATGGCGCATCGTCAATGGTGTGTGTCCGATCACTTATGACACCGTGCAAGTGGATGTGGTTCCATATGCGATTGTGGACGCGGGTAAGGATGAATACATTTTCAACCCTTCCAATGTCGGTCTGAAAGCTGAAGCAGACCTACCAGTGAGCTTCACATGGTTGCCAGCCGCTCTGCTTCTCTCTGACACCGGCGACACGGTTGTAGCGACAGCGCGCGAAACCACTGAGTACATCGTCACCGCAGAAACGGAGTTCGGTTGTATAACGAGAGATACCGTACTCGTTGGCGTCAACATCGGACCGGTACTTCCGACCGCCTTTACCCCTGATGGAGACAACTTCAACGATGTTTGGAACTTGAAGGAACTGGAGAATTATCCGGGATGCGTTGTCACTGTCTTCAACAGATGGGGACAAAAGCTCTTTACGTCAGAAGGGTACCGAGAATCTTGGGATGGAACCTTCAACGGCGAACCCCTTCCAAGCGGAAGTTATTTCTATGTCATCGACCTGAATGTGGATGAAGTGCCTCAACAAACCGGTTCTGTAACGATCATCCGATGAGAAAACTGATCAAACATATCACCCTGGTGCTTTTCACCTGCGTGCTATCCTTGGGGGCTAAGGGACAGCAGGTCTATCAGCTGAGCCAGTACTTGCAAAACCTCTACATCCTAAACACGGCCACAGCCGGTTTGCACGATTACACCGAGGTCAATATGAGCTATCGCAATCAGTGGGTTGGCATCACCAATAGCCCGACCACCTATTACGTGAGCGTGACGCATCCACTTGGAAAACGCATCGAGATCAACCCACAAAACTCATCGGTTCGTATCAGTTCGCCCACGGCCTATACTTCCATTCAGCGCAAAGCCTACCACGCCGTTGGAGGGTATGTGGCGCAAGACAACTTCGGAGCTTATAGCCAAACGGAAGCTAGTCTGTCGTATACTTTCCACCTTCCTCTTGGAAAGGACCTCAGTGTAGCCTTCTCACCAAGTTTTGCTTACAATGGGTCGAATTTCGACCAGAACAAAGCCGTTCCAGAGTTCAGCGGCGACCCTAGATACGATGCCTACGTTGCCAATCGACCAAATGGAGCGAATGGAGATATCAATCTGGCCTTCTGGTTGTATCACTCCAAGTTCTTCGTGGGGTACTCTACGGATCAGTTGATCCAAGACCGCTTGAAATTCTCCAGCCAGATCACCCTGGATGAGCTGAAGGTTCATCACAATCTGATGGCGGGATACAACTACCGCATCAACAGAAACATGACCCTGACCCCGAGCTTTCTTTTGCGCTACGTAGATCAAGCACCGATATCGATGGACTTCAACGTCCGCCTCGACTATCAAGATCGATTCTGGAGTGCGTTATCCTATCGAAACACAAACACCTTGGTCGGCATGGTAGGTTTGCACTTATCCAATACGCTGCGCTTCGGTTATGCCTTCGACTTTACCCTTTCATCGATACAGACCAATAACATTGGCAGCCACGAGGTAATGATCGGTTTGAACCTGTTCAATAAAGAGAAAGCCATTTTTTAACGCCCCTTAATGAACCGTCTCCTACTAACTACTCTAACCGCCTTCTTCGCCACCACACTCTTTGCGCAGGTCGGATTCCGTTTCGAGTCAGTACAACCTTTGCCTAAGATCATCAATGGTATATACGAGGAAAACAGTCCTGTATACGACCCTGTGCAGGAGCGCCTGTACTTCTCGAGAGCCCTTCATCCTGACAACAAAGGAGGAAAGACCGTTGGTCAAGACCTTTGGTACAGTGACCGACAAGGGAATGCTTGGAGTCAGCCATCGAACGATCTTAACAAGCTGAACAATTACCTAAACAATGCGCCCATCGGACTCTCGGAGGATGGTGAGCGCATGTACATGATCGGCACGTACATCAAGAAGGTGTCCTTGCAGAGCGGATTCTCGGTTACCCAAAAAGAAGACGGCGACTGGCCTAGGCCTGTTGCAATGGATATTACCAACTTGAATATTCGTGGCTCATTCTACGGTGGGTATATGGCCCCGACGGAAGACGTGATGATCATCTCCATGGAAAGCGGCAACTCAAAAGGAGAAGAAGACCTTTATGTGTCCTTCAAAACGCCTGAAGGATGGAGTAAGCCAAAATGGATGGGAGATAGCATCAACACATCAGGATATGAGATCTCTCCGTATCTGTTCTATGATAAAAAGACCCTGATGTTTGCTTCTAATGGCTTAGGAGGCGAAGGCGATTGCGATATCTTCTACTCCTACCGTCTCGATTCTTCCTGGACGCGATGGTCCAAGCCGGTAAACGCCGGAAAGAAGATCAACTCTTCTGGGTTCGATGCCTTTCCCTTTGCCTACGGAGAGACCCTTTATTTCAGCTCGAATCGCGATGATAGCTTGAGCAACATTTACACCGCCAAGAACACGCTCTTCTGCAAGGAGGCCGGAATCGTTCGAATTGTATTTGAAGCATTTGATTCGCGACTACCAGACGCTCAGATCCAAGTCAGGGATGAGGAAGGTGAGCTCGTGGGGAAACACTTTGCTAACCGTAACGGCATCGTGGAGATCGATGGCCTACGTGAGAAGAAAGAATACACCTTCAAGCCTGAGCACAGCATCGTGGATTACACCAAGTACAAGCCCATGCTGCTTAACTCGGATGGCGCTTACGTGGAAGAACTTTCTTTCAGTGATGATGGTAGCATCTTGTTCACTCCCCGATTAGAAGAAGATCTCGCGGCAATGCCTGCCATTCAACAGGAACCAATGAAGCCGGGAATGCAAGGGATCTTTGAGGTAGACCGTACCCCTATTTCCGGAATTGTCTTGGCTCTGGTGGATGAGAATGGTGAAGTCCAACAATATACTTCGACCCAATCCGGTGGAAAATTCAAATTCGCCGAAACACCCGATGATCAGAAGCTCAAGATCCAGATCGTTACAGAGCTCGAATACATCAAGAAGAACGGTACGATCTACTATACCGACGACCTTGGAAATCGCCTCTTCAAGAGCGTGGTTGACGAAAATGGTCAGTTCGCCTACCAAAAGCTGGAAGCCCAAGAAATGGCGCGTTTGAAGATGCTGGCCAACGACAACAGCGCTATGAAAGCGTCTACCTCAGCGAGTAAGGGCGTGTTCTCCTATGAAAACCTACCACAAGAAGGCGTTACGTTGCAACTCTATGACGACGCCGGCAACTTGGTTGAAGAGGTTGTGACCAATCAGTCGGGTGAGTTCCAGTTCACCAAATTGAGAGCCGACCAGAATTTCAGCATTCGTCCGGCGGATGGTGGATTAGCCTCTGGCGATCTCGCCTTTTTAGATGACAACGGCAACCGAATGAGTCTCGAAGGATCAGGAGATGATTTTCGATTCGAAGCGCTGAGGCCTGAGATCATTCAAGGACTTCAACTGCTCCGGGAGGATTACGATGATGATCGCCTCGATCAAAACTTTGTTTTCACGATCGGTCTTTACAAGTACAAAAGCCTGCCCAAGGACGGAATCCGTTTGAACCTACTTGACGAGAATGACAATATCGTGGAAACGGTGACCACAGACGCGAGTGGACACTTTGTGTTCTCCATGTTGAAGCCTGATCAGAAGTACCGGGTGCAAGTAGTAGGAGTTTCAGACGAAGAAATGGACGAGACCCAGCTATACTTCGTAGACAACCTCGGAAACGTCAGCACGGCGATGATCGATCCTGACAAATACTACTCCTTCGAGCAACTAAGCAATGACTACTTCTTCAATATCTCGCAGATCAACACGGACGAAGCTTCGATGATCGTGGACGAGAGTTTCAAGGACGTGATTGGTAAGTTCAATTATCAAAACCTTCCAAAGGGAGGGGTTGAGATCCAGCTTTTGGATGAGTTCGGCAAGGTGATCGAGACGGTGCTCACTGACGAAAATGGAGACTTCATCTTCAGCAGATTGGCAAAAGAATCAGAGTACATGGTAAGATGGGCCGAGAACGATGCCGGACTATTGGACGAGGCGCAGTTTGTATTCGAAAACGAAGAGAACGAAGAACTTGTACAAGCGGGACAAACCAAAGACGGATTCAAGTTTGTGACCTTGGCCAGGGATGATGGCAGCATTGCTGGCATTCGATTGACGGAAAATCCGCAGATGGATATATCGAAATTCATCCCGAAAGAACTGAACTCAGCTGCGCCAAAGAAGGAGGGAGAGAAGCCGAAGGAAGAAACCTTTACAAGTGACATCGAGCGAGGCGACCTCAAGCTGCAAACGCTCTTCTTCAACTTTAACAGCGTGCGCCTTAGCAACAATGATCGATATCGTCTGAACCACAATGTGGTTCCGAAGATCAGACAATCGGCACAGCCCATCTTGATCGTGGGATACTCGTGCGATGTGGGTGATACCCGCACTGCGGCTCAAGTTTCCAAACTGAGAGCCGAGATGGTGAAAAAGTATCTGGTCAACCTAGGTATGGAACCAGAAATGATCATCATCGAGGGTATCGGTGCGCCGGATGAACCCCTCACCTACGGGCAGCGATTGGAGCGCCGTAGAGTCGATATCTTCCATCTCGCACCTTGACAATTTCATGACAATTGAATTTCGGAAGGACTAGACCTTCGTGCCTCCGTTGAAGCACTTTAAGGTCATAGCGCTGACGCACCGTCATTTGGGACTCGATCTCGTCGGAAAATTCCATGTGGAACCCGGTGAGCAAGGCGAGCGTTTCCGTCCCGTTCTTGAGGGATTTGACATCAAAGAATTCATGTTCCTTTCGACGTGTAACCGCGTCGAATTCTTCTTCCGAACTCATCGTTCTCTGAACGAAGCATTTGTGCGCGACCTGCTCCGCGCGAGCTATCCTAAATTGGCAGACGAGGAGATCGAAGAAGGCGCGGCACAAGCAAGACTCCACACGGCTCAAGAGGCGATCCGTCATATCTTTCATGTGGCCAGTTCGCTAGATTCCTTGGTCATCGGCGAACGAGAGATCATCACCCAGGTAAGACAAGCTTACGAGCGAGCGAAGAACAATGTTTTCACGGGTGACTTCATTCGAATCGCGATTCAGAAAGCCATTGAGACCGCCAAGCAGATCTACACAGAAACCGAGATCGCTACCAAGCCCATTTCGGTTGTCAATCTAGCCTATCGTAAGCTCCTCGAGCGCGACTTGAACTCTGAGCATCGCATCATCTACATCGGCGCAGGTCAGACCATCGAAGCGATAGCCGGCAATTTGAAAAAGCACGATTTCAAGTCGGTCAAAGTATTCAACCGAACTACTGAGAAAGCGCGAAAACTAGCTGCAGTATTAGGCGGCGAAGGGTATGGCCTGAATGATCTAGTAAAAGACGCCGGAGACTTTGACATCATCGTGACCTGCACGGGCGCTGATCGTTCGATCATCGATCAAGACACCTTCAAAGCCATGGGAGTAGAAGGGAAGAAGACCGTGGTTGACCTCGCCATTCCCAATGACTTAGATGCCTCCGTCCTCACCCACTTCGATGTAGACTACATCAGCATTGAGGACCTGAAGGATGAGGCGAAGAAGAATTTGAAACAGAGGGAGAAAGAGGTCTTTCGTTGTGAAGAACTAGTAGAACAGCGCTTGGAAGAGTTCGAAGCCGCCTACAAAACGCGCAAGTTAGAGATCGCCATGCAGGAAGTGCCAACCTTGATGAAGGAGATCAAGTCACGCGCCATGGACAAGACCTTCGCTCGCGAGATCGAGGCGATGGATCCGGAAAGCAGAGAGATCTTGGAGAAGGTGTTGAACTACCTGGAAAAGAAATACATTTCCATCCCGATGAAAATGGCCAAGCAGGTGATGTTGGAACAAGACCTAAAAGACCCTGTCATTGAAAAGTAAGATCCGTATCGGTAGTCGTGGAAGTGACCTGGCACTTTGGCAAGCCCACTTCTTTCAAGATGCCCTGAAAGAGATCGGCGTAGACTCCGAGATCATCATCATCAAGTCCAAGGGTGACCGGATACATCACTTGAGCTTTGATAAAATCGAAGGCAAGGGATTCTTTACCAAAGAGATCGAGGAAGCCCTTCTGCAAGGTGAAGTCGATGTGGCCATCCACTCCCACAAGGACCTTGAGACCCAAAACCCTCCGGGACTCACCGTTGCAGGCTTGTCTTATCGAGAAGACCCTTCCGAGCTTTTACTCATCCGTAAGGAGTGCACTGACCCTTCCCTTCCATTGGGATTCAAGAAAAACGCCATCGTAGGAACTTCATCAGCCAGGAGGAAGTCTCAGGTGAAAGCCCTTCGACCCGATATTACGATCAAGGACATTCGGGGCAATGTCCCCACGCGCATTGACAAGTTGCGTTCAGGTGATTTTGATGCCATCCTGCTGGCCCATGCAGGAGTGCACCGTCTGCAGCTCGATACCAGCGACCTGCATACAGCCAAACTCGATCCTCGTCTGTTCATTCCCGCACCTGCACAAGGGGTGTTGGCATATCAATGCCGCGAAGCGGACTCCGAAACGATCAAAATAGTACAACAGCTTCATCGCCCCGATGTGGCGGATGCGATCCACATAGAACGAGGCATCCTAAAGGGCTTCGGAGGCGGATGCCACATACCCATTGGCGTCTATGCTCGTCCAAATTCAGATGGATTTAGCGTCTGGGCTACGTTTGGCTCTAACTGGGAGAACATTCCCAGTCGAGTTCGATTCTCAGCTAAAGATCCCGTTGAAGCATTGGATCGTTTTGCATCGATCAAACAATCTTCGAAGCCAAAGAGTGTATTCATCAGTCGCTCCTTGACGAATGAGTCTTTTTTCGTTCGTGCCTGCAAAGAGCATAACATCTCAGTGACAGCGGCTTCGCTCATTTCGATCGAGCCTAAGGCATTTGAAATTTCTGCCGGCGCCTTAGATTGGGTCGTGTTCTCCTCTTCGAATGGTGTCCGCGCTTTCTTCGCTCAGGAAGAGCCTTCCGAGTGGAAGCATGTGCGCTTTGCTACAGCAGGACAAGCTACCCTGCAAACCCTTAGCGAATTCGGCATCGCACCCACCTATGCAGGACACGACAGTGACATGACTGTGGTCGCGAAAGAATTGGCCGCCAATATCGGAGAGTCCCAAGCGCTCTTTCCAAGCGCCAAAGACAGTCTCGGGTCGCTTCAAGAGCACCTCTCTGCCGAACAGGTGACCGAAGTGGCCGTCTATGAGACCCAGTTGAAATCACAGAACATCGATTCACACGATGCATATGTATTCACCAGCCCGAGCAACGTGCAGGCGTTCATCGATGGCGGAAACACGCTTGCAGACCATG
>Ga0181565_10001064_pt1 | contig 20871 bp, 14 predicted proteins | sample 101ome_16_FD_129661 | JGI IMG/M metagenome (GOLD analysis project Ga0181565, IMG submission 129661) | Coastal salt marsh microbial communities from the Groves Creek Marsh, Skidaway Island, Georgia - 101401AT metaG (megahit assembly) | ecosystem: Environmental > Aquatic > Marine > Intertidal... | reverse complement strand
CGCTGGGCAGTTGGCCTATTTCCCGCAGCTGGTCTCCGACCAACCAGTAAAGTGTCGTGCGCGGCTCTCGCGGATCTATGTTTTTTCGACCCCCAACCAGATAGTGTTCCCCCCACTTGGCCAAGAGCGGCCCGCCGACGTTGCGATCGAGGTCGCGGTGCTCCCAGTGCGCATACGGGGGACTAGATCTACAGATGCGTGCAGGCCTTGCATCTGCGCCGCGTGCAAGCGCCAAGCACTGACCATCTTCCTCAAATAGGAAGGCCGTCTCGTCGCCGTATTCGCTCGTGAAGAGCGACCGGTATCGCCATATGAGTCCGTCCTCGCTCTCTAACATCGCACCTTCTATCTGCGTGCGATCGGTGCGCTCTTCCTGGCCGTCTGCATAGCCCTTGCGGCGACGGCCGCACAGATAGGCACGATCGCCGTAGGCTGCTGCGCGCCAGATATAGTGACCGTAGGTCCCTTCAAGGGTTACGGGGGCAGACCAGTTTTCGCCGTCTTCGCTATGCACGGCAAAGCCGAGATGGTCGTTGAGAGTCCGCGCTTGGCCCTCTGGTGGAATGGCCCACGTGCCTGAATAGACAAAGAGACGACCGTTAAACACGAGTAGATGCGGGTCGCGAACGTCGCGAGGTTCGGCGCCAAAGACGCATACTTCTCGCCACGTTGTGCCGCTGTCATCGCTGCGCATAACGACGATTCGCGAAGTGGAAAAAAGCATGTGACCATCGGGACAGCGACGGTAGGTCAGATAGAGCGCACCGTTGAAGGAACACATATCCGTAAACGCGTTGTGATACCCGTCGTCAACAAGCAAGCGGGGTGAGTTAATATGGAGAGTCGGCAAGCGGAATTCCTCTGTTAAAAAGAGCGAAGTTACAGGTATTTTTTGCGCTCGGCCAACACGCCAATAGCGAGAAATGAGGCCAAGACGACAATCGCTACGTATTGATCTCCGAAGTAGCGCAAGAGCTGTGCGACAGAAGGGGTTATCAACACGGTTAGCATGCCGTAGCCAAACGAACAGAGCAGGACAAAAATGAGCGTTCGTATTACGAACGGATATGCTCGAATGCGCCGTTTGACGGCAGCGTTGATCTGATCTCCGTAGATGACCAGCAGGGCTGTGGTAAAGGCGGTCGCGATTTTAAATACGTGCGCGCGCACCCAGTCGGCCGGCATAAGGGCCACTTCCTTGAGCAGAGCTATGATTTCCATATGGTTTTCTGCGGTTAGAAAGGGAGTTGGGGTTTCTCAAAGCTAAGTTGGCATGGGGAGAAAAGCCAGTCTCCTGCGATGGGTTGACCGCGTGCCTTCGACAGTGCTTGATGTGGGTAAGTTCGGCACCTATATGCGGCGAAATGCCGCCAAAACGTCATTTTGGCTTAGGATACCCAAGAGGCGTCCGTGGTCTGCTTGGTCGAGCACGGGCAGGTAGCTTGCGTCGGGATGCTCTCGGAACATGTCAAGCACTTCGGAGAGCGTTTGCTGCGGAAAGGCTATTAGCGAGAGCGGTTTCACCAGATCTGCCGCGATGACTAGATTCGACGTATAGGGGTCGAATAGCATATCGCGTATGTCTTCATAGGCGATGACGCCTTCAAAGCGATCCTCCCTGTCGACGACGGGAAAGCGGTCATAGCGGCTGTGCGCTACGAGATGAAGAACCTCGTTAAAATTGGTATCCGTGCGTATCGTATCGACGCTTTTGCGCATGACGTGCTCTACGAGAATGTCTCCAGCATGGTCGAGACGGTGGCCTTGAGGAACCCCAAGAGACTGTCTAAAGTGGGTTACAACGTGGTGTAGACTTTCAAATGCCCCTGCTGGGGCCCGCCGCGCTAGCAGCGTTAAAACGGGCACCTCTCCGGCGTGAACGAGGCCGAGGCGGACTGCTATGGGCCCCCCGAGCTCAAAGATCACGACGGCGCCAAGGACGACTGTCTGCAGCATCTGTCCCGGTCCGGGCCAAACCTCGGCCAGCGTCGAGGAGAGGCCAATGGCCACGCCTGCTTGAGCCAGCATCGTCGGTCCCGTCCATTTCTCGTGGCGCTCACCAAAGCCCGCCCATCGCGCACCCAGCAGACATCCAGCGAGTTTGCCAGCGGTTCGCAGCAGGACATAGGCGGCGCCGACGAGGCCGATTTGGGGCAGCATTTCTATGTGTAAATTGGCGCCAGCTAGGGCGAAAAACAGCACGTACAGGGGATAGTCTAACTGGCGGATGGACGCGAGTAACTCCCTGTCACGCGTCGAGGCATTCGCCAGTACGGCACCGCAGGTGAACGTTCCGAGCATCGCATCAACGGTTAATAGATCGCACAGCGCCGTCACGCCGATTGCGCCGCCCAAGATGAGCAGCTGCTCTTCGCTGGTAGAGCGCAGACGCTCGGCCCAAACGCTCATGGCAAATCCGGCCACTGCGCCGATGGCTGGTGGCAGTAAAAGGCTTGAGAGCAGCGTGTTGCTATGCGTATTGCTCGGTGGGAGCAGCGAGAAAACGGCCACGTTGAAAAGCAGTACGCACACGAGGTTATTGAGCCCAATCAGCGTGCGCACGACGTCGGTGACGGGACCTGCGGAATCGTATTCTCGGATGACGAGCAGGGTCGCGGCCGGGGCCGTAGCAATCGAGATGATGCCGAGAAAGAGTCCTACTTGTAGAGGCGCGATTTGCTCGACGTCGCCAAAGAAAAAGTGAGTAATCGTCGTTGCAATGGCTACAGCGGTGAAAGTGATCCCTATCTCACAGAGCGAAAGAGCGGCAATGCGATGCTGCCAGCGACGTAGGTGCTCGCCCTGAAAATGCATGCCGATGGCGAGCATGATGAGCGTTAGTGCGATGTGTGATACGGGCTCTAAGCGCGCCAAATCCGCGTAGTCTAGCAGGGTTGGGTAGCCAACTAAATGAGACAGAGATGGGCCCGCACATAGGCCTACGAGCAGATAGCCCGTAACGCGCGGGAGATGCCATTGAAATACGGCGCGTCCTACAAAGAGAGCCGACAAGAATAGAACGGCGGCAGCAGCGAAAGTATATATGGAGGAATCCATTAAATACAGCTCAAACGCACATCGGGCGAATAGGGATTGCCAAGTGGGTAGTTGGGAAGCGCGATATTAGAAACGAGGGATGCTCTACCGATTAAAAACGCTTTAAAGGGCAGAGCGCTCATCGTCCTATGCGCGGCGCCATAGATAGCGACAAAGAGGCAATTTGTCAATCGGGTCGACGGCTCTACTGATATCCCAACCAATAGAGCACGGCTATGAGGTTGAGCGGGCTCCACAGCGTAGAGCCGATGAGGATGCCGCCGAGCAGTTCGGGACGGGCATTAAAGCGGGTCGTCAACACGAGCGCGTTAATGGCGGTGGGGAGGCAAGAGCAGATGAGCAGCACATCGCGCACGGCTCCCTGCGCGTCCATGAGAATAGTGAGTCCCACGCCGATGAGGGGCCCAATGGTGATCTTGGCAAAGATTGCACCGCCCAAGACGGCCTTTTGTCCGCCATCTATTCGTATGCGGCTAACCTGAACGCCGAGCAGCACAATGGCGAGAATGGGGCCGGCTTTGCCAATGAGATCACTCGTGGTGAGCACCGATTCGGGAATGGGTATACCCCATGCGTTGATTCCAATGGCGAGAGCGGCCGTATAGATCAGGGGTAGTTTAAATACGCTCGAAAGCGCCTGCAGCGGCCGCTGTCTGCCTCCTGCAGCGATATACACACCCAGAGAAGATGCAAATATATTGCCGTAGACAAAGAGTAGCATGACAATGCTGAGTGCTTCGTCTCCTAGGGCGAAGAGAACGACGGGAACGCCGTAGGAGGCGACGTTAACGGTGGGAATGGACAGGGTGACCGCGCTGCGGGTAGGGCGATCCCACGAGAAGGCGCGTGCCAAAAGCCAAATAGCAGGCGTGCTGAGTGCGTACATGCCGGCTTGCCAGGCCAGCACTTGGGCTGCCGCGACGCCCGTGATAGGATGGCGGACCAGGGCGGAAAAGAGTAGAAACGGAACGCACACATATAGGGCGACGTCGGCTAGCGACTCGGTGTCTACGCGCCGTCTGCGCCCGAGCGTGTAGCCGCATCCAATCAGCGTAAATATCGGCCCGATAACTTCTAGCAGGAATCCCATTAGGGCAGGATTTCATCCATCGAACCCTCGATGGCAATTGCGCGCACCGGCGTTCCGTCTCCTCCTTCTACTTTGAGCGGTAGAGCGGTGAAAAAGACGCGTTCCTCACGTAGGGATTCCAAGTTGGTCAGTCCCTCGACAATGACGATCCCGGCCTGCAGCAGAGTCTGATGCACGACGGTGATTTCCTCCATATCATCTACGGCTGCGACCGAGGGCGGTTCGACGCCCACGAGTGCGATCAGGCGTTCGGCAAAAAACTGTGCCAGCGCTAGGCTAATGCGTGGAAGTTCGTCCCTATAGGCAGGGCTGTCTACGCGCGTGCTCCAACCCGAGCGCAGGAGCACGCGATCGCCCGGTTCAATGCGCTCGGCAAAGTCGCCGAGGTGATCGACGGTGATGAGTTCACGCGGTTCTAATGCGCCTACGTCGATCACCCAGGCGGGTCCCACGCACTTAGCTAAGTCTAGGTGCTCAATGCTCTGACCTTGCTCAAAGAAGTGGCGAGGAGCATCCATATGGGTCGTTGCGTGCGAGTAGAGATGGAGCGTGCGCGCGTTCCAGCCGCTTTCAGCTAGCGTATGCGCTGTGTCCCATGCGATACCGCGCATATGAGGTCGCATGGTGAGCGATAGGTCGATAATTTGCATAGGATGCCTTTCAAATCGTGGGATGCGTTTCGCCCAGTGCACGTGCGGGTTGGTTTTGATATGTTTCCGTGCTGATAAAATTGTACTGTTTTGCATCTACGGCAATGCCACACACAATAAGATAGGTGACCAATATGCCTGCTCTACATGAGATTGCGCGCGCGGATTTAAAGGACAAGATACTCGGCGCTTGGACTGGGAAAGCCTATGGCTGTATGATGGGCGAGCCGATGGAGTATCGTGCACAGGGAGAGATCTATGAAGGCTCGCTCGATATCCATCCCAAAGCTCCGACCACGTGGCTGCACAACGAAGACGACCTCTACGTCAATATGGCCCTCTTAGAAGTAGTTCGGGAAAAAGGACTGGATGCAGCTGCAGAGGACTTTGCTCGGGTATTCCGCGAGAGCAAATTCATGCTGTGGCATGCCAACGGTCAGGCACGCCAAAATATCAGAGAAGGAATTCCGCCTCATCTGTCAGGCCATCCCTTCTACAATCCCCATGCAGACGATATCGACTTCCAAATTGAGTGCGATTTCATTGGGTTGATATGCCCCGGTATGCCCCAGAAGGCCGGCGTACTAGCTGATCGAGTCGGTCATATTATGAACTACGGTGAGGGCTACTACGCGGGACTCTTTTTAGCTTCGCTCTATGCTGCCGCTTTTGTAGAAGAGGACCTGTTGTCTATGATCGCAAAGGCGAGGACGTCTATTCCCGCCGACTGTGACTACGCCGCAATGTTGGCCGATTTGCTGGCGTGGTATGAGCGGGAGCCCAATGACTGGCGCTGGACATGGAAAAGAATTGAAGATACGTGGAACTTCGATCTCTGTCCGTGGGCTAAGACCGATGAGGGACGCTTCAATATACAGGGCCACTTTAACGGTTTGTATATCCTGATGGGGCTTTTGTATGGAAAAGGTGACTATATCGAATCCATCTCGATATGCACTCGCTGCGGTCAAGATACGGATTCTAATGTGGGCAATTGTGGTGGTATTCTCGGTGCGCTCACGGGCTTTAACGGTCTGCCGGAAAGCGTCAAGGCTGAGCTGGCTCCCTATATGGACCGCGATTATAACTTTACCAGCCTGTCCAATAACTCGGCGAGTGAACTGTGCTATCAGCTGGCGCTGGAAAATATTGAACGGAGCGGCGGGAGGGTGACCGAAGAATCTGTTCAGATTGCGGTTCAGCCTTTTGCATTTGAGGGCAGTCGCGAGCAGTCTTTCCACAATATGGAATTTGTCGAAACTTATAGAGCGATTGATCCGGCCATTCAATGGCACGGCGACTGGAACGTAGATGATGTCCGGAAACATCAGGCGGGCGGCGAAGTTGTCGTCTCCTCCTCAACGCCGGGCGACTACGCAGAGGTCGTCTTTAACGGCTCGTGCATTTACATGCAGGGGAATCTGCACTCTAATTATGGCATGATAGACATTTATATCGATGGTGCGTTTGTGCAGCGTCGCGACATGTTTATCGAACGTCAGTGGGACAACTGCCTACAGTCGACAGCCGTTTGGATCACTGGCTTGGCGTCCTGCCAGCACGTGCTGAGAGTGGTAATTAGTGCAGAAAAGAACGACCATAGCACGGGCACTGAGATCGCCCTGGGGCGGGTTGTTTCCTATCGCGGTTTGGTGGCACCATTACCCGAAGCATAGGAACTTGCATCAAAGGGAGGCACGCGGTGAGCCCCATAGCACTAGCGGCTGTATTATTTCTCTTTCTGAGCAGCGCACGCATAGAAGCGTCCGCGCATTGCTCCGAGGATGATCAAAGAGAAGGAGTATCTTCTGTGAAATTAGATCGAGTAATACCTCCATATGCCAGCGTCTATTTGCTCTTGGTTACTGCACTGGTTTCTAGCGTGATCGTCGGAACAGCTTTTGCCGAAGAGGCCCAGCGCATAGGGCCTCCGACGCAGTTTTTTGTCGACAGCGAGCGATACCGCTTTGCCTCACCGGACCTAAGCGATTCGAATTTTTATACCATTCCCAACGATCGCATCACGCGTGCGACCTACATGCGCTACTTGGAATCGCGCAACCTAGAGGCACTGGCCGCCAATCTCAATCACGGCGAAGGAGGTCCAAGAGCCTTTCTTCCCATCTTAGCCAAGTATGTCGAAAGCGGTGAGGCGCGCTGGGCCGATGCATGCATTGCGATGTTAAAGCGGTATCGGATTGCTCTAGAAGAGCGCGTCGAGCGAGATGGATGGGTCTCTGATTTTGAGGTTCCCGCCGTGGTGCTCCCTATGTACAGAAAGTATCTGATCGAAGGGGGAGCGATAGACGAGGATGCAGAGTGGTTTAAAGACCTAGTCCTCTACTACAGCCGCAATCTGCACGTGTGGTCGTCGGAGCCGATAGAATGGCGCGGTGGATGTCACCGGTCCATGCCTGAGGGCACCATTAAGTGGCTAGCCGCTCGCTGGTACCCAGAGATTCCAGAAGCCCGAGAATGGACGACGTATGGGCAGCTTGTCTTCAACGATTTCTGGAAGATAAAGGACGTGCCGCAAAACGATACGGGCTATATGATGGGGCCGATTGTGATGCTGGTATACAACGGTGATCTGATCACGGGAGATAATCGCCTCTACGAGGATGCAGAGATCCAACGACTCTGGCGGCGTCTCATGCTGGAGGTCACAAGCGACGGTGCGGTCAATCCCTACGGTCCCAACGGGGGATATAACAGCACCGCTGACTATCGGCTCTCGATGTTGGAGCGGCTAGCGGCCAAAACGGGCGATGGTAGATACCGTTTTGTCGCGCATAGGCTTATGAACTACATGCGCTATCAGGGAAAGGCACACGTAGAACACGACTATCTTCTCGACCCTCTACACGCGGCCCTGGCCTATCTATTAGCCGATGACTCGGTGCAGCCTGTAGAGCCAGATCCGGTATCGCTCCACACGGTGCGCAACGAAGCGATGCGCGTGCCGCACACGGACAAGGCGCTTACTGAAGAACTGCTTGGAAACGCCGACTCGCGAGAGAATAGGGGACATATTTGCTGTAGCTGGGTGATGAACGAGCAGCAGTGGCCGGATAAATTTGTTTTCCGCAGCGGGTGGAATCCCGGCGATCTATTTTGTCTGGTCGAACTGCATCCGACGAGCTTTCCCGCCAATCCGGGCGGCATCATGGGCATGAATCGGTACGGTGCGCCGTTTACGCAGATCGTTACCAGCAAGGGCAGTTCGCAGGAAAATCGCCTGCTCATCGAGGACGTTGACGGAGCGGTCGAGCTACGCTATCACGCCGACAAGGTGCGCATTGACGAACATTGGAGCCTGGGGACCATGCCCGATATTCGCTCTGAGGTGACGTACTTTAGCGATACGCCCCAGGCCACGTATGCCAGTGTTCGAGTTTTGAACCCCGACGGACTGCCCGTGGTATACGATCGCGAATTTATCTTTGTTAAGAATCGCTTTCTCGCCACGCGCGAGATTGTGACCTTTGAAGAGTCGTTTAAAACGCGGATATCGCCGCTGTGGAACACGCAAAATATTGGACCGCAGCTGGGAACCCACTGGGCCAATACGTTTATGAGTGCACCCGTTGCCAATAACGGAGGGGCCAGTATGAAGACGCCCCCGGTCGATTTACTCGTTTGGTTTGCTCCTCGTCCAGACCGTCAGCTGCAGGTGGTGGATCGCATGACCTTTGACCTGCGCACGACCGACTGTCCGGCCCAGCTGCGCTATGCGTGGGAGGGTACGCCCCAAAAAGGTGAGCGAAAAGTATTTACCCAAGTGTACTACCCGCACATGCCCTATCGCTTTCGCTCGTTTAACAACACCCCCGGGGCAGCGGTGATAATGGCCAGCCGCCGCTGCAGGCCACGGCACATGCCAGCGGTATTGAAGTTATGAGAGACGACGTCGAAGCAAGTGTTCTCAGACTCGAACTGGAAGATGGACGCGTGGAGTATGTCGTGTTTAATCCGGGTAGACAGGAGCTCGACGTGGATGGAGCGGCGGTGACACAGCCGTTTGCCTATCGTGTTGGGCCGAAGGGGAAACGGAGTGAATGACTGTGTGATTACGCGCTAGTGATCAGTGCCCGTTCACGGATTTTTCTTCTTACCCTTGCGGTGCCGATTTTTCTTTGACGATTTCTTTATACTGTTTCCTTTAAATGGCTTGCGTTCGCGCGAGGAGCGGTCGCTTTCAATGCGCGCGAGCTGTAGCTGTTCGCCGCAGACCCAGACCTTTCTAAGAGCGCGATACAGGTCGCGCGGCATGCCTTCTGGTAAGTCAACGGTGCTGTGGTCTTCATAGATTTCAATGCGGCCAATATACTGACTATCCAATTCTACCTCGTTGGCGATAGCCCCTACGAGATTGCCCGGTTTGAGACCGTGCACGTGACCAACGGAAACGCGAAATCGCTCCATGCCTTCGGGCGGCGGAGCAGTTTTTTCGGGCGGTGGATTTTTATCTCTCCGATCCTTGCGTCCTCCTGGTCCGGTCGGATCTGTGGCTGGTTTTGTTGCGGTACGAGCCCGTCCGCGTTCCATGTCTGCAGGCAGCAGCAGGGGCTCATCGCCACGCACAATCTTGGCCAGAGCCGATGCGATGTCGAGCATCGCTATGTTGTGCTCCTGCCGATACTGCTCTAAGACCATGCGAAAGACGCCGAGATCTTCGGTGTCTAGCGTATCGGTGATAGCCTGCTTAAAGTGAGCAACGCGCTGGTCGTTAATCATTTCTGTGGAGGGCAGTTCCAGCAGCGGAATCTTCTGCTGCGTGGCGCGTTCAATGGCGTATAAAAGTCTCCGTTCACGCGGTGCAACAAAGAGCACGGCTTCGCCGCTGCGTCCGGCGCGTCCGGTGCGCCCGATGCGGTGGATATAGGCCTCGACGTCAGAGGGTATATCGAAGTTGATCACGTGGCTGATGCGGTTGATATCTAGGCCGCGCGCAGCAACGTCTGTGGCGACCAGAATATCCAGGCGACCCTTTTTGAGCAGAGCGACCGTTTTTTCACGCTGTTTTTGTGCCATATCGCCGCTCAGGGCAGCGCTGGCATATCCGCGTGCTTCTAGTTTTTCTGCGAGCTCGTTTGTCATGGTGCGCGTGCGGACAAACACTAATACGCCGTCGAATGATTCCCCTTCTAATATGCGCGTTAGGGCATCTATCTTCCGGTCTTTACCGCTGACCATCCAGTGTCGTTGTCGAACTGTTTCGGCCGTCGTCGCACGTTGTTCAATGGCGATGTGCTCGGGATCGCGTAGGTGGCGCTCAGCAATGCGGCGAATGGGTTCGGGCATCGTAGCAGAAAAAAGCGCGGTTTGGTGCTGGTCGGGGGTTTGCTGCAAGATCCATTCTACGTCGTCGATAAATCCCATCCTGAGCATTTCATCGCCCTCGTCTAGGACGAGGCAGCGCAGTCCGTCCAAGCGAAGCGTTTTGCGTCTCATGTGATCCATGACGCGGCCGGGTGTACCCACCACCACGTGCACGCCGCGCTTGAGGGCTCGCAGTTGCCCATCGTAGGATTGCCCTCCGTAAATGGGCAATACGTGGAATCCTTTTATATGAGTGGCATAGCGTTGAAAAGCCTCGGCCACTTGAATGGCCAATTCACGCGTGGGCGTCAACACGAGTACTTGTACAGATCGTTTTTCCACCTCGATATGAGTTAGGAGAGGCAGGGCGAACGCTGCGGTCTTACCCGTGCCGGTTTGGGCCTGGCCGAGGACGTCGCGCTGGGCCAACATAAGGGGAATCGTCTCCGCCTGTATGGGCGTGGGGATCTCGTAGCCTATTTCGCCCAGGGCCTTGAGGACGGGTTTAGTCAGAGAGAGAGATTGAAACGTGGTGCCAACTGCTTTAGACATGCGGTGTGTTTTCTCTTTTTGAAGGTGTAGAACAGCGAGGGGGCTGCGCGATGCGTCCTTGCACAGCCCCTTTTACGACGGCCGCACAATAAATGGTCAACCGGTCGCAACTCCCTATGGATGGTCCTCTGGGTAGATATGTAGAGTGGTCTGGGTGGATGGTTGCCCTCCTTGTCTAACGGAGGATAGTGATCCGCTCTAAAAGGAGTCATCTGCTCGTGTAGATTAAATATAAGGCCAAGGCGCTGGGTTTCCCAATGGAGCGCTTGACCCGTTGGAAATGGGACGGCATATTGCGACAGCCAGTTTGCATTGCCCAACCCCTGCGAGGAAAGGTTGCCCATGCTTGAACCCATCCTGCTAACCGATGAGCAGATACGCGAGTTTATCGTCAATGGATATTTAGTCTTTGAACCGACGGTCCCCGAGGGCACGCACGAGGCGTGCTATGGGCGGCTCAATGAGATCATTGATGCCGAGGCAAATCCCGGTAATAATATCCTGCCGCGCGTGCCTGAAATGCGCCACGTTTTGAACAGTCCCGAGGTGCGAGGGGCGCTGCTGAGCGTTTTGGGACCTGGCTATTTGGAACACCCACATCGCTACTGTCACCCCCTGGGCCCGGTGAGAGATATTCCTTCTGATGATGAAGTCGAACATCGCCTGCGAAACAACTGCCATCAGGATGGCTACACGCCGATGGGTCATCCGCGTCAGCACTATATGCGCTATGCACGCATTATGTACTATCCGCAGGATTCGCCGGTTGAACTCGGTCCGACGCACGTGATTCCCGGCACCCAGTACAATCGCGGTCTCAGCGATGAGGATCGGGCCAATACGCTGCCCGTAGCTGGACGCGCAGGCACGGTGTCGCTGACCCATTTTGACGTTGGGCATGCGGCGGGTGTTTCGCTGCTGCCGCGCCATCGGCACATGATCAAATTCATTTACATGCGAGCAACGGAACCGACTGAACCCACGTGGAACTGCCAGAGTACCGGTTGGGAAAGACCCGCCGAGATAACGGCTCCACACGATCTCGAACTGACTTGGTCGCATCAGTGGGATTGGCTGTGCGGCCGGCGCGATCGCTACGCCTCTTGGGCCAATGTTGAGGGCGACAGCAGCTCGCCAACGCAGTGCTTGGCAGATTTGCACGGAGACCAACCGCTCTCTCGGCGTCTCGATGCGGTGCGCAGCTTGGCCTCGTTAGGTGCTGCGGCAGCCGAGGCCGTACCTGCGCTAATTGATCTTTTGGGCACAGATCATCAGGCGCTTCGAGTCGAAGCTACCTATGCGTTGGGACGAATTGGTGCCCCCGCTGTGAGCTCGCTTGTCGCAGCGCTGGAGGCGGCAGGCGAACAGGCCGATGGGCACGATGCGCCCCCGGCGTGGAACGAGGGTGCCACTCATATGGAAGATGCTGCGCAGGCCTTGGCGGCGGTGGGAAAACCGGCGGTTGAATCGCTTGTCCAGCTGCTCTGCGCGCCGAGCGAGTGGACGCGCGTCAACGCGGCCTTTGCCCTAGGAGAGATGGATTCGCACGCAGGGGCAGCGGTGCCCGCGCTGGTAGAGGCGCTTGGAGACGCCTCACACCGAGTGGTGCGTACTGCTATTGATGCGCTGGGTAATATTGCGGCATCGGATCCACAGGCAGACTGGATCGATGCACTCGGTAGAATGCTTGAAGCCGACCATCCTAGCTGGCATGAGGAGGCATCGCGTCGTTGGGTGCCGCGCGACCAGGTGCGGACCAATGCCGCTACGGTGTGCGCTCGCCTGGGCTCGGCTGCTCATCCGCTGGAAGCGCGTCTCTTTAAGGCGCTGGATGATCCGTGTGGGCACGTGGGCTCTTTTGCGCTCAGTGCCCTACAGCGCCTAGGAACACCTACGGCAGCCCAGGCGGCTATGGACTATTTATGGTCTCAGCGCTGGGATGCATCGATCGATGGGGAGCGACAGTTCTGATGGGGTGCACGTTTTCTCCCCAAGCACCGTTGAGGGCATTCTTTTGACCTTAGCTATAGGATCTGGGAATGCATCCGGTGGGCTAAAGACCATCGACGCTTCACCCGTCGTGGCCGACGGTTGGCACAATGCGTTTGCCGCTCTGACAGCGTGGAATGGCCGCTATTGGCTGGCCTACCGACGGGGCAGTGGTCACACGGCGCGTGATGGAGTGATCGTCGTGTCCGTTTCGAGCGATCTCCTAGCGTGGGAAGAGGTCGCGCTCTTCCAGACAGGAGCCGATGATCGCGACGCGCAGTGGGTTGTTTTTAACGGTCGTCTGTGGCTCTACTTCAACAGCCTGCGAGACGGTCTATTCGCCATTTATGCTAGTCAAACGGAAGATGGTAGGACGTGGAGTGAACCAGAGCGCGTCTATCGAGACGGCTTTATTCTGTGGAAGCCGATTGAACGCGATGGCCTACTCTATGCGGGTGCGCACCGTCCGGGAGCCGACGCCGAGCGCGGTGCCGAACTCGTCTGTTCTAGCGACGGCTTGGCTTGGAGTCAAATAAGCACGCTGCGCGCCGGGCGCGGTGAGAGTGAAACGACGCTCTCTTTCGCACCCAATGGCGACCTGACCGCATTTCTGCGAGATCAAAGACAGATAGGGGGAGCTATTTTGGAATCGCGCCCCCCGTATACCGAATGGGCGGAGCGATCGGCGGGCGTCCATCTATCGGGACATGCGGCCTACACGATTGAGGGCGTTACGTACGTTTTCTCTCGCGCCTTTGCCTGCGATCCGCCCATAGAATCCGACGCACCTAGGTCGGCCTTGCCCGCAGAGATAGATCAGGGAACGATCGTATATACATACGAAGAAGGCGTGCTCGTTCCTTATTGTCTGCTTGGTCCCCTGCATGAAAATCACGACGCTTCGTACGCAACGGCTATAGTTCGAGCAGGGCGCATGTGGGCAATTTTCCACCGGGCACGCCACCGCTATGAAGGAACATTTCGCTACAAGGATGCCGCTGATCTACTGCTAGCGGAAGTGCCGTTGAAGAAATAGTTCATCTTTATGAAGAAATAGTTCATCTTTATAAAGAAAGCGCACGGCGCGCTGCTCGCTTTTAAACCGTTCTCCCAATCGATGCGATCTCTTTCGGTCAGAATGTGCTTTCGCGCGTGGTCAACGGACACCAGCGAGCCGGCATTAGATGCTTGATCAGCGTGTCTTTAGCTTCTGCCGTGTCTATGCGCTGAAGTGCGAAAAGCGCATCGCCGCGAACGTAGCGATTCTCATCATCGAGCACGTGCTCTAACGCGGAGACCGCTTCAGCGGCTTGGGGACCAAGACGACAAAGCGCGAAGGCGGCCGCTGTGCGCACTGGAACTTCTGAATCGGCGAGTGCGTCGATCAGCGCGGGGACGGGTGCGGGAGACCTGCCCAGGATGCCGAGCGCTTCGGCGGCTCGCTGACGGACCGAGGTTTCGGCGTCTTTGGTTGCATCGATGAGCGCGTCGATCGCAGGGTTGGCCGCACAGCCGATATCGCCCAATACGGTGGCTGCATCGGCGCGCGTCAGTGGATTGGCAGATTGGAGAGCTTCTACGAGCGCGTCGACGGCCGGTGCCCCAATGGCGCTGAGTGCGTACGCGGCGTGCCGGCGCGTCATTTCTGAGGGATCTCTCAGAGTCTCAACTAAAGCGGGTACGATGTCTACGCCGAAGGACGCTAGGTCATAAGCAGCTGAGATGCCAATGCGTTCCTGCTCAGATTGCAGTAGGGAGAGCAGGTCTGCCGGTTCGCGGTCATTAGGCGGAACGGGGATAGACGTTCCGCGATGCCAGTGCCAGGCATGTGCATACATCGTCGAGAGCGCCCGACTGTCCCCGGTCAGTGCAGGGGGCGCTCCCGGCCATTCGGTCTGCTGGTTGTTCCAAGAGGGTGCTTCTGGTTCGTCCATGCGCGCGAAGAGGAACTTGATCATGAACCGGTGGTGATCGCTGCGGTTGGGCATGGCTCGATGCCAGAGGTCGTAGTGAGTGATTGTTACGCTGCCGGCCGGCGTGACCAGTGGAAGTTCTCGATCTATCTGGGCACCTTCAGGCGTGTTGAAGTAGTGGCTGCCTGGCACGATACCAGACGGTCCTCGCTCTAGCGGGGTATCCTGTGGATAGTAGAATGCCAAGAGGTAGCGAGTGCGATGGGACCACCGTTTGCCGCCGTCTTGGTGCATATTCTGACCTTGGCTTTGGGCCGGATTGTGGTGAGGGTGTCGGTGAGGCTGTAGGTAGTAGTCGTCACCGACGACGCTTTTTAATGCGCCGACGACTGAGGGGTGCTCAACGATTTGACGAACCCCGGGAATGCGCGGTAGCAAATTATTGCCCGGATTCCCTTCGCGTTCGAATATTTCTTCGTGCTGAGCATAAATTTCAGCGTGAAACTCAGTTGGGAGATCCGGCGTGATGGTCGTGTAGCCGTGAGCGATAAACTGAGCCATCTGTGCATCGCTTAGGTGGAAGGCTAGGTCATTCATGGTGTTTACCGCGCTTTCTCTGGAGTGTGTGGTGGTCTTTTCAAATAGGATTGTGTGTTATATTCTGAATTGTTTGCTCAGTGCGGTCAATCGCGCATGCTGCGCGAGCGCGATCTGGATACCGTACGGTTTTCGCGTGGTCGCCGTGATTGGCCCGTTAATCGTCATAAAAACAGTGTCATAGTATGATTATGAAATACGCACTATTCGCGTTTATATCGCTCTCCCTATTGCTCTGTGGAAGCGCGTTCTATGTGTATGGGGAAGCTGCTGCGTCCGATAGCGTTGTCCTGGTGGGCATGGTCGCGCTCGCAGGGTTGAGCTCTTGGTTTATCAGAGGCGCTATTGCAGCCCGCAGTGGGAATCGACAAGAGCTGCATGACAATACAGATCGATTGCGCAAATACTTCGAATTGAGCGGGGTAGGTATCGGGAAAACGTCCGCGCAAGGACGCTGGTTGGAGGTGGATGATACGCTCTGTAACCTACTTGGATATTCAGAGCAGGAATTTAAGGTCATCTCCTGGAGTGATACCGTTTATCCAGATGATTTGCACATGATTGACCATCTGTTAGACCGTACGGCAAGTGGGGAAGTTGATCATCTGGTCACAAGTGTCCGATTTGTCGATAGATCTGGCGGGGTTGTGTTCACTGAACTCGTATCGCTATGCGTTCGTCAGGACGATGGAGCAGTCGATTATTTTGAGCATTACGTGGTGGACGGCGGTGAAAGGCAGAAGATCTCGCAGAGTCTGAAAGCGTCGGTAAATCAGCATCGAATCCTGTTTGAAGAAGCCCCGGTGATGTACATCTTAACCCGAATTGGCGACCCTTCTCCGACCATCGCGGATGCGAACAAACGTTTTCTTGAGGCACTCGGCTACAGCCGCGAAGAGGTTGTGGGTAAAGAGTCCACTCTCTTCTATACGGCCGAATCTAATGAGCAGATGCTGTCGACGGGGTATCGACAGGCCCTGGAGGGAACATTTACGCCGCAGGAACGACAGCTTGTCGCGAAAGATGGGCGTATAGTAGAGGCCATCTTGTATGCCCTACCCGAGTACGATAGCAAGAACGAGGTTGTTGGCACACGAGCCATTTACGTAGACGTTGGCACGCGTAGGGCGCTGGAGGAAGAGCACCGAAAGAGTCAAAATCTAGAAGCGCTGGGCGTTTTGGCGGGTGGAATAGCGCATGACTTTAACAACGTCCTTACTGCTGTCATAGGCAGCTTCGAGCTCTTGGAGTTGATGACTGAAGACAAAGAGAGTAAGACGTACGGGATCATTGCCAACGGCAAGAGCGCCGCTGAGCGCACCCGGGGCTTGACGCAACAGTTGATGACCTTTGCCAAGGGCGGTGCACCGGTCAAGCAGGCATCCTCTATGAAGAATTTAATTCGAGAAACGACCGAGCTTTTACTGCGTGGTTCAAAAACGGTGCCCGTGTTCGACATTGACGAGAATTTGCATGTGGTTAACGTGGACTATGGTCAGATGGGTCAGGTCGTACAAAACTTGGTTATCAATGCGGATCAAGCTATGAGCGAGGGCGGAACCTTGAAGATAAAGGCTAAGAATTTGCATATAAGTGCCGGGGATTCCATCCAGTATTTCCATCAACTCGAAGCCGGTCCCTACGTGAAGGTTACTGTTCAGGATGAAGGAGTTGGTCTGTCCGACGAAGCGTTGAAAAAGATTTTTGATCCCTACTATACGACGAAAGAAACGGGTCACGGTCTCGGATTGTCAATTGTGCACTCTATCATACATAGGCATGATGGATATATCACCGCCCGCTCCGAAAAAGGTAGAGGTGCTGCGTTTGAATTCTATATTCCAGCGCTACCAGATTCAACGCTGGAAAAAGAGGTGCCTGCAGGGAACCTGCACGCTGGAAAGGGACGCATCTTGTTGGTCGACGATGAGGAGGCTGTGCACGCAACGGTGCCGCTAATGCTCGAACAATTTGGCTATCAGGTCGAAGGTGCCTACGGAGGCGAAGAGGCGATAACTCTGTACCGGGAGGCTATGGAAGCGAGTACTTGCTACGATCTAGTCATTATGGATTTGACGATGCCTGGTGGAATGGACGGCCAAGAGGCGGTGAATAAGCTGCATGAATTAGATGCCAACGTTCGCGCTATCGTATCTAGCGGATACGCTAATAACCAGGTCATGAATGACTATAAAGCCTACGGTTTTAGAGCTTCCGTCAAGAAGCCGGTGAATATGACAGAGCTAATCGAGACTGTAGGCGAAGTTATTGGCGAAACGGCGTAAAGCTAAACGCCCCACTGAGACGGTGTTTGTGTTTTAGGTTTTTCCGCGCGGGTAAAGTAATTAGAAGAACCGGTTGTGCAGTCGAATTTCCACGCCCTCAAATCCCAGTATTTCGTAGCATGTTCCAGCGCTGCAGGCCAGTCCTGCGCGTCGCTGACCGGTAAATATATGCACGTTGTGGTTGCTGCCTAAATCGGCGTTTAGGCTGAGTCCACGCCACCACGTAGTGCCGGATGGGTTGGCGCCGGTCGCTAGCACATCCGTGCTGCGTTCAACTGACAGGGCTGCGGATATGCCAGAAGTGCGGTGAGCGGCGAAGTTGAGATAGAGATTGGTATAGGGGTATTCAGAGGCGCCGAAGCGCCGGTCTACGTCTTGAAACTGCACGTCGAGTTCGAGGCTGTAGTGCGGATTGATAGACCAATTCCAAAGCGTTCCAACTATGCGGTGTCGCTGGTCGTCGAGAATTTGGTTGCGGTTAACGTCGACAAAAAACTGCGCTTCTATGAGGTCGCCGAGCGGCGCGTTTAGCTGCAAGAAGAGTTCGCTCAGGCTTCTATCGTCTGCGCGGCCAGGAGTAAGTTGGCGCACCGCATGCGTCCAGTTGGCCGTTAGCACATACCCCCCCGCCGTAGCATAGCTCAGCTCTCCTTGGAAACCGCGTTCATCGTCTGGAAGCAGGTCGTGCGTAATGCGGTTGAGCAAATAGGCGGAGTGCTCGCGAATCAGCGGTGGCGGATTGTTGATCTGGGTTAGGGCAAAGTTGCGATAATCCTTGAATTCGAGGCTGAAACCCCAAGCGCCAACCGTTATCGTCGAGGATAGATAGAGCGCGCGGCTTCGGTCGCGACTCATAGAAAAGATCGGCCCCGAATCCGGGTTTCGGCGGGCGTATTCGCCGTACAGATCGGCGTAGATACCGTCTAGTCCGAGCGATGAGAGGAGCGCTTCGAGGCGCAGGCGTGTGCCGAGCGCTAGTCCAAGCTCTCGCTCTTCACCCGTATCGTAGTCCAACAGGCTCAGTTCGGTATCGAGGTAGGAGCGCGGTTGGAGCGTTAGAGTGCCACCCTGTATGGTGCCCTGGCGGCGATTGATGCCCTTGAGGCCGGGCGGTAGGTCCGAATTGACGGGGGCGCCGCGCAGAAGTTGGATGCGGCCCCATGGCAAGCCATAGCGAAGGTGGATACCGTCGAGATCGCGGACGATCTGATAGCGTCGCCGCGAGCCGCGTTGTTCGGTAATGACACCGGGTAACTCAAAGGCATGTGCCAAGAGTCCGCTGCCCACAATTGTGTAAAAATGACCTAGTGTGGCTTGGAAATTGGCCCGGCGATAGGTGATAAAACGCTGGAGAATCTCGCCGTAGCTGCGGCCGGATTCGCTCGACCCGAAAGCCTCGCTGCGGACGCCGATGCGAAGATGGTCCAGTGAATAGCCAAGATTAAACTGGTGATACAGCGTGCGCAGATCTCGAGGCTTGCGCTCGGGCAGGTTGCCTATCTGCATCTCGCTCAGGCTTGAAAGGCGAAGCTGTGCCTCTGGTGTGTCTGGGGCTAGAGCGAAGACCAGAGAAAATATGAGCAAGAAGAGTGCACGCGCTGAACGGCATATTCGGGGCATAGTGATAACATAGGCAAAAGACCGTCGGCCGAATAGGTGACGAGAGAACTTTTCACGCGGAGTATGGGTTTCTCTTATATTCTGTATTGAGCAGTCTACACAGATGGGGAGCCCTACTTTGCTTATTCAACGCGTCGTGGTTGTAGTGCTGAGTCTATTGGTCGTCACTTCGGTCAGTGCTGAAAAAGCACCGCAGTTGGTGCTGGAGCGAATGGACGGATCTACGTTTTCGTTGGAAAAAACGCTCGAGTCAGGCCCCGTCGTATTTGATTTCTGGGCCACTTGGTGCAAGCCCTGTATTAAGGGATTGCCCAAGGTGCAAGAAGTGGCCGAACAATATGCGAGCAAAGGCGTGCAGGTTTTTACGATCAACGTCGACGGGCCGCGCAATCGACCCAAGGTGCTTCCCTTCATGAGGCGGCATAAGATTGAGCTGCCCGTCCTATTCGACAATACAAATGAAGTGCTGCAGCTGTTCCATCTGGCGGGCGTTCCTGCTACGCTGATCATCGCAGCGGATGGAACGGTTTTCTACCGACATGAAGGGTACCGGCCCGGTGATGCGGAAAAACTGGTAGAGCAGTTAGATAAACTGCTGGCTCTTGAGGAGGAATAGCTATGCGCATACTACACGCTGTGTTCGCCGCGACGCTCGTTGCAACGCTGGCTTCTGCCCAATCGCGACTCGGCGAATCGGCTGCTGACTTTACGCTGCAGTCGCTGTCGGGTGACGAAGTCTCACTGAGCGATTTCAGAGGGCGGGTCCTCTTGATCAACTTTTTTGGTTTCAACTGACCCTTCTGTATCGCGGAGGCCGCGAACGTAGAAGAGCTTTGGCAAGAATATGCATCGGAGTCGTTTCAGACCATCGGACTGGATATGTACGACGGTCGCGCGGACCAGGTGCGCATACAGTTTAAAGAAAACACGGGCACGACGTATCCGCTGCTGTTGGAGGCCAGTTCCGTCGGTCAAGAGTACGGCCTTGGGAAAGATTTTTACATGGTTATTGACCACCGCGGAGTCGTGCGCTATCGAACGCCTGATGGCGTGGGGTTGGGTTCTCGATTTAACGAGAGCAGCATTCGCACGGCGATCGAAGAATCGTTGGAAGATTTGGCAGAAGAACGGGTTCCGCTGGTTTACGACGAGGTGGAGCCGATGCGTCTTGCCGAGCTGTCGGAGGCCGATGTCGAGGCCAATCGTCGGACGGATGCCTTCTTTACTAGCTTTACCAGTGCAGATGCACCGGGCGGAGCGGTGATCGTTCTACGCGACAATTCAATCGTATATCAATCTGCGTACGGTCTTGCCCATCTCGAACGCGGCGAGCCTCTGACCGTTGATCACGTATTACACATGGCTTCCGTGGGCAAGCAGGTCACGGGATTGGCAATCATGATGCTGTCGGAAGAGGGCAAGGTGCGCTACGACAACCCCGTCGGGGACTATGTGCCCGAGCTGGCGCATTGGGGTCCCGACGTCACCGTGCGCAGCCTGCTGACGCATACATCGGGCCTGCCCGATTACGACTATTTCTTCGACGATCTAATAGATCGGTCCGACCAGCCGACAAACGCCGATTTGCTCGCCGTGTTGGCCGATTTACCCCAAACGCCCAACGCGCCCGGCGATTTCTTCGAATACAGCAATCCGGGCTATGATCTGCTCGGCGTGGTGGTCGAACGCGCTAGCGGACAGTCGTTTCCCGACTTTATGCACGCGCGCATCTTTGGTCCGCTGGGCATGCGAGGCACTTTTTCTCTGCCCAATCCAGCGCGCCGTGCCGATCCCCT
>Ga0181565_10001054_pt1 | contig 20958 bp, 16 predicted proteins | sample 101ome_16_FD_129661 | JGI IMG/M metagenome (GOLD analysis project Ga0181565, IMG submission 129661) | Coastal salt marsh microbial communities from the Groves Creek Marsh, Skidaway Island, Georgia - 101401AT metaG (megahit assembly) | ecosystem: Environmental > Aquatic > Marine > Intertidal... | reverse complement strand
GTAACAAAAGCCTCAGGCAGAGGAATACCATCTACGGGATGATAGCGTTTCCTAATCCAGTGAAAACAGGCATTCGCCTTACCTGAATTATGCAGAGTCCATGTTGTCCCTGCGGGCAGATAGGCATAACCGCCAGCGGTTAACTCAGAGGTCTTGTTGCCGTTATGTAAAGTTATCTGACCATCAACCACAAACAAAACATGCTGAGCCATAGGGTCATCATCTGGTCGAGTTGAGCCGCCGCCAGCGCCCACCTCCATCACATAATGAGAGAAGGTTTCGGAAAAGCCTGTCATTGGCCGCGCCAACACCCAAAGCCGGGTCGCATCCCAAAACGGCAACATACTGGTCACAATATCTGTCATCACACCCCGCGGCATAAAAGCATATGAGGTGGTGAACACCGCGCGATCAGTTAGGCGTTGGGATTGTGGCGGTAAACCGCCTTTAACAACAAAATATGGTGAGGGTTTCAAAGGCAAACTCTTTCTGACATTTCATCATAAGATATCATAACATCTCTTTATTAATCAGACCATATCGCGCAGCCTGAGGAGAGCTATTTTCTCAACTTGCCGGCACGCTTCAGCAAACTCATCATCCGGGTCAGCATCCACGCGTTGGGTAAAGGCTTTTAGAATATCGGCCTTGGTTAACCCTTTAACCGCAAGAATAAAGGGGAAGCCAAATTTGTCCTGATAACGGGTATTTAGCGCAGTAAAGTTGGCCCGTTCTGCATCGGTAAGCGCATCTAATCCGGCGGAAGCTTGCTCATCGGTGCTATGGGCAGTGAGCTGTTTTGCCGCCGCCAGTTTACCTGCCAAATCCGGATGCGCTCTTAATACCGCTAGTCTTTGGTCATGGCTTGCGGAACGGAAAATCCGGCAAAAGGCATGATGTAACCCTGTTGCAGTATCATGGGCTGGGCCTAACTCAAGGGCAAATGCGCCTTCTGCAACCCAAGGCGAGTGTTCAAAAATATCAGCAAATCGGGCAACAAAGTCCGATTGGCTCATCGCGCTAGGGCGGTTTTGCCACGCGGCCATGTTAAACGGATGATGCTGATGCCAGTGATCGGCAACATCAATTCGCCTTGGGCACCAAACGCCATCATGCGCTTTGATATAGTCAATAAACTGGCGTATGGCTTCGGATCGGCCCGGGCGTCCTGCCAACCGGCAATGCAAACCAACAGACAGCATCTTTGGCTTGCCTTCATAGCCTTCTCGATAAAGCCCATCAAAACTGTCACGCAGATAGGCAAAAAACTGATCCCCGGAATTAAACCCTTGTGGGGTGGCAAAGCGCATATCATTGGTATCTAGGGCATAGGGGATGATCAAATGCGGGGTATCCTGATGCATATGCCAATAGGGCAGATCATCAGCATAACTGTCAGAGATATAGGAAAAGCCCCCTTCCGCACATACCAGATCAACCGTATGAAGTGAACATCGCCCTGTGTACCAGCCTTGGGGACGTGCCCCTGTGACCTCAGTATGCAGGGCAATGGCGGCGGCGATATGCTTTGCTTCATCTTTGGGAGTGAAATCTTTATAATCGATCCATTTATACCCGTGGCTTGCGATTTCCCATCCGGCGGCTTGCATGGCGGCGACTTGATCTGGATTACGGGCAAGTGCGGTCGCAACGCCATAAACGGTTAACGGTATCTCAACCGAGGTGAACAGATCATGCAACCGCCAAAACCCAGCTCTTGCCCCATATTCATAGATAGATTCCATGTTCCAGTGGCGTTGATTTGGCCATGGCTGTGCCCCCACAATTTCAGATAAAAATGCCTCAGACGCGGCATCACCATGTAGCAGGTTATTCTCGCCACCTTCTTCATAATTCAGAACAAATTGAACCGCTATTTTTGCTTGACCAGGCCAAGTAACGCTGGGTGGTGTCGGGCCATAACCGATCATATCACGAGGATATCTGTTCATGAGTATATCTGACCCTTCTTACTGATCTGATAGCGATTTCTATACATTTTTCTATTATTTGTAATCATAATCACAAAACTGCCAAGACGGAAACCCTATTCCAAAACTCCTGTCCTGGCCATGGTGTAAGGGATGCGGGGTTTTAGCCTAAAGCGGAAAATCCTTGGCGTGATCGTGAGGCATCAGGTATAAATATCTTAACCTGATGAAAAGATGATCATCAGGACACAGAAAAGGGGGGGGGGAGCAAATGGCCAAAGGGTTTCTGACTACCCATGTTTTAGATACCGCCAAGGGATGCCCGGCTAAAGGCTTGACCATCCGGCTTTATGGCATCATGGGATCAGAACGGAAAATGATCCGTACTATGATCACCAACGCCGATGGCCGGACAGACACCCCTATTTTGCCGCAAGGCCAATGCGAGCCTGGAACCTATGAGCTGGTTTTTGCTGCTGGCGATTATCTGCGTGCGCAAGGCTTTGCAGAAGATATTTTGTTTTTAGACGAGGTGCCGGTGCGCTTTGGTTTAGCGGATCCAGAACAACATTATCATGTGCCGCTGTTGTTATCCCCTTATGGCTATTCTACCTATCGGGGAAGTTAAATGTCGTCAGAACTGATTTCTCTTTTCGTGATGGAATGGGCTGAATTTGCGGTTCGTTGGCTTCATGTTATTACCGCTATTGCTTGGATTGGGTCCTCATTTTATTTTATTGCACTTGATCTAGGTCTGCGCCGGACGCCGCATTTGCCAGCAAACGCCCATGGCGAAGAATGGCAAGTGCATGGCGGCGGATTTTATCATATTCAAAAATATCTGGTTGCGCCTGACCATTTGCCGGAACATTTGACCTGGTTCAAGTGGGAATCCTACTCCACTTGGTTATCAGGTTTTGCGCTATTGGCGATCGTTTATTATGGCGGCGCAGAGATGTATTTGATTGATGCTGAAAAAATGGCGCTGTCGGTACCAGCGGCAATCATAATCTCAATAGTATCTTTGTCTGGTGTTTGGGTGGGGTACTCGCTTTTGTGCCGATCCCCATTGGCGCAAAGCCCAACGCTGTTAATGCTGGTGCTTTATGCTTTGCTGGTGGTGTTGTCATGGGGCTTTCATCAGATATTTACCGGACGTGCTGCCTTTATCCATTTAGGGGCAATTACCGCAACCATCATGTCGGCGAATGTCTTTATGGTGATTATTCCTAATCAGAAGATTGTGGTGGCGGAATTGAAAGCCGGACGGACGCCTGACGCACGGTATGGCAAGATTGCGAAACTGCGTTCAACCCATAACAATTACCTGACTTTGCCAGTGATCTTTTTGATGCTGTCGGGGCATTATCCGCTGGCCTTTGCGACGGAATACAGTTGGCTGATTGCCAGTCTGGTGTTTTTGATGGGGGTTACGATCCGGCATTATTTCAACACGCGTCATGCTCGTGCGGGCAATCCGCGCTGGACGTGGGTGGCAACAACTTTTATCTTTGTGGTTATCATCTGGCTTTCTTTATGGCCTCAATGGCAACTAGATCAGGATGGGCAGGCAGGGGATGATGCGGCGGCGTTAACCTTTCCGTCTCGGCTTTCTGCCTTTCATGAAGATGTCCGCTTTGAAGATGTGAATACAATTGTCGCTGGCCGCTGTGCTATGTGCCATGCAAAGGAACCTTTATGGGATGGCATCGCCTCACCCCCCAAAGGGGTTTTGTTGGAAACGCCGGTGCAAATTGCTAGCCTAGCGCGTGAGATTTATTTGCAATCAGGGGTATCGCACGCAATGCCACCTGCTAATCTCACTTATATGGAAGTTGATGAGAGGGCAATCATCCGTGCGTGGTTTGAATCTGCAATCAAAAAATGAAAACCCTGATATGATCGCCCTAATGAATTGAGAAATGATTAGTCATGACGACAACTCACCCTGCCCATAAAACATCACCGCCACCGCTTTTGGCGGGGTTTGGTATCACCAAACGCTTTGGTGATCTGGTGGCTAATCAAAACATTGATTTTGCAATACAACCCGGGGAATTGCACGCCATCGTTGGTGAAAACGGCGCAGGCAAATCCACGTTCATTAAAATAGTTTATGGGTTGTTACAGCCTGATGAAGGGCATTTGGAATGGCAAGGTAAACCTGTGACCTTTTCAAACCCCCTGCAGGCGCGTGCCATGGGTATTGGCATGGTGTTTCAGCATTTTTCTTTGTTTGAGGCATTAAGTGTGATGGAAAATATCGCGCTTGCCTTGCCCCCTGACTTTCCAAAACAAGACCTATCAGCTCTAATCGCGCGTAAATCAGCGGAATATGGTATTCCGCTAAATCCGGAAACGGTCATTGCAGATTTATCAGTAGGGCAACGCCAGAGGGTTGAAATTGTCCGCTGTTTGTTGCAGGAACCAACATTACTGATTATGGATGAGCCAACCTCCGTGCTCACGCCTCAAGAAACGGATCAGCTGTTTGATGTGTTGCACCAACTGGCAAAGCAAGGATGCGCCGTTCTCTTTATTTCTCATAAATTGGATGAGGTCAAACAACTGACTAGCCGTGCCACAATCCTGCGTGGGGGTGTTAAGGTGGCAGAGGTTGAAACCGCCAAGAAAACCACACGTCAACTAGCGGAGCTGATGGTAGGGGATAAGGTCAAAGGCATTACTGCTGACACCAAACGTAAAAAGGGCAAGTGCCTTTATGAGGTCCGAGGCTTAATCCGACCGGCATTTGGGCCATTTGACGTGGCACTTAAAGGGGTTTCCTTGAAAGTGCATGCGGGTGAAATTTTAGGCATCGCTGGTATCGCAGGAAATGGGCAGAGTGAACTGATGTCTGCGTTAAGCGGAGAATGGCGGCCAGATCAAAACGGAATGCTATTCACCGAAGACACCGATATTAGCCGTCTTGGGCCGACGGGTCGCCGTCATCTTGATTTGGCATTTGTGCCAGAAGAACGCAATGGCCATGCCGCGGTGCCATCTATGACCTTATCGGAAAATGCACTTCTGACGGGATATGACGAAGATGGGGTGGTCGCAAAAGGGGTGATTCAATTTGATCAAACCCTTGCCATGGCGCAGCGCATTTCAAAGATGTTTGATGTAAGGCAACCATCAGATGATCCCTTGGCGTCGGCACTTTCTGGGGGCAATTTGCAAAAATTTGTGGTAGGCCGTGAGATTATAAAATCTCCCCGGGTCTTGATTGTCTCACAGCCCACGTGGGGGGTGGATATCGCTGCCGCACAGTTTATTCGAAATGCTATGGCAGATTTGGCGCGGCAAGGATCAGCCGTGATTATGATTTCACAAGATTTGGAAGAAATATTTGAAATTGCCCATAGCATTGCGGTTCTTAATGAAGGCAAGCTTTCCGAAATCTTTGAGTCAAGCAAAGTGACTGCCGAACAGATTGGTCTTTTGATGGGGGAAAGTCATGATCTGACATCAGGTCAGATTCCGCCTAAAACCAACAGAACAAGCGGCAAAGAAAGAGGAGCGTCATGATCATTCTGCAGCCACGCAAACATGTGTCGCTTCGTCTGACGATCGCTGTACCTATTCTCTCGGTATTGGTGACGCTCGTACTTGGCGGGGTGATTTTTGCCTTGCTGGGCTACAATCCGGTGCAGGCACTGTATGAGTTTTTTATCGCCCCTCTGGCTCGGCCTGATCAGATTGGTAATCTTTTCGTTAAGGCTTGCCCATTGATCATTATTGGCACAGGATTGATTTTTTGCTATCGGGCAAATGTTTGGAATATTGGCGCCGAAGGGCAACTGATCCTAGGTGCCATGGGGGCAGGCTGGGTCGCTTTATCTTTTCCAGAGACAGAAAGCCGTTTTCTGATTCTTGCGATGGCGGTCATGGCAATGGCAGGTGGCGCGTTATGGGGGTTGATCCCTGCGATCTTAAAAATCCGCTTTAAGACAAATGAAATTTTAGTGTCATTGATGCTAACCTATATCGCTGCGCTTTTAATTGATTGGGTAGTGCGTGGCCCATGGCGAGACCCGATGGCCTTTGGCTTTCCTCTGACCCGAACGTATCCTGATGCTGGACTCATACCGCGAATGCCCTTGCCGGGGATTGGTTATCTGGGACAGCTTCATTGGGGGGTTCTGGTAGCATTCATAGTGGCAGTGGCAGGGTGGTTTTATCTATCACGGATGCTTGGAGGGTATAAAATCAAATTGATGGGTGACGCCCCTCGCGCAGGAAAGTTTGCAGGCTTTCATCAAGGCAGGGTCACCATCATGGTTATGATGATTTCTGGGGCACTTGCTGGGCTGGCTGGTATGATTGAGGTGTCGGCAAATATTGGTATGCTTCAGCCTCATATTTCATTCGGATATGGATTTACCGCAATTATTGTTGCCTTCCTGGCTCGGCTAAACCCAATGGCAGCGATTGCTGCTGGGCTTGTGGTTGCTCTGGCTGAACTTGGCGGTGATGCGGCGCAAATCTCAATGAATATTCCCAAAGTGGTGACTGGCATTTTCAAAGGGATACTTCTATTTATGCTACTAGCAGGGGAAACCTTAACTCGGTATCAGATCATATGGATTGGTCGCTCCCAGAAATCCGCCACAACCCAAAAGATTGAGGAGTAATCCATGTTTGATGATTTGCTTCTGACGGTTCTTTTGACTTCCATTCCTCTCATCCTTGCCGCCACAGGTGAACTGGTAGCAGAAAAAAGTGGTGTGCTGAATCTGGGTGTTGAAGGCATGATGCTGATGGGGGCGGTGAGCGCCTTTGGTTTTGCCAGTATGACGGGTAACCCCTATATCGGGATTCTTGGCGGCGGTCTGGCTGGCATGATGGTAGCTATGGTTTTCGCAGTTTTTGTTCTTGGGCTAGCGACTAATCAGGTGGCGACAGGCTTGGCATTAACCATTTTTGGAACAGGGCTTTCGGGGCTGATTGGGGCGCCGTTGGTTGGGCAGGCTATTGACGGTCTGTCTGCGCTATATCTTCCGATTCTTTCTGATCTTCCTATAATAGGGGTGCTGTTTCAGTTGGACGCGCTAGCCTATCTTGCCATTATTATTGTCGCTGTTGTGAGCTATGTTTTGAATAAAACAAAGGCTGGTTTGATCCTTCGTGCCGTTGGGGTCAATCATGATAGCGCCCATGCGCTTGGCTATCGGGTCTTGCAGGTTAGGTTCTTGGCGGTATGTTTTGGGGGCTTCATGGCTGGGCTAGGTGGCGCATATCTGCCACTTGTGCTGACCCCACATTGGGCAGAGGGCATGACTTCTGGGCGTGGTTGGATTGCCCTTGCGCTAGTTGTGTTTGCGTCATGGCGACCGGGGCGTGTCATCATTGGTGCGATTTTATTTGGCGGCGTGACTATTCTTCAGCTTGTTGCCCAAGCTCGCGGCTGGGGGGTTCCATCTCAGTTCTTGTCAATGATGCCGTACTTTGCCACAATTATTGTACTTGTTTTAATATCCAGCAGAGGACGAATACAATTTGGTTCCCCTGCACATCTTGGTAAAAACTTTTTGGCAACCAGATAGGGATTTAATTTTTAACTTAGGGGAGTGATAAGATGAAAAATATAATTTCCAAACTAATGATGGCCATCGCCGGGTTTGGGTTGATGGCTAGTGCCGCTCAGGCAGAACCGCTCAAAGTAGGTTTTGTTTATCTCACCAATCCGGGTGACCATGGCTGGACTTACGCGCATGAACTGGGTCGTCAGCAACTGCAAGACCATTTTGGTGATAAGATCATCACCAGCTATGTCGAAAATGTGCCAGAAGGCCCCGATGCAACACGGGTGATCAGAGAATTGGTGGCCGATGGCAATGATATCATTTTCACCACTTCATTTGGCTACATGGAACAGACCTTAAAAGTGTCCAAAGAGCATCCGGACGTCTTTTTTGATCATATTACAGGATATAAGCGTGGCCCAAACATGGCGACGGGGAATATCCGGTTTTATGAAGGCCGTTATGTTCAGGGGGTTGTCGCAGGTCTGACCACCGAAACCAATCAGATTGGCTATTTGGCAGCGTTCCCCATTCCTGAGGTCATTCAGGGCATCAACGCGTTTGCTCGCGGTATGCGTTCGGTTAACAAAGATGCCACGATTAAGGTGATTTGGGTAAACAGCTGGTACGATCCAGTAAAAGAGGCTGACGCGGCTAAGGTATTGATTGCTGAAGGGGCTGATATTCTTGCTCAGCATACTGATAGCCCAGCCATGCTTCAGACCGCAGAAAAAGCAGGGGCTAAAGGCTTTGGTCAATCCTCTGATATGCACAAGTTTGCGCCAAACGCGCAGCTGTTTGCTTCGGTCAATAACTGGGGGCCATACTATATCTCACAAGTTCAAAAAGTGATGGATGGCAATTGGTCAACAGGTGAAGGCCCTGATCATTGGGCGGGCAACACTTGGAAAGGCATTGGCGATGATTTCCTTGTTCTGACGGAGTTCAAAAATATGCCTGCGGATGTTGCCGCAAAGGCCGCCGCTGCGCGTGACGGTATTGGTAATGGAAGCCTGAATATCTTTGAAGGCCCAATGATGGATAATGCCGGAAATGTTGTCCTTAAGGATGGCGAAGTCCTTGATGATGGCGGCCTTTGGGGCATGAACTACTATGTTGAAGGCGTTGAGGGTAATATCCCTAATTAAGTCATGATAGCGGAATGACATGCCGCCAAGACTTCAGGCGGCAGGCTGGCAAAGCGCTGGCCTGCCTGCCATTTAAAGCTGTGATCATGGGTTTATATATACATAAAGATGGCTTGAAGATTATTAGGGTGTTTGAGGTATCAAGCGTGGGAAGCAATCAGCAAGGGAGCCCCTCACTATGAGAACAAACATCTCTTTTTTTCTAAACGGGGTGGAACAGATTGTTTCAGACGTGCGGCCTGACAGCACATTATTAAACTGGTTGCGCCTAGAAAAGAGCCTTTCTGGAACAAAAGAAGGTTGCGCCGAGGGCGATTGCGGTGCCTGTACGGTGGTGGTAGCAGAAGCTAATGGGAACAGCCATAAGCATCTGGCTAAGGGGGTGCGGCCAATCAGGGCCAAGGCGGTTAACGCCTGCATTCTTTTCTTGCCAATGCTTGATGGGCTTTCGGTCACAACAGTCGAAGGGCTAGCAGGGCCAAATGGTGAACTCCACCCTGTGCAAGAGGCCATTATCACCCATCACGGGGCGCAATGTGGATTTTGCACGCCAGGGTTTGTCATGTCTCTCTATGCTGGGTTCTTGAACGGGCTCGATGGCTCAGAGCAACAGATTAATCATCTCTTTGCTGGCAATCTTTGCCGATGCACGGGCTATGGGCCATTGGTTAAGGCGGCCTTATCGCTGGCTCATCAAACGCCACCAGACTGGGCAAATGCCCGTCTTGAGGCAGAATGGCTTTATCTTCAATCTGTATCTGCCGCAACTGATCCGAAATATGATCTGGCGATTGAAGGCCCAGATCAGGCCTTTTATGCGCCAACCAGCCTTTCAGCGTTAGAGCATTTATCCTGCGCTTACCCTGATGCCACCTTTGTGGCTGGAGCAACAGATATCGGCTTATGGGTGACCAAACAGCATCGCCAGATCAATCGCTTTATCGCGATTGGCCGGGTGGTAGACCTGAAAGAGATTAGCAAAACAGAAACACAGATTTTGATTGGTGCAGGCGTAAGTCATAGTGACGCTATGCTTGCACTGGCAGATGTCTATCCAGGTCTGGCAGAGGTTTGGCTTCGCTTCGGTTCTATGCAGGTTCGGAATTCTGGTACGGTTGGCGGCAATATTGCCAATGGCTCACCTATTGGGGATATGTCACCGTGTTTGCTGGCTCTTAATGCTGAAGTGACTTTGAACAAGGGCGGCAAACGCCGGCAAGTGCCACTAAAAGATTTTTTTGTAGCCTATGGCAAACAGGATCGCCAAAAAGAGGAGTTTTTGGAAAACCTAATCTTGCCGCGCTTAGGGAAGGCAGAGCATCTTTATGCTTATAAGATATCAAAACGCTTTGATCAGGATATCTCAGCGGTTTTGATGGCGGCGTGGTTAAAGCATGGCCAAGGTAAGATTAAGGAATTGCGACTTGGCTTTGGCGGTATGGCGGCAATCCCATCACGCGCCTTGAGGACGGAAGAAGCCTTAATTGGTCATGATCTCAACCAGCCTTTACCAACTGAGGCGAAATCAGCTCTTGCCCAAGATTTTCAACCGATTACAGATATGCGCGCATCATCAGAATACCGCATGGCCGTTGCTGAAAATCTGCTTCGTAAAATGCTGTTTGAGGCAGCGGCAGATGACCATGGGATGCGCCTTTATTCCTCACCTCTCATAAAGCCAGATCCGCTTGCCTCGGCTGCACTGATAGAGGCAAGCGATGCGTGAGAACCGTCTTAATGCTACAGATCATCATGACAGCGCCGTCCTATATGTGACGGGGCAAGCCAAGTTCACCGATGATTTGCCATTTCCCGCAGATGGTCTGCATATTGCCCTTGGGCTGTCGGATAAGGCGCATGCCCTTATCACCGGATGTGATGTGACAGCGTGTTTGGCTAGTCCTGGGGTAGTAACGGTCTTAACCGCGGCGGATATTCCTGGCGTTAATGATGCTAGTCCCGTGGCAGGTGATGACCCTGTGTTTGCAGATGGTAAGGTGGAATATCATGGTCAAGCCATCTTTGCGGTTGTTGCTGAGAGCGCTAAAGCGGCAAGAATGGCTGTGCAAAAAGCGATAGTGAGCTATGAAGAGCTGCCTGCCTGTCTGACGATTGATGATGCGCTTAGAGAAAACCACCTGCTTGAGGCGCCATATACGATTGGCTGTGAAGATATCGACGCTAAACTGCGCCAAGCCCCCCATCTTTTAACAGGCCAGATAGATATTGGCGGACAAGAACATTTCTATCTTGAAGGTCAGGCGGCAATGGCATTGCCGGGAGAGGCAGGGGATCTTGTCTTACGCGTGTCTAGCCAGCATCCCACCGAAGTTCAACATAAAGTGGCGCGCGCATTGGGGCTTGCTTATCACGCGGTAACGGTGGAAGTCAGGCGCATGGGTGGCGGCTTTGGCGGTAAGGAAAGCCAAGGCAATTTGCCTGCGATTGTTGCGGCACTTGCGGTGAAAAAAACAGGCCGCCCTGCCAAATTGATTTATGACCGGGATGAAGATATGCGCGTTACCGGAAAGCGGCATGATCTGCGTATTTCTTATCGTGTCGGTTATGATGATACCGGCCGAATCCTGGCAATGGATGTCGATCAGGCGTTGCGTTGTGGGATGTCGTTTGATCTGTCCCAAGCGATTGCTGAACGTGCCATGTTGCACGCAGAAAATTGTTATTTCATCGAAGATGTCAGAGTGACCTCACGGCTTTGCAAAACCCATACCCCGTCTAACACCGCCTTTCGCGGTTTTGGTGGGCCACAAGGCATGTTGGGCATGGAACGTATTATTGATGAGGTGGCGGCGCATTTGCGTGTTGATCCAATGCAAGTGCGGCAACGCAATTATTATGCTGATCATGACGAACCTGAAGCAGGCCAACACACCCCTTATGGTCAGCCTGTCAAAGATGGTTTGATCAGGGCAATGACTAAAGACTTGCTAGCTTCATCGGATTATTATGCGCGCCGGAAAGAGATTGAAGCCTTTAATCGCACCGCCACATGGTGCCGAAAAGGGATCGGTTTTAGCCCGGTGAAATTTGGCATTTCATTTAACAAAACCTTTCTTAATCAGGCAGGGGCTCTGCTTCATATTTATACTGATGGCTCGGTGCATCTTAACCATGGCGGAACGGAAATGGGGCAAGGGCTTTATACCAAAGTGCGCCAGATTTGCGCCCATGCGTTTGGTATTGCGGATGATATGGTGAAAATCACCGCAACAACAACAGGTAAAGTGCCTAATACATCTGCGACGGCGGCGTCATCTGGAACAGACCTTAATGGTATGGCAACGGCAAATGCGGCAGAAACCCTCAAAGGGCGCATGGCGGAATATCTGGCACCACTTTATCAATCTGATCCTGCCTCTGTGCGGTTTCACGAAGGTAAGCTATGGTTTGGTGATACCGCCATCAGTTTTGCGGAAGCCGCCATGCAATGCTGGCAGGGCAGGGTGTCGCTCTCTGCTACGGGGTTTTATGCAACCCCGGATATTCATTGGGATCGTGAAGCAAAGCAAGGTAGCCCATTTTATTATTTTGCCTATGGGGCGGCGGTGACGGAGGTGGTGGTCGACCTGCTGACAGGGGAAAGTCGGGTCGAACGGGCGGATATATTGCATGATGCTGGTACCTCTCTTAATCCGGCAATTGATTTAGGCCAGATCGAAGGTGGCTATATTCAGGGGTTAGGCTGGTTGACCACCGAAGAGGTGGTTTATAGCGCTGATGGAAGGCTTTTGACCCATGCGCCTTCGACCTATAAAATTCCAGCCTGCTCAGACCGTCCAAAACAGATCCATGTCGCGCTATATGATAGTGGTGGCAATCTGTCAGATACCATCCATAAATCCAAAGCGGTTGGTGAACCGCCATTTATGCTAGCCATTAGCATTTATGGTGCGATGAGTCATGCATTAGATGGGCTTGGGGAATATCCTCAGCTTAACACCCCTATGACCGCAGAGAATCTTTTGATGACAGCAAACCGGCTTCGTGCCCCGCGGAAATCAAATTAGGCTATGGCGCAATCATGGCTCACACAGGTGATGGATCACCTCCAACAACAGGATGCAATTTGCCGAGTGGTAATTGCAGATACCAAAGGTTCGACCCCGCGTGACGCAGGGGCAGAGATGTTTATTCATAACCATGACTTTGTGGGGACAATTGGTGGCGGCACCCTTGAGTATGAGGCTATCGCCATAGCGCGCCGATTGTTGATTGCGGCTAAAGAAAATGGATTTCACCGCCATTGGCAAAGTTTTGCCCTAGGCCCATCCCTAGGCCAATGTTGTGGCGGTGTGGTAACGATTTTGTTTGAGGCCTTTGCCCCAAATATTTTGCCAATGTTACAGAAATATGATGCCAAGCATGTGGCGGCGTGGCGTCATGATGGTGATGCTACGACTTTGCCAGTGCCAACAAACGCAGTCGCCAGACCAAAATATGAGGCGTCATCAAAACAGTTATATTTGCCAGCAGCGAAAGCTAAGCGTGGGTTTTATCTTTATGGGGCTGGCCATGTTGGGCGTGCGGTGATGGCGGTTACGGATGCGCTTGATCTTGATCGATATTGGATCGATGATGATGCCGCGCGGTTTCCTGATGTTAAGGCTTCGGACATTACGATAGTCCCAGCAAAAGATATGACCACGATTGCACGTCATGCCCCCAAAGGGGCATTTCATTTGGTTATGACCTATTCGCACCGTTTAGATGAGGCCATTGTCCATGCTCTTCTAAGTGAAAACCGTTTCGCCAGACTTGGGTTGATCGGGTCGGCGACAAAGGCCAACCGCTTTCGCTCCTCGCTGATATCCGCAGGCATTACCCCGGCCGCATTTGACCGTTTGGTTTGTCCTGTGGGATTGACGCAGATTAAGGGAAAATCACCCCCTATGGTGGCGCTTTCTATCGCTGCGCAACTGGCAATTTGGTTGGATGAGGAGGATAGCCTACCAACCTGTACGAGTTAGTAGGCCGCGCGCCGCCTGATCGTGTCTGCGGAGCAGGTCATCCATCTCCATGCTGGTCAGGTTATAATCTTTGACCACAAAACGCCCATTGATCATGACATGACGCGGTTTCACCGGACCGCAAAAAATCAATGCCGCTAAGGGGTCTGTCTGGGTGCCACTGAAATCAATATTATGACGATTGAAAATCGCTAAATCGGCACTGAAATCAGGTCTGATCTGACCGATATCATCACGGTTTAGGACCTCTGCGCCACCACGGGTGGCAACCCGTAACGCCTCGCGTGCGGTCATGTTGTCTGCGCCATGGATTACCCGTTGCAACAGCATGGTTTGGCGTGCTTCGTTAAGCATGTGACCGCTATCACTGGATGATGAGCCATCTACCCCAAGGCCAACATGAACCCCAGCATCTAGCATCTGGCGCACCGGCGCAATTCCACTCGCCAGCCGCATATTTGAGCAAGGACAATGGGCAACGCCAGTACCGGTTCGGGCAAAAAGATTAATTTCATCAGGATTGAGCTGAACACAATGAGCGTGCCAAACATGGCGGCCTGTCCAGCCTAAATCCTCAGCATAATCCCCGGGCCGCATATTGAAATGAGCAAGGCTGTAATCAATATCCTCAACATTTTCTGCCAGATGAGTATGAAGCCCTACGCCTTTATCAGCTGCCATGATCGCGGTATCGCGCATCAATTCGCGGCTGACTGAAAAAGGCGAACACGGGGCTAGGGCAACGCGTGTCATGGCATGACGGCGATCATCATGAAACGCATCAACAACCCGCAGGCAATCGTTGAGGATATGGCTTTCTTCTTCGGTCAGCGCATCTGGCGGTAATCCGCCTTTGCTCTCACCAATGCTCATGGAGCCGCGAGTCGCGGTAAAGCGCATGCCGATATCCTGCGCCGCGGCAATGGCGTCATCCAGCCGACTACCGTTGGGGAAAAGATATTGGTGATCAGATGAGGTGGTGCAGCCACTCAACGCCAGTTCTGCCAGCCCTGCCGCTGCTGAGATATAGATATCGTCTGGGCCAAGATTCTGCCAGATGGGGTAGAGGGTCTGAAGCCAGCCAAAGAGGCTCTTGTTCTGGGCATCGGGGATTACCCGCGTTAAGTTCTGAAATAAGTGATGGTGGGTGTTGATCATACCGGGGATGACCATATGTCCCGAGAGGTTGATGATCTCAGCATCGCCGCTTTCTGTGATCAGATTCTCACGCTTATCTACGGCAATAATAACGCCATCTTCAATTAGAATGGCGGCATCCGTCAGCTCGCGGCCACAAACCCCCATGCTATCATCCATGGTGGCTAGCACATCAATATGATCAAGCAGTAATTTTGCCATTGGTATTTTCCTAACTTGTTTCCTTGCCGTTAGTATAGCTCTAGTACCCGAAATGCCGCCTAGTGTTCTGTTAGTATGCTGCTGGCGCGCTTATGGCTTGCCGCGTTGGGCTGGGGGATGCCCTCTGACCCAGACAGCACAGATTCTAGCGTATCATGACCCAACTTCAAGATGAATTATGGGGATGGAATTAGAAGGGATGATTTACAATATTTTTTTACTCACAAAATAGGGACAATTTTAATGGATTATTGACCCGTTCTGAAAATTATATATGATGGATTTAGAATAAACTTTAGAGTCAGTTGATGCACGAAAGGCCATTTACGGTCACCTTTTTGATAGGATATTGTGCTGTTTTTTGTTTGGGCAGTTGAGTGTTTTTGCCCACCTCCAAAAAGTTATGAGTATTCATCTGCCAATCGGATACCCTCATGACCTTATATCACCTTATCAATAATAAGATGCCTTCTCGGGAGTGCGGCGAATGCCCGATCCGCCAACAGGCCATCTGTTCACGATGTCACAACGATGAACTAGCGTTGCTTGAAGACATGAAATCCTATCGCTTTCGGTTTTGCCGTATCTGTTAAGGGTGGCGCGGTTGGCGCGGAGGCGGATGCATCAGAATTTTGCCCTAGCAGTAGCGTATAATTTGATTGCGGTTCCGCTGGCCTTTGCGGGGTTGGCGACCCCATTATTGGCGGCGTTGGCTATGTCGGCGTCGTCGCTGACGGTATCACTAAATGCCTTGCGTTTACCGAGGACAGATAAATGAATGTGCTGTTGCTGTTGCTGTTGATACCTGTGTCGCTGTTACTAGGGTTAATCGGGCTTGGGTTCTGTGTCTGGACGGTGCGCAGTGATCAATATCGTGATCCAGAGGGCGATGCGCCGCATACTGGATACCTCTTATGACGCTGCGCCAAAACCACCGACGGATGAGCAGTAAAATACTGCGCGAAAGTAGTGATGCGCGGCAAGTGTGAAAATGATTTCTGGTGCTGCTTAGGGCAATTTTCCAACGGATCTATTTTAACCGGTTTTGAGCGATAGAGTGGATCATTTGTTCATAGCTAATCCCTAAGTTTATGGCGCATGATCGAAAGAAATATCCTTTGGATAAGCCAGGCATTAAGTTGGCCTCCATGAAGTGGGGGATATTCTTGCGGCATAGTCGGACATCTATTCGGCCAAATGATCGCCCTCCAAGTGCTTGGAAAGCGCGTGTTCCTAAATCTGACAGCTGTTTAAGTAAATCTTTATTTACAACGCGTTTAACTAATTCATCGTCTGACTTCTTTACATCATAGTCCAAAATTCTATGTCCACGTTTGTTCTTTGGGGTGACAATTTCGATTGGCATTGCGGTTATTTTTCCAGTGAGTTCATCTTCTAAAATCCCAACACTAAACTCCCGGCCAGTGAGATAGGTTTCGATGATTGACTTGCAATGATGCAAATCAGATATTTGTTTAATTTTCGCTATCATTGCTGTCTTGGTAAATGCAATTGATGTTTCATCGATGCCTAAACTGTCACCACCTCGTATAGGTTTGACAAAAACAGGAAATACAAGACTCTTGGATTTGATGGTTTCTAATTCATCTCGTCCTGCTGTGAAATAATCTGCTGTAACAACGCCTGCTCTTCGCACGGTGTCTTTAGCAGTGCTTTTATCGTGTTCATTGTTAAGCGCGGAATGGTTTGATCCTATGTAGGAAATGTTTTGCTGGTCCAAAAAATCGTTTAGCCAAATTTGCTGTTCTTCAAAGTCAAAATATTTAACGCCAGAAAATACTAAATCAGGACGTCTTTCAGCCAGCTTTTTCAAGCAATTCTTTGAAGACACTTCAGTGATGATTACATTTGAATAAAATTTTGACAAAATGTCCTTAATTGCGTGTTGGTCTAATGTAATGGCCACATTTTTTTGATGTTTTTCAACCTGTGATTTGGGCACCACCAGCACCTCAATTGTTTTTCTTTCAACTACATCTGTTGCTATTTTTAATACTTCAACATCTTGTCTGGCTAGGGACGGTAGCTGGGCCATGATGGATAATTTTGAAGAGACAGGAGTTTTATGGTTTTGCATGAATTCAATCCTCACGTTGCATTAAGCTTCGCACATGACGGCTTGGAGCATATGTTTATCACCCTTGGTAATACGCTAATCCTTAGCCGCAGTTTCATCCTTAGAGTTGAGCTTTGCCAATGCTATGTCATGCTGGCTTGACCGCTGTTTTGCCTGCGTTAACTCGTTCAACCTCCGTCATTGCATCCTTCAAGTTTGAATATTTGTAAGAGCCAACATGAAAGACATCAATGGAGGTTCTCGTAATCCCAAGTTTATTAAGGGTTTTATCGTTTAAGTGTTCGGTTTTTTTGTTCATATGAATTTACTTTCCCGCTAGTTGCGTTCCTGCTTTAATAATTTTTGACGTATGCTTTATCGTGAGGCCAAAAAGCTTGCTTGTTAGTCCAGTGTGACGGTTAGCTAAAAATGACCAAACTTGATTTTGATAAATAAAAACTCATTTATCTCATTTCGATGTTTTTGATTTAACCCCGATGCCAATGGCCTTTGGGGCAGAGCTAGCAGTTGCTAAAACCTTCACTTTTTCCTTTTTGGGCTTTCTAATTTCTCGGTTGCCGTTTCGATTGTTTCCTTTTGGCATATTAAATTTCTCCCATGTGGATTAGGTGGATTTTCGCTGCAAAGCGCATCCACATTTTCTCAAATAGTCTGGTATTGATCGCCAACGGTTTACAACCTTTGGTTGCATCATTTAAAGCTAAATTAGCGTGATCTTGGCTAAAGAGAGCACAAGATTAAATTGATAATTGTTTTCGAGTAGTGCTTAGATTATTTGCCGATCAAAATGGCAAAGGCAAGTCGCTCATACTGGCTTTTGTTTAACTTAATATTTCATTTTATTTTACAAAAGCGTTAATAACTTGAATTTACCTGAGTGAGTGAAGAAAAGCAAGGTGCAATTCAATCCCTAGACGAACGAACGGCTGAAACCTAAAGAAAAACAACAGTTTATGTGTTTTCACATTAAATGCTTTGTCATAAAGAAAACTCTTTTAGCAAAGTGAAAAGACTGTCTGATTATGCCAAAGAATTAATACGATAGACTAAGGCACATTGATATTGATATTACTGGAAACAGTCTTGAAATGGGGCTTCCAATAGGCTTCGAACACTCCGCCGGGTGCGTCATTATACAAAGTACTTACAGCTATTTGCATTAATGCATCATTTCTTACCAATAGTATTTGTAAAATTTATATAAGAAAATTATCTTTACATTATGATAACGCTTTGTAGGGTTTAAATAATGTTAAAACTATTATCTCAAGACCAAATAAAACAATATCGTGATCAGGGTTTTGTGTCGCCCATCAATGTACTTTTGCAGGATGAAATTGATGCATGCCTTGATGAGATAACTCGTTTTGAGAAAGACACCGGTAAAGAGATTGATTTTCCATATAAATCTCGTCCACATCAGGTGTTTTCATGGGCTGATAAACTTGTCCATCATCCGGCTATATTAGATGCAGTTGAAGACGTGATAGGTCCTGATATTATGTGTTATCATGCGACTCTCTGGATCAAGCCGCCCCAATCAAACGCCTTTGTTCGGTGGCATCAAGATGGCGCGTATTTTTTCCTTGATCCAGCCCTGCACGTGACGGCGTGGGTGGCGTTAACAGTTGCCGATGAAAAGGCCGGCTGTATGCAGGTAATTCCTGGATCACATAAAAATCCTTTATTTGAACATAATGACGATGATGACCCGAATAATATGATCCCTCGCGGCCAGGGATTAGCACAAGATATTGACACCTCTGTTGCTGTTGCTATGCCGTTGCAACCAGGGCAAATGTCGCTTCATCACACTAAATTATTCCATGCATCATTTAATAATCATAGGGATGAACGGCGCATTGGTTTTGGCATTAGTTATATTCCGGCTAATGTTAAGGATGTTGGCAAAACACCAGCCCATGCCCTGCTGGTAAGAGGCGAAGATAAAGATCGCAATTTTCTGCCTGAAAAGCGGCTATGTTCGGCTGAATCCCCTGAACAAATGGAATATCACCTGGAACTGATGAAGCAATTTCGTAAACGCCAAGATGAAGGCGCGGCACATACCAAAGCAGTTTTAGGATAAGATTTTATTAGCACCAATCTATCGCTTTATGCGCTGGCTAAACGCATTTTTTTCATTAAGCCATTTAGTGATGAAGCCGTCTCAATTTTCATGATATCTTTATATATTTCAAGAGCATGATCGCTATGCCAGCGGCGTTCACACAGGCTTAAATACTTTACCTGCAACTCTTCTTGTGAGTATGGATCTTGCCAGTCGCCTCGGTTGGTTTCAACCTCATGGCTAAATCTTCTACCATCGGACAATGTTATCTGAACTTGCGCTGGCCTCTTGTCTGGCAGCATAGCCGACATCGCTGGATTTTCATTCACGCGGACACAGCTTGCCAGATTTAATGTTGCCGGATGGATGAGGGCATCACCGCTGAAGCTAGAGATATCGCTAGTGCCATTGATGAGTGTGGTGGCCATAGCAAAAGGAATAGAAAACCGAGCAGCTAGACTATTTCTAGGCTTTGGATCATTTAATTCTGCTGCCAGATTATAGGTGCTGACATCAATTTGGCTAATGTTGTTAACATCAATCTGATCTCCATCGATATTAATGATATGCATCAGGGCATCTAATGCGGCATGGTTGAAGCGACAACAGGCATGTAGCTTAAAATAATTTCTATCCATCTCCCATGTCTCACCAAGCCCGTTAATCATGGCGGATGGGTCAAACTGTTCTGACACAACATGCCCGAAAACAGAGCTTAGACCATCATGTTCACCGTCAAATCCACTATCAAGCAGGTCTAATGCCAAATGAGCCATCTGGTTGCTAACACCCGTATAAACATTACGCACAGTTCCACCTTCAAGCATAGTTTTTCTTGAGGTGGCTAAGCTCAAGCTAGAGGCGATATTTATCCCCCGTTTTATCGTCTCAGCGTCATATTTTTTGAGTTTTGTTAGTCCAGCAACACCGCCAACCACGCCCCATGTACCATGGGGGTGCATACTATGTCTTAAATGGGTAGCAATTCCTAATCTTGCCGCCACTTCATAGGCTATAACAAAGGCTGTTATGAAGGCCTCTCCACTAATTTTCTTTTGTTCTGCAAGCGCGAGCAGAGCGGGCAAAACATGCATGCCCGGATGGCCACGGGCAAATTGATTGCCTTCATCCATTTCAAGAAAAGTGCCACTTGATCCATTAAGAAAAGCGGCGTCCATAGCTCGTGCTTGCAGCGTTGTTCCTATAATGGTGGCGTTAGGGGATTGGTTTTGAGCAAAACGTGGCGTAAGTGCCAACATTTCTTGTTCCGCTTGTCCCCCTATCATGGCTGCTATACAATCTGCAAATATTACTTTCGCATGATGTGTTGTTTTGGCGTCAATTTGATCAAACTTAAGATTATGAATGAAGGTCGAAAGATGTGTTAAATATTGTTTTATCATAATTAAGTTAATCCATTAATGGGTTTTGATAATTTAAAGTTGTTGTAATATATGCTCTTTTTAATAAAGTAGTAATTATTGGTACTTTGAAAAACAAGATTTAACTTAATGAGGATTTAATTATGAAAAAAATTATTAATACAAATACTTCTCGCCGTCGGTTTGTTGCCACTGCAACAGCTGCTTCTGCGCTTGTGGGAACGGGTTTAGGTTTTCCACATATTGCGCGTGCTGCTGATCCAGTTAAAATCGGGCTGATACATCCTGCCACCGGATTTCTGGCTTATCCAGCCGCTCAGTCTCGTCATGGAGCACAAATGGCTATCAGTGATGTCAATGCTGCTGGCGGTATTAAATCACTTGGTGGCGCTATGGTTGAGGCCATGCTTGGTGACTCACAAGCAAAGCCGCAAATTGGTGCCTCCGAAGTGG
>Ga0181565_10001051_pt1 | contig 20995 bp, 19 predicted proteins | sample 101ome_16_FD_129661 | JGI IMG/M metagenome (GOLD analysis project Ga0181565, IMG submission 129661) | Coastal salt marsh microbial communities from the Groves Creek Marsh, Skidaway Island, Georgia - 101401AT metaG (megahit assembly) | ecosystem: Environmental > Aquatic > Marine > Intertidal... | reverse complement strand
GCTCGACGAAACGGCGAAGGGCGTCTTCGCCATCTCCGCGACTCCTTTTGCAGAAGACGGTTCGCTGGATCTGGATAGCACCGACAGGCTGATCGAGTTTTACCTCGAAAGCGGCGTGACGGGCCTCACGATCCTGGGGGTGATGGGCGAAGCCCCGAAGCTCGCGCCGGATGAAGCAGTGGCATTCACCAAGCGTGTCCTTGCGACCGTCGCCAACAAGGTACCCGTTGTGGTCGGCGTCTCCTCTCCCGCGTTCAACCCGATGTCGGCCCTGACGCGGCGCGTTATGGATATGGGCGCCGCGGGCGTCATGGTGGCGCCGGCCGGCGGCCTGAACACGGACGAAAAGATCGAGAACTACTTTCATGCTGTCTGTGACCTGCTGAACGACGTGCCGATTGTCCTGCAGGATTATCCACCCAGTACAGGGGTCTGGTTTTCGACCGCGTTGCTCAACAAGCTTTTCGCCGATCTGCCTTCCCTGAAGATTCTCAAGCATGAAGACTGGCCGGGGCTCCGGAAAGTGACGCAGTTCCGGGCGGCGGAAGCCGCCGGCGACCGCCGGCGGGTGAGCATTCTGGTCGGCAATGGAGGATTGTTTCTGCCGCAGGAACTTGCGCGCGGGGTCGACGGCGCGATGACGGGTTTTGCCTTCCCCGAAATGCTGGTTCGGGTTTGCGACATGTTTGCAGAAGGCGACAGGGAATCGGCCGAAAACCTGTTCGACGCTTATCTGCCGCTAGTCCGGTACGAGCAGCAGATAGGCATCGGTCTCGCCATCCGCAAGGAAACCCTGCGCCGTCGCGGCGTTATTGCCTCGGCGGCGACGCGCGCGCCGGGGCCGTCCCTCGATGCGCACGATCACGCGGAACTGACCCACTTGCTGGCACGTCTTGACCGCGCCCTTGCTGCGGGGGATATGGATACATCATTCTATCCGCCCGATTTCCAAGCTGCGTAAGGCCTCTACATGCCCCCGAAACGAAACCCGCTAAAACTCAATGCTCTCCAGCTCAAGACGCTAACCATTCTGCAGCAGCTTTCCCGCTTTCCGGAAAGCGCGACGACGGACGAAAACTCCGGCGAAATCCTGATCAGCAATCTGCCCCGCCCACACGGCAATCATTTTCACTGCGGCGATGCCGTAGTGATGAGCAAGGATGCCAGTGGCCTGAAAAACGAAAGTGTCTGGAAAGCACTGGAACGCAAAGGGCTGGCACGGTCGATGTTTCCTGCCGCGATCGCGCTTTCGGTCGACGGTCAGAATTACGAAACGGGCCTTGCCGACCAAATTCTCCACCGCAGCGACCATTGATCGGCGATCCTTTCTCCGCGGCGACTTTGGAGATCATGCGGCGGTCGGCTAACCTGCCCCTGGACGATCCAACCGTAGTGATGAAGCCTTGGCCCTAAACCAGAGATTCCACAAAATCGCGAACGAACTTTTGGCTCCCGGAATGGGCACGGAGAATGTCGGTCAGTTGCTTTATTCCTGGTCCGGATGACCAGATGATGGCGTCTGCTGGAAGTGGGGCTAGGATACACGACACCCTTTTTTCGCACAGGATCTGAAAGACGCCGCGCAGGGTTTTCAGGACGATATTGAAATTTTCAGGAATCCCCGGGGAAAGGCCCATCGCCTGAACGAATTGTCGCTGGAGTATTACAGACAGAATTTCGGTGCCGCCCTGCATGCCATAGACGACTATTCAATCGAACATATCAGCGCGCCCAAAATGCTCGACGCGCTGAAACGCCTCGATCTCGACGATATCGTCACTGTTCACGAAGGCGATTTCCGGGGAATGAGTTCAAAACCGGAGCCGAATTCAGTACCGTTCGACTTCGTCTGGTTCGATTGCGGCGGACCGGCGGAATATGTCCGGTTCCTGGAAGAATACTGGCCGCTCATTAACCCGGGTGGCGGCATTCTGGTGCTGCATTTTAGGTACTGGGACATTGCCCCGAACCAGAAACCCGACACGCCCGCCAACATGGTAATGGGATCGATCGCCAACGAGATCAAGCGCCAGCAGGCGAAAGCCGGCCCAAGAAGAAACCCCCGATTTCGTCTTTGAAATCAGGGGTTTAATTGGGGGGCGATCGGGGGCTCGAACCCCGGACCCGCTGATTAAGAGTCAGCTGCTCTACCAACTGAGCTAATCGCCCTCAAGCGGCGCGAGGGTATAGCAGAGCAGTCCGGTCTTGTCGATAGAAACCCCGTCCCGCGAGCCCTGCAGCCTTCAAATCCCCCCGTACCAGGGTCAGTCGCCGCCGCCGCTGCGCGAGATCGTCACGTCCCGATGAACATAGACGTTGATTAGAAAGCCGATGCCGATCATCAGTGTCAGCATCGCCGTTCCGCCGTAGGAAATCAGCGGCAGCGGCACGCCCACCACGGGGATCAGTCCCATCACCATCGCGATATTGATAAAGACGTAGAGAAACAACATCGACGTCAGCCCCATCGCCAGCAGGCGACCGAAATGTGTGCGCGATCGAAGGCCGATGGCGAAACCGTAAATCATGATCAGGATATAAAGGCCGAGCAGAACCAGCCCGCCGACCATGCCGAATTCCTCGGCCATCATCGTGAAAATGAAATCCGTCTGTTTTTCGGGAAGAAAGTTCAGATGGCTCTGCGATCCCTGCATGAAGCCCTTGCCGAACAGCCCTCCGGAACCGAGCGCGATCTTGGACTGCAGAATATGGTATCCGGCGCCCAGCAGGTCGCTCTCCGGATCGAGGAATGTGAGAATGCGTTTCTGCTGATACGTGCGCAGCGTGCTCCACACGATCGGGATTGCGGCACCGGCGGCAGCCAGGACGAGCCCGAACTTCCAAAGCTGCACCCCGGCGACGAAAAACACCGCGCCGCCGATCATGATCAGGAACAAGGCCGTGCCCAGATCGGGCTGCTTGAGAACCAGCGCCGACGGCAACGCGATCAGAAGCAACGGTACGATCAGATAAGGTATTCGGCGCACATCCTCGGTGGACGCGCCGTGGAAGTACCGAGCCAGAGCCAGCGCGAGCCCCACCTTCATCAACTCCGACGGCTGCAGCTTGATGACACCGAGATTGATCCAGCGCTGCGCCCCCATCCCGATGGATCCGACCACTTCGACCGCGATCAGCAAAGCCAGCAGGACGGCGTAAAGCAAATATGAATATCGCCACCAGAAGCGGATATCGACAAGCGCGATGGTGATCAGGATCACGAGCCCGACAGCGTAGCGGGCGATCTGCCGCGTCGCCCACGGATTCCAAGACCCGTTCGCCGCCGAATACAGCATGGCCACTCCGATCGCGGCCGTCGCCGTAACGATCAGGATGAGCCCCCAGTTGATCTGCAGCGCCTTCCTGCCAAGGCTCAGGCGTTGGGGAGAGGAAAATCCGCCCATCGCGTTCAGATTTCCTCGCTTTTCGGTTTACGGGGCGCATCGGGCGGCGTTTCTCGGTTGGACGGGTCCCGTTTCTGCGTTGCCAGCAGAAGGTCGCGCGCGATGGGCGCCGCTACCTTGGACCCGCCGCCACCGTGTTCGACCACGACAGCCACCGCATAGCGCGGATCGTCCGACGGCGCATAACCGACAAACAATGCATGGTCCCGCTCCCTCCACGGACGTTCGTGATTCTTGAGCACCCGCGTTTCGCGCTCGGCCTTGCTTATCCTCCGCACCTGGGCGGTGCCCGTCTTACCGGACATCTCCATACCTTTTTCGGAAATGCGCGCCCGATAGGCCGTACCGCCATGCTCGTTGGTCACCTGATTCATTCCATCCCGAATGACGTCAAGGGACGCGCGTGAAATAGCGAGTTTTTTGAATTTCGGGGTATCGTCTTTTCCGTCGATCCTTTCGGGCCTCACGAGGCGCGGCGTGACCGCCTCCCCGCCATTGGCGAGGCGGGCCGTCATGACGGCCAACTGCAACGGCGTGGTCAGGATGAACCCCTGTCCGATTCCTGAAATCAGCGTTTCACCCTGTTGCCAGGGCGTACCTATGAGCGCCTTTTTCCAGGCGCGGGTGGGAATCACGCCGCCTTTTTCCGACGGCAGGTCGACGCCGGTTTTTTCGCCCAGACCAAGCTTTCTCGCCATGGCCGCAATCCGGTCGACGCCAATCCGTTTGGCGATATCGTAAAAATAGACGTCGCACGAATTCTTGTGTGCATCGTATATGTCCTGCCAGCCATGGCCGTGCTTCTTCCAGCAATGAAAACGAGCATTGCCCAGCTGCGTAAATCCGCGGCAGAAAACCCTGTGATCCGGCCGCACGATGTTGGCTTCCAGCGCCGCGAGCGCCACGACCATTTTGAAAGTGGAGCCCGGTGCGTACAGACCGGAGATCGCCTTGTTGATCAGAGGCGTGTGCGGATCGTTTACCAGACGGCGCCACGAACGCGAAGACAGGCCGGTCACGAATTCGTTGGGATCGAACCCCGGGACCGACGACAGCACCAGCACGTCGCCGTTGTGTATGTCCATCACGACGGCCGCAGCGCTCTTTTCTTTCTTGAGCCTGTCCGCCGCCAGTTTCTGCAAATCCCGGTCGATCGTCAGGCGCAGATCGTCGCCAGGCTGTCCCTCCTGGCGGGACAGTTCGCGAATCACGCGGCCGACCGCGTTCACCTCTACCTGGCTATTGCCGGCTTTACCGCGAAGATTGAGGTCGAACACACGCTCGACGCCGTTCTTGCCGATCTTGAAGCCCGGTAGTTCCAGCAAAGGATCGCCGGTCACTTCCTTTTCGGACACGGCCGCGACATACCCGAGCACGTGCGAAAAATCGTGCGCGAAAGGATACTGCCGGCTTTGCCCCACTTCGATGGAAAGACCGGGCAGGTCGGGCGCATTCACTTCGATACGGGAAACGTCCTCCCACTGGAGGTTCTCGCGAACGGTCACGGGAACGAAACCGCGGCGCCGGCGAACCTCCCGCAGGATGCGCTGACGCTCATGATCGCCCAGCGAAATTATCCGCGAAAGCGCATCGAGGATGGCGTCTACGTCCTGCACCTGCTCGGCCACCAGCGACACCCGGTAATTTTCCTGATTGATTGCCAAAGGGCGGCCGTACCGGTCCAGAATACGCCCCCGCGGCGGTGGCAGAAGACGCAGGTTGATCCGGTTTTCTTCCGCCAGCGTGGTGTACCTATCGGACTCCACGACCTGCAGCTGGTACATCCGCCCGGCAAGCAGGCCCAGCAGAGCGAGCTTTCCGCCACCGAGAATGGCGACCCTTCGCGAGAACAGTTTGTAGCGGCCGGAGTCTCTATACATCGACGTCTATCGGCCGAAGCACCGCGTGCTGAACCCGGGCCAGAAACCACGCCATGAACGGAAATGCGCCAATGGTAAGCGCGGCCTGAAAAAGCGCGGCGACAGGACTGATCAGCGTCGTGTTGAGCGCGCAGACGATCACCCAGGACGCAATCGCGGCGATCAATGCGACCAGCGAAAAACTCCACCAGATCACGCCGAACGCCTTGCCCTGAAAAAAGGTTCTCTGGGAGACGATCGCCCAGTTCGCAAGCAACAGGATGAGCGCGTGAAGCCCGATGAGAGAGCCCACCAGAATGTCCTGCCACAAGCCAAGCGCAAACGCGGCGACGGCGGGGAAAAGGTCGGGTCTGTAGATCGCCCAGTAGAAGACGGTTACCAGCCCCACATCGACGGCGATCTGACCGTATCCCGGCACATAGACCGGCAAAGCGGACAACAGGACGAGAATGACACTTACAATGAAGGGGGCCAGCAGTCGTGCCGAACGGTCCAGGCGCTGCAGAGCCGTGTTGATCATTTCATCCGCGATGGCCTGGCGGTCGACGGAACAATCTGACCGGCAACCTCGCCAGGGAATTCGGTAATGATTCGGACGTATTCGAGAAGATCGAATTCAGCGAAAGGCGATACCCTAATAACGCCGTCGTCGACGCTGGAGATCGTGCCGACAGGCAACCCGGCAGGGAATACACCTCCGTGCCCCGACGTCACAATACGATCCCCGAGATTGAGACGCGCGTTCGGCGAGAGAAAAGCGAGCTTCGGCTGTGCGCTGTTGTCCCCGGAAAGAATGGCGCGGACGCGGCCCTTCTCACTGACAACGGGGATGCGGGAGTTCAGATCGGTGATCAGCAACACCCTTGCTGACTGCAACCCTGCCTCCGCGACGCGGCCCACGAGGCCTTCGCCGCTGACGACGGCATCGCCCCGTTCAATGCCGGTGGCGGCGCCGGCGTTGATCAATACGGATCGCACGAATACGCCGCCGGAATCGCCGATGACACGGGCCGCGGAAAAAGCGGCGCCGCGCTCGGGTACGAAATTCAGCATCTTACGGAATGTGGAATTTTCCGCCGCCAATGCCAGCGCAGCGCTCTGCCACTCGAGCAAGCGGGCATTTTGCTCGCGCAACCGTTCGTTTTCTTGATAAACGCTGAAGAAATTTTCGATCCGGTCGACACCGGCCGATACTGTGGCGATGGGTCTGGAAAGGCCATCCATGATGGGTGCCACCAGATCGACCACGCCTGACCGGACACGCTCTACCGCTACGGTTTCCGCCTTGCCGAGAAGCATAATCGCGAAGGCCGACAAAATCAGAAACAGCAGGGCAAACCGGTTCAGCAGCGCCCTTACAGGTACTGTGACTTTCGCAACCGATGCAGCGCGGTGTTTCACTCAAATCCCCCGAATGCGGGTCTTGCCCGGTTTTCCGGACCGTTCCCTAGAATCGGCCATGGTCCGTTAACGAATGGTAAAGATTAACGAGACCCTCAGTACATCGTGGTGAGGACGTTCTTCAACGTCTTCATTTCCTCCAGACACCGGCCTGTGCCAAGCGCGACGCAGGACAACGGCTCTTCGGCCAGCGTGACCGGCAAACCGGTGGCGTGCCGCAGCACGAGATCGATATTGCCAAGAAGCGCGCCACCCCCGGTCATTACGATGCCTTTGTCGACGATATCCGCCGCCAGTTCGGGCGCCGTGTGTTCCAGGGCCACTTTCACGGCCTCGATGATTGCGCTGACAGGTTCCGCCAGACTTTCGGCAATCTGGCGTTCGCTGATGACGAGTTCCTTCGGCACGCCGTTCATCAGATCGCGACCCTTGATTTCCATCACCCCGCCGTCGCCATCGGGCGGGACGCAGGCTGATCCGATTTCCTTCTTGATGCGTTCCGCGCTGCCTTCGCCGACGAGCAGATTATGATTGCGGCGGATATAGGCAATGATCGCCTCGTCCATCTTGTCGCCGCCAACGCGGACGGAACGCGAATACACGATGCCGCCCAGCGACAGCACCGCCACCTCGGTCGTGCCGCCTCCGATATCGACCACCATGGAACCGGTCGGTTCGGTGACGGGCAGGCCGGCACCGATTGCCGCGGCCATCGGCTCCTCGATCAGAAATACGCGACGCGCGCCCGCGCTTTCCGCGGATTCCTGGATCGCGCGGCGTTCAACAGCCGTCGAGCCAGAGGGCACGCAGACGATGACCTGCGGCGCGGAAAATCCTCGCCGGTTGTGCACCTTGCGGATGAAGTGCTTGATCATTTCCTCGGCGATTTCGAAATCGGCGATCACGCCGTCGCGCAGCGGCCGGATGGCCTCGATATTGCCGGGCGTACGGCCGAGCATCATTTTGGCTTCGTCGCCGACCGCAAGAACCTGCTTACGCCCTTTGACGGATGCGGTTGCCACAACCGACGGTTCGTTCAGGACGATGCCGCGGCCTTTTACGTAAACCAGTGTGTTGGCGGTACCAAGGTCGATCGCCATATCGGCAGACAGCATGCCGAGCAATTTAGAGAACATGAAACCTCGCTTCGTTCATCGTTCAATCATTCGATCCGTCATCGGCCGAGGTATCCCCGGCCCGACCGATGACGGATCCTGTTTCAGGCGCTTAAAGCACTGGGGGCGGTTTTTTCCCGCTTCACCAGCATTTTATTCAGCGCGTTTATATAAGCACGGGCGGACGCGACTAATGTGTCGGTGTCGGCTCCCTGACCGTTCACCGTTTTCCCGCCTTCTTCCAGCCGGACCGTCACCTCCGCCTGCGCGTCGGTGCCTTCTGTCACCGCGTGCACCTGGTAGAGCTGCAGCCTGGCGCTGTAGCCAGTCAGTTCCTTAATCGCGTTAAACGTCGCGTCGACGGGACCGTCGCCTGTCGATTTGGTTTTCCGCGTTTCGTCGTCCACTTCCATCGTCAGTTCTGCCGTCTGCGGCCCTTCCGAACCGCACACCACCTGCAACGAGACGAACCGCATGCGGTCGTTGCCCCGCACGATTTCGTCATCGACCAGCGTGACAATGTCTTCGTCGAAGATCTCGCGCTTCTTGTCGGCCAGCGCCTTGAAACGGCGGAAGGCATCCTGGAAAGCATTGTCGCCCAGGCTGTATCCAAGTTCGTTCAGTTTTTCCTTGAATGCCGCCCGGCCCGACAACTTGCCGAGCACCAGCTTGGATTCGTTCAGTCCGACCGATTCCGGCGTCATGATCTCGTACGTGTTCGCGTTCTTCAGCATCCCGTCCTGGTGGATGCCGGATTCATGGGCGAATGCATTGGCGCCGACAATGGCCTTGTTCGGCTGCACGGTAAAACCGGTAATGGTCGATACCAGACGCGACACCTTGGTAATCATTTCCGTTTTCACGTTCGTCGTAAACGGCATGGCATCCTGCCGCGTACGCAGCGCCATCACGATCTCTTCCAGCGCCGCATTCCCGGCCCGCTCGCCCAGGCCGTTGATTGTGCATTCGACCTGGCGCGCGCCGGCTTCCACGCCCGCCAGAGAATTCGCAACCGCAAGCCCCAGGTCGTTGTGGCAATGGGTCGAGAATATCGCCTTGTCGCTATTGGGAACGCGCTCGATCAGCATGCGGATCAGCCCGCCGAATTCTTCCGGCACCGAATAACCGACAGTGTCGGGCAGATTGATGCAGGTTGCCCCGGCGTTGATCGCCGCCTCGACGCAACGGCACAGAAAATCGTGCTCCGTGCGCGTACCGTCTTCAGGCGACCAGTCGACGTCATCGGTGAAGTTGCGCGCATGACTGACGCTGTCGACCACATGTTGATAGACTTCATCGGGTTCCATCTGCAGCTTGTATTTCATATGCAGCGGACTGGTCGCAATGAAAGTATGGATGCGCGGTCGCGCAGCGGGCTTCAGCGCTTCGGCTGCGCGTTCGATATCGGTCCGCCCGGAACGGGCGAGGCCGCAGACGGTCGAGTTCTTGACCAGCTTGGCGATCTCGTTGACGGCTTCGAAATCGCCATTGGAGGCAATCGGGAAGCCGGCTTCGATGACGTCGACTCCCATTTCCTCCAACGCTTCGGCAATGCGGAGCTTTTCGTCGAGACTCATCGACGCGCCCGGCGACTGCTCGCCGTCGCGCAAAGTGGTATCGAAAATTATGACTTTGTTTGACTCGGTGTCGACGCTCATTGGTGAGTTCCTTGTGTCTCTTCGTTTCTGACTTAGGCGGTTAGACGTTCGTCCCCTGAATCAAGCTGTGTATTCACAGTTATATTCAGGGGCACCTAAGTCGGAGAGCCCCATCACCAACGGTAAGTAGCAGCACAAATGCACCGAACGGGCACACGTATTCCGCTCCGCGGAAAGGGTCCGCGGTCGGAATAGCCTTTAAAGCGCTGTTTCTTGCCGTCACCATTGCTTTCGCTCTGTAAAAAGCGGTTCCCGAATGCCTTTTTGGTGTACCGCGACACCGGATAGCGCTGCTCGTACACCGCAATTTTTAACATTCGGGGTTAACATTTTATTACTACGCCGTTTTTACCGGCGAGTGCAACGGTTTTATGGGTAGAAACCCAAGGTTTTTGACCGGGTCCGGCATATGCGGACCCGGTTTCCGGGAATCAGTTCTTGGTCTTGTCGACCAGAGCCCCTTCCTTGATCCACGGCATCATGTCGCGCAGCTTCGCGCCGACTTCCTCGATACCGTGTTCCTCGCCATGCCGCCGCATCGCCTTGAAGCTCGGCTGACCGGCCTTGTTTTCGAGCACCCAGTCGCGGGTGAACTTGCCGGTCTGAATCTCTTTCAGCACATCCCGCATACGGTCTTTGACCGACTCGTCGATCAGACGCGGACCGGTGACCAGATCGCCGTATTCCGCGGTATTCGAAATCGAATACCGCATGTTGGCGATACCGCCTTCGTAGATCAGGTCGACGATCAGTTTCACCTCGTGCAGGCACTCAAAATAGGCCATCTCCGGCGCGTATCCGGCCTCGACCAGGGTTTCGTACCCGGCCGTGATCAGCGACGTCAGGCCGCCGCACAGCACCGCCTGCTCGCCAAACAGGTCGGTTTCGCATTCTTCCCGGAACGTGGTCTCGATAATGCCGGAACGACCGCCACCGATGGCCGACGCGTAGGACAGACCGATTTCCAGCGCATTGCCGGACGCATCCTGCGCCACCGCGATCAGGCAGGGAACGCCGCCACCGCCGACAAACTCGGAACGGACCGTGTGGCCCGGACCTTTGGGCGCGACCATGAACACGTCGAGATCGGGACGCGGCTCGATCAGACGGAAATGCACGGACAAACCGTGCGCGAAGGCCAGGGCGGCGCCTTCTTTCAGGTTGTCGCGCAGTTCGTCGACATACAGGTCCGCCTGAAGTTCGTCGGGCGCCAGGATCATCGTGACATCGGCCCAGGCCGCGGCATCTGCCGGTGTCATCACTTTCAGTCCGGCGTTTTCCGCCTTGGGAATGCTTGTCGACCCCTCGCGGAGGCCGACAACGACTTCCTTCACGCCGGAATCGTTCAGGTTGTTGGCATGGGCATGGCCCTGGCTGCCGTAACCGATGATCGCGACTTTCTTGTCCTTGATCAGATTTACGTCTGCGTCCCGGTCGTAATAAACTCTCATCGTTCTACCTTTCCCCGTAGAAATTCTTCGTTAGCTGTAGGCTGTGGCGCGCTTTCTAAAGCGCTGCCTTGCCGCGCGCAATAGCCACGACGCCAGTTCGCGAAACGTCGACCAGACCCAGCGGCTCCATAAGCTCGACAAACGCGTCCAGCTTCTCCGTCGATCCTGAAATCTCGAACACGAAAGATTCGTTGGTGCTGTCGATCGCCCGGGCCCGGAAAATGTCAGCGATCCGCAGCGCCTCTACCCGTTTGTTGCCCTTGCCCGCGACCTTCACCAGGGCCAGTTCCCGTTCGACGCTGGCTCCCTCGGTGGTCAGATCGACTACCCTGTGGACCGGGACTAACCTGTCGAGTTGCGCCTTGATCTGTTCGATGATCATCGGCGTACCCGACGTGACGATGGTGATCCGGCTGATGCCTTCATCGGAATCTGTTTCCGCGACCGTCAGGCTCTCGATATTGTAGCCCCGGCCGGAAAACAGACCGATCACGCGGGCCAGCACGCCCGCTTCGTTGTCCACCAATACGGCAATGGTATGCCGTTCTATCGCTAAATCCTCGACCACTTTCCGCTCCCGTCGTCCAAATTTGTATCTGCGCCGCTTGCGGGTCCGTTCAGACCAGCACCATGCCTTCTTCGGAGACGGGCTTTGAGGCTTCGTCTTCCGGGCCGAGCAGCATCTCGTTATGCGCAGCGCCCGACGGGATCATCGGAAAACAGTTTTCCGTCTGATCGACCCAGATGTCGGCTATTACCGGCCGGTCGATTTCGATCATTTCCTGAATCACGTCGTCGACCTCGTCCGGTTTCTTAGCCCGCAGTCCAACCCATTGGCAGGCCTCCGCCAGCTTCACAAGATCGGGCAACGCATCGGTATAGCTTTCCGCATAGCGGCCGCCGTGCAGCAGTTCCTGCCATTGACGGACCATGCCCATATACTGGTTATTCGTGATGAACACCTTCACCGGCGCGCGGTACTGAACGGCGGTCGACATTTCCTGCATGTTCATCAGAAACGACGCCTCGCCAGAGATATCGACGACCAGTGAATCCGGGTGGGCCACCTGTACGCCGATCGCGGAGGGCAGTCCGTATCCCATCGTCCCCAGACCGCCGGAGGTCATCCAGCGGTTGGGTTCGTTGAACTTGTAGAACTGCGCCGCCCACATCTGATGCTGCCCCACTTCGGTCGTGATGTAGCAGTCTAGGTCCTTGGTGTGCTCGTACAGACGCTCGATCGCGTATTGCGGCTTGATCACCGAGCCGCCCTGATCGTATTTCAGACAAACCTTGGCCCGCCAGCCCTCGATGATGTTCCACCAGGCTTTCATCGCCTTCGCGTTGGACTTAAGCTTTTTGGCTTTCCAGGCGCGCAGCATCTGGTCGAGCACATTACCGACATCGCCGACGACCGGAAGGTCAACCGCCACGTTCTTGTTAATGGACGACGGATCGATATCGATGTGAATTTTTTTCGAATTCGGCGCAAAGGCATCGAGCCGGCCGGTGATACGGTCATCGAAACGGGCGCCGACTGCAACGATCAGATCGGCGTCGTGCATGGCGAGGTTCGCCTCGTACGTGCCGTGCATTCCCAACATGCCGAGAAACTGCTTGTCGGTGCCTGGATAGGCGCCGAGCCCCATCAGCGTCAGCGTGATCGGCGCGCCGGTCAGCTTGACCAGACGGTCGAGCTGCTTGCAGGCCCTGGGACCGGAATTGATCACCCCGCCGCCGCAATAGAACAACGGCTTTTTCGCCGCCGCGATCATCGAGACCGCTTTTTCGATCTCGGATTTTCCGGCCTTGATGATCGGCTGATACGTGCGATGCTCGACCTTCGAGAAATCCTCGTACTGCCCCAGTCCCATCAAGATATCCTTGGGCAGGTCGATGACGACCGGACCGGGCCGCCCGCTGCGCGCGACGTAGAACGCTTCGTGCATGACCCTGGGCAGGTCTTCCATCCGCTTGACGAGGTAGTTGTGCTTAGTGCAGGGGCGGGTGATACCGGTGGTATCCGCTTCCTGGAAGGCATCGTTGCCAATCAGGTGGGTTGGCACCTGGCCTGTCAGACATACGATCGGAATGCTGTCCATGAGCGCATCGGTCAGGCCGGTGACGGCATTGGTCGCGCCGGGACCCGACGTGACGAGAACAACCCCGACTTTGCCCGTGGACCGGGCGTAGCCTTCCGCCATGTGAACCGCGCCGCCCTCCTGGCGGACCAGTACATGCCGAAGCTGATTCTGTTGGAAGATCGCATCGTAAATCGGCAGAACGGCGCCGCCCGGGTAACCAAAAACGGTATCGACGCCTTCGTTCAGCAGCGCCTGAATAATGATTTCCGAGCCGTTCAAATCTTTGCCAGCCATTTGTCTATCCCGTCTTCTATCGATCAATACGGCCGGGGATCGCAAAGGCGTGCGACAAAAAAACCGACCCGCGGGCCGGTCCGGTCACATCCCCGAACGTATTTCGCACTGCACCATCAGAACGAGGCGGGAAACTATCCCCGGAATCCTATGGGGTCAACAGGAAATCACTAATTTCCGGAAAGATTTTGCCAGGCGTTTTTTCCGATAATTTCGTTTCAAGCGTAAAATGTGGAATAATCTGATGCCGAAACCACGTTCCCTGCCGTTTTGCATACCTGCGGGTATCGCGCTTGCCGAGTTCGCGCATGCGGTCCCGGTCGATCCCGCCCTCGACGAATGCTCGGATCGGCGGCACCCCCACAGCTTTCAACGGAGGAAAATCTTCATCCGGGCCTGCCGCCAGGAGGGTCTCGACTTCTTTCACCGCCCCGGCCTCGAGCATTCGGTCGAACCGGTCATTGATCGCCGCATAGAGATCTTCGTGCGGCGGCGCAGTGACGATCGTGAAAAACCGCAGACCTGTCGGCGCAGAATTCGTCTCAGCGGATTGCCAGTCCGACAACGGCTTGCCGGTATGTTGAAAAATTTCGAGTGCGCGCACGATCCTTTGTCCGTCCGCGGGGTTGAGACGGTCGGCCGATTCCGGGTCTATCGCGGCAAGTTCGCCATGCAGTATGCCGGGCCCGTCTTTCCTCAGGCGCGCGTTCAGCGTTTCGCGAATTTCCGGCGGCACTGCCGGCATGCGGTTAAGCCCGGTCATCAGTGCCCGCAAGTAAAGCCCGGTTCCTCCAACAACCACCGGGATGGCCCCGGCGTCATGGCACCGGCGGACAACCGCCAGCGCCGTTTCGCACCAGCTGCCGGCGGAACTTCGTTCGCGCAGACCAAGCGTGCCGTACAGATGATGCGGGACCGAGATCTCATCATCCACCGGCGGGCGGGCGGTAACGATCCTCAGATCGCGATAGACCTGCATGGAGTCAGCGTTGACGATTTCGCCGCCGAATTCCTGCGCTATGCGAAGCGCGAGTCCGGATTTGCCGCTCGCCGTCGGGCCGCCGACGACGATGACGGGCCCGGAGGTCAACCCTTCGTGATATTGAGCGCGACGAAACGCTGCGCGCCCCCGCTCTCGATTAATACGAGTATGGTATTCAGCTTGGCTTTCTTGGCCTGCTCGACCTTTTTCCGGACCTGATCCGGCGTTGTCACGACCTGCTGGTCCGGCCCGATTTTCCGGATAATCGCCCCTGCCGGGATGCGTTTTTCCGCCGCGGGGCCTGCCGGCGCGATCTCTGTGACCACGACGCCGGTCGTCGATTCCTCGAGCTTGAACCGCTCGCGCAGTTCCGGAGTCAGCGTCGAGAGTGTCATGCCGAGTTCGCCCAGCTTCACAACGGAGGCGGATGTTTCTTTCTGATCCGGCGTCGCCGCCGCCAGCTTCGCATCGTCTTCGGGGAACTCGCCAAGCGTCACCGGCAATCTTACGCGTTTTCCGTTACGCCATACCTCCACGTTGACGGCCTTGCCGATCGACGTTTCTGCGACGATGCGCGGCAGACGACGCATTTCGCCGACGACCTTGTTGTCGAACTTGAGTATGACATCGCCAACCTTGATCTTGTGCTTCTCTGCGGGGCTGTCCTTGGTCAGAGAGGCAACCAGCGCGCCGGTCGCTTCGTCCAGCCCCAGGCTTTGCGCAATCTCGTCTGTCACGGTCTGAATGCGGACACCCAGCCAGCCTCGGCGCGCCTTCCCGAACTTCTGGAGCTGTTCGATAATCGGCCGCGCCAGATTGGCAGGGATCGCGAATCCGATTCCGACGCTGCCGCCGGACGGAGAGAAAATAGCCGTGTTGATGCCGATGACTTCGCCCTTCAGGTTGAACATCGGGCCGCCGGAATTCCCGCGGTTGATGGAAGCATCGGTCTGAATGAAATCGTCATAAGGACCGGAATTGATATCCCGCTGGCGCGCGGAGACGATGCCCGCCGTCACGGTGCCGCCAAGCCCGAACGGATTTCCGATCGCCACAACCCAGTCGCCGACGCGGGTCGCCCCTGAATCGCCGAACGGCACGGCGGGCAGCGGAGATTCCGGCTCAACCTTCAGCAACGCCAGATCGGTTTTCGGATCGCGGCCGATCAGCTTCGCTTTGAGTTTGGAATCGTCGTGCAAGGTGACCGTTATCTCGTCGGCTTCCGCGATGACGTGGTTGTTGGTGACGACGTAGCCGCTTTCACTGATGATGAAACCGGAACCGAGCGAAGTCGCGCGGCGCTGCGGCGCTTCGCGCTGCTGGCGGTCGAAGAATTCCTTGAAGAAATCCTGAAACGGCGACCCCTCCGGAAACCGCGGCACCTGTGGCCCGCCCTTTTCGTCCTTTTTCTGAACCTGCGTGGTGGAGATGTTCACGACGGACGGAAGCAGCCGCTCCGCCAAATCCGCAAAGCTGTCGGGCGCGCCGCGCGCCTGGGCGGGGACCGAAATGAATGTCAGCCCGGAGACCAAAACAAAAAGTGCCGGAATTATTCGGGGTGAAAACTTCACGTCGCTTCTCCTGTCACTCGTATCGCGTCTCCGCGATGATCCCACGCCGCCGCGTACCTGTTTCCGCCCCGAAACAGCGACCGACGACAAGGATTATACTCAATTTCTAACCAGCCAGATTATGCCGACCCCCACCGTCGCCGCCAGCAGGCCCGCCGACCGAAGCGTTGAAACCGGGACACGTTCGACCTGCATCGCCATCTTTCGCATGCCACCCGGAAACAAAGCGTAAAGGCCTCCTTCCAGCACCAGTATCAGCGCTATCGCGACGATCAGTTCGTCAGGCATCCCGCGGCCAACCCCTTCGGGCTATTTGTCGATACTCGACTTGGCGCGGCTGCTGTCTCCCGGCAGGTCGTTGAAAAACCGGAAGAACTCGCTGTCCGGAGACAGAACCATCGTCGTGCCGTCGCCGAGCGCCGCACCATAGGCCTCCATGGATCGGTAGAACGCGAAGAACTCCGGGTCCTGGCCGAAGGCCGAATTGAGGATGACCGTCTGCTGGCCTTCGCCTTCACCACGCAGTATCTGCGCTTTCCGCTGGGCTTCGGCGAGAATAACCGTCCGTTCGCGTTCGGCCTCCGCCTGGATCCGTGCTTTGATCTCGGCACCCTCGGCGCGCAGCTTCGCCGCCTGGGCGACACGCTGCGAGCGCATCCGGTTGTAGACCGATTCACTGGTCGTCGGCGGCAGATCGGTCCGGCCAATGCGGACATCGACCACGACAATTCCGAAATCCTTGGCCTGACGTTTCAACTCGGTGGTGATCCGGCTCATCACATCGTCGCGCTTGCTGGACAGCATGTCTGCAAGAAGTACGCGACCGACCTCGGCTCGAACGGCCGAATTCAGAATGCGGCCGAAAATGTCGATGAAGTTGATTTCGGTATCGGCACGCAGCTTGAACCGCAACGGTGAAACAATGCGGTAGCGAACAAAGGCATCGACGTTAATTCTCTTCTGGTCGGCCAGAATGATTTCCTGCGCCGGCGGATCGAGGCTGAGGATACGCTTGTCGTAGTAGGTCGCCGTCCGCCAGGGCAGCTTCGCGTGAAGGCCTGGCCGGGGTTCTTCGTGCCGCGGCTGACCGAATTCCAGGATCAGCGCCTGCTGCGTCTGATGCACGGTATAGAGAGAGCTGAAGGCGACGATACCGCCGATGATGACGACGACGCCGAGGACGATAAGTCTCAGATTGGTCATTGAGCTGCTCCCTGCGAGCGTTTCCTGAGTTCCGGCAGCGGCAGATAGGGCACCACGCCGGCCCCGCCCTGCCCCCGGTCGACGATAACTTTCTCGGACTTGCTCAGAACATCCTGCATCCGTTCCAGATACAACCGGCGCGTCGTGACGTCCTTGCCGGTTTTGTAGGCTTCGTAGACGGACAGGAACCGCTTGGCTTCACCGTCCGCTTCCTTGATCAGGCGCTCGCGGTACGCGGCGGCCTGCTCAAGCTGGCGCGACGCCTCACCCTTTGCCTTCGGCACGATATCGTTTCGGTAAGCTTCGGCTTCGTTCTGCTGGCGCTCCTTGTCCTGACGGGCGCGCTGCACGTCGTTGAAGGCGTCGATGACTTTCTGCGGCGGATCGACTTTCTGCATCTTGACGTCGGCGATAAACACGCCGGCCTTGTAATCGTCCATGATCCGCTGCAGCACGTCGCGGGTTTTGGCTTCCACCTCGGTACGCTTGGTCGCCAGCACTTCTTCAAGCGGCGTCTGACCGACGATTTCGCGAATCGAGCTTTCGGCAGCCAGTTTTACCGTCGTCTGCGGGTCGCGAATGTTGAACAGGAAGTTCGGCGCATTCTTGATACGCCACTGAACGACGAAGTCGATATCGATGATGTTCTGGTCACCGGTCAGCATCAGGCTTTCCTCGGCGACGTCGCGGACATTGTCGTTCCGTCCGACCGAACCGAGAGACCGGAAACCGATATTCGTCTGGTTGGTTTTCTCGACGTTCGGCTTCTGAACGGAGCCGATCGGCCACGGCGCCCAGAAATTCAGGCCCGGCTGGGTTGTGTTTACGTAACGGCCGAACAGAAGTTCGATGCCGTTTTCACCCGGCTGCACACGGTACAGGCCGCTGAGCAGCCAGACGATAACGACGAGAAGCAGCGCGATAATAAGTCCGCGCGCACCGCCGAAACCGCCGGGCAGGATGCTTTTCACCCGGTCCTGGCCCTTTCGGATCAGGTCCTCGATGTCGGGCGGGCCGCCGGAACCGCCGCCGCTTCCACCGCCGGACGGCTTGCCGCCCCACGGTCCCTGTCCACCGCCGTTACCGCCGCCTCCCCAGGGGCCGCCTCCGCCCCCGCCTTGCTGTTTCCATGGCATGACGCTAATTCCTATCTGTAAGAGTTATTGCGGACATTATGTACGTGCGACCGTCCCGAAAAGCCGATTTCCAGTGGACAGGGCCTTTCGACCCGACCGCGCGCCTTATATGATAGCTGGCCCGTGTGTGCAACGCGGGTATTTCCCTGTCCGTTAGCGATATTGTGACCCCGCCGGAGAAGTCAAGCATGGCGCAGCCCGCCGAAACCGAAATTCAAGCCGCCCTGAGCACCGTAAACCTGCCTGGTTCCGACCGGAATATCGTCGATGCCGGCGCTGTCAGCGGCCTCGTCGTGAAAGACGGACACGTTCAGTTCGCGCTGGAAATCGATCCGGCAGACGCGGAAAAGATGGAGCCGGTTCGCAAGGCTGCGGAAGACGCCGTGAAGGCGCTGGGCGGCATTCTGTCCGTCACCGCGGTCATGACCGCGCACCGCGGGGCGCAACCCCGGCAACAACAGCCCCCGCCTCAGCAGGGTCAGCCTCAGCAGCAAAAAGAACTTTTGCCGCAGGTCGGCGCCATCGTCGCGGTCGCATCGGGCAAGGGCGGCGTCGGTAAATCCACGACTGCCGCCAACCTCGCCGTCGCGTTCCGGCAGATGGGTCTGCGGACGGCCATGCTGGACGCCGATATCTACGGACCGTCACTGCCGACCATGATGGGGATCACCGGTCGGCCGTCCTCGCCGGACGGCAAGACGATCATCCCGATGGAAGCGCACGGCGTCACCTGCATGTCGATCGGTTTCCTGGTACCGCAGGAAACGGCGATGATCTGGCGCGGCCCGATGGTGATGGGCGCGCTGGAACAGATGATGGGCGATGTCGACTGGGGGCCGCAGGACATTCTCGTCGTCGACATGCCGCCGGGTACCGGCGACGCGCAGCTGACGATGGCGCAGCGCGTCCCGCTGGCGGGAGCGGTCATCGTTTCGACGCCGCAGGATCTGTCGCTGATCGACGCCAAAAAAGGGCTCAACATGTTCCGAAAGGTCGACGTGCCGGTTCTCGGCATCGTCGAGAACATGAGCTATTTCCTGTGTCCCAGCTGCGGCGAACGATCGGATATTTTCGCCCATGGCGGCGCGGCGCAGGCGGCAACGCAGATCGGCGTGGATTTCCTCGGCGAAATCCCGCTGGAAATGGCGATCCGCGAGGGCGGCGACAACGGCACCCCCATCGTGGCGGCCGACCCGGACGGCGACTATGCAAAGGCTTACCGCGCGATCGCGGAATCGGTATGGGCCAAGGTCGGAGGCGGCGCGTCTCAGCCCGCTGCACCTAATATCTCTTTCGAATAAAGGAAAGCATCCCGGATATGAGTTCTGCCGACATCCCGTTCCGCAAGGAAATGCCGTTCGAATACGGCGTCGCCCAGGAAGTCGCGCCCGGTGTGCGCCGGATCGTGGCGGAAAACCCCAGCGCCTTCACCCATGTCGGCACCAACACCTACATCGTAGGCGAGGGAGAAGTCGCGGTAATCGACCCCGGCCCGATGATCGAGCAGCATGTCGAGAACATAAAACAGTCGCTGCAGGGCGAGACAGTCACCCATATCGTTGTCACTCATACCCACATGGATCATTCGCCCGCATCGGACTGGCTGAAGGAACTGGTTGATGCGCCCATTGTCGGCGCATACCCCGATCCCCCGGAAGGCGGTCAGACGGTGGAAGCCCATCAGGAAGATTTCGCACCGGATGAAGAGATCGCGAACGGAGACACAATTTCCGGTCCGGGCTGGACGCTGGAAGCGGTGCATACGCCCGGACACATGTCGAACCATCACTGTTTCACGCTCAGGGAACAGAACCTGCTGTTTTCCGGCGATCATGTGATGGGCTGGAATACCACGATCGTCTCTCCGCCCGACGGCAACATGCGGGACTACATGGACAGCCTGCGCGTCTGCCTCGACCGCGACGAAAATCTGTACCTGCCCGGTCACGGCCCGGAGATCACCAACACCAAACCGTTCGTCCGCGCCTATCTGAACCATCGCCTGATGCGCGAGGGTCAGATCGCCAAGTTCCTGAACGAAGGCGCCGACACGATCCCGGAGCTGGTGCGCCGCATGTACACCCATCTGCCGGAAAAGATGCACGGCGCCGCCGCGCGCTCCGTACAGGCGCATATGGAACACATGGTGGAAACCGACCGCGCTGTGTGCGACGGACCGGTAACTGCGGATTCCGTTTTCGCACCAGGGGCGACAGCGGAATAAGCCGCTCCGCCGTCAGACCACCTTTTGCCGCTTCGGGTTCGCCATGAAATAGGCGTTCTCTTCCGGTTTGTAATAGGCGCGGTCCAGCTTGTAGGGGCCGCCCACGACCGTCACCGTCCAGGTATCGTCGGTCTGCGCCGTAAACCCGTGAATCTCGGCCGGCGGCGCGACCATGGCAATATCGCCCGGTTCCAGCATCCGGTCGTCGATCACCTCCAGTTCGGCGTACCCGTCTTTGGTCCCGTCGTCCTTGCGGTCGTAGACGGTATGGCTCAACCGGCCGCTATACACCGCCAGTGCCTCCCAGATGCCGTGATCGTGCGGCGGGATGTCCTTGCCGTTGGGCATGTGATCGAAGGTGATCGAGATATCCCCGTCGTAATAGAGATAGCGGGATTCATCGATGTGGTTGCCTTCGCGCTTTACGCCGGCGCCGCTCAGGTCGCTGGCAAGAATCCGTTCGATAGGCGCGCGCAAACCCTCCAACAAGCTGGGACCGTCATTGCCGTGTAGCGCCTTCTGGCGTTCGACTTCCCGTGCGAGATCACGGATCGTATTGGGCGTCTCTGAGGGCATCTGGTATCTCCCGGGC